>Ga0207677_10000334_pt1 | contig 33917 bp, 31 predicted proteins | sample KBSMisM42_FD_184311 | JGI IMG/M metagenome (GOLD analysis project Ga0207677, IMG submission 184311) | Miscanthus rhizosphere microbial communities from Kellogg Biological Station, Michigan, USA - KBS Miscanthus M4-2 (SPAdes) (version 2) | ecosystem: Host-associated > Plants > Roots >...
ACGCCGGTGTTTGCTCCCCAGGCGGAGCCGTCCTTGAGCATCGTCGGCTGCGCGCAGACGCGAAGGATCTGGCCGCGCGGTCCCAGATATTCGGCGATCCCTAGCGCGTCGCGCATTCGGCGCTCATCGAAGTCCATCAGGCGGCCGCCGAGCGCGGCGCAGCCGAGCGCGTTCCAAGCGCCCGAGCAATGGTAATCGGATGTCGTCGCGTGCAGCGCGATGCCGGCCCGCGTCGCGAGCTCGTAGCCTAAAACCAGGCAGGCGATGAACTCGCGGCCATCGACGCGCCCGCGTTCGCCGATACCGCCGTCGATGTATGCGAGCAGCGCCGGCAGCAGTGCGACGCCGGCGTGTCCCTTGGTCAGCACGTGCCCGTCATGGGCGTCGATCGCATCGATCGTCGCCGCACCCGCGAAGGCCGCGCCGGCAAGGCTGGCACGGCGTCCGTCGAACAGGATCCGCGCCTCGCGATCCCGGCCGCACATCTGCGTCGAGGCGTAAGCATTGACGATCGCCGCCGCGGGTGTGCGCGCGCCGGCCGCGGCAACGCCGATCAGGTCGAGCAGGCAACGCAGCGCCATCCGGACAACATCGTCCGGCAGCGCGTCGAACTCGAGCTCGCGCGCCAGCGCGGCTGCGCCGGCGAAGCGCGCCGCCTGCCGCGCCGGGCGCGTCGCAAGCTCCGCCATCAGATCAAGCCGTTGCTCTTCAGAAATCCCGAGGCCACTTCCTCGACCGTCTTCTTGTCAACATCGACACTGGCGTTGAGCTTGGCCATCGTTTCGTCGTTGAGCTTGGCGGAGAGCGCGTTCAGCGCGTCGGCAATTTTCGGATACTTGTCGAGAATTTCCTTGCGCACGACCGGCGTCAGGTTGTACCACGGCGCGTAATGCTTGTCGTCCTTGAGCACGACGAAGTTGAACGCCGGGATACGGCCGTCGGTCGCGAACACCACGCCGACGTCGACCTGGCGATCCTTCAGTGCCGAATAGACGAGGCCGGTGTCCATCCGCTTGACGTTGTCACGCTCGAACTCGAACCCGTACGCGGTCTGCCATCCGGGCAACCCATCGGGCCGCGCATAGAACTCCGCGTTCGACGCGAACGTGAGCTTGGCGCCTCCTTTGACCGCTTTGGCGAGATCGCTCATGGTCACGATGTTGAGCTTCTGCGCCTGATCGCGATTCATCGCGAAGCCGTAGGTGTTGTTGACCTGCGACATGTTGAGCCAGACGAGGCCCTTGGCGGCGTCGACTTCCTTGATGCGCTTGTACGTGTCTTCGGCCGATGCGAACTTGTCGGTGATCTTGTTGAACACTCCCAGACCGGTACCCGTGTATTCCCAGTACACGTCGACCTGGCCGTTTTCCAATGCCGAACGCACCGCCGCGCTGCCCATGCCGGCCTCGCGTTTCGGACTGAAGCCCTTGGCCTTCAGCAGCTCCACCGTCATCGCCGTCATGATCTGCTGCTCGGTGAACGCCTTGCCGCCGACCACGATCGTCTGCGCGGCCGCGGCAACGCTCAGCGCTGCCGCCACAATTCCACCGCAAATAATGCCCATCGCCTTGTTCATCGCGCCCCTCCTGGATGTAAGCCTCAAGAATTCCGCAGCGGATTGACGCCGCGCGGTACCAACCAATACTGCACCTGCCCGAACAGGAAATCCACGGCTACCGCGAGCAGCGCGGTCGGGATTGCGCCTGCCAGCATCATCCCGTACTCCTGCAAATCGATGCCGGTGAAGATAAGTTCGCCCAAGCCGCCGCCGCCGATCAGAAAGGCGATCGGTGCGGTGCCCACGTTGACAGCCATCGCCGTGCGTATGCCGGCGAAGATCACGAACAGCGCGTTCGGCAACTCGACCCGGCGGAGGATCGCGCCGGGGCTCATGCCCATCCCCTGCGCGGCGTCGACCAGATGCCCCGGCACGGCGCGCAGTCCCGCATAGGTGTTGCGCACGATCGGAAGCAGCGTGGCGACCCACAGACCGACGATCGCGGGCAATGGGCCAATGCCGAGGAAAGTCATCATCAGCGCGAGCTTGCCCAAGGTCGGGATCGAGGTCGCCATGTTGACCGCCTGCATCGTCGCTTCCGCATAGCGCGCCATCGACGGCCTGGACAGCCAGATGCCGAGGCTGACGCCGGTGACGATGGCCGCGCCGCCGGATACCGCGACCAGCACCAGATGCTGCTTGGTCAGATAGATGACGTCCTTGCGGTAGCGCAGGATGTCGGTCCACAAGCCGCTTGCCACCAGCACCCAGACAATCGCCAGCGCGATGCCGGCCAGCACCGCGTAAGGCAGCATCGAGCGCTGTCCCGTTTGCCAACTGCGGGCGGCGGTAGTCATTGGGGCGACGCTCCCAGCGCGCCGGCGGGTGCCGCGAGTCTCGCGGCGACCGCGTCGCGTGTGACGATCCCGACGAAGTGGCCGTCGGCGTCGACGCAGCGCAGGACGTCGACGCCCTGCTCGAGAAAGAGCGTCGCCACCCGCCGCAGATCGTCGGTTGGGCTGACCGCAGGCGCGTGTGGTGCGGTCGTGTGATCCCCGCCGCCGGCGCCGTTAACGACTTCACTGACGGAGATGCGGCGCAGTCGCTTCAACGTTCGATCGCTGCCGACGAAGCTGGCGACGAACTCGTTGGCGGGTCGGCCGAGCAACTCGTCTGGCGCCGCATACTGCTCGAGGCGGCCGGCGCGAAAGATCGCGATGCGGTCGGCCATCTTCACTGCTTCGTCGATATCGTGGCTGACGAACAATACCGTCTTGCGCAGCGCTTTTTGCATGCGCAGAAACTCGTCCTGGATGACTTCGCGATTGACCGGGTCCACTGCGCCGAACGGCTCGTCCATCAAAAGCACGGGCGGATCGGCGGCGAGCGCGCGGGCGACGCCGACACGCTGTGCCTGGCCGCCGGAAAGCTCGTTCGGATATCGGTCGAGAAATTCGGCGGGATCCAGCGCCAGCATCGCCAAGAGCTCTTCGGCGCGCCGGCGCATCCGGGCGCGATCCCAGTTCAACAGTCGCGGCACAACCCCGATGTTCTCGGCCACCGTCATGTTGGGAAAGAGCCCGATCTGCTGGATCACATACCCGATCGTGCGACGCAATTCCACCGGGTCGGCGGCGCTGGTGTCGCGTCCCTCGATGAAAACCTTGCCCGAAGTCGGCGCAACCAGCCGATTGATCATGCGCAAGGTCGTCGTCTTGCCGCAACCGGACGGCCCCAGCAAAACGCAGGTCTCGCCGGCGCCCACTTCGAAACTGACGCGATCTACCGAGGCGGCGCCACCGTGCGCCGACGGATAGATTTTGGTGAGCGATTCGAGCCGGATCATGTTTGTGGTGCGGTCGGACGCATCAACCGGCTCGTTCCGCGGCGCCCTTCGGCGTGAGGCGGCGCTGCAGCCAGAGCAGCCCGTAGTCGGCCGCGATGGCGAGCAGGGCCAGCGCCAGCGCGCCGGTAATCAATTGGCGGATGTCGGTCTGCGAGATTCCGCGGGAGATGAAGGTGCCGAGCCCGCCGGCGCCGATGTACGCGGCGATCGCGGTCACGCCGATGTTGATGACGACGGCGATCCGCACGCCCGCGATGATGACCGGCAGCGCGATCGGGATTTCGACACGCAGAAGGCGCTGCGAAGTCGACATGCCCATGCCGATCGCGGCCGAGCGCAGCGCGGGATCGACGTTGCGTATCGCGGTATAGGTGTTGCGCACGATCGGCAGCTGCGCGTAGAGCATCGCGGCGATCACCGCCGGCAGGTAACCGATGCCCTGGCCGATCTTCGACAGCAGCGGAATCAGGACGCCGAACAATGCGATCGAAGGAATCGTCATCACGATCGAGCCCAGGTAAAGCACGGTGTCGGCGGTGCGTTGACTCTGGGTGATTGCAATGCCCAGCGGAACCCCGGTCAGGATTGCAAACCCGACGGCTACGCTGACGATCGAGACGTGCTCGACCGTGCGCTCGCCGATGGCTGGCAGGTTGTGCAGAATAAAAGCCAATGTCTCCAAGACATCCTCGAAAGCGGCTTGCCGCGCCGTGCTGCGGGGCGCTCGCCGCCAGCATAGTTGGCGCGCCGGGAGGCAAGTGTTACAGATACGACCCGGGTTGGTCCATTGCGGACTTTGGCGGCGCGGCTGGAAAGACGCGGACCGCACGAGGTCCCGGCAGCCGGACGCCGGCCGGATGCCGCCGGGCGTCGCACTGGCGACAATCGGCGTCGCCTGGCGGCTGGTCGGCGACCGACCGAGGTGCGATAGTTGCGCCTTCACGCCCGGGACATCGCCATGACTCCAACCGCAACGCAACGGCCTTCGAACTCGCTCACGGAACGCCTCGATCAGGGGCCGGTGATCTGCGCCGAGGGGTACGTATTCGAGCTCGAGCGGCGCGGGTATCTTCAGGCCGGCGCTTTCGTTCCGGAGGTGGTCCTAGAGCATCCCGAAGTCGTCGCGCAACTGCACCGCGATTTCGTGCATGCCGGATCCGATGTCGTGGAAGCGCTTACCTACTACGCGCATCGCGAAAAGCTGCGCATCATCGGCCGCGAAAAGGACCTCGAGCCGATCAACCGACGCGCACTGGACATCGCAAAGACCGTAGCGGCTGAAAGCGGCGCCTTCTTCGCCGGAGACATCTGCAACACCAACGTCTACGATCCGGCCGACGCCGCGTCGCATAAGGCGGTGCGCGCGATGTTCGAAGAGCAGGTCGGCTGGGCAGTCGACGCGGGTGTCGATTTCATCATCGGCGAAACGTTTTCCTATGCGCAGGAAGCGCTGATCGCGCTCGACGTGGTCAAGCGCGCCGGGCAGACAGCGGTGATCACGCTGGCGATGCATCAGGCCGACGTGACGCGCGAGAACTGGGGCGTCGTCGACGCGTGCAAGCGGCTGGCGGACGCCGGCGCCGACGTCGTCGGCCTGAATTGCATCCGCGGCCCGGCGACGATGATGCCGCTGCTGCGCGAGATACGCGCCGCGGTCAAGACGCATATTGCGGCGCTGCCGGTTCCCTACCGAACCAGCGAGCGCGAGCCCTCGTTCCAGTCGCTGCGCGATGCGCACTGGCATTACGACGAGGGATCCCGGCCGTTCCCGATCGCTCTCGACCCGTTTACCTGCAACCGCTTCGAGATCGCCGAATTCGGCCAGCAGGCGCTCGGCCTCGGCATCCACTATCTCGGCGTGTGCTGCGGTGCCGGGCCTCACCACATTCGCGCGCTGGCCGAGGCCGTGGGCAAGCGCCCGCCGGGCAGCAGATACTCCGCCGACATGTCAAAGCACGCGTTCCTGGGGTCGCACGAGCGGATCAAGAAGGTCCAGAAGGACTACGCGAGCAAGCTCTAGCGATTCGGCTTGCGGTCGCAACGGACCAGTGACGCGGAACGCTCGTCGCTCGGCTTGTGACCGTAGACCGCGCGATAGCAACGGCTGAAATGCGAGGCCGAGGCGAATCCGCAGGCTACCGCCACGTCGAGAATGGGCTTGGTGGTTTGCAGCAGCAATTCCCGCGCCCGGTCGAGCCGCAACTCCAGATAGTGGTGGCTCGGGCTTGCATGCAGGTACTTCGCGAACAGGCGCTCGAGCTGTCTTGGTGACAGGCCGACGTCGGCGGCGATTTGCCGAACATCGCGCGGTTCGTCGGCCGTGCTTTCCATGAGCCCGATCGCGGCGATCAGCTTCTGGTTGGCCACGCCCAGCCGGGCCTGGATCGCCATGCGCTGCCGATCCTGCGTTCCGCGGATCCGTGGATGGATGAATTGCTCGGATACGTCGTTGGCCAGCGCCCGCCCGTTGCGGTCGGTGATCAGCTGCAGCATCATGTCCAGCCCGGCAGTTCCGCCCGAGCACGTATAGCGGCTGCCATCGATGACGAAGATATCGGTCGTGGTGCGGACACGCGGAAACTGGTCGCCGAACGCAGCCAGATTTTCCCAATGCACTGCGCATCGCCGGCCGTCGAGCAGTCCGGCGTGCGCCAGCGCGTAGGCACCGAGACTGATGCCGCCGACCGACGCGCCGCCGCGCACCAAGCCGCGCAGCCATTGGGCGAGCGGCTTGTCCTGCGCGCCGACGTTGGCCGTGCCGGCGCAGACCAGCAAGAGATCAAGGGCGGCATCGCCGCGGATCGAGCCGCCGACCGGGACATCGATGCCGTTGCTCGCACGCACCGGATTGCCGTCGCGTGAAAACAGCCGCCAGGCGAACACCTTCTCGCCGGACAGACGATTGGCCGCGCGCAGCGGCTCGATTGCGGCGGCGAAAGCCATCATCGGAAAATCGGGAACCAGATAGAAACCGACGGTGTACAAGCGTGTGCCGCCGCGCGACGGCGCGGCGCGCGGCGGCCGGATATCGGCGCTGATCGGCGGCGCTTTCGTCGGTGACGGCATCGGTCGATGTTACCGCGCTGCCGCCGACCGGTCGACGCCAGGTGATCACCCGGCCGTCGCACGTCGAGTTTCTTCTACGCGCCCAAAGCGACGTTTGCGACGCGTTTACCGAGCAGCCGCGTTGCTACCGCGTTGCGCTCTTCTGGTGCAGCTTGGACTTGGCCCGGGCGAAATACTCGTCGAAATACTTCATCACCTCGTCGACGTGCTTCGGCGTATCGGACGGCCTGACTTCGTGCTCTGAAGCGCCGTTGTCCGCGCACCATAACCGGGAATCGCTGACGACGGTGCCCTTCGCCTTCCTCGCCGTCTGCATGTCCTCGAGGTAGATGTAGCAGCGAACGACCGGCTCGGGCTTGTCCCAGTCGATCACGGCCTTGTCGTTCTTGCGGAATCCGCGCTTCTCCAGAGCGGCCATCACATCGAGGAAGCGGTGAAATGCGCGGTCGTCGTATTTCAAATCGTTGCGCCAGAATTGCGTGCTGAGCAGAACCTTGTTGCCGCTCGAGTCAGTCAGGTACAGATACGGACCGACCGCTCTTTCCTGCTGCTCGGCTGAATTCATCGGTTGCGCCGCGGCGCCCCCGGCCAGAATGACAGCAATGGTGAGCCCGAACAGTAATTTGAACATGAGAGGCTCCTCTTTGGTCGCGCCGGCCGCCGACGTCGCCCAAGCCGGCCACCGGTGCCGCCCGTTTTCGCTTACTTGCGGTATGCGTACGTCGACCGCGCGCTGGCTATGCAACGATCTTCGTCCTCATTGCGGAAGTCGTTGCACTTGTCGCGCGCCGCCTCGTAGGCGTCTTCCGCCCGTTCCTCTGCCGATACGCTATGCATTTCGTGGCGCTTATAGGTAACGCGCGCCTCGTTCATCCGGGTGTTATACGCTACCCGCGCCTGCTCGCGACAGGCCTCGCGCTGCGCGGCGGGGCCGCTGGAGCAGCTGGTGCGCGCTGCGTCGTAGTCGTGCTCATGTCGGTCGCGGGCGACGCGCCAATCGGCGCGCACTCGCGCAGCGGCGTCCGATATTTTCTCTCCGCCGCGCTCGATGTCCTTCCCGGCGCCCTGCATCGTATTGCAGGCGGCAAGCCCGATCGCGCAGGTGGTTGCCAAGACAAGCTGTGTCCATGCATTCATTTTGAGGTTGCTCCTGAGTGTTCGTAACAAGGACCAGTGCATCGGCCCCCAATTGCGTGTCCCCGGCAGCCTCCCGAAACACCGGCCACGGACTCGTGAAACCCGAAATTAACCGAGCCCCCGGTTCCAAAAAATAGGACGGCCTCTGAATCGGATGTAGGAATCGGGGTCAGGCAGCGCCTGCCCCGAAGCGCAAGCGGCAAGCGCGCGTTGGGTGAATCAGAACACTAGCGTACCCAGGAATACGCCGAAGATCAGAACGATGAGAAAGATGGCAAGCGCGATAAAGAACAGGATCTTGGCGATGCCACGGAAACTTTCTGCGGCGCCGGTAAAGCCGAAGAAACCGGCGACCAGAGAAATCAGAAAAAAGATCAGCGCCCATTTCAGCATGACGAATTCCTTCGAGCGCGCTGACTAGCCGCCCAGTGCGGCCCGACTAAGCAGCGCCGGGAAGAGTTTCATCGACGAAGGGTCAGCGACGACTCAGCAGCGCCCCCGCCAGGAAACCCACGGCAGCGGCGACACCGATCATCTGCCAGGGATTGTCGCTGACGTAATCATCGGCAACGCGTCCCGCGGCTCGGGCGCGGCTGATCGCATCCTCCTGCAGCTCCTGCACCGCGTCGGTGGCGGAACGAAGCTTGGCTTCCACTTGCGAGAACAAGTTGCTCGCCTTCTCCCCCGTTTCCTTGGCGGCTTGTCCGAGCATCGATTCGACTTGCGTCAGCTGGTCGCGGACATCCCGCGCCTTCGGCGTGCGATTGCGACCCAATCCGGTAGCGCTCATTTTTGTCTCCTCAGTCGATATCCGCGTGTCGACTACGCATCACTGCTACTTGTTTTCATCTTGCTTGACCTGCCCCTTGTGCGCTCCTTTGTCTTCCCCCTTGCCCTGCGGCTCACCCTTGGCCTCGCGCTGGGCACCCTTATTCTCGCCGCCTCGCGCTTGCGGGTGATTCTCTCCGCCGCCGCCTTGCGGTCCAGCTTGCGCTGCCCTGGCCGGCGGGCTCCTGGGCTCGGGGCCTTGAGCCTGCGGCGGGCCTGGGGGGCGTATCCTTTCCTGCGGAGCATTTTGATGCTGCTGCATTTGCGCCTGCGACTGCGGAGGACGCCCCTGCCCTTGCATCGATTGCTGCTGTTGTTGCTGGTGTAGCTGTTCTTGTTGCTGCTGCCGCTGTCGGTTCATCTGTTGGCGCTGCTGTTGTTCCGCTTGCGGCGCCGATCCCTGTTGCACAGGCTGCTGCGTCTGTATGCGGGCCCGCGGGCCATTGCCCTGCGACTGGACTTGTTGTTGGCCCTGTTGTCCCTGGAGCCGGCCTTGGGCAGCGTGTTGCTGAAAATGTTGTTGTGCTACGGCCTCGCGCGGCTGGTAGCGGTAATTCTGGGATCGAATCACCTGCTGTTGCTCGACGGCGCGAGGATAGTTGTTGCCCGAATATTGCCGCTGGTAAACCGGCAACGGCGCGGCCGCGGGGACGGACCGTCTATCCCACCGGTCCCATCCGACCCGACGCTGCTCCCAAGTACGGCCCCAGTGTTCACCCCAGCGCGGCGGCCCGTCGCGATACCAGGTCCGAAAATAAACCGGCGGCGCCCGGTAGTAGCGCACCGGAACGAGCAAGAGGAACTGAGGTACGTAGACCGGCGCGACCAGTTGCCACGGCCCGTTGTACCACTCGCTTGCGTACCAGTTGTCTCCCCAGTAGACCCAGTAGAGTCCGTCGTAAAAAAAGTAGTTCGAATTTACCTGAGGGTCGTAATAGACCGGGTAGCCCGGTATCCGAACCAGCGTCGGATATACGGGCATGTTGATGCCGATATTGACCCCTGGAGCGCCGAACTCGATGCTGAACTGCGCGCGGGCGGGGAGCGCCGAGCAAAGCAGGATTGCAAGCGCAATGATCAGGTGCCGCATGGATTGGACTCCCTAACGGTTAAGTCGCTATTGCATCCGTCGGACGCCCCACAGTTTGGGTGACGAGCCGACTTGGCGACCATCAGATAAGAACTGATTTCCTCGTAGGCAAAAGGGCAGCATCGTGCCGGACCGCATCCGACATGGCCGACCAACGTTAGGATAAGCTAGCGGCCGACCGACAGGTGGCCAATCGAGGCTATCGGCCGATGGCGTCTGATCCACGAAGATACCCGGCGCCGACCGAGCACTGACCAACCCAACGATGCTTGACCATCTGCTAATCGAAAGCGCCGCCCGGCATCCGGACCGGACGGCGGTCGTCGACGGGGCAGAGTCGATCAGCTATCGCGAACTGGACGACTCGTCCGCCCGCCTCGCCAGCGAACTCGTCGCGCATGGCGCGGGACCCGGAAATCGGGTCGGCCTTTACCTCGACAAGTCACTCCACGCTATCGTCGCCGTCTGGGGCGTGCTTCGCGCCGGGGCCGCGTACGTGCCGCTCGACGTCGCGTCGCCTGTCAAAAGAGTCTCTCGTATCGTCGAGAATGGCGACCTTTGCGGCATCCTTTCTTCGGCGAAGCGGTGGTCGACACTCGGCCCCGCGCTCGCATTGCCGCCTGCCTTCGTCGCCATTTCTTGCGCGGCCCAGCAGCCGGCCGGGATCGGGTTCACCTTCGAGGGGTCGAAGGCCTCGCACGCTCCCGCAGCGGACCGCGGTGCCGGCCCGCGAGGGCACGATCCTTCCCGTCCGGCCTACATCCTCTACACGTCGGGCTCGACCGGACAGCCGAAGGGCGTCGTGCTCAGCCATCGCGCCGCGCGCTCGTTCGTCGACTGGGCGGCCGAGACTACAGCGCTGGGTCCGACCGACGTCGTATCGAGCCATGCGCCGCTGCATTTCGATCTGTCGGTCTTCGACGTGTTCGCGAGCTGCCGGGCGGGCGCCTGCGTAACGCTGGTGCCGCCGGGTCTCAATGTCTTTCCCCGCAACCTCGCGGACTGGATCGCCGCGCAGGAGATCACCGTCTGGTACTCGGTGCCGTCGCTGCTCGCGCGACTCGCGCTCTCGGGCGGTCTTGAGCGTCACGACTGGTCGCGCCTTCGCCAGATCATTTTCGCCGGCGAGATCTTCCCTGTCGCGCATTTGCGCCGGCTGCGCGAGCAAATTCCCGGCGCGCACTACTGGAATTGGTACGGACCGACCGAGACCAACGTTTGCACCGCCTACGCGGTCGATGCGCTCCCGCCCGACCAGACGGCGCCGGTGCCGATCGGCACGGCTTGCGCCAACAGCAGGCTGCTCGTCGTGAACGAGGCGGGCGCGGAATGCGGACCGGGCGAAACGGGCGAGCTCTACGTCAGCGGTCCGAGCTTGATGAACGGCTACCAGGCCATGCCCGAGGCCACCGCTCATGCTCTTGTCGCTCGCGGCGACGGCGCCCTCTGGTATCGCACCGGAGACCTCGTACGCGAGGACGCTGCCGGGCTGCTTCATCTTCTCGGCCGCCGGGACGGCATGATAAAAAGCCGCGGCTACCGCATCGAGTTGGGTGAAATCGAGAGTGTATTGCACCAGCATCCGGCCGTCGCAGAGGCTGCCGTGATCGCTCTACCCGACGAAGAGAGCGGCCACGTGATACGAGCAGCCGCGGTCGCCAGAGTCGGGCAAGCATTGGACGCGGGCAAGTTGCGCGCGTTTTGCGCCGAACGTCTCCCAGCGTATATGATTCCGCTGTCGATCGCGGTGCGCGGGTCGCTTCCGCGCGGAAGCACTGGCAAACTCGACAGAATGCGGCTGCGTGAGGAGCTGTCCGATGGCTGAAACGGTCGACGCGCACTGCGGACTGCCGCATGCCTCACGCCACCTCGAATTTGGCGTTGGAGGGCGGTACCAGTTCGCCGCCAGCCATCCCGACACGGAGATCTTCAAGCGACATGAGCTATAGCGACCAGCAAATCTTCGACACGCTCGCACGGTTCTTCGCCCAAGAGGCGACAGGCCGGGAGGGAGCGATCGCCGTCGCGCCCGATACCGACATCATCGGCGAAGGCCTGGTCGATTCGTTGGCTATTTTCAAGCTGATCGCATTCGTGGAAGAGACGTTCGGAGTAACGATAGCTCCCGACGAGGTCCTTCTCGAAAATTTCCAGACATTGCGAGCGGTCAGGAATCTGATTGTGAAGAAGCTGCCCGCATGAGCGCGGTTCCCGAATCCTGCGACGTCGCGGTGATCGGGGGAGGGCCGGCGGGCAGTCTCGCCGCGACCTACCTGACCGGCAAGGGTTACTCCGTTGCGCTGTTCGAGCGGCAAAAGCATCCGCGGTATCAGGTGGGGGAGAGTCTGCTGCCCGACGTCTGGAAATACTGCGATGCGGCCGGGGTAAGCGACGCGATCGCCGCTGAGGGTTTCCTGCGCAAGGCCGGGGGCAGCGTCGACTGGAACGGCGAGATGCGCCGTCTTTCGTTCGGCGACTTCGGGTACACGCGGCCCGCGCTGCATGTCGAGCGCGACCGCTTCGATCACATTCTGTTCGAGCGTGCGCGTGCCTCCGGCGCCTGGATCGGCGAGGAGATTGCGGTTCTGGGCGCGGATCTTTCGCGGGCGGAGGACGACGAGAGCGAAGTCTCGGTCAGCTATCGGCCGGTCGGCGAGAGCAGCGCATCGCGGATTCGTTGCCGGTACGTCGTCGACGCCAGTGGGCAGACCGGCGTCATCGGCAGGCAGCTGGGACTGCGCGTGTTCGACGAAGGCTTCCGCTTCATGAGCGTGTGGGGCTATTTCACGAATTCGAGCTATCTGGCGGCCGACGGTCAGATCTATCCTGCGCAGTCGGTGCGCGAAGTGCCGCCGACCACCTACGTCAGCGCGCTGCCGCAGGGCGACGGATGGGCATGGCTCTGGCACATCATGCTGCGGGAATCGACGAGCATCGGTCTCGTCATCCCCAAGGCGTGGGCGAGCGAGACCAAAGGAAGCGACGAGTCGTGGGAGGCGTGGTTCTTGAGGCAGTGCCGCGCGCTACCGCTGCTGCAGCGGCTGCTGGCCGATGCGACGTTCTGCGAAGGCTCGGTGCGACTCGTACGAAACTATTCGTACCGCTCCAACCGCGTCACCGGGCCGGGATTCTTTCTGCTCGGAGACGCCGCGGGCTTCGTCGACCCCATTTTCTCCGTTGGCGTCGTGTTCGGCATGTACTCGGCCTACGCGGCCGCCCATACGATCGACCGCTGTTTTCGCCAGCGCGCCAGGCGCGACGAGCATCGATCGATTTTCTCGTCGCAGGTGCAGGCGAGGCTGGAGCTCAGCCGATCGCTCGCGCTGCCCTACTATCAGGCGAGCGATGCCGGGCATGCGAAGGCTCGAGAGGCAATGGGATTCAGCAGCACGCAGGCGCAGGCGCTGATGTACGCAGCGTCCTTGCTGACCGATCGCTCCGGCAACTTCGACTCGATGGCCGACAGTCCCGCCGCACACCGGGCCGCAACCGAGCGCGTGCGCCCGCTCGATATTCCGCTCAAGTAACCGCCGATCAGGATGTGGATCGCACGTGGTTCACATCTTGACACCGATCAGAGGTTACGCGATGACGCGGCGCGCGATCGGAGTGATCGGCAAGCCCGGGCGCTACGAACGAACCGATCCCCCCAGTCCGAAGATGAGCAGGATGTAGCGTAATGGCGTACGCGATTAGACCGATCGAGCGTCACCTCAAACGGCATCTCACCACAGATGTTGGTCGACGGCGATTCGACCGCGCGAAGCGGTTCGTCGACGAGAAAGTGCTCGGCGGGGACGCCGAGACAGTGCATCGCGTGAACGCCCGATGGTTCAAGTTTCTTTGCAGTCGCGCGCCGGTACAAACGGGGGTCTGGCCCGAGCAAGCCGCGTTTCTGCGCAACTTCGCGACGGTCTTCGGCCTGCCGCCCGCCGAGAGGCGCAAATTCATCGGCCTCGCCTTGTTCGGACCGCATTGGCGAACATTTTGTTTCGCCGATCTCTGGAAAGCACCCGAGCTCGTGGCGAGATTGACGAGCGTCACCGGGTGGGAGCATTTCGATCGGTGCCGACAAAATGGGGCCGGGCTCATCCTCCTGCCGGTCCACGGCCTGTTTGCCCCCCTGATCCTGCTGTACCTTCGCCATCGCGGACACGACGGCCTCCAAGTCGGTCTCCCGAACCACAAGCTGGAGAAGAAGGGTTTGCTCACGCCAGCCGCGAAACAGTTCGAGCTTGCGCGGCAGATGCACGCAGCCAAGCAACTTCTCAAAGGCGGCGGCATTGTTTTCAACCTGCCCGATGCCTTCCAGAACCTCGATCATTCCCACGCAGTGGAATTCTTCGGACGGCAGCGCCGAATCGCCGCCGGGTTTGCCGAGCTCGCGCTGATGACTGGAGCAAACGTCGTACCGATTGCCTACCGGTTTTCGCCGCGCGGATCCTTCGTTCTGGAGTTTGGGGCGCCGCTCCAGGCCCCCGGACCGGAGGCGACGCACGGCGAGCGCGTCGGCGTGCTGGTCGGGCAGTTCGCGGAGTTCCTGCGTGCCCAGTGGCGACGGTATCCGTGGAATATCCCCTGGCACCATCTTGAACAGTATTGCTCGCTGCCCGAAGCCGACCCCGGGGCGCTCGGCGAGAAGGCGATCAGCCCGCGCGCGCAAGCTCTTCCGCAGTAATTTCTTCCAGACTGCGCCGGCGCGTCTCCACACCGTACCGCGCAGCGAGCAGCACGGCGAGCGCCATCGGGATCGCGCCGATGAGCGCGACCGTCGAGATCGACGGCGCGGCGATTCCGAAGACAACCAGCGCAATGATCGCAACGCCGCCCGCCTTGCTCGCGCCGGCGGCAAATCCCGTCCCGTGCGACCGGATGCGCGTCGGATAGATCTCCGAGCTGTAGACCGACAATACCGCCACGACCGAGCTGATCCCCCAGATCGGCACCACGAGCAAAACATAAAGCAGCCACCGATGCTGCACGACGGCATCTCCGGCGACGACAAAGCCGAAAAGCGACGCGGCTGTCAACGACGACAGGACGATGATCGTGTTGCGGCTGCTCCAGAAACCGTACATCCAGGCCACGACAAATGTCAGAGGAAAGCCGATTAGCGCCGCGTTGCGCAGAATCGAGTCGGCCTCGGTAAAGCCCAGCTTGCGCAGATTGGTCGGGATCCACAGATTGAACCCGAACAGGACCAGGCCCGAGCCCAGCGCAAGACAACCGACGACCAGCGTCGGCCGCAGAAATCCGGGGCTGATCAGCTCGCTCCAGCGGCTGCGCACTTTAGCTTCGACCGCCGTTTCGGCCCGGGCGCTCTCCACAACGCGAGCGCCGTAGCGAGCCATGACGGCCCGGGCCTCCTGCTCGCGCCCGACGGCGAGCAGGAACCGCGGCGACTCGGGGATCCAGCGGTTGAGCAGGATGAAAATCACGCCGGTCGGCATGCCGATCAGCCAGAGGATTCGCCAGCTGTACGTCGGCACCAGCGCGGCGGCGAGCCAGCTGGTGATGATATAGCCGCCTGCGATGTCGGCGCCGATCAGTATCATCAGCCAGCCGCGATGACGCGCGGGAATCGCTTCGGCAAGCAGGGCGTAGCAGATCGGCAGCATCCCGCCGACGGCCAGTCCCATGATGAAGCACATCACCAGGTTCCACTGGAAGTCGGGCATGGCGCCGCAAATCGAGGTGGCGATGAAACCGATGCCTGCGTACAGGATCGAAGCGCGCCGTCCTATACGATCGCCCAGCCAGCCCCAGAGGAACGAACCGAGCACGGTGCCCGTGATTCCGGAGAGCGCGACATACGCCACCGGAACGCTGCCGCCCGGATTGAGCGGCGACTTCAATCCGTATTCGACGGTCATGCCCGGCATGACGAAGGCAAGGGCGGTCGGCTTCATGATATCGATGATCACCGCGAGCGCCATCGCCAGCAGCAGGCCGACGTGAGTGAGGTTCAACGGCGCGTCGTCGAGGGCGCTGACCCGGATGCGGGACACGGCGCGCGCCGTATCCTCCGCCGCGCGCGGATAGAGTCCGTACAGGCTCGAAACCAAGCCGACGACGATCGCTCCCATGCCGAGGATCATCGGCATGTCCATCGGCATCCCCACTAGCCGGTACCCGATGTCCTCGCCCATCAGGTACATCGGGATGTGCGCAATGACGCCCGCCGTTACGGCGACCACGCCGAACCAGAACGCGCCGGCATGATGAAAGGTCACTCCGCCCAATCGCCGCAAGCTTGCCATGCTGCCTCCCACTGGATTACCCAAACCGCCGATGCCGCGCCCGACAAATCGGCGCCACGCTGGCATTATCTTAGATCATCCGGGGCTTTAGCTAGTGCAGAGGCGCGCTCTCAACCGCCAAAGCACGCCAAGAAGTGCGCGCTTTTGGCATGGTCGCCGGCTCGAAGCTCGCATTCAAGTTCGGGCTTTCACTCCGCGAACTCACGAATGAACTGTTCTGCCTGCGGCCAGCGGCCATACCCTGCAGCGGGATTGAGATGCCCGACGTTCCCCAGGTTGACGAAGCGGCTGCCCCATGCCTCTGCCAACGCTTCCACGCGTTCGAGGCGGCCCAGCGGATCGTTGGCGCTTCCTGCGACTATGCTGGGAAAAGGCAGGCGTTCACGGGGTATAGGCAACCAGCCGTTCTGTTGCAGGACCTCCTGCGAGGGATAGCCCTGGGGCAGCGGCCGCTCGAAGTCCGGCGGCGTAGCGAGCAGCGCCCCCTCGATCGGGCGCCGGTGTCGGGTCGCCCAATGAGCCACGATCATGCAGCCTGCGCTATGGGCCGCGAGAATTACCGGCCCCTCGATCTCGGCGAGTGACGCATCGAGGTTGGCCACCCAGGCGGCACACGAAAGCTTGTCCCGGTCCATCCGCGGCACCGATCTCGCCTCGGGCAGTTCCTGCTCCAGGATGGTTTGCCAGTGCTGGGGCACGTGGTCGCGGAGCCCGGGGACGATGAAGATTGTCGGCATCATCGGCTCGGCGCGCCGGCAACGACCGCGTCCTGTTCGAGGAGCTTCGCCCGGATTACCTTCTTGTCGAGCTTGCCGACGCTGGTCTTGGGAATGGCATCGACGAAATGAACCCGGTCAGGCACTGCGTAACGCGAAATCGCACCGCGATCCGCGAAAGCGGTGACGTGCTTTCGAATGGCCTCCTCGGTCAGCGGCGCGGATTCAGCTGCTTTGTGGACAACGAGTGCGACCGGACGCTCCCCCCACTTCTCGTCCGGCACGCCGACGACCGCTGCCTCGGCCACTCCGGGGAAGCGCAGGATGATGTCTTCGAGTTCGAGCGACGAGACCCACTCGCCGCCGGTCTTCACGACATCCTTGATGCGGTCGACGATCCTGAGATAGCCCTCGCCGTCGATGACGCCAACATCGCCGGTGTGCAGCCATCCGCCGCGCCACAGCTCTTCCGAGCGTTCCGGCTCGTGCAGATAGCCCTGCGCCAGCCATGGGGCGCGCACGACCACCTCTCCCTGGCTCACCCCGTCGTGCGCCACGTCGTTCATGTCCGAATCGACGATGCGCAGCTGCACGAAAGGAATCGGTCGCCCGGCCCGGCACAGGTATGGCAGGCGCCGCTCCAACTCCAGGTCGCACATATGCGGCCGCAGATGCGCAAGGGTAAGAATCGGACAGGTTTCGGACATGCCGTATCCCGCGATGATGTCGACCCCCCGCTCTGCGGCGGCGCGGGCGAGCGGCAACGGCAAAGCCGAGCCTCCGATGATGACTTTCCACTCGCGCAGATCGACGTCGCGTGATTCCGGCTTGCCGAGCATCATTTGCAGGATCGTCGGCACGCAATGCGAGAAGGTCACGCCCTCGCGCCGAATCAGGCCGAGCAGCGCTTCGGGAACGTACCGTCCCGGGTAAACCTGCTTCACGCCGAGCATCGTCGCGACATAGGGCAGCCCCCAGGCATGGACATGAAACATCGGCGTGATCGGCATGTACACGTCATCCGACCCCAACGTCGCGTGCGACGCGTGCGCGAGCGCACGACCCGCCGCGAGCGTGTGGAGGACGAGTTGCCGATGGCTGTAATAGACGCCCTTCGGCAGCCCGGTCGTTCCGGTCGTATAAAACGTCGTGGCGCGGGTGTTCTCGTCCAGCGCAGGGAAGTCGAAGGACGGCGCAGCAGCCGCGAGCATCGACTCGTACTCCGCCGCGAACTTGACGTCGGTTTGCGGCGCGGCTGCGTCGTCGCTGATCAGCACGAAGCGAACGCCCGGCCTGATCTTGCTCCGGATCGCGTCGAGCAAGGGAAGGAACTCCGCATTGACCAGAATGACGTCGTCTCGCGCATGATTGATGGTGTGGAGGACCTGCTCCGGCGAAATCCGCACGTTCACCGTGTGCAGTGTCGCGCCCATCATCGGAACCGCGAAAAAGCATTCGAGGTAGCGATGACTGTCCCAGTCCATCATGGCGACCATCGAGCCGCGCTTTACGCCAAGCGCGGCGAGCGCGGAGGCGAGACGTGACACGCGCTCGGCGAGCGTCTGGTAGGTGTAGCGCAGGCGATCGCCATAGACGATTTCCTGCCTCGGCGCCTGGGCAATGCCCTGATCGAGAATCTGCCCGATCAGCAGCGGAGACTCGGCTGCCGACCGTGTGCGAGCAATCGTGTGTTCTTTCATGAGATTTTCCGTGGAAAAGGTTTGGGCGCAAGCGTGCGGCGCCGTGTGCGATCGCGTTAAGCGCGATCCGTCATCCTTGACGCCTCATCGTGCTCGCGCGCGTGTCCCGCGGACCACGGAGGTGGGCAGCAGGAAGTGCGACAGCGCCGGGATCAGGATCAGGGCCCCGAGCATGTTCCACACGAACATGAACGTGAGCAGAATGCCCATGTCGGCCTGGAACTTGATCGGTGAAAATGTCCACGTGATCACGCCCGCGGCGAGCGTGACGCCTACCAGCGCCACGACCTTGCCGGTGAACTGGACGGCGCGCTTATAGGCATCCTTGAGCGGCAGACCCGCGCGTTGCTGCGCAAGCTGGACTGAAAGCAGGTAGAGCGCGTAGTCGACCCCGATCCCGACGCCGAGCGCGATCACGGGCAGCGTGGCCACCTTGACGCCGATTCCGAGCGCGACCATCAGCGCCTCGCACAGAATGGACGTGATCGCGAGCGGCACGACCGCGACCACCACCGCTCGCCAGCTGCGAAAAGTGACGAAGCACAGGAAGATCACTGCTGCATAGACGTACAGCAGCATCGTGCGATTGGCCTCGCGGACCACGATATTGGTGCCCGCTTCGATGCCGGCGCTTCCGGCTGCGAGCAGGAAGGCCCGGTCGGGGCCGTCGTGCTGCCGGGCGAACTCCTCGCCGACTCTGGTCACGCGGTCCAGCGTCTCGGCCTTGTGGTCGGCGAGATACGCGATCACCGGCATCACCGAGCACTCGGTGTTGAACAGATCAGGGTTGTTGACCGAAGCCTGCTGCGCGCCGTAGTTGAGCACATCCTGGTTGCGGTTCAGCGTGAGCCACTTGGGATTGCCCTCGAACGAGCCGGCGGTGATCTGGCGCACGGCGTCGGCGAGCGACACCGTGGTCTGCACGCCGGGCACCTGCCTCAGCGTCCACGCGAGGCGGTCGGCATCGACCAGCGTTTCGTACTTGAGGCAACCTTCCTTGCCGGTCTTGACGATCACGGCGAACTGATCACTGGAGAGCGCGTAATTCGCGGTGATGTACGCGTTGTCGCGGTTGTAGCGTGACTCCGCTCGGAGCTCCGGCGCGCCAGGATCGAGGTCTCCGATCTTGAGCTTCTGGCTCACGACAAGTCCGATCGCCGCAAGCATGAGCGACACGGCGACGGCGCCGAGCGCCCATCGGCGCGTAGTCAAGCGATCGAGCCAGACCCATATCGCGCCGATGCCCTTGTTGCGCCTTTCTTCTCTTTCCGCGCGCAGGCTCCGCTCCGCGGCGGCGCGGCTCACGCCGGTGTACGAGAGCAGGACCGGCAGCAACAGCAGGTTGGTGAAAATGAGTACCGCCACGCCGATGCTCGCGGTCATGGCGAGTTCCCGGATGACCGGAATGTCGATCACCATGAGCACCGCGAAGCCGACCGCGTCGGCGAGGAGCGCCGTCAGCCCGGCCAGGAACAGCCGCCGGAAGGTGTAGCGGGCCGCAACCAGCTTGTGGGTGCCGCGCCCGATGTCCTGCATGATGCCGTTCATCTTCTGCGCGCCGTGCGACACGCCGATCGCGAAAACGAGGAACGGCACCAGGATGGAGTACGGGTCGAGCTCGAAGCCGGCGAGCGCCACGAACCCGAGCTGCCAGACGACTGCCATCAGCGAGCAGCCTACGACCAGGAGAGTACTGCGCACGCAACGCGTATAGGCGTAAATCGCGGCGGCGGTGATCACCGCCGCGACGGCGAAGAACGCCATGACCTTGATAAGCCCTTCGATCAGATCACCGACCACCTTGGCGAAGCCGACGATGTGGATCCGGACCCGGCCCGACTCGTTGTCGTGTTGCACCTTTTCGAGGGTGGGCGCCAGCTCGAACCTGGCACGGATCTTCTGCTCGAGCACTTTCGACAAGTCGTAGTAGTCGATCCGCTTGCCGCTGCCCGGCTCCTTCTCGAGCAGCGGGACGAAGATCATGCTCGACTTGAAGTTGTCGGCGACGAGGCTGCCGACGATGCCCGAGCGTGCGATGTTCTGCTTGAGCTGCTCGACGCCTTGCGCGGATCCGTTGTACGCATCGGGCATGACCGGTCCGCCGCGAAAGCCTTCCTCGGTGATCTCGGTCCAGCGCACGGCCGGCGTCCACAGCGACTTGACCCACGCGCGGTCGACGCCCGGCGTGAGGATCAGCTCGTCGTTGATTTGCTTGAGCGCGTTGAGGTAACGGGGCTCGAAGATGTCGCCGTCGACGTTCTCGACGACGACCCGGACCGCGTTGCCCAGACCACGAAGCTCCTTCTGATACGAGAGATAGTTCTTGATGTAGGGCTGGCTCTGCGGAATCATCTTCTCGAAGCTCGCGTTGAGCGCGAGCCTCGTCGCGGCGAGCGTGCCGAGCACCAGTGTCAGCAGCGCGCAGACCACGACGACCGACAGCCTGTGGTTGAATATCGCCCGCTCGAGCGGATTGCCGGACCTGCGATCGAAGTCCGCGAGCCCGCGGACTACCGGCATCGTTTCGGGATTGACGGAAAGCGCGGTCATGATGATCGTTCTCGCGCGTCCTTCAGCGCACCGCGATACCGGAGACCACGACCCCGCGCGGCCCGGCAAGTGCAAGACCTGCCGGAGCGACGTCGACAAGGCTCGTCAGCGGCATCGCCTGCCGGAGCATCACCTTTTCGAACGTGCGTCCGCCATCGGTGGTGCTCGCGATGCGTCCACCCGCGTCGGCGAGGAGCGTGGCGCCCTGCGCCATGCGAACCGACGCGACGACCGAGGCAGCGAGCCCGGCGTCGACCTTGGCCCACGTGGCGCCGTTATCGTCGCTGCGGTAGACGTTGCCGCGAAGCCCGTAGGCGATCACCGCGGAGCCGGCATCGGCGATGCCGAAGAAGCTGCCGTTGTAAGGCGTGGCGAGTGCGGTGAACCGCTGTTTCGTGGTATCGAGCTTCAGCAGCAATCCGCCCTCGCCGGCGACGTAGAGCTCTCCGCCCGCCGGTCGGATCGCGTAGAGGTTGAAGAATTTGGGATTGTCGATCCGGTCGAACCACGATTCCCAGGTCCGCCCACCGTCGTCCGTTCGGAAAATCAGGCTGTAGGCCCCGACTGCATAGCCGTGCCTGGAATCGGCGAACCAGACGTCGAGAAACGGCTTGTCTGCACCTTGCGCCTGGTAGCGGTTCGCCTCTGCCAAGAGTTTTTTCGCTTCTTCCGAGGTCGGCTCGGCCGAAACGTTGCGCTTCATCGCCTCGACCAGCAGCGCGTTGGCAGCGCGGCCATCGAGCTGCACCTGCCACGTGTCGCCGCCGTCGCCGCTGTGAAGAATCACGCCGTCGTGACCAACGACCCAGCCTTGCCTGTCGTCGACGAAGTACACGGCGGTCAGGTCGGAACTCACCGGAACCGGCGACTGCTTCCAGCTCGCGCCGCTGTCGGTCGAGACGATGATGTGTCCGCGCTGACCGACGGCGACCAGGCGGTTACCCGCTCTTGTGACCCCCTGCAGCAGACTTTGGCTCGCGAGCGGCGACATCTGCGCCGGTGTCGCGAGCACATCGGCGAAACCGGCGCCAGCGGCGGGGGAGACCGCTGCCACGGCGAGCGCGAGCATAAGCAATGAGGCTGAAACCCGGAACGCGTTCATGTTTCGATGTATAGGAAAGCGAATCCCGGCTGCGGCGCACAACTGCCGCAGCCGGGATTCTGATGGTGAGTCGACGATGCGTCAGCGCAAGCCAGCACCTGCCAGCGCTTCGGGCGACCAGGCGCTGTCGCGGGGCAGCTCAGCCATGTACTTGAGCCCGTTGTGTGGGCCGAACAGGCCGCTGATGTTGTACACGCCCGAGCTGAAGTCGTAGATGGCGAACGTGTCGCCGAACGGGGCCTGCACGTCGTAACTGTACGACTGGAACGCGAAGCTCGAGCGATAGAGCTGGCCGCGCGCATCGTACTGGTCCGACGCGAGTGCGGTCCAGCTGTCCTCATCGAGAAAGAACACGCGCTTGCTGTAGATGTGCCGCTTTTCGGGCTTCAGCGTCGCCTCCACGACCCAGACGCGATGCAGCTCCCAGCGCACCAGGTCCGGGTTGAGATGGTTGGGCTTGGTGATGTCGGCCGCCGTCTTGTGATACGTAAGCCGGTAGCTGCTGTAGGGAACGTACATCTCCTTCTTGCCCACGAGCTTCCATTCGAAGCGGTCGATCGCGCCGTTCAACACCGAGACGTCGTCGTATGTTGCCGCGCCGGCGGCGCCGGGATTCGGCGTGTCGTACGCTAGATCGGGCGCGAGCTTCACGCGCCGCTGACCGGGCAGATACTGCCAGGCCCTGCGCGGCTGCTTGAGCGGGTTGACGGCATCGACGATCAACAGTGCTTCGCCGTTGCGGCGCGCCGGTCCGACATATAGCAGCTTGTTGTACCAGTAAGGCTCGTTCGCCGAGATGACGCCCGTGCGCTTCGGATCGTAGATCGGCCACGCCCAGAAAGCGTCCGCCTCCACCGCGAGCGTTGCCACGCCGGCCGCATCGACATTCCAGTTCTGGTAACGTGAGCCGTCGTAGCCGAGACCGCTGTAGCGGAGCAGGTGGTTCCAGATCGCCTCGGATCCCGTCTTCGGGATGGGGAACGGGTAGCCGGGCACAACGTTCTCGAGCGCGACGCCGCCATCGACGGTCTTGGCGCCCACGGCGTTCTTCGCCGTGTTGTCGAGCACTCGCTGCGGAACGGCGACGGTCCGGTGCGTCGGGTAGACGTCGACCCGCATCGTCGGGTAGCGCTTGAGCAGCTCCTTCGTGCCCTCGGTCAGCTTGTCGGCTTGAGCCGCCGCATCTTTGCCGGTGATCGTAAGCCGGGGCTTTTCGTCGGCGAACGGATCGGTCCGCACGCCGGAGCCCTTCTGATAGCCAGCCGGCATGGTGGTAAGCCCGCCGGTATAGGCCGGAATGGTCCCTTCCTTGTTGCCTGCCTTTTCGGCGCCGGTCGGCGTGAGCGTCGTGCCGAGCTGTTTGGCCTCTTCGGCCGACACCGCAGCCCATGCGCCGGTGCTGAAGATGGCCGCGAAGCTCGCGGCCAGCAATGTTCTGTAGAACATGTTGGTTTCCTTAAAAAGTCGTCTTGAACGTGAGCGATACCCAGCCGCGGTCGGACAGCGCCGCGAACGTCCCGTTGGCGACGTTCATCGCGCCGGTGGGTGTCGTTGAATAGTTGCCGAAGTAGCCGTTGTAGCTCAGCTGCGCGCGGTACTTCTGGTAGATGTCGGCGGCCACGCCGGCGCTCCAGTTACCCGCGTTCTTGTTGCCCCCGAGCTGGACCGCGGCGTTTCCGGATACACCCTGACTCCAGGTCATCGGTGCCAGGAGATCGACTCCAGGCCAGACCTGGAACCACGTCGGCGTGAAATTGACCGCGAGGCCCACGTAATTCTTCGATACCCGGTCGATGCCGGCGTAGGTCGAGTTGCCCTTGAACACTGCCTCGTTCTGGGTGACCTTCGCCCATTGCATCCAGGTCAGCTCGCCCTGCACCGTCGCCGTGTCGAACAGAGCGGTCCGCGGCAGAACTTGTATGACGTTGACCAGACCGTGAACGGTATCGCCCAAGGCTCCGGGCGTGCCATTACTGGGCACGGCGGTAGTCGCGATCGATCCCGGGAACGCGCCCACCAGCGGTGCCGGCACGACGAGCACGTTCGCGCTCTGCAGCGGCATGTTCTGACGATAGGAGAGTTCGGCCGCGACGCTTGCACCGGCGATTTCCTTGGCCAGCGTGACGCCGAAGATGTGGATGTTGTCGCCGTAAGCGGTCTGATAGGTGCCGAACTTGCCGAATTTCGCCAGATCCGCGGGCGTGGTCGCGTTCTGGTTGATGATGCAGTTGGTGCCACCCAGCGGAACGCCGCCGATGGCGGTGCAGGTTGTCGCCGGCAAGGTCGTAGCCAGGCCCGGCGTGAGCAGGACCTGAGGCAGGATGTCGGTCGTATTGCGACCGTAGAAACCGAGCGTGCCGTCCAGCCACGCCGGGCTCCAGCGAGCGGAGAGGCCGAAGTCGCCAAGGCTGCCGCTGTAGCGCGACGGCGCTACCGATTGCATGTTCCAGGCCCGCAGCAGCGCAGGTGTTCCGGGGACGGTCCCGAACAGGGGATTCGCCGCGACGATCGCGGAGTTGCCGCCGAAATTGAGCCCGTCATTGATCGTCAGATAGCTTCCCGATTCCGGAATGCGCACCGCCTGCCAGTTGTAGAACCATTGCGCCGCGACCGACAGCTCGCGCGTCGGCTGCGCCTGCAACGTGATGCCGCCACGCGGGCGGAACAGCTCTTTCGCCTCGCTGCCGGGCGTCGTGAATCCCTTTTGCAGGTCGAGCGCGTTCTGGGCGTACGAAACCGAATGAACAGCGCCGCCGAGCAGCAGGCTGTCACCCCAGAAGACGGTGTGCTGGCCCGCCTTTACGTTCACGGGCACGTCACCCGCATCGAAGTTCGCGAACGCGAACGCGTCGAGCCATTCTCCGGAGGGTCCCTTGGAATAGCGCTTGGTGTAGGGGCTCAGCGTGCCCGCCACGGGCAGGCCGTCGACCAGCGTGTTGGCCGTCGCCGTGTTGGTGTTGTCGAGATGGCTGTACGCGGCGTCGCCCCAGGCCGCGTAGCTCGTGCGGAAGCCGAAGCGGCGCTGATAAACAAAGTCGAACTCAGACAGCAGATCGATCCGGTTCGTGACGATCGACCCCTTGGAGAAGTTGCGGTCGCCGTCGTCGAAGTTCGGATTGCTCAGGATGGCCGGGTCCTGCGACTGGGCGCGATAGCCGAGGTTGTAGCGGATCGTGTTGTCCCAGCGCACGGCCAGGTCCGGGTTACCGGTGTCGATCTCGAATGCGCCGGCGGTACCGGCGGCCGCGAACAGCGAGCTGATCGCAAGCGCTGCCGCACGCCGCCGGAAGGCGTGAATACCGTTGGCTGACTTCCGTGAATATCGCATTATCTTCTGATCTCCCTGAAGTGGACTCGGCTTGCCGAGTGGTTTTGTCTGCTGCGTGATCGGGCTTGCGATCTGTCAATCGGCGCTGCGCTGCGCAGCGTCCAACATCGAATTCGGAGCGAGGTTCATGATCCGTGCGAAGAGCTGGCGGAACTCCTCGTCGTTGTCCGCCGAAAAGCGGGGATCGCCGTTGCCGGCGAAGGCGGCGCCGATCTCGGCCCAGTCCTCATCGCTCAGGAGTTTCCGGGCGGCGGGGATCACCAACGTCGACTCGAGCGCCATGTGCGCCATCTGCGCGGTTGCGAAGCGCTCGACCGCGAAAGCGAAGCGGGCCAAGCCGCCGCTCGGGTCCGCCTCCCAGGCGCGGATGCTCAGTTCCAACTCGTCGATAAGCACGTGGCTGTCGACGTGATGGCGCTCCAGCTCGTCCAGGATCGCATCGAAAGCGCCCGTTCGCGCACGAAGCTTGAAGAACAGATACGCGTCTTCCTTCGGATGGTGCAGCGTCTCCGGAAATGCCTTGATGTAATGCAGCATCGCCATCAGCAGCGGAAACGACGGTGTCGATCCGTGATCGCGCGCCTCGCGGACCAGAAACTCGAAACCATGAATCACCGCAGCGAGCGATCGGTGCTCGTCGGCGATGATCGCGAGCGGTGCCAGAAGCCCGGCCCTCGGCAGATTGCTCTCGACCGCAGACACCAGGACGGGAATCGTGGTGTGCAGCAGCACTTTCTGCGTCTCGGAGCCGAGCATCAATCCCTGGATGCCGCGCCGGCCGTGCGACGCGATGAAGATGAGATCGCAGCCAAGCGACGCGGCCGTGATCAGGATCGCTTCGTGCGGTCGATCGCTTGTCATCACTGCCGAGTCGTAGGGCACGCCTGCCGCCCGGGCGACCACTTCGGCTTTGGCCAGGATTGCCCGCGCTTCGCCGGCCACGTGTTCGTTGAATAAAGCCGGCGACATCACGCGCTCGAGGGCGCCGATGCCCGACGCGCCGTAATCAGCCTGGGCGTGGAAAAACGTCACCTTCGCGCCCAGCCCGCGCGCGAGCTTGACCGCCTGGTTGACGGTCTCGGCCGAGAGCGGCGAGTCGTCGAGCGGGACCAAGAGATGGCGATACATGAGGTTCTCCGGTGTGTCGGGTCGGGTGCCGATCAAAAGGGCTTGTCGCCGATGATTCCCGCGCGTTCCATCTTGCGGTGGCACGGTGGGTAGTCCATCACGGCGTAGTGCTGCGTCGACCGGTTGTCCCACATCGCCACGCTGTTCGGCTTCCAGCGGAAGCGCACCTGGAACTCGGGGATGTACGCCTGGCTGATCAGATAGCTGAGCAGCAGGCTCGCGCCGGGATTCGCGTCCTGTCCGAAGCGCACGTTCGCGGCCGTGTGATAGTTGGTGAAGTGCGTCGTAAAGGCGTTGGCGAAGAGGACCTTTTCGCCCGTCTCGGGGTGCGTGCGCACGACCGGGTGCTCGGCATCCGGAAACTGCGCCCGGAGCGCAAGCCGCTTCTCGATCGGCATCGCGGCGCCAAAGGACGCTTCGATACTGTGCCGCGCGCGGAGGCCCGCGATCCTCGCCTTGATGTCCTCGGGCAGCCGGGCATGGGCTTCGACCATGTTTGCCCACATCGTGTCGCCGCCGACCGGCGGGCATTCGATGCAACGCAATACGCAGCCGAACGGCGGCTTCTCGCGCCACGTCGCGTCGGTGTGCCAGGCGTTCTCGTAGCGATCGTTCGGCGCGTCCGGCGACTTGTAGATCCGCACGAGACCGGGATGCTCCGGATCACTGCCGGCCACCGGATGATCCTCGAGCTCGCCGAAATACCGCGCGAACGCAACGTGCTCCGCGCGCGAGATGTCCTGGTCGCGGAAGAACAGAACCCTGTGCTTGAGCAAAAGCGCGCGGATCTCGGCGACAAGCTCCGGGTCGCGCGAGGCGACGCCGAGGTCGACATTGGAAAGCTCCGCCCCGATCGTGCACGTGAGCGGTTCGACCCTGATTGAGCCGCGCCCGGCGATCTGCGCCGGCGCCTTCGCGAGTGTCGTGGTGTCGGTCATTCCATTCTCCTAGATCACGAAGATCGACGAGCCGGTGGTCTTCCTCGACTCGAGATCGCGATGTGCCTGCGCTGCATCCTGCAACCTGTAGCGCTGATTGATCTCGATCCTGATTCTTCCGGCCGCAACGTGCCCGAAGAGCTCTGCGGCCAGCGCTGTTTTTTCGGCGGGATCGGCGATGTAGTCTGCAAGCGCCGGCCGCGTGACGAACAACGACCCTTTGAGCGCAAGCTGCATCGCGTCGATCGGCGGGATCGGTCCGGAGGCCGTGCCGACGCACACGAGAAGGCCTCGACGCTTCAGCGAATCGAGCGAGCTCGCAAACGTGTCCTTGCCGACGCTGTCGTAGACGACGGACACACCGGTGCCGTCCGTCAGCTCGCGCACGCGCTTGGCCACCTCTTCGCGGCCGTAGAGGATGACGTGATCGCAGCCGTGAGCGCGCGCGATCTCGGCTTTCGCTTCCGTCGACACCGTCCCGATGACGGTGAGGCCGAGAATCTTTGCCCACTGCGAAACGATCAGGCCCACGCCGCCTGCGGCGGCATGCAGGAGGATCGCGTCGCCTGCCTGCAGGGGAAGGATGCGGCGCAGCAGGTAGGCCGACGTCAGGCCGCGCATCGTCATGGCCGCCGCCTTCTCGCAGGAAATTTCCGGCGGCAGCTTGATCAGAGGCGCCGCGGGCATGACGCGCTCCGTGCTATAGGCGCCGAGGGTGTTGAGAAAGCCCGTGTAGGTCACCCTGTCGCCGGGCGCGATGTTCTTCACGCCTTCGCCGACGGCTTCAACCACTCCGGAGGCCTCGACGCCCATGCCTGCAGGCAGCGCCATCGGATAGAGTCCGCTACGGAAGTACGTGTCGGCGAAATTGAGGCCGACCGCGATCTGGCGGATCCGCGCCTGGCCGGGGCCCGGACCGCCGACCATGACGTCCTCAAGCTGGAGTACTTCGGGGCCGCCCGTCATGTGGACGCGAATCGCTTGTGCCATGTCCGTCGATCCTGTCAGGCGACGGCGCGCAGCGACTCACCGCGCGCACCCGGCTTGCGGTTCGGGGCGAAGCCGTTCTTCGCCAGCGTTTCGTCGATGCTTTCGTAGAACGTGCCGATCTTGCAGATCTGGCGCGCCTCTTTTCCGGTCGCCACCTCGCGACCGAATTCGCGTGAGATCCGCACGAGCTGCTCGACTTGCTTCACCGAGCTCATCTTTGCCTTGCGGTCTTGAGTCCAGAGGTTGTCCTCGATCCCGCAACGCACGTGCAGCCCCATCGCGATTGCCATCATGTTGACTGGCAGCGTGTTAAGCATGCTGCTCTCGAGCGTGAGCATGGCGCCATCGGGTGTGGCGCGTATGAAATTGGCCAGGTTGTAGATGTTCGGCGCGTCCATGCCGCCGCCGATGGCCACCCAGTTCATGACCAGAGGTCCCTTGTAGACGCCGCGGCGGATCATGCGCTCGACGGTCTCGAAGGAGTTGATGTTGTAGAACTGGAACGCGCTCTGGATGCGTGCGGCGTTCAGGCGCCTGACGTGTTCCTCGGCCCAGCCTGGACCGCCGGGAACGGTCATTTCGCGGTACGCGTTGTAGTTGGCGGGTTCGGCCAGCGTCGTGCCCGCGAGGTCGGCCTCGCACATCTGCTCGACGACGTTCATCTGCGAGGTGTTTACTGTCACCGTCACCTGATCGGGCTTCGGGTCGAGCTCGGCGAGCATGTGGCGCGTGTCGTCGGACAGCCACTTGGCGGCGGCGCCTTCCGTTTCAGGTGCGAAGGAGATCGAACCGCCCACCTGCAGGACCATGTCGGGCACCGCCACACGCAGGCGCCCGAGCAGCTCGTTGAACTTGGACAGACGCTTGGAGCCTTTGCCGTCGAGCTCGCGAACGTGCACGTGCAGCACGGTGGCGCCGGCGTTGTAGCAGTCGACCGCCTTCTGCACCTGCTCGTCGATCGTCACCGCGATGTCTTCGGGAAAATCGGAAGGCATCCACTCGGGCCCGTAGGGGGCGACGGTGATGACCAGCTTGTCCTGGTTTTCGGGGAACAGCGATCCGTCGAGAAAGTTCATGTGTCTTCCTAGCTATCCTGGATTGAATGAGAGTCAGGCCTTGCGCCGCGCGTAGGCTTCCAATTCCTCGAGGAGGATCGGCGCTCCGACGCACATGCTGTGCAGCCCCTGAAGGCTCGCGAGCTGCAGCACCGCGGTAATTTCCTCCTTGGTGGCTCCCGCGTTGAGCGCGCGCTGGATGTGCCGGCGAACGCCGGGCGTGTACATATGCGTGCACGAAGCGTCGAGCGCGACGCCAATGAGCTCGATCGTTTTCGCATCGAGCGTGCCGCCGACCGTTGGGGTAATGGCCATTGCGATTACCTTCTCGGTCCACTCAGGATCGAGCTTGGCGAAGGGTTCCCAGTCGGGATTCCAGTTGCCGCTCGCCTGCTTTCGCGTGGTGGCCTTCTTTGCACTCGAGAAGCCGGCGATGATTGCGGACCTTTTTTTGTTTTGCATGGTTACGCTCCCTGAGCTTGGAGTTCGCGGGTCGGTACAGGTACGTCGCCCTCGGCACTCTTCAAATCGGCTCGGTAGGTCCGGGCGGCGAACACATACAGCACGACTGCGAGCAGACAGAACACCGGTATCACCGACATGGCGAAGGGCAATCCATAGGCGTCGGACAGCGCGCCGGCGAGCAGAGGGCCGCCAGCGAGCCCGAAGAGATTGCGCGTGAGCGAAAGAATCGAGACAGCGGTTGCGCGAACGCTTGGATGGATGACGTCGATGATGACTGCGTCCGTCGTTCCTACGCTGCCGGCCATGAAGAGGCCGCCCGCGATAATCAAGGCGAACTGGGCGCTCCCGGGAGGGAAGACTGCGAAGGCGGTGATCATGAACACCGCCGTCAGAACCGCTGTCGCTGCCGCGACCAGGAGCCTCGCGCGAGGAAGACGCGACATCAGTCGGTCGGCGACCACGCTCCACAGCAAGGTGCCGAGGCCTCCGCCCAGCACGACCAGCGCCGTCTTGACTCCCGCCCGATCCGGCGCGAGGCCGTAGTAGCGGTTGAAGTAGCTCGGAAGCCAGGCGTAGGTTGTGGAAACCACGAGCAGATTCATTCCCGCGCCGATGCAGGTGATCAGCGCCGTGCGCGGACGGAGGAGTTCCGAGACGACAGCACGTGCTGCCGTATTCGGCTTGTCCGCGGCCCGCTCCTTGCGCGGGAGCGCCACCGTCTTGTAGTCGCGGACGATCGCGAGAAAGACGAAGCAAAGGAGCAGTCCCGGGATGCCGACCGCGCCAAACCCTGCCTGCCAGCCCCAGCGCTCGGCGATGAAGCCGCCAAGCATCACTCCGAGGACTGAGCCGACCATGGCGGCGGCCAGAAAGGCGCCGAGCACGGTGCTGCGCATCCGAAACGGAAAGAGGCTGGCGAGAAGCGCGGCGCCGACGGTGCCGTATGCAGCTTCGCCCAGTCCGACGACGCTGCGCGCTCCGAGCAAGCTCGCATAGCTGCCCGCGAATGCGCACGAAATGGTCGCCAGGCTCCAGACGAGCACCATGATGAAAATGCTCTTCACGCGGCTCCACCGGTCGGCGAGCAGCGACAAGGGAACGGCGCCCAGGGCGACGGTGATCGAAACGATCGAGACGAGGCCGCCGAGCTTGCTGTCGGAAAGGTCCCACTCCGCTTTCAAGTGAGGAAACATCGACACCACGACCTGGCGGTCGATGTAATCGACGATCATCAGCAGGAAAAGAATGGCGAATACCGACCACGCATAGCGCCGCGGGGCCGGACGGCTGGCCGCGGGATCGTATGCGACGGCGGAAATCGGCATGGACGGCGTTATATGCATGGCTTCGCAGTCAGGGCGAGGGCGTGAAATCGGGGCACGTTAGTCACGGCCTGATTGTCGACAATCGGGGCATTTGTCGATTGGCCCCACGTGACATAGACTTATCTTTTCGGGACGGGGCGGCGCGATGCGCGGTTCGGTCCGCAGCGCGAGTCTGACCAATTACGCCGAGGTCGCCCGAAAGGCCGGCCTTGATCCTCATCGTCTGCTGAGTGAATTCGGGCTGCCGCAGGGTTGCCTGCGAGAACCCGAGCTCAAGATCCCGATCGATGCGGTGCGTCGCCTGCTCGAGGCGTCCGCCGAGCGAAGCGGCGTCGAGGCCTTCGGGTTGATGATGGCCGAGACCAGACGCTTGTCCAGTCTCGGTCCGCTCGGGCTGCTCGTGCGCGAGCAGCCCACACTGAGGCTCGGTGCCGAGGCGCTCGCGCGCTACGCCAATCGGCTCAACGAGGCCTTGTTCCTGACGATCGAAGATGCCGGCGACGTCGTCGTGCTGCGCGAAGAGCTGATCGTGGGCGGGGCGGGCCCGGTCCGGCAATCCACCGAGCTCGCGATAGGTGTGGCTTTCAGGGTACTGCAGGCGCTCCTCGGGCCCGGCTGGAAACCGCGGCGTGTGTGCTTCGCTCACGATGCTCCGGCGAACCGCTCGGTGCACAAGCGGGTGTTCGGACGAATCGTCGAATTCGGGCACAACTTCAACGGCATCGTCTGTGCCCGCAAAGACCTGGACGTTCCCAATCCGAATGCCGACCCGATGATGGAGCGCTACGCGCAGGGGCTCGTCGAGTCGCACCTGGCAAAGCCGGACATGACCGCCCAGGTGCGCATGCTCGTCGTAACGCTCCTCGGCACCGGGCAGTGCACGATCGACATCGCTGCGCAGCACCTGGGCGTCAGCCGGCGGACCATCCACCGCCAGCTGTCGCAGGAAGGACGCACGTTCTCCGACATCGTCGACTCCGTGCGGCGCGAGCTCGCGTCTCGCTACGTGATCGATCAACACCGGAGCCTGACCGAGGTCTCGTCGCTGCTCGGCTTCTCGGCGCCAAGCGGATTCTCCCGCTGGTACCGGCGCCAGTTCAGAACCACCCCGACACAAAGGCGCGGGCGAACTTCGCGGAGAAAGCGATGACAACCGCCCGGGTAATTCACTCGACTTCATCATAAGTAATCTCGTAGAAGGATCCCGCCCTGGTCGGCAAAGGACCGCACCATGCCACCCATTGCGGGCGGTCACGGCGCGTCAATTGGTACGATCACCGAGCCGGAGATAAGCACGACTGAAAGGTTGCCCGGCTCATACTGCGGAGGTTGTTGCCATAGGGACACTCTCCGCACGCGGCTACAAATAAAAACGCCGTGTCGCCCCTCGCGGGCCGTCACGGCGTCGACTGCTATCGATTACGGCTTATACCGGTTGCGGGACGTCTTCGGGTTGATCGCCGACGTGAAGTCGGTCGGCAGTACCGCATATCCTTTGCCCGAGATCTTGTTGTTCCCGATCTGGTCGAGATTGCCGACGTCGGCGATGCCCGCCTGATAAGCGTTTGTGACCGCGTTGCTCGTGACGTTGTTGTTGTAAGCCCTGTTCTTGGTCGGCGCCGTCGACGCACCGTCGCACGCGGCGTTGTAATTCTCCATCGAGATCCCGACGTCGTTGTTGACGGCGGTATTGTTGTGGACGTCGACGCTCGTCACGATCTGGTCGCCGCAGCCGCCGTACAGCAGAACTCCGGTGGACGAGGTGGCAGGCCCGGTGTACTGGTTGGCGCTGATGCTGTTGTGGTACACCTCTCCGGTGGCGCCACGGACGATCTCGATGCCGTTCTGTGCGACGACTGGCGTTGGTCCGAAACCGATGACGGTGTTGTCGTGGATGTCCCCGTCGCTGCCGATTCGGTCGATCACGATCCCATTCTTCGCGTAACCGCTGACGGTGGTCTGCTCGATCTCCGCGTCGGCGGTGAAGTTCGCGTCGGTCAAGCTGCCGTCAAGCTTTAGCCAGTGCGTGCTGCCAACCTGGACGCCGACGCCGAATTGGCATCCGTTCAGATTTTCGTTCGTATCCCGCGCGTCCGTGACGGATGCTCCGGTCAGGTTGAGGAAACCTTCAAGCACAAGGACGCCATATTCGCGGTTCGTACAACCACCGTTGCCGGGAAGGGGACCATTGATGTCGATTCCCTTGATCGTCGCTTTGGTGTCGGCGCCCGTCACGACCACGATTGCCTGCGGCACGACCAGGTTCTTGGCCGTGAACTGAGACGGGAAATGGGATGCATCAGCAAACCCGCCGATCGCCGGCGAGCCGATTGACGCGTTCAGGACGCCGGTGACCGTCACCGACTTATTCAGGAATACTTGCTCGACGAACGGCTCGGTGTCGCAAAGATAGACCGTCCCGTTGGCCGCGACCACGTCGACCGCGGCCTGCACCGAATTGAAGCCCGGCGAAGAGCAACTCTTGTTGGCGCCTTTGGCCGAGTGCGAGACATACGCGTGCGTCGGCATGGCCGCCGAAGCGGAGCCGGCAGCCACTGCTGAGACGGCTGCAAGCGCAGCCACGATCGGTCGTAATTTCATTGGATCTCCTCGATGATTGGTGAAGAATCTATTCCGGTGACTCGTCCGTTCTTGGTCGAGCCTCGGCATAAACAACGCCACGAGTTTCCATGTTTAGAGCTCACCGCGCTTCGCCCTGCGCGCCAAGCGCTTTACAGGACACGCCAATCTGCCGGACTCAAGACGGGAGGTGCGGCCAGGCAGCCGCCGAGACACTCGAACGGACTTCGACCTAGACGGTCGTTGCGGACTTGCTGGAGCGGTATTCGGACGGACTCATGCCGGTCCACCTTCGGAAGGCCCGGGTGAACACGC
>Ga0207677_10000340_pt1 | contig 33455 bp, 24 predicted proteins | sample KBSMisM42_FD_184311 | JGI IMG/M metagenome (GOLD analysis project Ga0207677, IMG submission 184311) | Miscanthus rhizosphere microbial communities from Kellogg Biological Station, Michigan, USA - KBS Miscanthus M4-2 (SPAdes) (version 2) | ecosystem: Host-associated > Plants > Roots >...
CAAGGGGCGCGCCTACGAGATCGCCGAGCGGGCCGGGGTGCCGCTTCCCGGCTTCGCTCTCCTGCGCGAGCCGGCCGACGTCGAGCTGGCGCTCGAGCGTGTGCCGCTGCCGTGCGGGATCAAGCCCCTGGAAGGCCACGTCTTCCGCGAGCGCACCGGCCTGCTCGACAAGGTGATCCCGGTCGCCGACGCCGGGCGCTTCCGGGAGCTGGCCGGAGGCTGGCTCGGGGAAGGGCTGGGCCTGATGGCCACCGAGGTCGTCCCCGGCCCGGACGACCTCCTCTACTCGGCCTTCTTCTACGTCGCCGAGGACGGCGAGCCGCTCGTCTCCTTCACCAACCGCAAGATCCGCTCCGACCCGCCCCACTTTGGCGTCGGCTGCTACGTCGTCGAGGAGCAGATCCCGGAGCTGATCGACCTCGGGCTCCGCTTCCTCGCCGAGGCCGGGATGCGCGGCATCGCGCAGCTCGAATACAAGCGCGACCCCGACGACGGCGAGTTCAAGCTGCTCGAGTGCAACCCGCGCTTCCACCTGACGATCGAGCTGCCGATCGCCTGCGGCCTCGACGTGCCGCTGTACGCCTACCGGCGGGTCAGCGGGGAGGAGCCCGAGCGGCCCGTGCAGAGGCGCCACGGGCCGCGGCTCTGGCACCCGCTGCCCGACTTCCGCGCCTACCGGATCCTGCGCGAGGAGGGCGAGCTGACGAGGTGGCGCTGGCTGCGCAGCCTCGCCCACCGGCAGCGCTTCACCGTGTTCGCCGCCGACGACCCCCGGCCGAGCCTCGTCCTCAACGCCCGCACGATGCGGCGCGTGCTGGGCAACGGCGCGCGCGGCGGCTTCGGGCGCGCGCGGCGGTGAGCGGAGCGTGAACAAGATCGAGCGCGCCGCCTGGGCGCTCTCGCGCAGCGGCGCCGGCATGGCGCTGCGCCGCCTGCCGACCTGGGACGGGGTATTGACCCTCTGCTTCCACCGGATCGGGTCCCGCGGAGACTCGGTCTGGGAGCGGACGATCTGGGACACGACGCTCGAGGAGCTCGACCGTCGGCTGCGCTTCCTGCGCCGCCACGCGCAGGTGATCGCGCCCGAGGAGATGCTCGGCATGGAGGCCGCGCCGCGTGGCCCGCACGTGCTGCTCAGCTTCGACGACGGCTACCGCGAGTGGGCGACCGAGGTGCTGCCGCTGCTGCGCGCGCACGGCGTGCGGGCGGCGTTCTTCCTCGCCACCGGCCTGATCGACGAGCCGCGGGCGCCCTGGTGGTACGAGCTGCCGTGGATGGCACGGCGCGCCGCGGTCGAGACGCTGCCCGCCGAGGAGTGGCTGAGCGAGCCGTTGCCGCTCGGTGAGGACCGCGACCCCGCCGCCGACGCGCTGCTCGACGCCTACAAGGCGCTGCCCGGCGAGCGCTGCGCGGGCTTCCTCGACTGGGTCGCCGAGGCGAGCGGCAGCGGCCGCTGCGACCCCGCCGCCGTGCGCGACGACTGGCTCACCTGGGACATGGCGCGCGAGCTGCGCGACGCCGGCATGGAGATCGGCGGCCACACCGTCGACCATCCGGTCCTCTCGCGCCTGCCCGCGGAGGCCCAGCGCGAGCAGATCTCAGCCTGCGCCCGCCGCATCGAGGCCGAGCTCGGTCGCGAGATGCGGATGTTCGCCTACCCCGTGGGCTCCTCGAACAGCTTCGACAAGGAGACGAAGGCGGTCCTGCGCGAGGAGGGCGTCCAGCTCGCCTTCGCCTACCACGGCGGCTACGCCCGCGCCGACCGGCCCCTCGACCGCCTCGACGTCCCCCGCGTCACCGGCGGCATGGGACCCCAGATCCTCGCCGCGACCCTGGCCCTCCCCCAGGTCTTCGCCCGCTGGTAACCGTCGGGGCGTCAGCTCATTTGACGGACAGCGAGCTCTGGCTCTTGCCGACGTTGCCGGCGCTGTCTTCGGTGCGGAAGACGAGCAGGTAGTTGCCCTTCGGCAGGTGGCCCTTGAGCGGCAGCGTCCAGGAGACTTCGTCGCCCGCCCCCAGCAGCGTCGCCTTCATGTAGGCGGGGCGCGAACAGCTCGCGGTTCCCTCCGGGAAGTCGCCCTTCGCCCGCGACCACCAGCGGCAGCGCCCCTCGACCTTCTTCGCCTCGCGCAGAGCGACCTGGACTTTGCGCACGCCGGTCGCGTCGCCGGCCGTGCCCTGGAACACTGCCTTGCGCTTGTTCTTGAGCCCGCGCTTGGGGTTGAAGACAAGGCGAACGGGGGTGGTGTCGGCCGCAGGGGGCTTGGTGATCACTCCGTCGCTATCTTGTTCGTCGGACGAAGGTGGAGGTTTCGGTTGCGGGGTTGCTTCGTCAAAGTTCACCGAGACCGTCTTGTTGGCGTTCATCATCACCTTGCATTCGTCGGCGCCCAGTTCACTGCAGCCGGTCCAGCCGGTGGTTTCCCAGCCAACTTCGGGCGTCGCCACCAAGGTGACTTCGTCACCTCCGGCGTAGACGGCTTCGCATTCGAGGCCACCGCCTTCTTCGCAACCGACGATCCCCCCGGAGACCGGGGCCGGCGGTTCATTGGAGTTGACCGAGCCTTTGCCGGTGACGATAACTTCGAGTTCGGGTTCCAGTTTCACTGACGTGTAGGTGGCCGTCAGGGTGATGTCGTTGCCGGGAACGATCAGGTCGTGGGTGCGTTTGCCGCCGTCTGACCAGCCTTCGAATTCGTAGGTCGACCCCCCCTGCGTGAAGGTGGACGCCGCGGACAGCGTCAAGTCAAGGCCGATCGTCGACTGCTTTTCGTACGGCGCCGTCTGTCCGAGCGCACCGTAGGTGATCGGCGCCCCCTCGGGGGAGCTGTGGACACGGACCAGTTTCGTCACCGGCTGGAGCACACGTTCTACCGTCGTTCTCAAGCCCCGGCTGTCGGTCGCCGTCAATTCGACGATGTAGGTGGAGGGCGCGTCGTGATCCGTGACGGTGGTGAAGCTGACCGAGCTGACTCCGGATTTGTTGGTGATCGGATGTATGTGCGTTCCTCCATGGTTGAGCTTCACGTTCCATGAGAGCGCGCTAGCCGGAAGGGTGCCGTCCTCCGAATCGGTGGCACTGCCGATGAATTCGATCGGTTCGCCGTCTGTGTACGTGCTCGGACCGCTGTTGAATTTGGGCGCCGGGGCTTCGTCGCCGGGGTAGATCTCCATCGTCGCGATACCCTCGTGGCCGTGCCCGTCTTTGACCTTGAGCGTGACCTCGACGTTTTCTTCTTTCGTATAGGTCCATTCGGGTTTCTGCGAGGTGCTGTCGCCCGTTTCGCCGTCGCCGTCAAGGTCCCATTCGTAGGTGAGCGGATCGCCGTCGAGATCGGTCGACCCGGACGCGTTGAATTTGACTTTCAGCGGCAGCGTGCCGTGGGTCTTGTCGGCGGCCGCCACCGCTTCGGGCGGGGCGTTTGCGGAGTCGAAGGAGATCTGACGGACCTGAGCGAGTTCGCTGGGCCCGAAGCCAATGTCGACGTACATGAGGTCTCCGTTTGGCGCCGGTGCCCAGTCGACCGCCATCAGGTTGTCGGCGAATACCTTGGGATATCCCGGTTCGACGGCGGTCCCAGCTTCGTTGAGACGCAAGTACTGTACCTCGTTGGTCTTGAAATCGCTGATGAAGATCGCGCCTTTGTACTCGGCCGGGTAATCATTCGGTCCACCAGTGCCTGTGTACGTAATGCCGCCAAGGATGGCGCCACCGGTGAGGTTCGGGTAGTCGTAGACCGGTTCGGCAAAGGCCTCTTCGTCGTCAGCAAGTTCTTCGGCTAGCGCTTCGCACTCAGGTCGTTCGCTCCAAGTGGGAGCTGGGACTTTGCCCTCGCGACAGGGCCAGCCATAGTTCCTCCCCTCCTCCGCCAGATCCAGCTCCTCCCGCGTCGACCAGCCAGCGTCGGCAACCGTGGGGCGTCCGTTCGGGCGAAAGAAGAAGCGGAACGGGTTCCGGAATCCCTTCGCATACACCTTCGTACAGACATCGGTCAGGTCTTCGTCGCCAGAGCAGAATGGGTGACCCGGCAGACCTTTACCGTTGGTTGCGATGTGCAGCAGCTTCCCGGAGTAGCTCTCAACCCTTTGGGACCTCCAGGAGTCCGGATCGAGCGTTGCGTCTCCCCCCGAACCGTCGCCGATCGAGACCCAGAGCGTGCCGTCTCCGGGGTCGACCCTGACGCTGTCGATCGTGTGCTCGACCGAGTCGTCGGGAATGCAGTCGGATTCGTTCGCGGTGCTCCAGTCGCCTTTCACCAGGTCACCCGGCTGGGGACAGGCGTGGCTGGTTGAAAACGGGACACCTGGCCGTTTGGAGTCGCTGCTGTAGCCGCCGAGCACGACGTGCTCGTCTTTGGGCTCGAGCTTGATCGGTTCAGTCAGCGCTTCCAGTTCCAGCTCCGAAGGAGCTTCCACCCAGACCAGTCGCTCCGTCTTCGGCAACACCGCCAGAGAGGGTTCAGCTTCCAGTTCGGGCTTGGTTCGGTCCTCGAACGTGTAAGCGAGGTAGATGCGTCGGTTGGAGATCCCGTAGCTCTTGTCAACCGCCACGCTGACGAGACCGCGGTCCTGTTCTTCGTTGATGTGGTCGCTGAGGTCGAAGAGCGGCTTCGCTTTAGCCCCGCCGCCCATCGAGGTCCAGAGGATGCCCTTGTTGTCCGTGACGAAGATGCGGCCACCGGGGGCGACCGCCATGCCGATCGGCTGTTCGAACCCAAAGGTGGTCTGCTGGCTGAAAAACGGGCCTGAAAAGGTAGGTTTTACCCCTGCACCGGCCGTGGGGGCAACCGCCAAACCCGCGAACAACAGCGTGGCGCCAAATGCCAGGGTAAGGAGGCCTCGTCTCCTTCTCAGGCGCATCGGCATCCGGCCACGCTAGCAGCGTTCATGAGCATTCCAAACCGGATAAACGTCCTGGAGTCGCGGTTTAGGCGGGGTCGCCCGGTTCCTTCCGGGGCACGAGGACGAGGCGCTTGAACTCGGCGACGAGGACTCCGTCCTGGTTGAGGACGCGCGTGTGGACCTTGACGACGCCACGGTCGGGCTTCGATTTGGAGGGCTTGACCTCGAGCACCTCGGTCTCGCAGAAGAGCGTGTCGCCGTGGAAGACCGGGTTCGGATGGCTGAGCTCTTCGGTCGCCAGGTTGGCGATCGCCTTGCCCGAGACGTCGGAGACCGACATGCCCAGCGCCAGCGAGTAGACCAGCGGCCCGACGACGACGTTGCGGCCCTGCTGGGACTCCTTGGCGTAGACGTCGTTGATGTGCAGCGGGTGGTGGTTCATCGTCAGCAGGCAGAAGAGGTGGTCGTCGGCCTCGGTGACGGTCTTGGCCGGCCAGTGCTTGTAGACGGCCCCGACCTCGAACTCCTCCAGGTAACGGCCGTAGGGATGGGCCCCGGTCGCCTCGCGCACTGCTTGATCTGTATCGGTCATTGCTCCTCGTCGTCTCGGTCGAATGTCTGTTCGGGCAAGCGGCGGAACTCTAGCCGCCGTGCCGCTCCGGCGGCTTCGCCGGCCGGACCGAGGGGAAGCGCCTGGTATCGTCGCGGCTCGCGAAACGACGGGGGCGTGGGTTGAGCGAATTGCGGATTCATCGGGCTATAGCGGTCCTTCTCTTGGCGGGCAGCCTGCTGGTCGCGGCGGCCGCGAGCGCCGCCGCCGAAGTGGTCTCGCGGGTGGCGGGGGCCGAGGGCCCGACCGAAGAAACCTACGGCTTCGACCAAGTCAGCACGCACTGCCCGACGAGCGTCGCGGCGCGGGACACGGCCGCCGCCTACACGGGCGAAGCCTCGCTGGCGGTGCATACCGAGAACGACCCGACGTGCAGCGGGCCCTACGCGCGGGGCATCTTCAACGCGAACGGGGACGAACATCTCGTCGCCGGCGACGACTTCTGGTTCGGCGCCGCCGTCTACCTGCCGATCGGGTTCTACGCGGCCCACACGGCCTATACCGACCTGATGCGGGTCGACTCCTACGTCAATGACGCAAGCGCGAGCACCCCGTTCGCGAACCGGGCCGAGATCAACTTCGCCAGCTGGGACGACGACCAGCTCTACGTTCGGGCGGCGCGTGGCGCCTCCGCCGTGGACCTGATCGGCCCGATCTCGCCGCAGCTGCTCCCCGAGGGCGCTTGGCACTGGGTCGAGATCCACGTCGACCTCAGCTCGAGCCCCGGGTCGGCCTCCACCGAACTGAGGATCGACGGCCGCACGATCGGATCGTCGTCGCGGCCGAACCTCTTCGCCGGCGCCGAACCGCTGAACCGCCTCCGCTACGGCATCGTTTCGACCGGCACCGCCGGCTCCGGCGACCTGACCGCCTACTTCGACCGCGCCTCGATCGGCGAATCCGAACGGGGACCGGTCGCCTCCGCGTCGCGGAACCCGCTGTTGCTCGACCCCGGAAGCGAGGCGGCCGCGGCGCGGGCCCTGGCGATCGGGGGCGTGCCGGCCTTCGGCACGACGATCGCCCTGCCGAGACGTCTCGTCGGGGCCCGCCGGCACGCCGGCATCGCCGCCGCGACCAGCAGGCGACGCCGCTACGCCGACACGCACGGCAACCAGCTCCAGTGGGGGCACGTCGCTCACGGCATCCGCCTGTTGCGATCGCACCGCGCTCGCGGCGGCTGAGCGGCGGCGACTCGCTCGCCGCGCCGCCGCCTAGCGAACTTTCCGCAGCCGCGAGCGTTCTTCCTGGCGCTCGACCACCTGTCCGATCAGCTTCTTCACGTTGGAGTCCCCGGTCGCCTTGATGTGGCCCGTCTCGAACGCCTTGCGGTAGCTCTTCAGGGTGCCGCCCTCGGCCAGCTGGTTGAACTGCGGACGGTCGATCTGGACCAGGATCCGCTCGTCTTGAGCCAGGTCCTTGCTGATCTTCGGCCCCGGCACCTCCACCCTGTAGAGCTGGATGTCGTGCTTTGCCTTCAGTTCGAGGCCGAAGACCAGTTTCAGGTTCGCCAGGGCCGGGACCTCAGCCTGAAAGCGCTCGACGGCGGTGCGGATCAGGTCCGGGGTAGAGGCCACAGGCCTAGATCTTGTTCCTCTCCAGCACCTTGCGGCCGATCACCATGCGCTGGATCTCGGAGGTTCCCTCGCCGATCAGGAGCAGCGGCGCGTCGCGGTAGAGGCGCTCGATCTCGTACTCCTTCGAGTAGCCGTAGCCGCCGTGGATGCGGAAGCTTTCCTCGACGCAGAACTTGCCCGTCTCCGACGCGAGCAGCTTCGCCATCCCCGCCTCGAGGTCCGAGCGCGCCCCGGCGTCCTTCATCCGCGCCGCCTTGCGGGTGAGCAGCCGGGCCGCTTCGACCTGGGTCGCCATGTCGGCGATCTTGAACTGGATCGCCTGGTGCTTAGCGATCTCCTTGCCGAAGGTCTTGCGTTCCTGGCTGTAGCGCAGGGCCAGCTCCAGGGCGCGCTGGGCGATGCCGACGCCGCGCGCGGCGACGTTGACTCGGCCCACCTCGAGCGCGTCCATCATCTGCACGAAGCCCTGGCCGACGCCCGCCTCCTCGCCGCCGAGCACGCGCTCGGGCGGGCAGCGGTAGCCGTCGAAGACGAGCTCGGTCGACTCGACGCCCTTGTAGCCCATCTTCTTGATCTTGGGCGGCACGTCGAGGCCCTTGAAGTCGCCCTCGTTGACTTCCTTCCAGGGCTCCTTCTCGGCGATGAAGCAGGTCATCCCCTTGTAGGGCGGTTCGGCCGTCGTGTCGGTCCTCATCAGGACGAAGACGACGTCGGAGCCGAGCCCGTTGGTGACCCACATCTTCTGGCCGTTGAGCTCCCAGGCGCCGTCGTCGCCCTTCGAGGCGGTCGCCTTGATGCCCTGCACGTCGGAGCCGACCTCGGGCTCGGAGAGCGAGAAGGCGGCGCGGATCTCGCCGGTCGCCATCCTCGGCAGGAAGTGCTGCTTCTGCTCGTCGGTGCCGAACTTCATCAGCAGGTAGGAGCCGATGAAGTGGGTGTTGACGACGCCGGAGATCGAGATCCAGCCGCGCGAGAGCTCTTCGACGATCATCGCGTAGGTCGTCAGGTCGAGCCCCATGCCGCCGTACTCCTCGGGGATCGTGACCCCGAACAGGCCGAGCTCCTTCATCTGCTCGACGATCGGCTCCGGGAAGGAGTCCTCGTGGTCGTAGTGCTCGGCGTTGGGGATGATCTGCTCGTCGGCGAACTGGCGGACCATTTCGATGATCGCCTGCTGCTCGTCGGTCATTTCGCGGTAAGCGGCGGTGTCTACGGCCATTGCTCCTGCTTCGGTCGGGATGGAAGTTCGGATCAGCGCGGCGCGGCTTCGGCGGCGCTCTGGAGAGCCAAGGATATAGACGCGGGATCGACGGCGGGGTCGATCGCCCGCAGCGCCGCGGCGGCCTTCAGCAGCATCTCCTCGTACTCGCGCTCGGGATCGGAGCCGAGGACGATGGCGCCACCGGCGCCGATGGTGGCGCGGCCGCCGGCGAGGACGATGGTGCGGATCGCGACCGAGAGGTCGGCGCCGCCGCCGAGTCCGAGCCAGCCGATCGTGCCGGAGTAGACGCCGCGGGCGGCCGCCTCGAGCCCGTCGAGGATCTCGGTTGTGCGTTTCTTCGGCGCCCCGGTCATCGAGCCGGGCGGGAAGCAGGAGCGGACGGCGTCGAGGGCGGAGGCCTCGAGGCGCAGGCGGCCCCGCACCGAGGAGACGAGCTGGTGCACGGTCTCGTAGGTCTCGACCGCCATCATCTCCGGCACCTCGACGCTGCCGACCTCGCAGACCGCGCCGAGGTCGTTGCGGAGGAGGTCGACGATCATCAGATTCTCGGCCCGGTTCTTCTCGTCGGCGGCGAGGGTCGCGGCGAGGCGCGCGTCCTCCTCGGGGGTCGAGCCGCGGCGGCTGGTTCCCTTGATCGGGCGGGCTTCGGCTTCGCCGTTTTGGCGGACGCGGAGGAAGCGCTCGGGGGAGGAGCTGAGGACGGTCAGGTCGCCGAGGTGAAGGTAGGCGGCGAACGGGGCCGGGTTGGCTCGGCGCAACCGCAGGTACAACTCGAGCGGGTCAACGTCGAGGTCGAGCTCCATTTGGTTGGTGAGGCAGAGCTCATAGCTGTCGCCGTTGCGGAGGTGCTGGAGGCAGGTTTCGATGTCTGCCAGGTACTGGTCTTTGTTTCTGGCCGTGGGGGGCGGGCCGGGGGACCCTCCCCGGACAACAGCGGGGAGGGTCCGGGGAGGGTCCCCCGGCCCGCCATCCGAGAGCGCCTTCAACTTCGCCGAGGTCGTGGCTAGCCAGTTCGCAGCCGCTTCCTCCTCACCCAGCTTGTGTAGGCACAAGAGGTAGGTCGCTTGCTCTCGGTGATCGAAGGCGATCAGGCGATCGCTGAAGATGAGGGCTGCGTCGGGGTGGTCGGAACTGTCGGGTGACTCGTGGCCGCACTCGGACTTGAGCTCGTAGCCGAGGTAGCCGACGAAGCCGCAGTTGAATTCGAAGGGGAGGTCGGGAAGCTCGGTGGGGCACAGCTCTTCGAGGCGCTGTTGCAGCCGGGAGAGGAGCGGCTCACCTTGGCCTGCTTCGTGGCGGATCACCTCGGCGTTGGGTCCCAAGGCGTCGCCCATGAATGAGAAGCCGGCGCGGGCGCCCTGGCGGCTGCTGTCGAGCCAGAAGGCGTGCTCGCTACTGCCATACAGGGAAACAAAAACGCTCTCAGGATCGGGGTGAACGTCAAGACGCTGAACCCGAAGCCGCAAGGCAGCCCGGTTGCGGGGGCCGGGGGACCCTCTCCAGACACTCAACATCGAGCCATAGCGAGATGTGTCTGGAGAGGGTCCCCCGGCCCCCGCCCAGCGCCCAGTCAGGTCACGGAAGTTGGTTAGGAGCTGCTTGCCGTGCTCGGTCGCTATCGACTCGGGGTGGAACTGGACTCCCCACTGCGGGCGTTCGCGGTGTTCGACGGCCATCGGGACGCCGTCGGAGGTGGCTGTCTCGCGCAGTGTGCTGGGAAGTGGCCGCGCTAGGGCGAGGGAGTGGTAGCGGGTGGCCTGGAACGGGCTTGAGATGCCGGCGAAGAGGCCTGTGGTGTCGTGCTCGACCGCGACGATGCGGCCGTGCATCGGCTCGGGCGCTCGCTCGACCCTTCCCCCCTCCATCGAGCCCAGTCCCTGCATCCCGAGGCAAACCCCGAGCAGCGGCTTCTCGCAGCGCCGGATCGCTTCTGCGCAGACGCCGAAGTCCGCGGCCCGCTCGGGCCGCCCCGGCCCGGGTGAGATAACGACGTTGTCGAACTCGAGCCCACTCAGCTCCCCCCAGGACATCTCGTCATTGCGGACGACGATGGGCTCACTGCCGTTGACCTCGGCCAAGAGCTGGAAGAGGTTGTAGGTGAAGGAGTCGTAGTTGTCGATCAGCAACGTCTGCATCGACCGGGCCGCGCAGGCAAGATACTGCGGTGGCGATGAGCGACTGGCGACCGGATCCGGATATGGGCGTGTTCGAGACGGTGCTGGTCGTCAACGGCGGGCCGGTGGAGTTGAGCAGACACCTCGCGCGATTGCGGCGAACCCTGGCCGAGGTCTACGACGAGGGACTTCCACCAGGCGCCGAAGAGGAGCTTCGGCATGCAGCAGAGGGAATCTCGCTTGGACGCCTTCGCCTCACCGTCGCTCCCGGGGAAGACCGCCTCCGGCACGACCTACTTGCAGGTGGGGTCGTGCCGGAGGCGGTCTTCCCGGCGCGCGGGGCGAGGCTGCAAAGCCACCGGGTCAAGGGCGGCCGCGGCGTCCACAAGTGGGTCGACCGGCGCGGGATGGAGCACCCCGAAAACGGGGCGGGTCAGCTGATCTGCGATGGCGACGAGCTGCTGGAGGCCGGGTGGGCAAACCTCTTCGCGATCCGCGAAGAGACCCTCTGGACACCCCCGCTCGACAGCCGCATCCTCGCCGGCACCGCCCGCGCCGCCATCCTCGAGATCGCCGCCGCAGAAGGCATCGACGCCCAGGAGCGCCCGATCCGAGCCCAGGACCTTCTCACCGCCGAAGAGACCTTCCTCACCAACTCCATCCGCGGCGTCGAACCGGCAACCGCCCTCGACGACGCCCCGCTACCGGGAAGTGGGCCGCTCAGCCGCCGCCTCGCCGACGCACTGCGCCGACGCTGGGGCCTGCCGGCTGACCCGGCTCCCCACAAAGCCGCCGCAACCGCCCCGAAACAGAGTCAGCTCTCTCACTAAACCGCCGAAACCGCTCCTCGAAGCGCGGCTGAGGCGTCGGTACCGCCTCCACCCGCTCCGCGACCTCACCCGGCGGCTGCCCATCCCCGCCCCTTCCGGTGGGTGGCGACGATGGGTCGTCCGCGCCAGTTTGCGCGGAGGACCCATCGGAGACAGGACCCGCCGGCCGAGCGTCCCTGGCAGCCGCCGCCGCAGCTGCAGCCGCGCTCTGCTCCGCAGCCTCAGCCGCCCGCCGCGCCTGTCGAGCCGCGTCAATCGCCATCTCCCCCACCTCACGTACGCCCTCCTCGGAAGCCCGAGCGATCACCACCGCCTCGTCGATCCGCGCCTCAAGCTGGCTCACGGTCGGCACGGCGCTCCGCGGCACCAGCCAGTCCTGCGTCGTATCGCGTTCCGCCCCCTCGATAAGTGAGCAATTTACGGTCGTCGCAGGCGGCAAAATCCGCACCCTCAACTAGATTTAGCCGCCCCGAACTTCGAAACGACCCGAGGAGCACGTTGAGACACCCCAGAGACTTCTTCCTGCCGCAGGCGATCGGCGCCCCGGAGCCCCTCCGCGAGATCCCCGTCAAGCCCTCGCGGATGATCCACTTCCTCGACTTCTCGAACGAGAAGATGGTCGCCAAGGCCGGCGCCATCGCCGAACAGACCGACATCCTCCTCGGCAACCTCGAGGACGCGGTCCCGGTCGACCGCAAGGAGTCGGCCCGCGCCGGCCTGATCCGGGCGGCGAAGGAGAACGACTTCGGCCAGACCTCGCTCTGGACCCGCGTCAACGCCCTGGAGAGCCCCTGGGTCCTCGACGACTTCACCCAGCTCGTCGGCGAGATCGGCGAGCAGCTCGAGGTGATCATGGTGCCGAAGGTCGAGGGCGCCCACGACATCCACTACGTCGACCGCCTGCTCGCCCAGCTCGAGGCGAAGGCCGAACTGTCGCGGCCGATCCTCGTCCACGCGATCCTCGAGACCCCGCAGGGCGTGGTCAACCTGGAGGAGATCGCCAACGCCAGCCCACGCATGCAGGGGATGAGCTTCGGCCCGGCCGATCTGGCGGCGGCGCGGCGGATGAAGACGACCCGGGTCGGCGGCGGCCACCCCGGCTACCGCGTGATGGAGGACCCGGCCGACCCGGAGAACCCCGAGGCCGACCGCGTCAGCGCCCAGCAGGACCTCTGGCACTACTCGATCGCCCGCATGGTCGACGCTTGCACCGCGGCGGGGCTCCTGCCCTTTTACGGCCCTTTCGGCGACATCAAGGACACGGCCGGCTGCGAGACGCAGTTCCGCGCGGCCTTTCTTATGGGCTGCGTCGGCGCCTGGTCCCTGCACCCGGTCCAGATCGGGATCGCGAAGAAGGTCTTCAGCCCGCCGCCGGATGAGGTCAAGTTCGCCAAGAAGGTGATCGAGGCGATCCCCGACGGACGCGGCGTCCACATGATCGACGGCAAGATGCAGGACGACGCCACCTGGAAGCAGTGCAAGGTGATGGTCGAGCTGGCTGAAATGCTGGCTGAGAAGGACCCGGAGCTCGCCGAGGCCTACCGCTCATAAGTAGTCGTAGGGCCGGGCCCCCAGTTATTGGGGACATACAATTTTTCCTATTGACGATCCCGTAATCTGCGGGGGAGCGAATCGCACGTTGCAGCAGTTCATGTGATCCAAAACTGCTGCCGATACGGAGTTTGCGTTGATAACCGCAACCCCCACTCCGTTTCGGACTTACAGATAGGCCCCGGTCCACTCTCCCAGCCATGCAATCTTCCACTGACGTCCCATTCGATCCCCCGTTCAAGCCGCAGGCTGCTGCGCGGGAAACCCTGGTCCAAGACCGCCCGACGCTCGGCGCGATGCCGATGGCCCGTCGGGGTCCCGGAACCTGGCTGCTTCCCCTTGTCGACTTCCTCTCCTCCTCGGTCGCCCTTGCCGTAGTCACCGCCATCGCGGGCGTCGCCTTCCTCCCCGCCTTCCCGGTCGCAGCGGTCGTCCTGCTCGTCGTCTACGCGTTTCTCGGCGTTTACGGCAACCAGTCGACCCGCGCCGAAGACAGCGGCAGCGGCTGGAGGGTGATCCGCTTCCTGGTCGCCGGCGCCTACGTCTGGACCGCTTCGCTGCTGACCCCGCTCGGCAGCCTCGAACAGCTGGGCCTGTGGATCGGCTTCATCGCCCTCGACAGCGCCTGTCGCACCCTCCTCGCCCCTTACCTCGAGCGGCTGAGCCCGCAGGAGCGCTGGGTCTTGGTCGGCGACGAGGAAGTTGCCGACCGGCTGCGCGCCTACGCGCCGCTGCGGAAATACGCGAGCGTCGTCGGCACGGTGCCGCCGGCCGAAAAAGACCCCGGCACCGCCGGCCGCGTGGCCGCCCTCGAGGTAGTCGAGCGCTACCACGCCGACCGCGTCGTCATCTCCAGCCAGCACGCCGACGACGAAGGCCTGCTGGAACTGGTCCGCGCCTTCAAGTCGATCGGTGTTCCTGTGAGCCTGCTGCCCCGCCCGCTCGACCTGCTCGAGGCCCAATCGGCGACCCCCAGCCGGGTCGGCGGCGTGCCGCTGATCGAGGTCGAGGCCCTCGCCGCCCGCGGCGCCATCCCCTACAAGGGCCCGGACCGCCGCGCCATCCGCTCGACCAAGGTCAGCGTGGTCGTGCCGGCGATGAACGAGGAGCAGAACATCGGCCCGGTCCTCTCCGAACTCCCCGAAGGCCTGCACGAGGTGATCCTCGTCGACGGCAACTCGAAAGACAACACGATCGAGGCCGCCCGCCAGGCCTACCCCGAGATCCGCGTCACCAGCCAGAGCGGCCGCGGCAAGGGCGACGCCTTCCGCACCGGCTTCGCCGCCGTTACCGGCAACCTGGTCGTGATGCTCGACGCCGACGGCTCCGCCGACCCGGCCGAGATCACCCGCTTCGTCGAGGCCCTGGAGGCCGGCGCCGACTTCGCCAAGGGCTCCCGCTACATGGAGGGCGGCGGCAGCGCCGACATCACCAGGCTGCGCAGCCTCGGCAACCTGGTGCTCAGCGGCACCGCCAACAAGCTCCACGGCACCGAGTTCACCGACCTCTGCTACGGCTACAACGCCTTCTGGGCCCGCTGCCTCCCCTTCATCAGCCTCGACGTCCCCGGCTTCGAGGTCGAGACCCTGATCAACCTCCGCATGGCCTCGGCCGGGATGAAGATCGTCGAGGTCCCGAGCTACGAGAAAGAGCGGATCTCCGGGATGAGCAACCTGAAGACCTTCCGCGACGGCTTCCGCGTCCTCGGCACCATCTTCAAGGAGGCCCGGCGCCGCCGAAGCCTCCGCCACCCGCGCCACAACGTCGGCAAGGCCGAGGTTGCTGAAGAGCGCGCGCGGGCTGCCGCTTAGCTCGTCCCTCAAAGGCTGTTGTTAGGGAGGGGCGGGTACCCCCTCTCCGGACACATCTCGCTTATGGCTCGCTGTTGAGTGTCCTGAGAGGGGGTACCCGCCCCCTCCTGACACGCAATATGGGGACGACCTGAGGCGCGGCAGCCCTTAGGGAACAAGCGGTTTCGTGGTTCTTTTGTCCTGAATACGCGGACAAAGGAACCACGGAACTCAAGCGCGCCACACCACGTGGGTAAAGGCCAAGGTGGCCAAAGAGCGGGCCTCGGCCGCGGTCTAGTCGCCGCAGGTCGCCTTAGACGATTTCCACCCTGCTCTCCGGTCGAGGCGGGAACGATTTCGGGAACGAAGGGCCGTTGGGGTGTCGGAACACTCGTACGGCTTTGTCGAGCGGCTGAAGCTCCCCTTCGGCGGCCCTTTTCGAGACAGGATGCTCACCCAATCCCAGGTTCACCAGCAGCTTGTTGATCAAGTCGAACGATTCCCGGCCGAGCTGCCGGCTCGAACGACCGCGAAGCCATTGAAGTCCAAGCCAGAGACCGAACTCGGTGCGCTGGTGGGCGCTGGGAGGAAATTCACCCCGAAGGAAGGCGGCGTGAACTGCCGCCCCTCTGGCATCCCAGCTGGCAAGCACTTCCTCCACGGTGGAGTCCTTCTCCCCCTCCGGCGATTCGGCAGTGTAGAAATCCTTCTCGACCGCCAATGCTCTCGTGCCGGTCTTTACCTCCCGACCGTCTCGCCGCAACATCGCCACGCGCCCGTTGCCGTCGGCCCAGGCCTCTAGGTAGAACCGGGGCAAGACATGATGGGCTCTCGGCCGCTTCGAGCTCTTGTCGCTCGAGGAGCTAGAGATATTTCCCGCCCCGTTCCTGGTAGGCCCGCAGCTCCAGGTCCGCACTCTTGCCCCCAGGCCCAAATCCATGGGCAATGAGCAACTCCGGCACGCTGCCGTAGACGGTCTTGACGACAGCAGCCTCGGCACGCTTGTCATGCCCCGGGGCGAAGAAAGCCCCGACCCCGGTCTCCTCCCCGCATCCGCACCAGCAGTCGCCGGTCGGGATCAATCGCTTTTCGCTCTTGCGTGGCATTCTTGAGGAGAATCCAAGGATATCATCCTTGGATTGAAGATCGAGTTGAACCCTTAGCTAGGCCATCTGGGGCCTGATCAACCCGCTGCGCGGGCGGGCGGCGGGATCGGGCTGGTGACGATGCCGCCGAACTCGTTGGGGCGGTAGGCGCCCGGGGAGACTGCTTTGTGGAAGGCGTTCTTGTCCTTCTTGCTGCGCTCGATCGGCCAGTTGGTGCCGCGGTCGTCGACGTCGTACCAGATGACGCCGCGGATCTTGCGGTAGTTGTGGCGGATCTTGACGTACATGTCCTTGATCCAGTTGGGCTTGCTGCCGCCCTTGTTGCTGGAGGCGACCTCGGCCAGCATCATCGGCTTGGAGGGGGCGACCTTCTGGACGATCCGCCGGTAGGTGCGGTGGAAGACCTGGTTGAAGGTCTGCCAGCCGGGGGAGCCGCGCCGTTTGCCCCAGTTGAAGCCGTCGAGGGCGGTCCAGTCGACGTAGTGGTCGCCCGGGTAGACGTCACCGAGCGGGATCAGGCTGTTGTAGAGGTCGACGTTCGGGCACCAGACCCAGGTCACGTTGGTCGCGCCGACTTCCTCGAAGATGTCGTGGACGTGGCGCCAGGCCACCTTGAACTGACCCGGCGTGTTGCCGTTGACCCCCTCCGACCACGGGAACCAGAAGCCGTTCATCTCCCAGTCGAAGCGGAGGAAGAAGGGGTGGCCCCAGGCCTTCGCTTTGGCCGCGAACTCGCGGATGTAGGAGTCATAGCGGCCGTCGATCAGGGTGCCGAGGTTGAAGTCGGGCTGATCGACGCTGGGCGGGCTGGCGGTCGAGTTCCAGCTGAAGACCGGGATCGCGCCGTAGCTGCGGACGTTTTCCAGCGGGGTGACGGGGAATTTCGTCATCGTGCAGCTGCTGTCGCTGCATTCGGCGAAGGGCGAGCTGAACTCGATCAGCGAGAGGCCCTTGCCGGCGATGTGCTCGAAGCGGTAGACCGGGTTCATGTCCCAGGGCGCCGCTTCGCCCGTCATCTGCTCGCCGATCTGGGCGCCCCAGTAGAGCGATGCGGGCGGCCGCTTCTTGGCCGCCGCCGCCGGCACGAAGGCCAGCAGCAGGGTGAGGAACAGCAGCGCCAGCCATAGGCCTCGCGCAGCCCGCACGGACGGGCCGATCTCAAAATGTCTGTGGCTGGTCGTCATCAGTTCAGGTGCGCCTTGAAACCCCGCCCGGCGCAGAATGCTTCGCCTCTCATCATCCTGCATACGGACGAAAGGACGGGGAAGATCAGCGCAAAGGCAAGATCGGGCCCCCGGCCAGGGCGCCGAAGCGGTTGTTCGCGAAGGTTCCCTTGCGGACCCCTTTGGCAAACGCGCGAGCGGCCGGAGGAGAGCTCTCCAGCGGCCAGTCGACCATGCGGTCGACGGTGTCGAAGTAGACGAGGGCGCGCACCCGCGGGTACTTGCTCGGGAGGTCCGTGAACATCTTGCGGATCCAGGCCGCCTTGTGGCCGCCGAAGGAGCTGGTCGCAAACTCGCCCAGCATCACCGGCTTGCGTTTGGCGACTTTCCTGGTCAGTTCCTGGTAGGCGGGGTCGAACAGTTCGGAGAAGCTGCGCCAGGGCTTCGAGTTGACCGGGTTCCGGCCCCAGTTGTAGGCGTCGAGGCAGGTCCAGTCGACGTAGGCGTTGCCGGGGTACAGGGGCTTCAGCGGGTTCTTTTTCAGCCGTTTGGCGGTGTCGGCGTAGGGACACCAGACCCAGGTCACGTTGCTCGCCCCGACGGCGGCGAAGACGTCGTGGATGTGGCGCCAGGCGGCGATGTACTGGCCCTTCGAGTTGCCGTTGGTCCACTCCGACCAGGGGAACCAGTCGCCGTTCATCTCCCAGTTCGGGCGCAGGAAGAAGGGGTGGCCCCAGTCGCGGGCTTCGGTCGCGAACTGGGCGATGTAGGGGTCGTAGGTGCCGTCGATGATCCGCGAGAGCTGGAATTCCGGCTGCTCGGCGCTGCTGCGGGGGCTCGATTCGGCGCCCCAGCTGAAGACCGGGATCGCGCCGTGGCCGCGGACGTTGTCCATCGCCTGCAGCGGGAATTTGTAGAAGGTGCAGGGTTTGCGGCTGCAGTCCACCCAGGAGGAGGAGAACTCGACCAGCGACATCCCCTTGCCGACCAACTGCTCGAAGAAGGCGACGGCATTCATGTCCCAGGGGGCGTCGGTGCCGGTGATCTGGTCCCCGATCCAGGCCCCCCAGTACATCGGTTTCTGCTTCGGCGGCTTCGGTTTGGGCTGCGCCTCCACCGCCCCGGCCGGTGCTGCGAGCAGGCAGCAGGCGACGAGCGCCAGGAGCAGCGCTGCGACTGGATGCGCACCCCCTGGGCGCTTCAGGTGAAACCTCGAAAACAGAACGGCAAGTGTAGGGAACCGACCACGCGTCATCGCGTGGCTCAGCTCGGCGGCGGGATCGCGCCCCCGGAGAGGCCGCCGTAGCTCGCGGCCTCGTAGGCAGTCTGCTGGACGCCTTCCGCGAAGGCGGCCGTCGCCGCACCCGAAGTCTCAATCGGCCAGTCCATGTTGTCGTCGAATTTGTCGAACCAGAGGAGGGCGCGGATCTGCGGGTATTCGCCGGGGACGCGGGTGAGGGCGTCGCGGATCCAGTCGGCCTTGGAGCCGCCCTGCTCGCTGGAGCCGACCTCGCCGAGCATCATCGGCTTGCCCGGGGCGATGCCGCCGGCGATCTCGTCGTAGGTGCGGCGGAAGAGCTGGTCGAAGCTCCGCCAGCCGCGCGGCGAGGCCGGGTTGGTGCCCCAGTTGTAGCCGTCAAGCCCGGTCCAATCGACGTAGGCGTCGCCGGGATAGAGCGAGCCGAGGTCGTGGAGAGTGTGGCCCGGGTCGACGAACGGGCACCAGACCCAGGAAACGTTGGTCGCACCGGCGGCGGCGAAGATGTCGTGGACGTGGCGCCAGGCGGCGGCGGACTCACCGGCGGCGTTGCCGTTGACGCCCTCGGCCCAGGGGAACCAGTTGCCGTTCATCTCCCAGTTGAAGCGGAGGAAGAAGGGGTGCCCCCAGTCGCGGGCTTCGGCGGCGAACTTGGCGATGTAGTCGTCGTAGCGGCCCGAGATCACGTCGGAGAGCTGGAAGTCCGGCTGGTTCAGGGTCGAGGGGATCGCCTGCGAGCTCCAGCTGAGAACCGGGATCGAGCCGTGGGCGCGGATGTCGTCCATCGGGTCGGTCGGGAACGAATAGAACGAGCAGCCCGAGCCGGCGCACTGGGCGAAGGGCTGGAAGAACTGGACCATCGAGGCCGACTTGCCGGCGCCGGCCTCGAACCGGGCGAGCGCGTTCATGTCCCAGGGCGCCTGGTCGCCGGTCAGGTGCGAGCCGACCGTGGCGCCCCAGTAGAGCGGCTGGCCGGCGCCGCTGGCGACCGCGGGCTTGCGATTGCAGCGGCGGCGGATGCGGGTGGTGTTGACTCGGCCGGGTCGGCGGGAGACGCAGCGGTTACGGCCGGCCAGCGCCCGGGCGTCGCCGAGGCGGGCGTGCTCGGCCGTCTGCTTGCCGCCATCGGACCCGCCTGCGGGGGCGGCGAGAGCGGTCCCGGCGCCGAGCAGGAGGATCGCCGCCGCCAGGAGGGCGACGGGGGCAGCGAAGCGGATCGAGAGGCTTTTGGCCATACAGGCCCATCGGCCGCTCCCGCGCTCCTTTCAGCATCCGGCCCCACCCTGGACATATGTCCAAGTGGGTTGAAATCGGCGATCAGCCCTGGGGAAGGACCTTCGTCGCGCTGAGGCTGGTGAAAGTGTTCCCCAGGTAGGCCGAGCTCTGAATACCTTCGCCGAAGCCGGCGGTGGCGCTGCCCGAGGTCTCGATCGGCCAGTCCATGTTGCTGTCGAATTTGTCGAACCAGAGCAGGGCGCGGATCTGCGGGTAGTCGGTCGGCAGCTTGGCCAGCATGTCCTTGATCCAGGCCGCCTTGGAGCCGCCGTACTCGCTGGAGGCGACCTCGCCGATCATCATCGGCTTGCCCGGGGCGATCGTTTCGACGATCTTCCGGTAGGTCGGCTTGTAGACCTGTTCGAAGCTCTTCCATTTGTCCGGCTTGCTCGGGTTGGTGCCCCAGTTGTAGCCGTCGAGCCCGGTCCAGTCGACGTAGGCGTCGCCCGGGTAGAGCGAGGCGAGCGAGGTGCTGCCGCTGTACTCGACGTTCGGGCACCAGACCCAGGTCGCGTTGGTGACGCCGACCGCGGTGAAGATGTCGTGGACGTGCCGCCAGGCCTTGGCCGATTCGCCGGCCTGGTTGCCGTTGACGCCCTCGTGCCAGGGGAACCAGTTGCCGTTCATCTCCCAGTTGAAGCGAAGGAAGAAGGGGTGGTTCCAGGCCTTCGCCTGGGTGGCGAATTCGCGGATGTAGGAGTCGTAGCGGCCGGAGATCACGTCGGAGAGCTGGAAGTCCGGCTCGACCTTGGTCGAGGGGATCGACTGCGAGCTCCAGCTGAGGACCGGGATCGAGCCGTGCAGGCGGATGCTTTCCATCGGCGAGGTCGGGAACTTGTAGAAGGAGCAGCCGGGGTTGCAGTTGGCGAAGGGCTGGAAGAACTGGACCATCGAGGCCTTCTTGTGGACGCCGTCCTCGAACTTGGTGACGGCGTTCATGTCCCAGGGGGCCTGGTTGCCGGTCAGGTGGGAGCCGATCGTCGCGCCCCAGTAGATCGGGCCGCTGCTCGGCTGCGGCGCCGGAGCGGGTTCGGGGGCCGGTTCGGGCGCCGGGGCGGGAGCCGAGTTGGCGACGGTCACGGTCACCTTCGCCGTCGCCTTGACCCCTTTGGAGCCGGAGGCGGTGGCGCTGAGGGTGTGCGAGCCGTTGCCGAGCTTGGTCGTGTCGAGGCTGCCGGCGTCGGCGCCGTAGGTGAAGGGGGCGGTCGTGTCGGTCCACTTGACGGTGCCGTCGACCGCGAATTCGACCTTGGTCGGCGCTCCCGCCAGGACCGACACCTGCCAGGCGATTTTCGCGGCGACGGTCTGGCCGTCGGTCGGCGAAGTGGTCGCGATCGCCAGCGTTTCTTTGTCGCTGCTGCTGCCGGTGTTGGTGCGCGAGGCGGAGGTGGTGACGGTCGTCTCGGTCGTCCCGCCGCCGAGCTTCTTCGCCCGGCCGATGCCTTCGGCGCCGAAAGCGCTGGAAGCCGCGATCGCCGTGAAGACGAGGCCGAGGAGGAAGAGGGTGGTGAGGTGGCGGGGGCGGAACATCGCCCGGCTCTCATCGGGCTCCCCCCTCCCGCCCTACAGCGCCCCTCTAACTGCTGGACGTTTGTCCCTGGACCGAACGTCCAGTGGGAAGAATTGATCCATAGAGGTCGAGCAGCGCCGACGCGCACTCGTCCCACGAGGTGAGGCTCGGCGAGCGCTGCGGCAACGGCTTGCCGAGCTCCTCGATCGCCGCGGCGGCGATCTCCTCCGGGGAGGAGTCGAGGGGGATGCCGCGGCCGAACCCGTCCTCGGCGATCTCCAGCAGACCGCCGGCTTCGGCGACGAGCAGGCGGCGGCGGGCGGCGGCGGCCTCCAGAGCGACCAGCGGGTGGCTCTCGAACTCGCTCATCAGCACGACCAGGGAGACGCCGCCGAGCAGCGCCGCCATCCCCCCGGGGTCGTCGGAAGGGACGCTGGTGATCTCGACCCGCTCGGCGAGGCCGAGCCCCTGCGCCTGGCGACGCAGCTCCTCTTCATAAGGGCCCTTGCCGACGATCAGCAGCCGCGCCTCCGGCTCACGCTCGAGCACGTGGGGGAAGGCGGCCAGCACCCGGTGGTGGCCCTTGTAGCGCTCGAGGCGCCCGATCGAGGCCAGGGTCGGCATTGCCGGCTCGGTCCCGGCCAGCCCGGCGTCGGAGAAGCTGAGGTCGGTGCCGTTGGGGACGAAGGCGAAGCGCTCGGCCGGCACGCCGATCGCGGCGCCGTACTGATCGACCTCGAAGCGGGCGATCGCGACCAGCCGCGCCGCCCGCCGCAGCAGCGGCCGCAGCAGCAGCATCTGCGCCCGCCGCGAGCGGTTGCGGAGCTCGGAGGAGTGGCCGCCGCCGTGGAAGGTGACGGCGTAGGGGATGCGCAGGGTCAGCGCCCGCAGCATCGCCAGCGGCGCCACCAGCGTGTGGTAGCTCTGGACGTGGACGAGGTCCCACTTCCCCCGCCCCATCTCTCGCCAGATCCCCGGCGCGAAGTACCAGTCGCGGCCGCGTGGCCAGGCGCGGACGGTGCGGATGCGGACGCCGTCGCGGGTCTCCTCCTTCGCCGCGCCGATCTCCGGGTCGGTGCAGAGGACCTCGACCCGGGCGCCGGTCGCGGCCATTCGCCGGCTCACCTCCATCACGTGGCGCTCGACCCCGCCCTGGGCGAGGGGGCTGCGCGGGGTGACCATGAGGATTCGCGGGGCGCCGCCGTTGGAGCTCGGGTGGGCGTCCTCGGTGCGGTCGGGCTCGGCGACGCCGGAGCGGACCCGCAGGTAGTCGACGCTGGTCGCGGCGAGGCCGAGGAAGATCATCGCCGAGCGGCCGAGGCCGCCCGCTTCGCCACGCAGCGCGTCGCGGAGGCCGCGGAGGACGCCGAGCGGCAGGGTGCGGCGAACGTAGGAGCGCTCCGAGGAGAGGCCGTCGTCGCTGCCGACCATCCCGGTCAGCACCGCCTTCGAGCGGCCCTCGGCGCGGCAGCGGTCGACGAAGTAGCGGACGGTCCCGCGCGCCGCCGGGACAACGTGCTCGACCCGTGCATCTGGGTCGTAGAGGATCTCCGCCTCGGGCCAGCGCTGGTGGACGCGGATGCTGAGGTCGGTCTCCTCGCAGCCGACCGGGAGGCTGCCGACCCGGCCGAGATCGTGGCTGAAGCCGCCGACCTCGACCAGCGGCGCCCGGCGGAAGGACATGTTGGCGCCGACCAGGTTGCGGACCGGCTCCAGATGCTGCGGCATCCCCGAGTGGGTGCAGCCGACGACCCAGTCGAACTCGGCCGGGAACCAGGCCGGCTCGCCCTCGACCCAGCGCGGGCGGACGGTGCCGCCTGCGCCGAGCACCTTCGGGTCGGCGTAGGCGCGGGCCAGGTGCTCGAGCCAGTCGGGGGCGGCGATCGCGTCGTCGTCGAGGAAGGCGACGATCTCCCCACCGGCCTCGGCGACGCCGGTGTTGCGGGCGCCCGAGAGCCCCTGCTTCTCGCGGTTGGCGACGATCTTCAAGTCCGGCCAGAGCCCGCGCACCTGCTCCAGCAGCTCGGGCGCGTGGTCGATCACGAGCACGACCTCGTGCGGCGGCAGCGTCTGGGCCCGAAGCGAGTCAATCGCTTCTCCCATTACCTGCAGCCGCTCGGGGGTAAAGGCGCAGATCACCACCGAGATCGTCGGCGCGGTGGCGTTGCGCTCAGCGCGGGGCTCGCTTTGCACCGGCGGGATTCTGGCACGCCCACCGCCCCCGCTCATGGCAGGCTGTGTGCGTGCGAGTGATGATGCTGGCCCAGTCCTTCGCCCCGATCGTCGGCGGCGAAGAGCGCGTGGTCGAGGACCTGAGCCGGGAGCTGGTCGCCCGCGGCCACGACGTCTCGATCGCCACCCTGCAACAGCCGGGCGGCGTCACACCAACCGAGGTGGCGGGCGCCCGCGTCCACACGCTGCGCAGCACCAGCTACCGGATCACCAAGACCCACCAGGACACCGAGCGCCGCCACGCGCCGCCGGCGCCCGACCCCGAGACCGTCCTCGACCTGAGGCGAGTGCTGCAGCGGGAGCGGCCGCAGCTGGTCCACGCCCACAACTGGATCGTCCATTCTTACCTGCCGCTCGCCCACCACTCCCGCAGCGCCCTCGTCCTCTCGCTGCATGACTACGGCCTGGTCTGCGCGACCAAGCGCCTGCGCCGCCACGACGAGGTCTGCTCCGGCCCGGCGCCGGTCAAGTGCCAGGTCTGCGCCTGCGAGCACTACGGGGCGAGCAAAGGCCTGGTCGCCGCCACCGGCACCCGCGCCAACGAATCGCGGCTGCGCCGTAACGTCGACGTCTTCCTCCCGGTCAGCTCGACGGTCGAGCAGCTCTGCCGGATCCGCGAGGGCGAGCTTTCGCGGGTGGTCCCGAACTTCATCGGCGACCTCCCGGAGCCCGACCTCGACGACCCGCGGCTGGCCGAGCTGCCCGACGAGCCCTTCGTCCTCTTCTTCGGCGATGCGACCGTCGACAAGGGGGCCTGGCACCTGGCCGAGGCCTACCGCAAGCTCGAGGGTGCCCCTCCCCTGGTCCTCGTCGGGCGCTGCTACATCGACGAGCTGCGGCAGCGGCCGAACGTCTTCCCAATGGGGGCCTGGCCGCACCAGCTGGCGATCGAGGCGCTGCGGCGCTCGCTGTTCACGGTGGCGCCGTCGCTGTGGCCGGAGCCGTTCGGGCTGGTGGCGCTGGAGGCGGCGGCGGCGGGCAAGGCGATCGTCGCTTCCGACATCGGCGGCCTGCGGGACATCGTCGTCGACGGCGAGACCGGGCTGATGGTGCCGCCGGAGGACCGGCCGGCGCTGGTCGCGGCGATGGAGCGGCTGATCTCCGACGAGGGCCTGCGACAGCGGCTCGGAGCCGCGGCGCGGGAGCGCGCGGCCCAGTTCAGCCCCGAGTCGATCGTGCCCCGGTTCGAGGACGCCTATGAGATGGCGGTTGCGAACCGGCGCGCCAGGGTCGATTAGCCGCATCTCTGCCCTGACATCGAAGAACCCGCCGCGTTGGCAAGGGGAATGAACCAGTCTGCCCGGCACGGCCGGCTTCTCGTGGCCGGCACCCTTGTGCTGTTCCTGCTTCGCTTTGCGATCTCGTTAGTCCGGACGGGACCGGTCCTCGTCGCCGACGAGATCGGCTACCTGACCAACGCCAGGGTGCTCGACGGCGGCATCCCCGGACAGCTCGAACTGGCCCCGTTCTACCGCGGCGGCTACTCGCTGCTGATCGCGCCGCTGCTCGAGCTCGGCGCCAGCCCCGGCTTCACCTACCACCTCGTGCTGGTCCTGAACGCGGTGCTGGCCGCCTCCGTCTTCCCCCTGCTCTACCTGCTGCTGAGGAGGTTCGCCGGAGTCCGGCCCGGGCTGGCGATCTGGGCGGCGTTCGCCGGAGCGCTCTACCCGGCGCTGACCGTGCTCTCCCAGGTGGCGATGTCGGAGAACGTGCTCTTCCCGCTGGTCTGCCTCTGGCTGATCGCCTTCGCCGGGCTGCTGCAGACCAGGCGCAGGGGCAGCGACCTCGCCTGGGCGGCGGCGCTGGGAGCCTCGACCGGGGCCCTCTGGGCGGTCCACAACCGGATGTTCGTCGCCGTCGCCCTTGCCCTCGTTGGGATGGGCTGGCTGGCCGCGCGCCGCCGTCTGCGCCCGGCTGCGCTGGCCCTGGGAGTAGGGATCGTCGCCCTCTCCTTCTACGGCGTCCACGTCCTCGACGGCTACCTGATCGACCACAACTACGCCGGCTCCGCCCCCGACGAACTGAGCGAACGGATGGACCAGATCTTCGCCTTCGCCGGCCTTCGGACCGTGGTGGCCAACGTCTTCGGCCAGGCCTGGTACCTGCTGGTCGCGACCTTCGGGCTGGCGGCGGTCACCGTCGCCGACTTCTACCGCCGCCGCACGCCGCTGACCGGCATCCTCGTCGCCCTCAGCGTGCTCCTACTCCTGGTCTCGGCCGCCGCCTTCCCGGAACGGACGCGGCCGGACATGCTGATCTACGGCCGCTACACCGAGGTGGTGGCGCCGGCGCTGATCGCCTTCGGCCTCGCCGCCCTCCCCGCGGTGGCCCGGCGCTCGCTCGCCCGGCCGCTGGCAGGGTTCGGGGCGCTGACCGCATTGGTGGTCCTGATCCGCGCCACCGCCTCGGACCCCGACGCGCCCAACCGCTGGAACATCTCGGCGCTGCCGTTCGTCACCGTGCAGCTGGGGCCGGCGATCCTGATCGGGGCCGCCGTGGTGGCGCTGGCCGGCGCCTACCTGCTCCTGCGTGCCTCGGAGCGGGGCGAGCAGGTACTCGGGCTCGCCGCCATCGCGCTCTTTATCCCGGTCCTCGCCTACGGCGCCTGGAACCCCGTGCGGAGCTCGCAGCGGGCGGTCTACCCCGCCGGCTGGGAAAGTCCGCAGGCGGTGGTGGAGAATGCCGGATCGCCGCCCGTGGCCTACGACCTCGACCATTACGACACGATCGGCCTCTACGCCGTGCAGTGGTTCCTGCCCGAGAGCCAGGTCGTGCTCTTCGAAGGCAACCGGGAATCGCCGCCGTCGCGGCTGCTGATCAGCGACGGCAGCTGGGACGAGGAGCACCGCGACGCTCCGGCCCGGCTGCTCTGGAGCAATGCAGGGCGCGACCAGTCCCTCTGGCGCCTGCGACCCTGCTCCGATGAGCGCTGCTGAAGGAACTTCGCTGCAGGGGCGCCTGCGCGCCGACGCCTACCTGCTGCTCCATGGCGCCACCGGCAGCGGCCTCGGCCGCCACTACCGCGAGTTCCTGCACCAGGACCGCGCCCGCTCCTACCCCGACCCCGGGGCGCTGCTGGGCGCAACGCTGGAGCACGCGGTCGCCACCGTCCCCCACTACCGCGGCGTTGCCACCTCAGCGGAGATCTCGGCCGACCCATTTGCCGCCCTCGCCGGCTTCCCGCTGCTCGACCGCGACACCGTCCGCGCCAAACGGCAGGAGATGTTGAGCGAGGTCGGCGACCGCAGCAGGTGGGTCGAGAACACTTCGGGGGGATCGACCGGGGAGCCGGTGGCGCTGCGCCAGGATCCCGAGCACCTGGCGCTGACGGTGGCCGTGCGCGAGGTCTACTCGACCTGGGCCGGCGGCTCCCTCGGCGACCCCGAGCTCTACATCTGGGGGTCGGAGAAAGACCTCGAATCAGGCGTCTCCCCCCGCAACCGGATCGGCAACCGGCTGCTGCGCCGGACGTTGCTGAACGCCTTCCTGCTCACCGACGGCTCGATCGAAGCGATCCTCGAGCGCCTGCGGACCGGTCCCCCCCACCTCGTCCTCGCCTACGCCCAGGCCGGCTACGAAGTCGCCCGCTTCGCCGAGCGTCGCGGCATCGAGGTGCCGCCGCAGCGGGGGCTGATCGCCACCGCCGGGACGCTTTACGGGTTCATGCGCGAGCAGCTCGAGCGGACCTTCGGCTGCACGGTGCTGAACCGCTACGGCTCCCGCGAGACCGGGGACATGGCGGGAGAGTGCGAGCACCGCACCGGCCTCCACGTCCTCCCCTGGACCTGCCACGTCGAGGTCCTCGACCCCGACGGCCGGCCGGTCGGGCCGGGTGAGGAGGGCGACGTCGCCGTCACCGGCTTCACCAACCGGGCAATGCCGCTGATCCGCTACCTGATCGGCGACCGGGCGCGGCTGCCGGAGCACGAGATCGAGTGCCCCTGCGGGCGCCGGACCCAGATGCTCGCCGAGGTGACCGGCCGCAGCGTCGACATGTTCCTCGGCCCCGACGGGCAGATGGTCGACGGCGAGTACTTCACCCACCTCATGTACTTCCGTCCCTGGCTGCGCCAGTTCCAGGTCGTCCAGCGCGGACCCGCCGACGTCCTCTTCCGGATCGCCGCCGAGGCCCAGGTCCCGGCCGCCGATCGCGAGGAGATCGTCGCGAAGACGAAGGCGGTGCTCGGCGAGGGCTGCGAGGTCTCCTTCGAGCAGGTGGAGACGATCGAGCCGAGCGCCTCCGGCAAGCTCAGGTATACGTTGCGCGACTTCTGAGCGGTTGGTGGCGGAGCGCCGCCGGAGAGCGGTCGGGCTTTCCCTCCGGCTCGTCACCGGCGCTGTCGATCAGCTCGAGGACACCGGTGCTCCCGAAGCCGAGGACGATCGAGATCGCGAGTCCGGCGAGCGCCACGTTGGTTCGAAGGCGCTTTGACTCGATCGCCTTCTCGAGGCTCCCCCCTTCTCGCCTCACGTCCAGCGGGCTGACCGCCAGGGAGAAGACGGCCACCACCGCGCTTCCGAGCAGCACGAACGCCGCCGCACCGAGGGCGTAGGTCGACAGGTCGACGAGATGACCGGTGGCGATCAGGGCAGCCGAGGCAACGCAGCCGGCAAGCGAAATCGGTGCTACGACCCCGGCGACGAGGTCGAGGCGTTGCAGTTCGTCGCGCTCACTCCACCCGGCGACCTGGTCAGGCGAGGTCTGTGCCTTGCCGCTGCTCATCGGACCCGATGGCTCAGTCGATCCGGCACCACCGCGGCCCCCAGGTCGAATGCCCGCGCCGGGGCGCCGGTCGCCCCCAGGATCCTGACCGCAGGGCAGGTGAGCATCACCGCGATCCCACCGCTCGCCTCCGATCTGCCCCACTCGACCACCACCGCTCGGAGCCTGACGTGCCGGCCTTCGCGCAGCGGGACCTGGGCGGTGCTCCGGGTCGTCGTGCACCACCCCGCTTTCTCGCCCGGCTCCTGGCCGACGGCGAACACCTGGCGGACGGCTCGGCGCTCGCTCCCCTTGGCCTCGAAGCGCTCCTGCGTGACCGGATGGGAGGTGATGACGGCGTCCAGCGTGACGATCTTCGACGGCTCGACCCGCGTGTCCTGCAGATGGTGCAGCGTCGTCGGGCGACCCTTCGGACCGGCGGCGAACCCGTGCAGATACCTGGGGTCGATCAGCGGCCATACCTCGCCCTGTTCCTCGAACCCGTCCTTGGTTGCGACCATCGACGACCGCTCCCAGAGCGCCGGGCTGGTTCGGATTTCCTCATCCGCCTGCGCTTCGGCTGTTTCCTGCCCCTGCTTCACATCCGGCGGCACGAGGTAGAGGAATTTCTCGCTGCCATCCGCCGAGTTGGCGGCCGTGAGCTCGAACTGCACGGTTTCCAGGTGGCGAATCCGGTGCTCTATGAAGATTTCGCACTTGACTTCCACGGCACCGGAGGAGTCCAGATCGCCCAGCTCGATGCGAGCCTGTGACCCGCTCGCATATCCCTTTGACACCCGACCCTGCACCTTGCCGTAGCAAGCGCGAAAGGCAACGGTTCCGGGGCCCGTGACCACCACCGCCGCATCGGACAACTCCTCCCCGGACGGTTCGAGCACCCCCACCGCCTCGATCGTCATCCCGACGGAAGGGGCGGCGGTGTTCGACGTCGCAACCGCCGGATTGGCCCGGTCGAACGAGGCGGAGAAGCTGAACGTCGCCGACGACTGCACGAACTTCCAGTTGACCAGGCCGACGGTGAGAACGACCGTGCAGAGCAGAACGAGAGCAACCAGGGTGACCGGAAAATCGATGATCGAGAACGGCGATTTGGGCTTCCCGCCCCGCCGACGATTCGCCGCCCTCGCCTTCCCCTTCTCCCGCAGCCTTCGCTGCGCCTTCCAAAACCCGAGGAGGCAATGGTTGACCAGGCCCTCCGCGCACGAGCTCCTGAACAGACCGACCAGCTGGAGCACGACGAATATGAGCAGGCCGAGGATCGCCACACCCAGGAGCACCGCCAGCAGAACGGGCAACGAGAGCGACAGCGGGTTCACAGCCGCTCACCCTTCGGGGCCTCCCAGGTCAGGTGACCGGTCGCCGAGCGGGTACAGGTGCTCAGCAGGCTTCTGAAATCAATATGTCCAAATCGAAAAACCATCACTCTCCTCATTGCGCACGCGAAGCACGTGCATCGACGCCGTGCCGAAGCAGGCGGGCGCGTTGGAGAGCGCTTCTCAGCTAGAGCGTCCTGGCTCCAGCCGGTACCGCATCAAACTCGCTCGGTCTGCTTCAGGCGAAGCTGTGTAGGCCAGCAACCGCTACATGGCGCACCAACTCCTCTCTGCCGGCTCTCCGGCCTCTCGCTTCTCCTGTACGGAGGGCCGAATCCTTTTTCGAGATCGCCCTCCCGAGAGCACTCGACTCGCAGGAGGTTCTGCAGCGCCGGCTGAAGCTCAACAACGTCGGGGCGCACCAGGCGATAGCCGCCGATAGCGACTGTCGCATCTGTTTCGTTTTCATCTTTTCCCTCTCGTGATCGTTTGATTGCGTAGTGGTTGCTGTCCGTGCCGGGACGGCAGAGCTCTCTCTGCGTCTCAGCAGAAGTCCTTGCGTCAGGGAACCGCCGGGCGGTCCTTCTGGTGGAGCCGAATGCGGGGGTTGGTAAGCCGTGGTTCCCTCCAACGGGGGCGGCTTCTTGGGCTCGCGCCCCCATGTAGTCGGTCCCTGGCCAGCTCAAGGTTGGCCAGCTGGCCAATTGTACACCGTGCCGTGTATATGTCGTATTGGTACGAGTGTGTTTCTAGGCGCGGGCGCGATGCGATAAGAGCATCGCCCGCCCACCGAAGATGAAGGCAGCGGTGAAGACGACCCCGACGACCTTGCCGAGCGCCCAGCCGAGGCCCGCCCCCTCGAGTCCGAGCGGCGGCAGCAGGAACCAGGTCGCGGCGATCGCGACGACGAGGGTCGCCCAGGTGGCGATCGCCGCCTCGCGCAGCTTGTGCCGGACCCGGAGGACGGCGAGCGAGAGCTGCAGGATCGAGTCGAAGGCGGCGGCGCCGATCAGGATCAGCAGCAGGGTGCTGCCTTCGTCGGCGTACTCGGGGCCGAAGAAGCCAAGGATCAGCGGCCCGGCGACGAGCAGGACGAGGGCCGGCGGGCCGGCCAGCAGCAGCACCTGGCGGGCGGCGCGGCGGACGTCGCGGCCGAGGTGCTCGGGCTCGTGGGCGCCCTCGGCGAAGAGCGCGTTGCCGATCGCCGGGGCGATGAAGAAGAGGGCGCTGGAGACCATGAAGGTCGTGTAGAAGTAGGCGTTCTGCTCGGGGCCGAGGCGGGCGGAGACGAGCACCGGCAGTAGGTAGCTGGAGGCCTGGGCGCCGAGGTTGATCGACTGGTGCCCGGCGATCAGCCCCTTGATCTCCCCCAGCTCCCGCCGCCAGCCGGCGAGGGTCGGGCGGAAATCGTGGCCGAGCGCGGGCAGCTCGCGGAAGATCGCGACGAAGTCGATCAGCAGGAACGAGGCCGTCCAGATCCCGAGGATCCAGGTCGTCCCCTCAACCGGGACCACCGTCGCCAGCGGGATCAGGGCGATCCGCAGCAGGGCCGCGACCGTGTTGCGGATGAAGGCGAGCCGGGCGTGGCGCTCGGCGATGCAGGCGTAGTCGATGACCAGCGAGCAGGCAGCGCCGGTGACCCCGAGCGGCAGCAGCAGGAAGGTGGCGTGGCTGAGGCCGCCCTTCAGCGCCGGGATCAGGGTCGGCAGGAGGACGGCGGCGATCGCGCCCCCGACCAGGCTCGTCGCGGCGGCGAGGGCGAGGCCGGTGCTGACCGTGATCGACCAGTCGCGCCCCTCCGCCCGCGAGGCCAGCCGCGAGACGAGGACCTGGCCGAGCCCGAGGTTGGTAAAGACGGAGACGAACAGCATCGCCGAGATGAGCGCCGCCGAGCGCCCGACTTCGGTCGCCGAGAGCGTCCGCGCCGCGACCAGCCAGAAGCCGAAGCCGAGCAGCGACGTCACCGCGGTCGTGCCCATGATGTAGACGCTGTTGCGGAACAGCGACTGCCCGCGGAGGCTCCTCAGCCGCTGCCGGCCCCGGGCGAGGCGAGATGGATGCATGATCCGGAACGATTCTGTCAAGGAGCGCCGCCGGAACCGATGGGCTTCCTATGCTGCGCGACTTGGAGTCAGCAACCCCTGCACCGGAAACCATCCGCCTCGAAGCGACGCGCGGCTTCAGCCGTGTGCTGGCGCCGCGGGAACTGTGGCGCTACCGCGACCTCGCGGCGCAGATCGCCCTGCGCGACATCACCGTCCGCTACCGGCAGACGCTGCTCGGCGCGGCGTGGGCGGTGCTGCAGCCGATCGGCTTCATGGTCGTCTTTTCCCTCTTCTTCGGCAGCCTCGCCGGGGTGACGACGAACGGCCTCCCCTACGCCCCGTTCTACCTCGCCGCGCTGGTCCCCTGGACCTTCTTCGCCAACGCCATGTTGCTCGGCTCCGACAGCCTTGTCGCCAACTCCGGGCTGGTCTCGAAAATCTACTTTCCGCGGATCTTCATGCCCGCCGGCATCCTCGTAGCGGGCTTCGTCGACCTCGCGATCTCGACCGTGATCCTGCTCATCATCGTCTTCGCCTGGGGCCTCGTCCCGTCAGCGGCGATCCTCGTCGTGCCGCTGCTGGTGGCGATCGCCGCGGCCGCCGCGCTCGGCGCCAGCACCCTGCTCTCCGCCCTCAACGTCCGCTACCGCGACATCCGCTACGTCGTCCCCTTCGGGATCCAGCTCTGGCTCTTCGCCAGCCCGGTCGCCTACCCCAGCAGCCTCCTCGAGGAGCCCTGGCGGACGATCTCGGCGATCAACCCGATGGTCGGCGTCGTCGAAGGGTTCCGCTGGGCGACCCTCGGCGAGGGCGCCCCGCCCTGGGACCTGATCGGGATCTCCGCCGTCGCCGCCGTGGCGATCCTCCTCGCCGGCCTCGCCTACTTCGACCGCGTCGAGCGCGGGTTCGCCGACTACGTCTGAACGATGGCCGCAACCGCGATCGAGACCGAGGGGCTGGGAAAACGCTACCGGCTGGGGCTGCACAAGCGGGGCTACGGGACCCTGCGCGAGGCGATCACCGGGGTCTTCCACAAGGAGGACGACGAACCCGACTACGACGGCCCGGAGTTCCTCTGGGCGCTGCGCGACCTCTCGCTGACGATCCGCCAGGGCGAAGTCGTCGGCCTGGTCGGCCACAACGGAGCCGGTAAGAGCACCCTGCTGAAGATCCTCTCGCGGATCACCGAGCCGACCGAGGGCCACGTGGACGTCACCGGGCGCGTCGGCTCGCTGCTCGAGGTGGGGACCGGGTTCCACCCGGAGCTGACCGGGCGCGAGAACATCTTCCTCAACGGCTCGATCCTCGGGATGAGGAAAGCGGAGATCCGCAAGCGCTTCGACGAAATCGTCGAGTTCGCCGAGATCGAGCGCTTCCTCGACACGCCGGTGAAGCGCTACTCCAGCGGCATGTCGGTGCGGCTGGCTTTCGCCGTCGCGGCCCACCTGGAGCCGGAGATCCTGCTCGTCGACGAGGTGCTCGCGGTCGGCGACGCCTCCTTCCAGCGCAAGTCGCTGGGCAAGATGACCGAGGTCGCGAGCCAGGGCCGGACCGTCGTCTTCGTCTCCCACAACCTGGCGATCATCCAGGCGCTCTGCGAGCGCGGAGTCCTGCTCGAACGGGGCAGGGCCGTCGCCGACGGGCCGGTCAAGGAGACGATCGACCAGTACCTGACGGCGCTCGAGCGATCGGCCTCAGACGACCTGCTGGAGCGCACCGACCGCGACCGGCGTGGCTACTACGACACCCAGATCTGCCGGGTCGAGATCGCCGACACGAGCGGCGGCCCGGCCGACGTCATCGTCTCCGGGCAGCCCGCGACGATCACCGTCGACGTCACCGAGGAGGTCCCCGCCCTCGAGTGCCGGCTGACGATCGCCGACAGCCTCGGGCAGCCGGTGACTTCGATGGACAGCGAGATCTCCGCCCCTGCCGACGTGCGGGAGCCGGGCCGAGGCACCCGCCTCGAGTGCCAGCTCGCATCCCTGCCACTTTTGCCCGGCCGCTACCGGATCGATGTTCTGCTCAAAGCCGGCCGCCACATCCAGGACGGCCTCCAAGCAGCCGGGTTCTTCGACGTCCAGCCCGGCGTGATCGACGGCCGCCCGGTACCGCCCGCCGGCGCCGACGGCAGCATCGTCCTCCCCCACGCTTGGCGCCTGCCGACCTGAGCTACGCCGAAACGCTTCCTCCTACCTCCTACCGCGCTTCCCCCGCTTCGTCCCCTTGCAGGACGTCTTCAGCACCGGTTCGGTCACCGAGACCCGCCCGTTCTGGGCGGTGAGCGCCAGCTTCGT
>Ga0207677_10000352_pt1 | contig 32145 bp, 30 predicted proteins | sample KBSMisM42_FD_184311 | JGI IMG/M metagenome (GOLD analysis project Ga0207677, IMG submission 184311) | Miscanthus rhizosphere microbial communities from Kellogg Biological Station, Michigan, USA - KBS Miscanthus M4-2 (SPAdes) (version 2) | ecosystem: Host-associated > Plants > Roots >...
AAACGCACTCGTTTGAACGGGCAAGTGCCGGCCAACTTCTCGGGTGAGGTGATGAGCAACCTCAAAGAGCGGGAGGAAGGCATTCGCATCAAGCATTCGGTCAACGGCAACTCGGTCAAGCTCTACGACAAGGCTTTCACTGCAATGGGCAGCGTTCTGCGCGCCGAAACGACCGTCCACAACGGAAGTGACTTCCGTGTCTACCGGCCCAAGGAAGGCGATCCGGACGGTCCTCTCGCGTGGCGCCCCATGCGGCGCGGCATCGCCGACATGCACCGGCGTGCCGAGGTCTCAAAGAAGGCTGCCGAGCGATACCTCGATGCCTTCGCGGCCGTGGACGAGGACACCACGCTCGAAGAACTGGTCCGCCGGCTTCAAAAGCCCACCACCTGGCGCGAGCGCCGTGTCCGTGGACTTCGACCGTTCGGCGATGACACCACGCTCATGGCCGCAGTGGCCCGTGGTGAGTTCACCATCAGCGGCTTCCGCAACCGCGACTTGCAAGCGCTCTTCTTTCGCTCTCCGGAAGCCCGGCGCCGTTCCGCATGGATCACTCGAAAGCTCCGCCTGCTCCGTGCTCACGGCCTGATCACCAAAATCGCCGGCACACACCGCTACCAGCTCACTCCAGCCGGGCGCAAAGCCAGTCTCGCAATCCTAACCGCTCTTCGATCCACCATCCGCCAGCTCACTCCTATTGCCGCATGAAAATCTTCGCACCAGGAGAAGAAACTATGGGTTAGTAGTACAGAGGGCATAGAGGTTCCCCTCTGTGCCTCTGTGGTTCAACGCTTTTTCGCCTCATCCGTAGGAAGCATCCCCGCCTGACAATCGTTCTACTACGCACACAACAACCGATCACGCGAAACGGCAAACCTCCGGCGACGGAGGGACGCAAAGCAACCGGCCTCAAGCAGGCAGCGGTGCTTCCGAACGTGATCCCGCATGACGCGGGACGCTTCTCGTGATCCGAACGAAAGGAGCGTCTCATGCGTCATCGAATCGCCACCGTCGTGCTTGCTGTTGCCGCGTTCTCCATGCCCGCGTTCGCTTCGCCGAAGGCCTCGCTTCAGCCCGTTTCGCAGCTCGCCGCTCAGGCCTTTCCGGCTCCCGTTCCGCAATACCTCGCGGCCATCATCAACGATGCCGCGAAGCAGTACTCCGTCGATCCGAACCTCATCGCGGCCATGACGTACCGCGAGTCCGCCTTCAATCCGAATGCGGTTTCCAGCCGCGGCGCGCAGGGCCTCATGCAGCTCATGCCGAAGACCGCCCGCTCCCTCGGCGTGCGCGATTCCTTCGACCCGCGCGACAACATCTTCGGCGGGACGAAGTATCTGAAAACGCTCCTGGACCGTTTCCATGGCAACGTCGATCTGACGCTTGCTGCCTACAACGCCGGCCCCGAGCTCGTCGCCAAAGTCGGCCCGAATGCCACGAAGGAAGCAATCGACTACGTGGCCGCGGTGAAGAGCTTCTATCAGGTGGCGCTGGCGGCGTTGTAAGCTCGCGCCATGAGTGAAGATCTTCGGTATCCCGTCGGCAAGTTCAATCGTCCCGCGACTGCTCTAACCGCCGATGAACGTCGTGAGCTCGTCAATCAGATCGCCGCCACGCCCGCGCGCATGCGCGAGGCTGTGGCCGGTCTGAACGAGTCGCAGCTCGACACGCCGTACCGCGACGGCGGCTGGACAGTGCGCCAGGTCGTGCATCACGTTCCCGACTCGCACATGAACGCCTACACGCGCGTGAAGCTCGCCTTGACCGAAGAGCAGCCAACCATCAAGCCGTACGACGAGGCGGCGTGGGCGAAGTTGAACGACGTCCGCGACACGCCCATCGAAACGTCGCTGGTCCTCCTCGAAACGCTGCATTCGCGCTGGGACACGATCCTGCGCGCGATGACGGATGCCGATTTCGAGCGCACGCTCATGCATCCCGACATGGGAGTCATGACGCTCGATGCCGTCATCGCCATGTACGCGTGGCACGGCCGCCATCACGTCGGCCACATCACGTCACTCCGCGCGCGCAGCGGATGGTGACGTTTCGCCCGCTGGCGGACCGCGACTTCGACTCCGTCGTGGCCGCGTTCAACGAAGCGTTCAGCGACTACGCCGTCCGCTTCTCGATGACCGCGCCGCAGCTTCGCGAAATCTGCACGCGCCGCGCCGTCGTCTTCGATCTCTCCATTGGCGCGTTTGATGGCGACCGGCTCGCCGGCTTCACGCTGAATGGCTTCGACGATGGAACGGCGTACGACAGCGGCACAGGCGTCGTGCCGTCGCATCGCCGGCAAGGTCTCGCGCGACGGATGATGGAACAAGTGATGCCGCGGTTGCGCGGCGCCGGCGCGCGAAGGTACGTACTCGAAGTCATCGAATCGAACGCCCGCGCCATCGCGCTCTACGAATCCCTCGGCTTCACGACGATTCGAACGCTGACCTGCTGGAACTACGCGAACCGCGGAAGCGATGCCGCGGACATTCGTCCGATCGCCGATTTTCCCGATGAGTTTCGCGACGTCGAGCCAACCTGGCAGAACTCCGCCGCCGCAATCCGGCGCGCTGCCGATCCGCGCGTCATCCTCGGCGCGTTCGACGGCGAGCTCCTCACCGGCTACGCCGTCGTGTTTCCGCGGACGCACGATCTCGCGCAACTTGCAGTCCGCCGGACGCATCGCCACCGAAGAATCGGATCGGCGCTGCTCGACCGCGCCAGCGCGGAAGCGGAGGGGACGCTGCGCATCCTCAACGTCGACGCCGGCGATACCGGCATCGAAGCCTTCCTCCGGGCCCGCGACGCCGAGCCGTTCATCCGTCAGCGCGAAATGGCACGTTCGCTCTGATCACTTCCCGTACAAACCGACCAGTTTCGCCTGCGCCACCACGTGTCCCTTGATCGCGTTCTCGAAATCGTCGCGCCCCTGCCGTGACGTCAGCGGCAGCGTGTTGTCGAGCGCGTAGAGATCGAAGACGTAGTGGTGCACGCCGCTTGGCGGACAGGGGCTGCCCCACTTGCTCGTTCCGAAACCGTTCAGGCCCTGGATCACGCCGGCCGGAACGTCGTCCTCCTTGAACTGCGTGACGTTGGTCGGGATGTTCCAGACCAGCCAGTGCGTGAAGGTGCCGTTCGGCGCGTCGGGATCGGTCACTTCCAGCGCCAGGCTTTGCGCGGTCTGCCGCACGTTCGCGAAGTCGAGCGGCGGCGTCACGCTGGCGCCGTTGCACGTGTACTTCTGCGGAATCGTTCCGCCGTTCGCGAATGCCGGACTGGTGATGGCCATCGCGCCCATGGCCGGCGGCGGTTCGGAAGGCTTGCCGGGCGGCGGCTCCTTCTTGTTCGGATTCGTGCAGCCGAGGACGAACGCCAGAGTCAGAACGATCGCGATCCGTGTACTTCGCATAACGCCTCCGATGCGAAGCTACAATCGTTCCATGCCGACGTTTTTCGACAGCATGAGCGAGCTGATGGCGGCCGAGACGCCGTTCGTGGCCGTCACGGTCGTCGACACGATGGGCAGCGTGCCGCAGGACCGCGGCGCGAAGATGATCGTCACCGCTGACGGCCTGCATTTCGGGACCGTCGGCGGCGGAAAGGTCGAGACCAAAGCGATCGCCGAGTCGCAGGCGATGTTGCGCGGCGAAACGGCGGAGACGACCAAGTTCGCGCAGTGGAGCCTCAACAAAGACGTCGGCATGACCTGCGGCGGCATCGTCAAACTCTTCTTCGAATCGCACAACGTCGGCCGCTGGAAGATCGTCGTCTTCGGCGCCGGTCACATCGCCAACGCGGTCGTCAATCTGCTCGTCCATCTCGACTGCGCCGTCACGTGCATCGATCCGCGCGAAGAGTGGCTGGCGAAAATCGCCGACTCCCCGAAGCTGACGAAGATCCTCACGTCCGACATGCCCTCGATCGTGAAGACGCTGCCGGATGATGCCTTCGTGGTTCTGATGACGATGGGCCACACCACGGACAAGCCGATCCTGCTCGAAATCCTGCGCACGCGAACCTTCCCTTACCTCGGCGTGATCGGCAGCGATGCGAAGGCGAACATCCTGCGCCGCGATATCGCCGAGGCGGGATTGCCAGAGGAAGCGAAACGGGCGTTCTACTGCCCTATCGGCCTTTCGATCGGGACGAACCACCCTTACGAGATTGCGGTGAGCGTGGCCGCACAACTGCTCGAGGTGCGGGACTCGCGGCTTGCTTCACGCTCTGTTTCAGCAAGTCCAGGTTCATCGCCTCGGTGACCAGCGCGCGCATCGTCTCCGACGCGTTCTTCTTCGACTTCAACCACGCCACCTGCGTCGGCGTCAAAAACACCGCCACCCGCTCCGTCTTCTTCTCTTTCGCTGCAGCCATCGTCACCTCGGAGTGGATATTCTGCACCCGATGCGCATCGGAATCATCGCCGACACCCACGGATTGCTGCGCCCCGAGGCGGTGGAGGCGCTGCGCGGCGTCGACGCCATCGTGCACGCCGGCGACGTCGGCGGAGCGCATGTGCTCGAGGGGTTACGCGCGCTCGCGCCGGTGACGTACGTCGAAGGCAACAACGACGACGGCGACGGAACCGACATCGTGCGCGTCACCCTCGGCGACTTGCGCATTCTGCTGACGCACATCCTGCCGCGTCCGCACCAGCCCGACCGGCGCGTCCTCGACTCGCTGCACGCAAAGCCGGCGGACGTCGTGATCTTCGGCCACAGCCACCTGCCGCACGACGAGGTCATCGACGGCGTCCGCTACTTCAATCCCGCCAGCGCCGGCCCGCGCCGCTTCGATTATCCGGTATCGCTCGGCATCGTCGACGACGGCCGTGCAACGCACATCGCGCTCGACGAACGGTCGAAGCTCGCACTGGTGAAGCGGATGAATCAACTCAAAGGCTAATCACCACAAAGGCACAAAGGGCACGAAGAAGTTCTTTGTGTCCTTTGTGCCTTCGTGGTGAATTGCCTTTTGGTTAATCCAGCGTCTTGATCGGGCCTAATTTCAGATTCAGATCATCGTCCGCCAAACCAAACACCTGTTTCATCTCGGCCATCTTCTCTTCGAGCTTCATCAGCGCCGAGCCGAGGCGTTCGATTTCTTCATCGCTGAGTGTTCCGGCGTCCATGCGACGCAGGGCCTGCTTTTCCAGCAACCGTCGCACGAGCTCGATGATCGACAACACCAGCCGCGCCAGTCCGTTTTCGACGATGTCCGAGTCGGCGGCAATGCGGTCGGGGATTGTCGACTCCGTGAACGTCAGCGACGCGCGCAGGCGCTCCTCGTCATTCGTGATCATCGGCGAAAACCTCCAGCGGCCACGGACCGGAAAGGAGAAACGGGACGGATGGGAAATCGCGCTTCAACGCGGCGCCGGCGTCATCAATCGCATCAACGTTCTGCCGTTTCACGAGCGCCGCGAATTCGAGCGACGACGTATCGCGATTCGACCAGCGATACTTCACCGCCAGTGGCGCGAGCGTGTCATCGACCGCCTTGCGAAACTCGGGCGCAACGTCCGTCGCGCGCGTGGCCTCGTGCAGGGCGCGAATGTAAGCGGCTCCTGATTCGAAATCGTGGCGGTCAGGTCTCGCGCGCGGCGCTGCGGCGGCGACTTTCAACGTCATCTCGACGCAATCGCGAAAATCATTCAGCACGCGCCGCCAGCGGTCGATATGCGCCGCGCATTTAGCCATCGCCTCGCTCTCGCCATGCGCCGTGAATCCGTAGCGGATAGCGACAAACGTTGCGCGATCGAGCAGCGCCGCGCGCGTCTTCGCAACGCGCAACAGAAGGTCGCGATCGCCGAGCGGTTGCGACTCCTCCACCGCCATCCCGCTCAGCCACAGATCGCTTACCGCAATCGCCTCGGCCAGCGGCTCGACGTCGTTGCGTTCCCGATGCGCGCCGATCACGACGAGCTTCATTGGCGCTGCTTCGGCTGCGAGGTTCGGATGATGGCGTCGACGTTCGCCAGCACGACGTTGAGCCCGAGGTAGAGAAGATCGACGTCGCCGATGGAAACGACGGCTTCGCCCGCGATGACCACGCCGCGGTCGAGCAGGTGGTCGAGCGTTTCGAGCAGGCTCAGTTCTTCGTCGGCGTCACTCATCGGTCACCGTCACTCGACATGTGCGAACGTATACGGCGGCCACGGCCCCGTCAACGCAAGGGTCACGCCTTCGCCGGCATAGCGCGCCGCCAGGTCGGCGCGAAGCTCTTCCAGCCGCGCCTCTTCGTCGCGCTCGAGCAGCACGTTGATCTGAGGAAATCCGCCCGACCGCTGCTGCCGCGTTTCAGCCACCGTGTCGCACGCGAGCTTGTCCATCACCGCGCGCTCGATCTCCGCCATGACCTGCTGTTCGGCCTCGCGCGACGCCTTCTTCTTCTCGTCGTCCAACTTTTTACGCAGCAGAAACGCCTTCCCCTCGGACGCCGACGCGATGTCCTCCGACAACGCACGCAGACTGTCGACGCGCCGCACCAGCGCGTCGCTCCAGAGCTGCGGATCGAATTCGATTCGCAGCGTCCACTCCTGCTTTCCGTCGAGCCGGTCGAGCAGTTTCGCGAATTTCGAACGCTCGTGCTCGAGATGCCGCCGCAAACTTTCGTCCGAGGCGAAAAGGGTGAACGCGCGCAGCGGGATGATGGTGCCGCCGTGCATCAAAGCCTGCATCACGCTCTGATGCCGATACCCGATCGCGCCGAGCCACTCGACGTCCTTCGCCCGCGCATCGATGACGCCCTGCGAGAAATCGACGCCGTCGACCGGCGTGACGAACGCGCTCACGTCCCCGGCCGTTACAACGTCAATCACATCCGACCCATCGATCGCCTCAACGCGCTCCGCCAGCGGATGCCCCGCGCGCGCGATCGCATAGACGTAGAGGACGTTCGGCATTGTCGCGAAGTCTGACATAGGAATGATCCCGTCGGCGTAGCCGGCGTAAGGACCGTAGCCCCCACTTTCAAGTGGGGGTAAACAGGTCGCGCAGTTTTGAGAGCCCGTTTTAACGGGCGAAAGAAAGCTTTCTCTCGCGCGTCAAGACGCGCTCACAAATTCGCGCGATCCGCTTTCCCCTACTTGAAAGTGGGGGCTACGGTTCTAACGCCGGCTACGCCGACGAGGACCACATTACTTCGCAGCTCGCTTGAACTCCGCCGAATCCACCAGCGCCCGCACCACGCCCACCCGCGTCTCTTTTTTCTGCAACGCGGAGGCGAAGTAGCGTTCGCCGGCGGCGTCGATCGGACGATTGAGGATCGTGGCGTAGGCGATGTGGAGGAAGTCGCTGTCGTTGAGGCAGGCCGAGTCGTAGGCGATCGTCTCCGCGGCGTCGTCGACGTCAACATGCCGCGACGGCTCGATTCCGATTCGTGCGAGAAACGACGGCGGCGCCAACGCGTGACGCTTCGAATTGCGCAACCACGCATTTTCGTCGAGCATCTCGCCGGGCTCGTTGATGCGAAACGCGCGCGTCAGCTCGGGAAGCGAATCCTGCGGGCGAGACGCCCGCGTTCCCAGGGGCGTCACCGCGATCAGACTCACCCGCGCCGCCAGCAATCGTGCATCCTTCGATTTCGGATCGATCGCCGCTGGCGCCTCGGCGCGCGAGAACGCGATGGTCAGAAAATTCGCGCCTTCGCGCCAGCGTGTGCGGTCGACGTCGAACGTGTAGTCGCGCCAGCCGGGCGTGAGCGCGAGCTGCGCGACGGGCGCGGAGTTCAGCGAGATCGTGGCGATCTGCGGGCGCGCGCCGGCGTAATCGAACGGCATCATGTGCAGCGTCAGGCGGTGATCAGCGGCGGAGGCGATCAGCATCGCCGATACAGGTTCGGATCCGGTCCAACGCGCGTGCTCGGCGGGATCGCCGTCGGGACCGTACCAGCCGCCGGCGAGGAAGACGCTGTTGTCGCTGCCGAGGGGCATAACGTGGGAGGGGTAGCGCGCGGTGAGGGCGCGCGTGTCGGCGGGCGTCAGGCGGTGGAGCAGGAGATGCTGCAGGCCGGGCGCGTAATGGAGGCGGAATGCCTCCAGCGGACTCGCCAAAACGACCGGGTACTGGCAACTCCAGTCGCCGACGTCGCCGGCGCGATGGAATCCGGCGCTGACGATCCACACCGGCTCGTTGTGCGCGACGACGCTGGCCGCGCGCGACGCCGACTCGCCGGCGCTGATGAGGCGAACTTTCGGCGGCAAACGGCGCAGATAGAAATCGAGGCAGACGTACGACCAATCATTCGTCGTGACGACGGCGTCGCGCGCGTGGGCATGCTCGTGAATCGTGGCGGCGATGACGCGCCAGTTCAGCTTGCGGTACGGCTCCGTGATCGTGGAAGTCCACCCTTCGCGGATGATGAATCCGGCGGCGATGAGTGCGGCGATCGGAATCGCAATCGCAGTCCGTTCGCGCAAGATCATCCTCAGAATCGCAATGATTCCGATCGCCGCGAGCAGTAGGTATGCCGGCAGCGCGGTGGCGACGTAACGGACGGCGTACCAGTGCCGCAGTTTCCAGAGCGCGGCCAGGCTGACGGCCACCGGCAGCACGGCCATGCCGGTGACGATGATGCCTTTCGTCCGATCGCGTTTGAGAAGCACGATTGCGCCGATGAGCGCGAGGATGGCCACGACGTACGCGGCGCGGTGAATGGAAGTTGTGTCGACGGCGCCGATGGAGAAGGACTGCAGAATGCGCTGGAAGAACCGGCTGCTGAATCGAAAGCCGGATGCGGCGTTCGGCGGCATGCGGCGGTAGAGGATGGGGATCAGCGCCGCCGCGGTTCCGCACGAAATCGCGGCGATGGCGAAGGTTCTTTTTCGCGTCATGGCGAAGGCGATGGCCGCCGTGATCGCGGATGCAATGAGGAACGGCCCGGCGCCGGAGGTGGTGAAAAGCAGGGCGAGCGCGATCAGGGGGACAGGTTCACGCGGAGACGCGGAGTCGCGGAGAAAGGCGGAGAGAAGCAGCGTGGCCAGGAGGATGAGCAGGGCGTAGGGGCGGGCTTCGCGGCTGTAGTAGATCGCCAGCGGGGAACCGGCGAGCAGGAGGGCGAATGTCAGGTTTTCCCCTCGTCCCTCATCTCTCGTCCCTGTTTTCAAGACACCCGCGATCACAATTGCCGCAACGCCGAAAACCGCTGGTCCAAACCTCGCCGCAAACTCCGGCGCGTGCGCGAATCTCCCGGCCAGCTCGCTGGCGAAGAAGAGCGGACCGTGTTCGCTGGCGAAGCCGGTCAGCCAGCGCCAGAGCGGCTCGTGCGTCAGCTTCGTGGCGACGTCGTAGTCGAGGATCTCGTCCAGCCACAGGCTGGGGACCGCAAGTCCGCCGAAGCGAAGAACGGCTCCGAAAACGGCGATGGCGGCCAACAGCACGACCTCGCCGACGCGTCTCATTCGCCAGAGCGTAGCACGCGCATTTGACACGTCTGCGATTGGTCAATACATTGACGACCACACATGACAGCGCAGCCGGAACGGGACCTCGTCGCGGGCGTGATTCAACTCGCGAACCTCCTCACGCGCCGCCTGGCGCCCGTCTTCGAAAAAGCCCGCATCACCCCGCAGCAGTGGGCCGTCCTCTCCGCGCTTGCCGCTCACGGCACGCCGATGTCGCTAGCCTCGCTGGCGCGCACGATGATGGTCTCCAAGCAGAACATGACCGGGATGATGACCCGCCTCGAACAGCTCGGCCTCGCCGAGCGCGCCGATGATCCGAAGGATCTCCGCTCCTCCCGCGTCGTCCTCACGCGCCGCGGACGGACCACGATCGAGAAACTGCGCCCCGCTTATGAACAATGGCGCGACGCGTTGGGTGGGGAGTTATCTGAGCGCGATTTAGCGGCTGCGGCGAGGACGATCGAAACGCTGATTGAAAAACTTTCGAATTGAATGGATGTGGTATTCTTCGAACGACATTGACCGCTGGCAAGGCCAGCATCGGTGGAAGCCGAATGTCAATTCCGTCGCGTGAAGCGGCGAACAAGAACAAGAGCTTGACGGCTCATTTTCGGACTTGTCTAGTCCAGGAGGATGTATGGCCACGAAGCCTTCCCACCCCGATCCCGAACGCATTGCGCAATCATTTAAGGATCTAGCCGCATCCGCGGCACAGCTTAACGCTGCTTCCGACGAGCTTGCTAAAGCGATTGCGCCTATAGACGCCGCTTTAAAGAAGCTGAACGTTGGTGTCGAGTTCTGGCATCAATACACTGGTTTTGACACCCCAGATGGTGATTACTGGGGCCACCGCATCGGTTACGCCAAACTAAGCGGCAAATGGGGACTCGCTCTTTCTGTAGTCTCAGGCAACTTTGGGCAAGGTCCAGACGAAGACCCAGAAGAATGGCTGTTCAACGATGCGCCACGGACAATGCGTCTTAAGGCTCTCGATCACATACCGGCCTTCTTAGAAAACTTCGTCAAACACGTGACAACCGAAGCCGCCGAGTTGAAGAAAAAAATGGGACAGGCACGTGAGCTCGCAGCGATGATTTCTACCGTCGCAAGAGAAATTACGGATGGGAAATGACCGATGGACCCTTTGACAGCGGTTGTTCTCCTCATACCGACGGTGCTGTTCGGCGCCATTGTTTTTTATGCGTTGCATTGCAAGGACCACGTGAAAGCCAGTGCGACAGTTGGCCACAGCTCTTTTTACATTGAGGTGAGAGATAGAAGCCGTCGGTCGTTGTCAGCTCGTAATGAGAGAGATGGAGATACCGAAGACACAGTTACGAAGACCTAATGGCTGCACCAACATCCTGTAGTCGAGCGACGCCCACAATCCGATTCCGGCCACCCTCCTTGGCGGCGTACAGCCTTTCATCCGCTGCGCGGAACAGCGCGTCGGGAACAGTGCCGTCGTCGGGGTACATCGCGGCGCCGATGCTGACGGTGACTTGCGCGCCGCCCGCAGGTGCGGGCATGGCTTCGATCGTGGCGCGGATTCGTTCGGCGATGGCGGCTAATGCTGGTGCGTCGAGTTGGGGAAGGATCACTGCGAATTCTTCCCCGCCGTAGCGGGCGGGAAAGTCGACGGTGCGGACCGCTTCGCGGATCGCGTGGGCGACGCGCTGCAGCGCGTGGTTGCCGGCCAGGTGGCCGAACGTGTCGTTGTATTTTTTGAAGCGGTCGAGGTCGAGGATGAGGATGCCGAAGCGTTCGGGGTAGCGTTCGGCGCGCTCGATTTCGAGGTCGATTCTTTCTCGGAACGCTCGGAAGTTCGGTAGCGACGTCAGCTCGTCCGTTCTCGCGTGCGCTTTCAGCTCGTCGGCCATGTGATTGACGGCGGCGGCGAGGCGGGCCACTTCGAAATCGCCGGCCACCGGAGCGCGCGCGCCGAGGTCGCCGGAGGCGATGGCGTCGGCGGCGAGGGAGAGGTCTTCGATGGGACGGACCACCTTGCGCAGCGTCACCTGCACGGCGGCGAAACTGCAGATGATGATGATCCAGGCGATGGCCAGGCCGGCCGACATCAGCTCGTGCGTTTCGCGTTCGAGCATCGGCAACTGCCGCGCGATCTCGCGCTTTCGCTCGTCGATGATCCGCTGCGCCTCGGCTACGACGCGCTGCGATTCGGTGTCGATCTCCTGCGGCGTCGAAGTGGCGTCGGCGAGGACGGCGGTGAAGGTCGACATGCGGCGGCGCAGCGCAGCGGTGTCGATCGTTCGCAGCGAATCGGACTCGAGGAGCTGGGAGACGATGCGGTAGTTCGGAACCTGCCAGCGAGCCGCTGGCGGTACAGCCCCCGAGCCGGCGGCGCTACGCCGATAGGCGTTCTGCGCGCGGATCAGCTCTTCCAGCGTTCCGATCGCGCGCGTCTCCACGCCCACCAGTCGGCTCCAGCGTTCCTGCGCGACTTGTGCGCGCCAGCTCAGGCCGAACGTGATGGCGAAGAGGGCGATGGCGAAGGCGGCGGTGAGCAGCAGCACGCGCGTGCGCAGGCGGGTGCGGCGCGCCATTACGCGTTCACCGCCAGTTCGTTCGCGCGCCGCGCCACCACGTGCGCCGCGAGCACGAACGCGGCGTGGCTCCACGTCAGCGGCGCCACGGAGATCGGCTTGCCTGTGTACGGATCGAGCTGTTCCGCGAGCACGCCGCTCGGCAGTGCGTGGCGCGTGGCCCAGGTCAGGATGTCGATCGCCTTCTGCAGCTCGGCGATGTTTTGCGCGCGCATCGCGTACCAGTGCGCGATCGACAGCGTGCAGACGATCCACGGATTGCCGGGCACGTTGGCGACGTCTTTCGAGACCTGAAAGTAGTAATCGTTCTCGTAGCGCGCCACGCCGCCGACGTCTGTTTTGATGGTGAGCCGCGTGATCATCGCCTCCATCGTGGCGACGATCTTTGGATCGCCCGGCTCGAACATGCCGAAGAGCCACAGGCCGGCCATCGACGCGTCGAGCGTCATGTCGGACGTGATCTGCCCTTCGCGCGAAACGTTGACTGAACGCGCGAAACAGCCGCTCGTCTCGTCGAAGAGGAAGCGGATCGCGCCCTCTTTGATCTCCGCGGCGGCGCGGCGGTATTTCTCCGCCTGCATCGTCTCTCCGAAAGCATCCGTGAATTTCGCCGCGGCGTTCAGCCCCGCCCAGACCGAGCCGACCGTGAACGCGGCGATGCCGCGGCGCTCCTCCCACAAATCCCACGACGGCGCCGGCAGCCGCGTGTGCGGCTCGCGGTAGCGCAGGAGAAAGTCGGCCATCTGCTTGATGATCGGCTTGTAGAGCGGCTTCACGAACTCGACGTCGTGGAACTTTTCGAAATGTGTCCAGAGCGCGACCACGACCAGCGCCGTCTCGTCTTCCTGAATCGGCAACTGGCGCTTGCCGTCGGCCAGCCATGGATGCCACGACGATCCCACCGACCCATCCGGGTTGTACTTGTGCAGCAGAAATCCCTCGGGCGTAATCAGCCGGCAGCAGAAGTCGAAGAAGCGCCGCGTGATCTCGGCGTAGCCGGCCTGCAGCAGCGCCGTGGCCACGATCGATCCGTCGCGCGGCCACATGTACGTGTACGTGTCGCGCCCGAACTGGACGATGTCGGAGTCGGTGGCGGCGATGACGGCGCCGCTGTGATCGATCTGCGTGCGGATGATGAGCAGCGATCGCCGATACAGCCGCTGAACGTCATCCGGCAGCCGGCTGATGTCGACGTCGTTCTTCACCCACAGCTTCCAGTAGTCGCGCGTGCGGTCGAGGAACGATCCCGCGCCGCGCTCGCGCACGAGCGCATCGAGCGACGCCACTTCTTTGTACGACTTGCCGAAGACCCACCAGATGTACGCGGTAGCCGTTCCGCCCGCCACGAGCGAGAGCGACATCATCCCGGTGCAATCGACCGAACCTTGTGCAATCGCTTTGTGCGCTTCGAGCACGCCATCCTCGGCATCGCGCCACGTGCCTTGGTACCCCTCGCGCTCCTTCGTTCCGATGGCGAACGACTGAAATCCGAATTGATCGCCGCCCGAGGCGTTGATCAAAACGTAGCGCTGCGCCTTGTAGGCGACGAAGCCGTTGAATTCGGGATCGAAGAAGATCGTGTCGCCGATCGCGTTTCCGCTGAGGTGGGGATCGAAGTGCGTGAAGAGGCGGACGGCGCGCTGTTTGTCGGACAGATTGCGAAGCTCGACGCGGCGCACGAGCACGTCGCGGTCGAAGTCGACCGTGTCGTTGATGACCATATCCAGCTGCAGCGCATCGGAGTGCGCATCGACACGCGTCACCAGCGAATCGCCGTCGTAGTCGAGCCGCTTCTGCCACGCCGGATTTCCGATCCACGCGAACTTGCCGTCGCACCAGACGCCGAAAAACGAAACGTCGCCGGCAGTCTGGTTGTCCTGCCCAACATGCGGGTAGTAGACGTCGCGGATGTTGTACTCATGATCGAAGTTGACCATGAGGTTGCCGTTGCCGATGGGAAGGTCGCGCGCCACGGCGAAAGGATACGTGCAAAACGAGGTGCCGCCGTTGCCGGCGGCACCTCTCACATCACAGCAGCTTCACGACCTTGTCGGAGAGACCGCTGCCGTCGCCCAGAAGAACGGTGAGGTTCGACTTCTCGGCGACCTTCTCCAGGACCTCGAGCTCGCGCAGACGCATGAGCGTCGGGCTGGAATCGAGAATCCTGGCCGTGTTGGCCTGCATACGCATCGCCGCCGTCTCCTCACGCCGCGTGATCAGGGCTGCCTCGGCGGCCTTCTTCGCCTCGGTCACGCGGTTCATCAGATCCTTCATCTCGCCCGGCAGAATGACGTCGCGGATACCGACGGCCGTGACCTCGATGCCGAGCGCCGAGGCACGGACGCGGACTGCTTCATCAAGCTCGCGCGCAACCGCGTCGCGAGACGTCAGAAGCGTATCCAGGTCCCGAGCGCCGACGATCTCACGAAGCGCGAGCTGCGCGGCCCGGTACAGCGCCTGCGGCGCACTGTCGACCTCGGCCACAGACTTCGTTGCGTCGACGATCCGAAAACTGACCAGCGCGTTCAGACGCAGCGTGACCTTGTCCGACGTCATGATCTCCTGACCACTGATATCCAGCACCTGCTCCTTCAGATCGACCGGAACGGCGCGCACGACAGCCGCGCCGCGCCAGAATGCATACGTACCCGGCTGCAGAACGCCGTGCAGTGCACCGTCGAGAAAAAGAACGGACACACTGCCGGCCTGCACCGTCACCGTCTCCAGCTGCTTCATTGAGTCGGTGACAGAGAGAATCGACGTCAGTTCGGCGTGCACGAACTGCACAGTGCGCGTATTTACGATCTCAACGCGCACTTCGTGATCCGTGCGCCACAGAACGTACATACCCGGCTTGGCGATGGCATTGAAGCGGCCGTCGATCCAGACCAGTGCACGCTCGGTGTCCTTCAGGTTGAGCACAATGGCGTCCTCGCCAATGAGACCCGAACGGACGATGAGATCGATGTCCTTGTGGTCGAGCCACACCTTACGCGTACTGACGACGTCGAAACGCAGCTTGAGCAGCGGATCGAAACGCCAATGCGTGCCCGGCTGAAGGACGGCGATGAGGTCGCCCTCGCGAAAGAGCAGACCACGCTCATGATTACGAACCTTGAGCTTGCGAATCATGGGGACCTCCTTTCTTTGTTATCTCCGGCGATTCCGATTCGTACGCACCGTTCGCCGGGATTCTTATGACTATTTGAAAGAAGCCGCTCGAAGACGGCGGGCAACATCGCCACACGCTACGGCGCGGAGCGTCGCGAACAGCCGCCGCTACTACGGCGTCCGGCATCTGCTCAACGACAGCAGACGCGTTTCGCCATTTCGCCGCGCGGCTTCCGCGCGCTGCAAGGCGCCGGAATCGTGTTGCTGGCAGCGACGCCGCAACGGGCTCGTCACTGTCAGCGGGTTTTGATACTGCCGCCCCCGAGCGGGTACTGCAAAAAGTAGTGGTTTCAAGCCACTGTTTGTCAGGACGGGAGTCGAACCCGTGCTCTAGGATTAGGAGTCCTATGCTCTACCCACTGAGCTACCTGTATGCACAGAACGGGATTCGAACCCGCGACCTCAGTACAAGCCTGCGCTCTACCATTGAGCTACCTGTGCAGTGCGGTCACCGACCCTTCGTTAGAACCCGTACACGGAACGCAGTCACGACAACGTGTGGTGCGCCGCCGGCCCGGATTGGTTATCGCCAGAAACAAAAAGCCCCTTCAGTCTCGCGACCGAAGGGGCTCTGATCGAAATTCGATCTATTTGAGCACACTTACGATCGCGCAAAACCTCCCGCGGGGCAATAAAGCCATTCGCGGCCGCCGAATTGATTTTTTCTCAACATGTTCATGGGGGAGGCGGAGATTAGACGAATCTATTTGCAGTGTCAACATTTTTCTTATGACTCTCTTAATAGTCGCAGCGCAACCGCGTAAAACCGCGTTGGCGGCGAAGTCGGCGTGACCGGATGCGTTTCGATTTGTGAGCCCGCCTTGGCGGGCGAGAGAAAGCTCTCTTTCGCCCGTTTAAACGGGCTCACACGATCGCGCGGCCGATTTCCCACGGGGAAAACCCCGTGGGCTACCGTCCTTACGACGGCTACGCCGCCCGAGAGAACGCTTCCGGCGTCGAATGCCAACGGCTGGGGCGTTACGGATACATGCGTTTATACGTCGACGCGAGCATCACTACGTGTTTCACGTACGTTCGCGTTTCGCGGAAGGGGATGGCTTCGATGAATTCGTCCATCGGTTTTCCCGGCGCGGCGCGGCGCCATTGGAGGACGCGGCCCTGGCCGGCGTTGTAGGAGGCGATCGCGAGCTCGTTGCTGCCGTTGAAGAGGTTCACGAGCATCTTGAAGTGCGCGGTGCCGAGGCGGATGTTCGTTTCGGGATTGTCGAGGCGCGGCGAGATGTGGAAACGGCCGGCCAGTTCGCGGCCGGTGGCGGGCATCAACTGCATCAGGCCGGTCGCGCCGACGTACGATTTCGCTTTCGGATTGAAGTAGCTCTCCTGATGGATCAGGCCCATGATCGTGTAGCGGTCGACGTCGTTCGCGTCGGAGTATTTGCGGATCCACTCTTCGTACTTCAACGGGTAGTACATCTTCAGAAAGTACGGCGGGACGGAATCCTGCTCCACCGTCGCCAGCTCCGGAAACGCCAAACGAAGCGTCTTTAGCGTGTCGAGCATGTTGCCGGACGCGTGATAGAGATCGGCCATGAGCGCATCGGCGTACTGCTGATTCTTGCGATTGCGGTTCTTGTCGATTTCCAGTTTCGCGTCGGCAAAATCGGAGAGCGCGGTCAACTCGTAGCCGAGGCGCAACTCATTCGGCATGTTCCGCTCGGCGATGTCGCGCCAGTCGATTCGATTCGTCAGCGGATTCACCGTCGTCGGTTGCCGCTTCGCGCCGCGCTTTTCCGACTCGATGGCGTAGATGTCGTCGTACGGCGCGGACGCGAGCTGGTGATAGATCGCCGCCGATTCGTCCTTGCGCCCGAGGCGCTCGCCGCAACGGGCAAACCAGTACATCGACTGCCGCTTCGTGTTCGGATTGCGGTAGGTGTCGCGGATGAAGGCTAGCAAGTCACGCGCGCCATTCAGATCGCCACGCGCGTACGCGGCCCAGGCCTTGTCCCAGAAATGCTGCAGGCCGGCGTCCTGCGACGGATCTAGCTTCGCCAGCTCCACGATCAACTGCTGTTCGTACGCATCCTGATTCTTGGCCTCGGCGTGTTCGATGATGGAGTTGAGCACGTCGATGCGCACTTCGTTCGCGAGCGGAAGCGAGAGCAGATCCTTCAGCCGTTCCGTCGCCAGCCGGTCGTACTCTTCCTTCTTCGCCTTCTTTGCCAGATCGACGAGCTGAACGTTCTTCTTCACGTTCGCGAACTTCGGTTTGGTGGTCGCCTTTTTCTTCCCTTTCGCAGCGACCTTCGTTGTGCCCACCTGCTGCTTGACCACGATCGTTTTCGTGACGTTCGGGTTGATCGACGCCGACAACACCGCGTAGTTCTTCGCCGCGGTGTAAATCGCGGGAATGGCGAAACGATACGGACCTTTCGCCAGCGGTTCGAGCACTTTGTTCGAATCGTCGAAACGGCGAAGCTGGTTCAGCGCCAGGCCGCGGTTGAGCAGCATCGGCGTGCGCAGATCGGCGGGAACGCCGTTCGCTTCGAGCAGGGCCAGCTCGTCGAATGCATTCTGCGCATCGCCGTCGCGCAGGAAGGAGACGGCGCGTTCGAGCCGCTCCGGTGCGGGAAACCGGACCGGATCGCCGGTGATTGCGCGCGTCAATTCGATGGCGTGGACGGCCTGATCCGAACGCGGATTCTTGACGGCGATGTTGCGCGCGTCGTAGAGAACGCCGGCGATGTCGCCGTGCGCGAAACGGGCATCGATAGCGCTCCAGCGCGCGCTCGCGGCGACGTTGGAATCATCCGACTTCGCGGCGACCGATGAATATGCGTCGGCGGCGTGCCGCCAATCGGCGATGGCGGCGTAGAGTCCGCCGAGGCTCATGCCTGCGTCGGCGAAACGGACGAAGGCGGGATGACGCGACAGCAGATCGTTCAGCGTGGCCCGCGCCCGCGCGTTGTCCTTCGCGAACTGATACGCGCTGGCGAGGTAGAACGCGCGGTACTCATCGACCGCGCGCTTTCCAAAGTGAAACGACGACAACTGCTTAACCGCCTCGGCGCCGTCGCGGCGATGGATGGCATCGAGTCCCGCCGTGAACGCCGGCCGCAGCTTCTCCAGGTCGGGCGGCGCCTCCGGTTTCGCGGGAACGACGTGCTCAACCTGTTGCTCGCGCGCCTGTCCGAAGCGCAGCACCGCTACGACGATGAGCAGCGGCACCAGCACCGCGGCAACAGCGACTACCCAACCCCGTCGAACGTGCATTCAACGGACTCAAGTGCGAAAAGTGCGCCGTGAAGGGTCGAGGTGATCCGCAGATGACGCAGATGAACGCTGATTACAGCCCTAGGGCGGAGGCGTCGCCGTCGGCGAGGATTCGCACGAGCTCGTCGTAGAAGTAGTTCGATACCTTGCGGACATCGTCGGCGATGCGCTCGTCGTACATCTGGCGGCTGCGGTCGATGTCTTCTTTGAGGCGCTCGTAGAGATCCTTGTTCTTGCGCCCGAGGTCGACCTTCGGCTCGTTGTAAAGCTTGATCTCGGAGACGAGCAGGCGCGCGAAACGGCGGGCCTCGTCGTGACGCTTCGAATCGTCGTCCGTCCGGCCACCGCTGAGCGGCGTGCCGCCGCGCGTGGTGAGGTTTGGCGGCGGGATGTACTGCGTGCTGGCGCGTTCCTCCCGATCGTGAGCGGGCGCTGGGGGCGGCGGCGGAGCGGGAGGAGGCGCTTCGATCGCCGGCAGAGCGGTCGTCATGAACGATTCCGCGGATGGCTTCGCGGACGACGGCGCCTCGAAGTCGGTCTCCGGCATCGTGAACGCGGGCCTGGCCGGAGGCGGGGCCATCATTTCGCGCAACTGTGCGGCGGAGACGGCGACAGTTGTATCAGGCGATTCGTCGGCGACGGGAGGCGAAGGACGAGCGGGCGGCGGCGGAGGTGGTGGTGGAGCGGGACGCGGCGGCGGCGCGGGCACGGCCATCGGCTGCGGCGCGACCGCAGATTGCGCATCGGACTCCCCATCGTTCAAACTCGGGGACGGCGTTTTCTTGCGGCTTGCGGCGGTATCGATCAACAGGCCGGTCGTGAAGACGAGCAGTTCGAGAGACGACGCATCGAGCTTGGCGACATCGGCATCGACCGCATCGACGTAGACGGCGGCGGCGATCTTGTCCTTGATCACCATCGGTACGAGAATCGCGCTCGTCGACGCGGGGACGCCGAGGCGGGTGGAGAGATTCGTGCCGTCCCAGGTCACGACCTGCTCGTTGCGCAGAACGCGATCGAGCTCGGGGATCAGGCCGGGCGCGGCGTTGAAGCGCTTGACCATCTCATCGTTCCCGCCGGCCGCGGTGAAGCCGACGCCCTTCCAGCCGCTGAACGTTTCGCCGCGCAGGATGAGCATGGCCGCGCGCGAACCGAACGTCAGACATTGATCGAGCAGCGCGTTGAGGATGTCCACCTGCGACCTGCCGCGCTCGACGGCCTGAACGGCCTGTTTGACGCGGGAGGCGTCGGCACCCTTTTCGGCAACCGGCGGCGGTGGCGGAGGCGGAATGGAGGCGGTGATGCTCTCCTCGAAATCGCCGAGGGACTTCTGGATGTGCGGGAGGAACGAAACGGCGTTGACGTCGGCCTGAACGCTCTGCAGGGCGGCCTTGAGTTGCGAATCGACGACCTCGCGGACGTCTTCGATGGAGGAGCGAATCTCGCCCACCAATTTCTCCATCGCATCGCGGACATGTGCTTCGATCGAGCCCGCGACTTCGTCGCCCCTCACGGCCATAAGTCCTCCGAATCCTGTAAGTTGAAACCCACCCGCAACCGGCGCGCGATTATAGCGCAGAGAAGCTGTGCTACTTTTGGAGCCAATGCGCCGGCTTTTGATCCTCGTTGCACTCGCTGCCGTGTCGTGCGGCGGCGGTTCTTCCGACGCCACTGACAACTCGTCGGAATGGCTTCACGTCCTCCGCCACAAGCAGGCCGCCTCGGCGCCGAATGCGCCGGTGCACGCGAAGCAGGCCTACGCCGACACGCTCGGCGCGTTTGTCGCCAAGCATCCGACGCACAGCCGCGCCCGCGAGGTCTACGAGCACATCCAACTCGATTTCGCGCACGAGCTGGGCGTGGTTGGCCGCCATCAGGACGCGATCCGCATCTACCGCGCGGTGCTGACGCATGATCCGAGGAACGAGGCCGCGCTGAAAGGCCTCGCCGATTCCGTCGACCATCTGGCCGTGTCGCACGAGAAGCTGGCGTCGCTCGAGAAAGGGATGTCCCAGCGCGACGTTGCCCACCTCCTGGGCAAGCCGATTCCCGGCTGGACGGTCACGAATGATCGTCCCGATTCGACGATCGAGTCGTGGTACTACCGCCGCACCGGCGGCGGCATCGCCGGCGTCTATTTCCGCGACGGAGTGCTGTTCGCCGCCGAAGAGAATTCGCAGGCGAAGATCGCGCCGTTGATGAGGCAGTAGATTAGTGGATTAGTGGATCAGTAGATCAGAGGGGAAGTGATTCCGTTGCGCGATCCCTTCACGTCTCCTCTGATCGACTGATCCACTAATCTACTAATCCACTGCCTCTCCGGAATCGCGCTGTAACCGCTTTCGTTCCACATCCAGCATGCCCATTTACGAATACCAGTGTACGAAGTGCAATGACCGCACGGAGGTCATCCAGAAATTTACCGATCCTCCGTACGCCGTTTGCGACAAGTGCGGCGGCGACGTGCGAAAGTTGATGTCGGCGCCGGCGATTCAGTTCAAAGGCTCCGGCTTCTACAAGACCGACTACGCCAGCGCCGCGTCGAAGGCGGAGACGAAAGCGGGATCATCGGAAACGAAGAGCGAGTCGTCATCGTCCGGCGACAGCAAGCCGTCCGAATCGAAGAGCGAGACGAAGTCGGAATCAAAATCAGAAACGAAGTCCGAAACGAAAACCGAAACCAAGGCACCAGCCAAAACGGAGTCGAAGAGCTCCGACTGAAAATCCGCCAATGGGGAAAGTCCGGCAGTTCAAGCAGCGGGCCGACTCGATGCTCGAGGAGGTCTTCCGGTCTCTCTTCGAAGAGATCGATACGGAGAAGATTCGCCGCGACGTGGCCGCGCTCAAGGAGAGCGAGCCCGACTTCCACTCCGATGAACATGCGCGCATGCTGGTGCGCCGCACCGCCCTCCGCTGCGCCGCCGCCGGCGCTGTCTCCGGCCTCCCCAGCGGTCTGATCGCGATCGGATCGCTCGGCGCGGAGCTGGCCTTCCTCATGTTCCAGCAGTTCCGTCTGATCCTCGGCATCGCCACCGTTTACGGTCACGAGCCGTCTCAACGCGAGCGCTTCGCCGAGGCGATGTCGTGCCTCGCCTACGCATCGGGCGTCGGCATCGGCAAACAAGGCATCGCGACGATGCTCGAGTCGGCCACCGCCGAAGGCGGCATGATCGCGGAGAAACTCGGCGCGAACTTTTTCCGCGAACGTCTGGCGAAAGCGATCCCGTTCGTCGGCGTCGCCGCCGGCGGCGCGCTGAACTACGTCTCGGTCCGCGCCGTAGGCCGCGCCGCGATCAAGTTCTACGAGTCGCAGCTCGATCAGGTCGAGACCGCCGTCGCCGACGAGATCTGGTCCGAAGGCGACCGCGAACACGCCTAGCGGGCAGCGCCCGCGGGCTTGATCGCCTTCGGCTGAGTCAACTGGGGCGGGCACGGCCCGCAGCGTTAGTTGCCTTCGGCTGAGTCGACTGGGCTGCCGCAAACTTCGTGCTGCGCGCGTGAATAATTTCGCGCGTCAAGTCTTCCCGACACCCGAGAGCCGACAGCCGACAGCCGCGTACAAAACGAGGAATGCGCCGCGCGATGTGCCCGTTTGAGCGCGGTAACTACGAATGAGCAAATACGCAATGGATTCGACGATGGAAGTCCGCTCGCCGATTTTCGAGCGCCGGCGCCTCCGCCGTATTCGCATGATCGTGGAGCTCACGCTCAACCTCGTCGGCAGCGACATGACCGTGTCGCATCGCGAAGCGCGATGCCTGGTTCGTTGCGCGCGCAAGGCCATCCTCGAGTTGCATCCCGGATTCGAGCAACGCTACGAACGGATCGTCCGCCCCTACTTCGAGCGCGTCCTGGCCAGCCGCTGGCCGCATGAGCAGGCGCTCGACGACGACTGCTGCGACGTCGTCAATTAGTTCGCGCCCGCTTCCAGATCTCGCACAACTCTGATGTCGCCGAACTGCGCTTTCGCGCGGGCGATTTCTTTGCGCGCCAGGTCGCGAAACTCGGCGTTTTTGTAGGCGATGCCGGGGTCATCAGGGACCAGAAAGTGATACTCGATCGCGTCGAGACGCGTCGCCGGAAACGCATCGCGGCGCGCGAAGACCATGGCCGCATCGTCGAAGGCGATGAGCGCCCAATCGCGGCGGCGATAACGGACGAGTGACGCCGGAAGCGCCTGCCGCTCGCCGCTGGCGACGTCGAGCACTTCGATCTTCTCGCTCTGGTATTCGTCGACGGCGAGAACGAGGCCGTACTTCGCCAGCATGGCGTGCCACGCGCGGCTGTCGCGATGCGCGACGGCATCGGCTTCGATGAAATCGCGAAACAGTTCGTTGCGGCCATCCGTCAGCGCACGCCGTTCGGGATAGAACGTCCACTCGATCAGCCCGCCGAATTGATCGACGTTGTAGATGTTGCCCGGGAGGTTGTACGACTTCAGCGCGGCAACGGCGCGCATCGGAAAGCGCTCGTCGTCGACGCCTGGACGATGGACATCGTGCTGAAACGTCCACGCCAGCGGAATGAGCGCGCAGGCGGCGATGGCGTTCGATACGCGGCGCGAGAAATTGCCGATCGGCGGCACGAGCAGCGGCAACGCGGCGAAGTAGAGTCCCTGATTGCGAACATAGCGGATCGCCAGCGCCGCGAGCAGCGCGAAAATCGCGAACCGCCACGCGTTCGCGCGCTTCTCGCGTGTGCCGAGGAAGAGCAGCACGACGGCGCCGATGGTGACGTAGAGCAGCGGAAAAAACGCAAAGGTCGACGGCAGCCACTCGGCATTCACGAACGCACCGCTGTGGATTTCGGACGTCAGCCGCAGCGGCGCGAGAACGGCGTTCCATCCGTACGGGTTGACGAGCAATGCGATCGCGCTGGCCGCGGCGAGGATCACCGCGCGTAACGCTGACGAGCTACGAGCACTGTCGCTTTGCAGAATGCAGATGAACGCCAGCACCGGCGCAAGCAACGCCGAGGGATGGACATTGATCCAGACGATCGTGAGAGCCGCGTACGCGATCGTCAACGGAACGACGCGCAGGCGCGACCCGAGGAGGCCGATCGCGATCACGATCAGCAGCGCCGCCGCGGCGGCGGGGCGGACGCCGAGGCGATCGGAGGCGCCGGCGAACGCCACTGCGGAGATGAGCAGCGCGACGCCGGCATCCTGCGACGTGATGAGAATTGCGATCCCGAAAATCGCCGACGCCAGCAACGCGCTCAGGATTGAAATCCCGGCGTCGCCGCTGATTGCGTGCAGCGCGTAGAGCACGATCTGATACAGCCACTCGCCGTTGATCCACGGCACATGCGCGCCGGCGAGCGCGAATGGATCGAAAGTAGGGATGGAGTGATGGTCAACGATCCAGCGGCCGGTGGTCAGGTGCCAGAAATAGTCGTAGCTGCGGATCGGCGCGACGGCGGCAATTGCGGCCAGCACGAAGAAGATGGCCGCCGCAATCCGCTTCGTCATTGAAGGCGGAGTTTACCCTCAGAGCTTATTGCTGCGACTCAGGACGTGCTGGACATCGGAGCCGGCGGCGCTGCTGGCGCAGCCGGAGCAACCGGCGCGGCAGGAGTCGCCGGCGTCGTGGCCGTATCGATCTTGATGTCGCCGTTCACGGTCGTGATACGCAGCTCGTAGCGGCCGCCGTTCACTTCGCCGGAAACGCGGCGGCTTCCGGGATGCGAATGGATGTTCAGCGGGAACGCCGCTTCGATGTCGCCGTTCACCTGCGAGAAATCGCCCGTGAACGACGCGCTCAGAGGCAGCGCCGCGGTCACGCCGCCGTTCACCGTCTTCAGCGTCGCGCCCTGGAACGACTTGCCGAAGCGCGCTTCGATGCGTCCGTTGACCGTATGCGCTTCCACCTCGCTGGAACCGGGCGTGTCGATGTTCACGCGACCGTTCACCGTCACCGCGCGCATCTCGCCGTCGACGCCGTGCGTGGCGATGCGGCCGTTCACCGTGCGCAGATCGAGCGCCAGCGACGCTGGCACGCGCAGCTCGTAGTCGACGCGCGTCTCGCTGCCGAAGCTGAAGAAGTGGAAGTGGCGATGTTCGTTTTCGCGGCCGATGATCAGCGTATCGCCGCGCAACTCGGTGGTGAAGTAGCCCTGATTTTCCTGTCCCTGTTTCGGAGCCACGCGGCTGCGGACCGTCGCGTCCATCGCGATTTCGTCCGCGGAGCCGGCTTCGATGTTGATCGCGCCATCGACCTCGCGCACCTCGATGCGCTTGATCGCGCCGGCTGGCCAGCGCCGCTCGATGTGCGCCGTGCGTCGCTCCATGACGGCGCCGCAACCCGCCAACAGAACGAGCGACGCGAGCGAATAGATGATGCGATTCCGGCTGTTCATAGGTCCCTTGCAGCAGGAAGGTACGAAAACGGGCGAAAAGGGTTTCGAATGACCACCGACGGCTCCCAGACCACGCTTCTGCGCATCGCCGCGTTCCTCGTCGATGCCCTTTCGATCTCGCTGCTCCTCGTGCTGCCCGCCGCGCTGCTGAGTTACGTGCTGGCCTGGATCGGCGGCGAGATCCGCGTGATCCAGATCGTCTGGTACGTGGCCCTGGCCATCGTCATCGTAGCCATGCTTTTCCGCGATGGCTGGCGTGGCCGCTCCCTCGGCAAGCAAATCCTCGGCCTGCGCGTCGTCACCCGCAACGACCGCCCCTGCGGCTACCTCCGCAGCCTGGCCCGCAATTTCAGCCTGATCGTGCCCGGAGTGAACCTCGCCGAGGTGATTTTCGTCATCGCCGGAAAAAGTCGAATCGGCGATCGCATCGCGAAGACGCACGTGACCGAGGAGTGAGGCTCAGAACCGCATCTCCATCTGCGCAAAAAACTCGCGTCCTGCCAAACGGTTCACGCTTCCGACGATCGTCTCTTCGGGTTGGCGATTCAGCAGGTTGTTGCCGAAGATCGTCGCGCGCAGGCGCGTGTTCGGGATGTCGTAACTGACGCGCGCGTTCACGAGCGCGTACGACGGCAGCGGATGCGTCGCGAAGCTGGTGAAATCGGAGCGGATCGCGAACCAGTCCCGCGGCGCGTCGTAGCGGCCGCGCCACGCGATTTCGATCGCTCCTCGTACGCCGTTCACCGGACCGCCGTATGCGCCGAGGTTGATCTTGTCCTTTGGCGAGTAGACGAACTCGAAGGGAGTGCCGCTGGAATCTACGCCCGATCCCATCTGCGACTCCGATTGATGCGACCAGTTCACGAATCCGGTCACGCGCTGCGCGAAATTTGAACGCAGCTCGACCTCGCCGCCGGTGATGCGCGCATCCGCCGGCTGATTTTCCCAACCGAGCGACGACGGATTCGGCAGCGGCGCGAAGTGCTGCACGATCACGATGAAGTCATGCACGCGCGAGCGGTAGAGATCGGCCTTCATCGAAACCGTCGGCGAAATCTGATACTCGGCGCCGAGGTCCCACGTGCTGATCTCCTCCGGTTGCAGATTCGGGTTCGGTTTGAAGACGGACAGCGGAAACGGGGGGATTCCGATGTCGTTCGAGATGGTCAGGAACCAACTCGCTTGATACAACTCGCTGAACGTCGGAAAGCGAAATGCCGTCGAGTAGCCGCCGCGCACGACCAGCCGGTCGTTCGGCGTGTAGACCAGCGACAGGCGCGGCGACGTCTTCGCGTCGAACAGCTTCGTCTTGCCGTCGTAGCGGACGCCGGCGACTGCGCGCAGAAGATTTTTGATGATGTCGAACTGATCCTGCGCGTAGACGGCGACCTTGTTGTATCCCGCCACGACGCCCGCGTCATCGCTCAGCTCGACCTTGTGCTCGGCGCGATCGAGACGGCGCGCTTCGATGCCCGCCAGGATGTCGTGGCCGGGAATCATGTGCAGCCCCATGCGGAAATCGCCGACGGCCTGGTAGCCGTGATCCGCCGGCTTCGCGAACTCCGGCTGCTCCTGCGCGGCGTGGCATCCGGCGCAATGCATGCCGAATCGATGCGACCACGAGAAATCGGCCGAGTACGTCAGCGGCGCATTGGCCGGCGCGTGGTTGTACTTCAGCGTCACCGCGTCCATCGTCTGCTTCAGCGCATGCGCGGATGCGAAGGCGGAAGTCGGGGGCAGGCCGAGATCCGGCGGAAAGTGTTCGTCGAAACCTTCGAGGCGATCGTCGTGGCGATAGCCGGACACCTGCCAGTCGCCGAGTGACGCCTTCAGGAAAATATCCGAGGCTTGGAACTTCGAGCGATCGTCGAGCCAGAACTCCTGCGGAAACATCGTGCGCAGAAATCGCACCGCGCCGAGGATCGAGCCGCGATTGAAGCGCTGCCCGAATTGCGCGCTGACTTCGCCCGTCGTCCGGCTGCCGCCGTAAAGTTGAACGTCGCCGCCGGCGAGATCGTCGCCCGACAACGTCACGATGTTGATCACGCCCCAGTACGCGTTCTCGCCGTAGAGCGACGATCCGGGTCCGCGCACGACCTCGACGCGTTTGATGTTCTGCACCGGAAAAAAATCGAACGCGGGGCTGAGCGGGAGGCCGCCGGTATCGCCGGAGTTGTAAGGGACGCCATCGATCAGCAGCAGGATGCGATTCGAAAACGGATTCTCGCCGAAGCCGCGGATGTCGATGGTCTGCACCATCGGATTCCAGCGAACGTTGACGCCGGCGACGAGGCGCAGCAGATCGGGAACCGTGCGCGCGCCCGACTCCGCGATCTGCTTGGCCGTGACGACGGTGACCGCGCTCGGCGCTTTCGAAATCGGGATCTCGGTCTTCGTCGCCGCTTCGACTTTGAGCTGCTCCTCGCCGAACAGCGTGACCTCGCCGATCGACTTCGGCGTCTGCGCAGTTTGCGCGCCGAGCGTGAACGGCATCGTGATGAGAAGCGCAGCGACGGCGGCGCGAAAATTCATAACTGTCGACCTCGGATACTGAAGTCTACCGCCTGTCAGCCCTCGTATAATCGACATCCTTCGTGTCCTTCTCGCGCAAATACATCCTCTGGCTGCTCGTACCGCCGGCGGTGGTCATCGGACCGCTGTCGTATGTGTTTCTCAGCCAGGTCGTGCGGATGTCGCTCGGCGCGGCGGAAGCGATCGTCGGACTCTTCATCGTCTTCTTCGTCGCGAACGCAGCGATCATCGCCATCGGACTCACTCCGCTCGCGAATGCCGTCGACGAAACCGTTCGACGCGGCAATGACGCCTCGGAAGCCGCATCGCGATGCCTGGCGCGCACCGAGTCGCTCATGCTCGTGCTGTGGGGTGCGGGCAGCATCCTCTTCGCAATCATCGCCGCGCTCGTGGTGATGCCGACCGTCCTAGGCTTCGGCTACTTCCTAGTCGCCGCGCTGATCGGCGCCTTTCCGTCGGTGATCTGGGCCTACGCGATCGGCAAGCGGCTGCTGGCTGAGCATGCCTCGCATGGCGGCGCGCTGCGCTACACCGGACGGCGCTTCGGACTGGGAACGAAGATCGGTATCGTCTTCATCGGCTCGTTTCTGATCTCGTTCGCCGCACTCGTCGCGCTGATCTCTTCGAAAGTCTCCGCCACGCTCGAAGATCTCGCCATCTCCTCGGCGACCGACCGTTTCGCGCGCGTGTACGACAGCGCGAATCTCGCCGCGGTCATCGATCCGTCGCTCGTCGACACGCTCCGCCTCTACGTTCCCTCGGATTACGCGATCGGCATCATCAACAAGCGCGGCGAGTTCCGCTCCAGCATTCCGGACGCGCTTACGCCCGGCGAGATCGCCGAGATCCGCCGCATCGGTAGCGGCGACAGCGGCGCCTTCATCTCGCCGCACGTGGCCCGCTTCGCGAAACTGAAGGACGGATCGATCCTCGTCCTGACCATTCCGTGGGCGCCGTACAAAGGCATTCCGCTGCAGATCACGTTCTATACGATCGTCATTGCGCTCTTCACGCTCGCCGCCTTCGTGGCCGCGGCGCTGTTCCTTTCGCGCGACGTGGCCAGTCCGGTGCGCGCCATCCGCGCGCTGGCGGCGGACATGGCCCAAGGCAACTTCAACACCACGGCGCGCGTCTTTTCGGACGACGAAGTCGGCGAACTGGCCGGCAGTTTCGCCGAGACGCGCAACAACCTGCGGCGCCTCCTCGGCCGCGTCGGTGGCAGCGGCGCGACGATCACCAATGGCGTTCGCGTCATCACCGGCGGCACCGAATCGCTGCTGCTCCGCGCCCGCGATCAATCGACGCTGACCGAGAACTCCTCGCTCGCGGTCGAAAACGTCCGCGGCGGAATCGGCGGCGTCCTCGGCGCAGCGGATACGGTCACGGAGCTGACGCAGGACGCGTCGAGCCGCGCGCTCGAGCTGCAGGCGTCGTCGGAAGAAGTGGCGCGCAGCATGGACTACCTCTTCCAGTCGGTCGAGAAAACGTCGTCATCGACGACCGAGATGAACGCGTCGATGGGCGAGATGTCGAAGCGCACGGACGTGTTGGCTGGGATCGGCGAAGAAGTGCTGTCGTTCGTCTCGCAGATGGATTCGACGATCGCCGAGCTGCGCGCCAGCGCGCAGTCGACCGCCGACCTCTCGCGCCGCGTGGCCGAGGATGCCGAGGCAGGCGGCGGCGCGGTGGCGAAGACGGTGGATGGGATCAACATCTCGCGCGACGTCACCAACAGCACCGCCGAAACGCTCGACGATCTTCAGCGCAGCGTCGGGCAGATCAGCCAGATCGTCAACGTCATCGAGGAGATCACCAACCGCACGAACCTGCTCGCGCTCAACGCTGCCATCATCGCCGCGCAGGCTGGCGAGCACGGCCGCGGATTCACGGTCGTGGCCGACGAGATCCGCCAGCTCGCCGAGCGCACGCGCGGATCGACGAAAGAGATCAGCGCGATCGTGAAAGCGGTGCAGAGCGGATCGAAGCAGGCCGCGGCGAAGATGCAGGAAGGGGTGAAGCGCGTCGAGGACAACGTCCGCCTCGCCGACGATGCCTCCGCGTCGCTGGCGAAGATCGTCGGCAGCGCCGGCCACTCGTACGAGATGGCCACGAAGATTTCTCGCTCGCTCGAAGATCAGGCCGACGCCAGCCGCCATCTGCACGAGGTGGCGTCGCGCATGTCCGACCACATCGCCGAGATCAACCGCGCCTCGCGCGAGCAGGCCCGCGGCACGCAACTGCTGGCGCAGGAAGCCGAGCGCGTGCGCGAGATCGCCGCACAGGTGCGCAACGCGACCGACGAGCAGTCGCTGGCCGGCCGCGGGATCACCACGGCGCTGGAAAAGATCGCCGAGGATGCGCGCGCGATGCGCGACTCGCTCGACCGCCAGCTCCGCGAAACCGACCGCATCGCCGACGCCTCGAAGACGATGCTCGACATCGCCCAGGCGAACGACGCGATCGCGCGCGAGTTCAACACGACGGTGCAGAGCCTGGTGAATAGCGGGAAGGATTTCGAATCGGAAGTTTCGAAGTTCCGGTTCTCGGATTAGGTGCGCCCCATCTGGTTATCAACGTCAGCCGCTGCATCTTGCCAAAGCACAGACAAGAGTGTCTGTGCCGTCTGTGCCACACCACTTCGCCCGTACCAGCATTCGCCGAGAAGAGCAGGATGTATGTGGCACAGCCCGTCTGTGCCACACTTTCAGTCCGATTCGTCCAGTCGCACCTGCTGCTGCACCACTTTCTGCAAACTGCCGTCGGGTGAATCGAAGACCGCAACGGCGCGGACCTGAACGGGCGAACGTCCGCTGAAGCTGTTCGGATCGTTGACGTAGGCGGTGGTCAGGAAATCGACCGATTGCACGGAGTGCGGCGCGATGACGGTGTTGAACTGCCGGTTCTTCGCCTGGACGCCGATGCTGCCGCCGCCGAGGCTGTCGAGATCGATGCGGCGCAAGGTGATCGGGACTTCGGCCTGATTCACGATGCGGAATTCGAAGTGCGCCTGGATGCCCGCGGCGACGGTCGGGATATTCGTCATATCCGTGCGGCCGATGATGGTGATGTCCGGCTGCGGGATGTGTGCGGCGTTCTGCGAGAGCTGATTGCCGCTGGTGCAGGCCGCGGCGATCAGAAGAACGGAAAAGACAACGACTTTACGCATGACATCAATCTCCCATCGTTCCGACATTCTGGACTTCGACCTTCTGGAACTTCTTCCCGCCGGCCTCGAATTCGAGCGACGCGCGAAGTGTGACCGGTCCGTTGGCACCGCCGACTGTGTTCATGTCGACGAATGCCGGCGCCCAGAAGGAGACGCGCTTCGTCTCGCCCGGCGCGATCGTTTCGTTGAAGGCCTGCGAGTAGGGCCGCAGCGTGTACGCGCCGCCGCCGATCGACTGCACCGCCACGCGGCGCAGGCTCAGCGGCTCGGTCAGTCTGTTCTTCACCTCGACCGCGAACTGCGCGGAGACCGGGCCGGTGTCGTGTTCGGTTCCGACGGCGACGCGGGAGATTTGGTAGATGTTGATGTCCGGCTCAGGACCGGGCGCCGCGGAGTCGGTGGCGCATGCGGCGAGAAGGAAGAGCGCGGTCAATGTCACAGCGGTACGCATGATTCGTTTCTCCAAAAACAGGACGGGGAGCGTTTCCGCCCCCCGTCAGGTTGTCACAACGAACTGGTGAAGTTGTTTCACTTCACGTAATTCAGCATCTCTTTCGCGGTGGCGGCGTCCTTGCCGTTCGGTTCGAGCTCCAGGTACTTCTGGAGGTTCGTCTTGGCGTCGGCGTTCTTCTGAGTTCTTACATAGATCATGCCGAGCTCGTAGTAGGCCTGCGCGAATTTGTCGTTCGCCGCGATGGCGCTTTTCAGGAGCGGTTCCGCTTCGCCGTCCTTGCCGGTGTTGATGAGACGCGCCGCTTCGTTGAACATCGCGGAAGCGTCGGCCGGCAGCTTCTTGCGGTACTCGGCGGCTTTGACCTTGTCGCCCTTGGCCGTGTACGCGTCCGCGAGGACGCCGAACATGTCCTGGTTGTCGGTATCGATCTCCAGCGCTTTGTTGGCGCGCTCGATGGCCTTGTCGTAATTCTTGGTGCGCATGTACAACTTCGCCAGCGCTTCGTAGCCGGCGGTCAGATCGGGCTTGGCTGCGACCGCCTCTTCGATCTTGGCGATGGCTTCGGGCAGCTTGCCGTCGTTCGCCAGCGCCGCGCCTTCGTTATAGGCGAGGACTGCCGGATTCGGTTTGGCAGCAACCGGAGCCGTGCCCGCGGGAGCGGCGCCGTTGCCCGGAGCGAGCGTGACGTCGCGCGTAACCATGTCGCCGATCGAGAGTTTGATCTGTTGCTCGACCGGTGCGTAGCCCGGCGCGCTGAAGGTGAATTTGTAAGGAATCGTAGCGTCGAGCACCATGAAGCGGTACACGCCGTCTTTGTCCGTCTTGTAGTCCTGGTGGACCTTGTGGCCCGACACGGCGTCGATCGTGATCACCGCATTCGGGATCGGCTTGTGGGTGGTGGCGTCGGTGATCTTGCCCTGAATCCGGCCTTCACCGATCGCGAAGGCGCTGCCGGCCACAGCCATGATCACGAGCACGCTGAGGGCGAATGATTTGCGCATCTGCATCTCCTGTCTGGTTGATTGTTCTTCGGAACTTAACGCCTCGTCTCCGAGAGCCATTCCGGTGTTATTCAATGCTGAGGTAGGTCTGATCCTTGAGCCCGCGCTCGAACTCCTGGAGCAGGCGCATCCCCTCGTTCGGGCGGACGATATCCTGTTTGATGGCCGCGTCGATCTGCGCCTTCATCCGCTTCTCCAGGTCTCCTCGGTCGTACTGCGTCATGGCCAGCACTTCGCCAATCGTGTTCCCTGGGATCTCTTCCTCG
>Ga0207677_10000354_pt1 | contig 32088 bp, 26 predicted proteins | sample KBSMisM42_FD_184311 | JGI IMG/M metagenome (GOLD analysis project Ga0207677, IMG submission 184311) | Miscanthus rhizosphere microbial communities from Kellogg Biological Station, Michigan, USA - KBS Miscanthus M4-2 (SPAdes) (version 2) | ecosystem: Host-associated > Plants > Roots >...
AGCAGCATTCATGGTGCTCTTTCGCACCATCAACGGTGCGTTTTGCAGCATTCATGGTGCTCTTTCGCACCATCGATGCTGCTCTTTCGCACCATGAATCGTACGCATTGAAGCATCGATGCCTTGTTTTAAAACACAGTGTTCGGAAAACGGACGATCGGCCTGCCTGGAGCGATTCATTCACAGACTCTGAGAGGCTGTGAGGAAATTAGTCGCAGGTTCTGTGTCCCATCGCCGCGGAGCGGCTTCCGAGGGTAGCGAGGGGTGCGAGCGCTTTTTGCGAGCACCCCTCGATTTGCGACGCGATTGAATTCGTGCCGCGTCAGCGGCACCAGAACCTGCGCGCAATTGCAGACTAGCGATCGCTTCCAGTGCCGCTGACGCGGTACGAATTCCGGGCGCCGTTCCTGTTTCCAGGGGTCTCGCTTCGCTCAACCCCTTGCTACCCTCTGAAGCCGCTCCGCGGCGCCACCTCTGAACGTCCCCAGCCAACGCACGAAAGGGCCGCGACGTGTTAGAAAGCGACCGGACCGTGTTCACGCGCCGAGGGCGTTCGTCCAGGGCCTCCGCCCATCTCCGCCTCTTCGCGTACTCCGCGTGATCGTTCTCTGCGGCTATCATTCGCGGCCATGCGAATTTTGCGCGTCCTTGTTCTTCTCACCTGCGCCAGCGCGGTCGCCGCGACCGATCCGACGCTCTCGAACGCTCTCCACTGGCGGCTCCTCGGGCCCTTTCGCGCGGGACGAGTTCTCGCCGTGACCGGCGTTCCCGGCGAGGCCGAGCATTTTTACTTCGGCAGCGTGAACGGCGGTGTATGGGAGACGAAGGATGCCGGACGCACGTGGCTGCCGATCTTCGACGATCAGCCGATCGGATCGATCGGTGCGATCGCGGTGGCGCCGTCGAATCCGCGCGTGATCTACGTCGGCAGCGGCGAGGCCGACATGCGCTCCGACATCGCGCAGGGCAACGGAATGTACAAATCGTCCGACGGCGGCAAGACGTGGTCGCACATCGGCTTGGTGGATTCGCAACAGATCGGACGCATCGTCGTCCACCCAACCAATCCGGACATTGTTTATGTCGCGGCGCTCGGCCATCCGTACGGACCGAATGCGGAGCGCGGCGTTTTCCGTTCGAAGAACGGCGGAACGTCGTGGGAGCGCATTCTCTCGCGCAACAACGACAGCGACGCCGGCGCGATCGACATCACCTTCGAGCCGGGCAATCCCAGCGTTCTTTACGCGTCGCTCTGGCAGACGCGCCGCACGCCGTGGAGCGTCTATCCGCCGTCGAATGGGCCCGGCAGCGGTCTGTTCAAATCGACCGACGGCGGCGATCACTGGACCGAGATCACCGGACACGGATTTCCGGCCAAGCCGGGACGCATCGGCGTCGCGGTCGCGCCGTCGAGTCCGCAGCGCGTCTACGCCATCGTCGATGCCGTCGGCGATGGCGGCTTGTATCGCAGCGACGACGGCGGCGCGAACTGGACGCGAAGCAGCAGCGACGCGCGCATCTGGTCGCGCGGCTGGTATTTCGGCGAGGTGGTTGTCGAGCCGAAGGACGCCGATACGGTCTACTCGATCAACGTCAACGTCTATCGCTCAACCGACGGCGGCAAGAACTTCGCGCCGGTGAAGGGCGCGCCGGGCGGCGACGACTATCACCAGCTCTGGATCGATCCCGATCACCCCGAGCGCCGCATCCTCGGCGTCGATCAGGGCACGGTCGTATCGGTCAACGGCGGCCGCACGTGGAGCAGTTGGTTCAATCAGCCGACCGGCCAGTTCTACCACGTCATCACCGACAACCGTTTTCCCTACTGGGTCTACGGCGCGCAGCAGGACTCCGGCGCGGCGCGCATTCCGAGCCGCACCGGCACGATCGACGGCGTGACACTGATGGATTTCCGCGAGACCACCGCCGGCGGCGAGAGCGACAACCTCGCGCCCGATCCGAACGACCCCGACATTATTTATGGCGGCCGCGTCGATCGCCTTGATACGCGCACGCAGCAGACGCAGTCGGTCGATCCGACCATCGCCTATCCCGGCAACGACCGCCGCACCTGGACGCTGCCGCTCGTCTTTTCGCCGCGCGCTCCGCGCGTCCTCTATTTCTCGAATCAGCGCATGTTCCGCACCGACGACGGCGGCAAGCACTGGACGGTGATCAGTCCCGATCTGACGCGCGAGAATCCCGCGGTGCCGGCAAATCTCGATCCGATCACGGCCGCCGATAAAGCCCAACCCGGACCGCGGCAGGGCGTGATCTACGCGATCGCCCCGTCGCGCACGATCGATCACGACATCTGGGCCGGCACCGACGACGGCCAGATCTGGCGCACGCACGACGAAGGAGCGCACTGGCAAAACGTGACGCCGCCCGCGCTGACGGCGTGGTCGAAAGTCGGCATCATCGACGCCTCGCATTTCGACGGCGATACCGCGTACGCGGCCGTCGATCGCCATCGCATCGAAGACACGAAGGCGTACATCTACCGCACGCACGACGGCGGCAAGTCGTGGCAGCTCGCGTCCAACGGCATCAATGAAACGGTGAATGTCGTCCGCGAAGATCCGGTCCGCCAAGGAATGCTGTATGCGGGCACGGAGCGCGGCGTGTATGTGTCGCTCGACGACGGCGATCATTGGCAGACGCTCCAGCTCAATCTCCCCACGACCTCGGTGCGTGACATCGACATCCACGGCGACGACGTCGTCATCGCCACGCACGGCCGCGCGTTCTGGGCCATCGACAACGTGACGCCGCTGCGGCAGGACGTGCCCGTCGGCGATTTCCTTTTCAAGCCGGCGGTGGCCGTCCGCGAACGTCCGGCAGGATTCACCGGCTCGCCGATGCCGAAGGACGAGCCGATGGCGCCGAACCCGCCGTTCGGCGCGTATATCGATTACGTGATCCGCAGCGCATCGACGCAGCCGGTGACGATCGAGATCCTCGACGCGAACGATGCGCTGGTGCGCCGCTACAGCAGCGCCGACGTTCCTTCGCCGATGGACGTCAAACGCCTCGGCACGGCGCCGGAGTGGTTCACGACGCCGTCGACGGTCGCCGCCACGCCGGGCATGCACCGCTTCGTCTGGCCGCTGCACTACCCCGCACCCGCCGGCGTCGGCGGACGCCGCGGCGGTGGCGGCAGCGGTCCGTTCGCTGACGGCATCTGGGCGCCGCCGGGAAACTACAAAGTCGTGCTGACCGTGAACGGCCAGAAGTTCACGCAGCCGCTGACCGTCGTCCCCGATCCGCGCGTCAATCTTCCCGCGAGCGCCTACGCCGAACAGTTCGCTCTCGCGCGCGAGGTCGAACAGACGCGCGCCGCCCTTTCCGCCGCCCTCGGCGAAGCCGCGGCATTCGTCAAGCGCATCGACATCACCGAGGCGCAGAAGAGCCGCGCGACCGCCGTGTCAGGCACAATCGCCGGCGACGAATTCACCGCCCCACCGCCACCCGAGTCATCGCTGCGTTTCATCAGCCAGGCGCTGGCTAAACTCGCCGGCGCGATCGACAGTGCCGACACCGCGCCAACCGCCGACGCCCGCGCCAGTTGGGCTCAACTCAAGCCGGCCGCCGACGCGGCGCTGGCAGCGTGGGCGGGCGTGAAGGGGGAGACGCCGGTCCGCAGATGACGCAGATTCACGCAGATTGAATCTGTGTTCAATCTGCGTAATCTGCGGATCGCAGCTTTTTCGTCTGGGCGCGGCGCTTCTTCTCTTCGAGGCGTCGCTGTTTCTGTGATTTCGAGATGCGCGTCGGTTTGCGCTTCGCTTGTTCGGCGATTGTGTCGGAGAGCAACTCCTCCATCCGCGCTAACGCACGATCGCGATTGGCGAGCTGGCTTCGCTCGGCTTGCGACGTCACGCGAAGCACGCCGGCTTTGTTGATGCGTCCGGCCAGGCGTTCGCGGATGCGCGACTTGCGATCGTCGGGCAGTGGGAGCGCGTCGACGTCCACTTCGATCGTGACGCGCGTCTCGACCTTGTTCACGTTCTGACCGCCCGGGCCACCGGCGCGCGACGTGGCAGCGCGGAGCAGGTTTGCCGGAACGATGATGCCGTCGCCGAGGTCGAGATCGCGCATGCGGGGGTTACTGGCAAATGCCGAGCCGCACGCGGCGGATGGCTTCGTTGAGCGGGCGATCCGCGAAGAGCGGATCGACGAGCGCTCGGATGCGGAGATACAACTCGGCGGTTCCGATGCCGAGGGATTGGGCGATTTCGGCGGCGCGTCCGGAGACGGCTGTTTCGAACGCCGTCGCCTGCGATTCGGCGGCATCCAGCGTATGCGCCTCGGCGACGCCGCGCATCATCGCCACGCGCCATTCGACGGCCTGCGCGGCGGCGATCAGTTCGATGGCCAGGACGCTCTGCACGTTGCCGAGGATCGTGCGCATCTTTCGCGCGGCGTGCGTCGACATCGACACGTGATCCTCGGCATTCGCGCCGGTTGGGATCGAATCGACCGAGGCGGGGTGCGCGAGGACTTTGTTCTCGGAGACGAGCGACGCAGCGGTGTACTGCGTAATCATCAGTCCCGAGTTCACGCCGGGACGCGTCGTGAGGTTCGGCGGCAGTCCGCGATTGTGATCGCTGTCGAGCAGCATCTGCGTGCGCCGTTCGGAGATGTTGGCCAGCTCGGCCAGCGCGATGCTGAGAAAGTCGGCGGCGAGGGCGATCGGCTGGCCGTGAAAATTGCCGGCGGAGTAGGCGAGGCGCTGATCGCCGCGATAGCCGTCGGGCCAGTTGTCGCGGAAGCGGATGTCGAACGGGATGCCATCAAAAAAAAGCGGGTTGTCGGTCGCGGCGTTGATCTCGCGCTCGGCCACGTCGCGCGCGTAGCGGATGGCGGCGCGCGAGGCGCCGTGGACCTGCGGCGCGCAGCGCAGCGAATACGGATCCTGCACCGCGCCGGCGCGCTCGACGAGTTTGCTGCCGTCGATCAGCGCGCGCATCCGCGCGGCGCTGGCGATCTGGCCCGCATGGCCGCGCGCGTCATGAACTTTCGGATCGAGTGCGCGCGTGCAGCCGCACATCGCTTCGAGTGTCATCGCGGCCGCGGCGTCGGCGAGATCCGCGAGACGCTCCGCGTCGGCGACGCCGAAGGCGAGCATCGATGCGGAGAAGTTCACGCCGTTGACGAGGGCCAGCCCTTCTTTGAACGTGGGTTTGATTTCGTCTTCGTTGAAGCCGAGAAGCGCCGGAAGTCCCGACGCATCGCGCAGATCCTTCGTGCCGGCGATGTAGAAACGTCCGCTGCCGAGGAGTGTGGCGAAGGTGTGCGAGAGCGGGCAGAGATCGCCGCTGGCGCCGACGGAGCCGCGCAGCGGGACGAGCGGAATCACGCCGCGGTTGAGCATGGCCTGCACGATGTCGATGAGTTTGCGGCGAACGCCGGAATGTCCCTGCAAAAACGAGTTGAGACGCGTGGCCAGAACGGCGCGAACGACGTCGGCGGTGTAATAGTTCGACAGATCGTCGGGATCGCAGTTTTCACCGACGCCGACGGAGTGCGACAGCAGCAGATTGCGCTGGAGTTGTTCGAGATCGGCGGGAGCGATCGGCTTGTCCTTGAATTCGCCGAAGCCGGTAGTGACGCCGTACTCGGTCGCTGCCGGTTTGCCCGCTTCCCACGCGCGCCGATAATTTTCGACGACCTGCGCGATGAGCTGTTCGCTGGCGGCGACGCGTTCGTTCGTGGACGAATCGATCTCCACGCGCGCCTCCTCGCGCGCGATGCGCACGAGTTGCTCGATGGTGAGCGAGTAACCGTCGAGGAGGATCGTGTCGGTCATTACGGCTGCCACTCAACGCGCATGTTCGTCGCCAACTCAATCTCAAGGAGCAGGTTCCGAATACCTTCTACGAGTTGTTCGCGCTGAATGGTCACTTGGCCGGGACGTTCGGCGAGCCAGCTGCTTCTATCGTTTAGTGCCTTGGCCTTCGCTCTTCCAGCGGCCATGTTCTTGACGGTCACCTCGCCTTTCGCTTTTTCATTCGAGCCGACAAGGATGGCCAGCGGGATGTCGTACTGGTCGGCGTACTCGAGCTGCTTGCCGAGGCGTTTGGCGGTGCCGATGTAGAACTCGGTGGGGATGTTCGCGCGGCGCAGTTCCCACGTCATCTGCAGGTAATCGTCGGTGAGCGCCCGATCCATGTTCGTGACCAGCACGCGCGCCGTCGCTTTGCGCGTATCGACACGGCCGAGGTGTGCGAGTGCGGCCAGGAGGCGATCGACGCCGATCGACGCGCCGACGGCCGGAATGCGCTCGCCGAGGAAGCGCATCACCAGGTCGTCGTAGCGGCCTCCGCCGAAGACGGAGCCGAACTGCGGCGCGTCGAGCAGGATCGCTTCGAAGACCGGGCCGGTGTAGTAGGCGAGGCCGCGGGCGATGGAGAGATCGAGCGAGACGCGATCCTCGCCGTAGCCGAGGGCGTAGAGATGATTCGAGATTTTCTCGACCACGTCGATCTGCGCGGACGCATGGTCGAGTTTTTCGAAGAGCGAACGTACGCTGCTGACGACATCCCGCCGCGAGTCGGATTTGATGTCGAGAAAGCGCTTGATGCGATCGACCTGATCGGCGCTCAGTCCTACGCCGCGGATCGTGTCGCCCGACTCGTCCTTGTATCCGTTCATCAGCTCGCGCGAGACTTTGTCGAGGCCGACTTTGTCGAGCTTGTCGAGGACGCGGAAAACGTCGACGCCTTGTTCCGCGCTGATGCCGGCGAAATCGAGCAGCAGATTCAGAATCGCGCGGCTGGAGAAGCGGACCAGGTAGCGTCCGACGTTCAGCGCCGAGAGCGTGTCGCACATGCCGGCGATGACTTCGGTATCCGCCACTTCCGACTCGGTGCCGACTGAATCGAGATCGAACTGCGTGAACTCGCGGAAGCGGCCTTTGTCCGGTTTATCGGCGCGCCAGACCGGCGAGACCTGGTAGCGGCGGAAGGGACGCGGCAGCTCTTTGTACTGCGCGATGACGCGGGCCAGCGGCACGGTCAGGTCGAAGCGCAGTCCGAGCGCTTCATTCTCCGGATTGGTGACGCGGAAGATCGATGACTGCGCTTCCTGCCCCGCGCTGCCGGAGAGGACGTCGAGAAACTCGATGGCGGGCGTGTTGAGCGGAACGAATCCGTACAGTTCGTAGACGCGGCGGATCGTATCGATCATCGACTGCCGCGCCAGCATCTGGTCGGGAAGGAGGTCGCGCAGACCGCGGGAGATTCTCGGTTCGACGGTATTGGTCATTCGGCAGGAGAGAGGCCGAATGTTGAATGTTCAATGTTGAATGTTGAATGTTGAATGGTTCCGCGCATTCAACATTCAACATTCAACATTCTTCATTCAACATTCCGCGAAGCGGTGTTGGTACCGAGGGCCGGGATCGAACCGGCGACCCCCAGATCCACAATCTGGTGCTCTAACCAACTGAGCTACCTCGGCACAGGACGCGGAATGATACTCAGAAAACCTGTGAGGCGCGAGTCAGAACAGCGAGGGTGCAGGATGCATTCTGCGGCGCGCTACTCCGCAACCAGCAGCAGATCGGCGAAGTAGCCCTTGCTGTCGCTCCAGCGGCGTTCGATGCTGAAGTTGCCGGCGGCGGCGAGGGCGGCGAGGGTGGCGACGTCGTATTTGTGCGAGTTCTCGGTGTGGATCGATTCGCCTTCCTCGAATGCGACTTCGTATCCGTTGATCAGCACCCGTTGCGCGATCTTGCTCACGAGGTGCATCTCGATCCGTCCCTCGGCGGCGTTGTAGAAGGCGTGGTGCGCAAAGGTGGCGAGGTCGAACGTGCCGCCGAGCTCGCGGTTGATGCGGACGAGAAGATTGCGGTTGAAGGCGGCGGTGACGCCGAGGACGTCGTCGTAGGCGGGCTCGAGGATCGATGGCGACTTGCGAAGGTCCGCGCCGAGGAAGAGAGCGTCGCCGGGAACGAGTGCGGTGCGGAGGTTGGCGAGCATCGCGCCGGCGGCGGACGGATCGAGATTGCCGATGCTGGAGCCGAGGAAAAGGATGATCGTGCGTGCACCGGAGGGTGGCAGGTACGGGCGCAGAAGCGTCGCGGGATCGCGGAAATCGCCGCAGACCGCGGTGATGGAGAGGTTCGGGTAAGCGTTCAGCAACTCCTGGCTGCTGGAGGCGAGGATGCCGGCATCGACGTCGATCGGAAAGTAGTCCAGCGACGGCTGACGATGCAGGATGGCCTCGATCAGATGCCGCGTTTTCCGCGCACTGCCGCTGCCCAGCTCGGCGATGCGTACGTTCGGTCCGAACGCGGCCGCGATCTCCGCTGCCTTCGTCCGCAGAATCTCGTCCTCGGCACGCGTGACGTAGTACTCCGGCAGCTCGCAGATGGCTGAGAAGAGCGCCGAGCCGAGCGCGTCATAAAAGTAATGAGGCAGCAGGAACTTCGGCGTCGCCGTAAGCCCTCGGCGGACATCGTCGGCGAAGCTGCCGGCGGGGAGGGCTAGAGCTTCGTGGAGCACGAAACGCCCGCGCGTCGTACTCGGCGCGTCGACGGCGAGCGATGGTTCCATCCCGCCGGATTGTAGCGGATGCCACGCCAAGGTTTCGTGGCAGGTTATTTGTAACGTGAGTCGCGTCGGCAAGGGGTAACGACTCGATGACCCACAACTCGCGCGTCCTGCTGGTGGACGCCGACGAGCAAGTCCGCGCTTTACTTTCCAGGGCGCTGCTCGACCGTGATGTGTTCTGCGACGCCGCGGTGTCAGTGCGCGATGCGCTCGTGCAGCTCGGCGCGCGCCGCTACGCGCTGATGCTGCTGCACCTGGAAATGCCGGGCGTCGAGGGCGTCCTCGACTGCATTCGTTCGCTGCCCGCGAACCGCAGGCCGATGGTGCTGATGACGGCAGACGTCCGCTCGTCGAAGGACGCGATTGATACGGAGATCGTGCAGATCATCATCCGGCGCCCGCTGAAGATCGCCGAGGTGGCGGGGATGATCCGGGCGTGCCTGGAGTTTGTGCCGAAGGAGTAGAGCGAGTAGTGGATTAGTCGATTAGTGGATTAGTAGATCAGTAGATCAGGACAAACCCCGGCACTTTCCTGATCCACTGATCCACTAATCTACTAATCCACTCTTCGATCAACGCACGGTGTAGCCCGCCGCGCGCAAGGCCGCGGCCGCGTCGTCGAGCGCGGAATCGCGGACGAGCACGTAGTCGGTGTCGTGCGTGGAGATGACGAAGAGCGCCACGCCGGCGTCCGCGAGCACGCGCGTGAACGCGGCGGCGACGCCGGTCAGATCGAGCGGCATCGGGCCTGCCAGCTTCAGACAGCGCCAGCCGCGATCGGCGATGACGTCGGGGACGTTGCCTTCCTCGCAGACGATCGACAGCTCCTCGCTGGTGCGTGTAATCGAAAGGAATGCACCGCGCGCCCATGCCGGCACGGCGTCATCCGCGTGCAGCCGCACGATGGCGTAGTGGCCTTCGAGAACGGTGAAGGTGCCGCTCATGACGCGCTCATGAGCCGCACGGCGTCGATGAGTTGCTTCGGCTCGAACGGTTTCTGGACGACGGTGCTCACTTCACCCGAAAGCGCGTCGATCAGCGAGTCCGGCGACGCGGTCAGAAGGATCGATCGCTTCAGCATCTGCGGATTTTTCGTTCGCAGGTGGCGGATCACGGTCATCCCGCCCTCGTGCGGCATCATCAGATCGAGGAGAAGGACGTCATACGTAACCTTCTGCAACGCGGCGATGGCCTGGCTGCCGGTGAGGAAGACGTCGACGCGGAATCCGTCGTTGCCGAGGATGCGCGCCACGAGGCGCTGCATCGAGGGATCGTCATCCAGAAGAAGAACGCGCTTGCGGCGCTTGAATGGAGAAAGCATTTCGACCCGCAACCGGCGCGGACCATCGCTTCATCCACGTTGGGTGCCACAAGTCTGTTGCGGTGTGGTGCGGGGTGACGGATTCGAACCGCCGACCCTCTGCGTGTAAAGCAGACGCTCTACCGCTGAGCTAACCCCGCATGAGGGACGTGGAGGATAACAGAGTCATCTCCGGAAGCGCTCCGGAACGTCCACATGCCCGGCCACGCGCTTCCAGTCGATCGAGCCGCCGCCTTTGTTACCGACGCGGAAGTCGCCGCCGACGTCGGACACTTCCACGCTGCCGGATCCCTTGTTGCCGATGTGGACGTCGTGTTTGACGTTGCGGATGTCGGCCGAGCCGCTGCCGTCGTTGGCGATTTCCACGCTTCCGGCGCCGTTCACGTCGATGTCGCCCGAGCCGTCGTTGATGCGGACGTTGCCGGAGACGTTGGCGATGGTCATGTCGCCCGAACCATCGTGCACGGAAAGGTCGCCGATGACGTTGCGGATGACGATGTCGCCGCTGCCGTCGGTAAGATCGACGCCGGCCACGTTGTCGATGGTGAGCTCGCCGGAGCCGTCTTCCACGCGGAGCGCGATGTTGTCGGGGACGGTGACGTCGAAGTCGAGTTTGGCGCTGCTGCCGAAGAAGCCATTGTTGTCCGGCGTCTCCGCCTCGACGCGCAATTCGGAGCCGCTGCGCGACATGGTCAGCTTCGTATCGCTGAGGATTTCGCGGCTGGACGCGCAGGCGGTGCCGGTGGCGCGGACTTCGCCCGCTCCACGCCGGCCGTTGATGTGCAGGTACCCGGCGCGTCCGATGATGACGATGCGGCTCACGCCCGCCGCCGGCGCCGCGACGTTGCGTTTTTCCGTGAGCGAACAGTCGCCGAAGATATCGGCCGAGGCAGTGGCAGCGGTGAGAAGAAGAGCGAGCGTAGTCAGCGTGCGCATGGGAGTTTCGTACGGCGATTCAGGCCACGGGTTTCGGTTCGCGCGTTCGCCTCGGATCTTCTCCACGTCGCATATTGACGCGTTCGTCACGGATTATGGCGGATCAGAGGGCATGGACAATTTCAACGCCGCGATCAGCTTCGGCACCTCGAGCGTTGCGATCTCCCAGACTCGATCGAAATTGATGTTGCGATATTCGTGGACGATCCGATTTCGCAAGCCGATGATGTTCGGCCAATCGATCTCCGGATGCTCGCGGCGGCACTCTTCTCCCGTTCGATTGGCCGCCTCGCCGATCGTCTGGAGCAGATGGAGTACGGACAACTGATACGGCCGCACCATGTCGAAAATGTCGCGATCCATTCCGAGCAGAATGTGTTCGATCTCCTTCGCCGCGTCGAGCATGTCGCCCAGGGCGACGAAGTCATACCGCTTCGACATACTCGTCGACCGACTCCGCCAGCACGTCTTTGATCATCCAGCGACTCAATTCAACTGGCTCACACAGATCGACCTTTCGACCGAGGATCTCCGCCAGTTCTCTCTCAGCTGTGAAGATTTGAAATCCGCGCGGGCCTTCATCTTTTTTGTACTCCACCAGCACATCGACGTCGCTCCGTTCCGGATCGAAGTCGTCGCGGACGATCGAGCCGAAGAACGAGAGCCGCCTGATGCCCCACTTCCGGCAGAAGGCGGCGATCTCCTCGTGCGGGATCGGGATCGCCAATTCACGGGTCGTCGTCATCGCCGTGCAATTCTACGGGACGACGGCTGGTTGTGGGCCGGACCGCGGTAGCTGCGTCCTCGCGGGATTGATTTTGCCATCCACCGCTGTTATGGTGTCGCGTTTTGAAGCGGACGTTTGTATTTACAAGGGTTTAAGTCTTAAGGAGACAGCGATTTGTCAACCACCAAAGAGCAGAAAACAGAGCTCATCACCTCGTATCGAGTCCATGACGTCGATACCGGATCGCCAGAAGTGCAGATCGCACTCCTCTCGAACCGCATCACCTACCTCACCGAGCACTTCAAGACTCACGCGAAGGATCATCACAGCCGCCGCGGTCTTCTGAAGCTGGTCGGCCGGCGCCGCCGCCTTCTGGACTACCTCAAGAAGACGGATCAGGATCGCTACCGCACGCTCATCGACCGGCTCGGTATCCGCAAGTAACCAGATCGGGGCGCCAACGCGCCCGCAGCAAACGGGCGCACGCAAGTGCGCCCGAGGTTTTTCTGGCGCGTGGCTCGCACGCGCTCTACTCCTTCCGGCCGGATCCCATCATCCGGCCACCAGCGGACAAATCTACTGCTTCGAGGTGATGAGTGGCCTCGGGCACAAAGGAATCAAATGTACAAGAAGGAATTGCAGATCGGTGGGCGCACGCTCTCGATCGAAACCGGTGCGGTCGCGCGCCAGGCCAACGGCGCCTGCGTCATCCGCTACGGCGACACGGTCGTCCTGGCGACGGCCTGCTACAAAGATGGCGTTGTCCTCGGCGACTTCATGCCGCTCACGGTCGACTACAAGGAGTACACCTACGCCGGCGGCCGCATCCCGGGCGGATTCTTCAAACGTGAAGGCCGGCCGACCGAAAAGGAAATCCTCACCTCCCGCCTCATCGATCGTCCCCTCCGCCCGTCTTTCACCAAGGGCTACCGGCAGGAGACGCAGATCATCGGCCTCGTGCTTTCCGCCGACGGTGAGAACGATCCCGACATCCTGGCCATCAACGCCGCATCGACGGCGCTGGTGATCTCCGAAATCCCCTTCCCGAATCCGATCTCCGCGGTGCGCATCGGCTACATCGACGGCCAGATCGTCGTCAATCCGACCAACGCGCAGCGCGATCTCTCCGACCTCGACCTCGTCGTGGCCGGTACGCCCGACGCGATCGTCATGGTGGAAGCGGGAGCCCGCGAAGTCGACGAAACCGTCGTCCTCGATGCGTTCGAAGCGGCGCACAACGAAATCCGCCGCCTCTGCGCGCTGCAGCTCGAACTGCGCGCCGAAGCCGGCAAGCCGAAGCTCGAAGTCACCTTCACTCCGAAATTCACCGAAGAGCTGGTGACGGAGCTGATGGGCCAGCATGGCGATGCGCTCAAGGCGGCCATGCAGACCCTCGGCAAGCACGAGCGCTACGCTGCGTTGAAGGCGCTGAAGACGCAGATCCTCGGCGCGATTGCGCCGGAAGACACCGAGCGTCTCGCCGCCACGCACGCCGCATGGGCGGAGATGGAAGTGCAGATCTTCCGCAATCTCATGCTCAAGGAACACAAGCGCGTCGACGGCCGCTCGTTCACCGAAATCCGTCCGATCACGATCGACCTGAACGTGCTTCCGCGCACGCACGGCTCGGCCATCTTCACGCGCGGCGAGACGCAGGCGCTCGTCACCGTGACCCTCGGCACGCCGCAGGAAGCGCAGAAGATCGAAGACTTCGAAGGCGAGACCTTCCAGCGCTTCATGCTCCACTACAATTTCCCGCCGTTCTCGGTCGGTGAAGTGAAATTCATGCGCGGCCCGGCCCGCCGCGAGATCGGCCACGGCAACCTTGCCCGCCGCGCGCTCGCGCCGATGCTGCCGCCGCAGGAAGAGTTCGCGTACACGATCCGCATCGTCAGTGACATCCTCGAGTCGAACGGCTCGTCGTCGATGGCCTCGGTATGCGGCGGCTCGCTGGCCATGATGCAGGCCGGCGTCCCGCTCCAGTCGGCGGTTGCCGGCGTGGCGATGGGACTCGTCACCGGCGAGCACGCCGGCGAAGTGGCCATCCTCTCCGACATCGCCGGCATGGAAGACCACGAAGGCGACATGGACTTCAAGGTCGCCGGCACGCGCAAGGGCATCACCGCGCTGCAGATGGACATCAAGGTGGCCGGTCTGCCGCGCGAGATCATGGCCCGCGCGCTGGCGCAGGCGAAGGAAGGCCGCATCCACATCCTCGACAAGATGGATGCCGCGATCGCCACGCCGAGCGCCGAGCTTTCCGAATACGCGCCGCGCCTCTACACGATCCAGATTCCGAAGGACCGCATCCGCGACGTGATCGGCTCCGGCGGCAAGACCATCCGCTGGATCGTCGAAGAAACCGGCACGAAGATCGACGTCGAGGACGACGGCAAGGTGACCATCGCCTCGATGGATGTCAAGGCCGCCAACCGCGCCATCGACATCATCAAGGGTCTTACGGCCTCGGCCGAGATCGGCGCGAACTACAAAGGCACGGTCAAGCGCATCGAGCCGTACGGAGCGTTCGTCGAGATCATGCCCGGCCAGGACGGCCTGCTGCACATCTCGGAGATGGCCCACGGCCGCGTCGGTCAGGTGACGGACGTGATGCAGATCGGCGATGAAGTGGAAGTGCAGGTCGTCGGCATCGAGCCCGACAGCGGCAAGATCCGCCTGTCGCGCAAGCCGCTCCTTCCGCCTCCGACCGAAGAAGAGCTCGCAGCCGCGGCCGCGCGCGGCCCGCGCCGCGAAGGCGGCCCGGGCGGCGACCGCGGTGGACGCGGCGGTTTCGACCGCGATCGCGGACCTCGCCGTGACGGCGGCGGCGGTGGACGTGGAGATCGCGACCGCGGCCCGCGCCGCGATCACGACCGCCCCCGCCACTCCGGCCCGCGCCACGAAGGCGACCGCGGCCCCCGCTTCAACAGCGACAGCGGCGCGAGAGAAGCGTCCGACACTCCGAAAACGGGCGGCGGCGATGAGGGTGGAAATTCTTAATCACAGCGACAGGTGACATCGAACGCCGCCTTCGGGCGGCGTTTTGTTATCTCTTACGGTTGACGTTAGAAATTATTTGCAATTCGCTGGGCATCACAGTACAGTGCCGTCCGTCCATCTCCAGGGGTCCTTCATGATCAAACGGTTTTCTGTCGTTCTCGTGGTCGCAGTCTGTTTCCTGACAGCGCCTTCGCTTTTTGCGATCACGCGCACATGGACTGGTGCCACGAACGCGAATTGGTCGGAACCGACGAACTGGTCCCCCGCCGGCGTGCCGGACTCGTCCGATTCCCTCATTTTCGGGACGACCCTCTCCAATGCAATGAAGAACGATCTTCCTCCATGGACGCGAATTGGGCCTATTTCCGCAGGACCTTCAAGTGGATTCATTCTCACCGGCAATCCATTGATTCTCACAGGCCCGGTAACCGGCGATTTCACTACGGAATGGAACGTCGACCTGAAGATGGAAGCTGACGTTACATTGCCGGGAACTGCGTTCCATGGTGCGCTCGACCTGAATGGGCATACCGTGACCCTGCATGCGCATGCGACCCGCGCATTCGTCAGATTTCCCGATGCCATCGACGGGACCATTATCGGCCCGGGTGTGCTGGTCCTCACTGGGACCGCAACAAAATTCACCAAGCCGAGCGGGTTCAGTGGAACCGTTCGGGTTGAAAACTCCTGTGACCTGAATGCGTCGATGCCGGACGCGGAATTCATCGTCGATGGTGAATTGAGAGGCAGTGGGACGGTCCGATCTCTGTCAGGCTTAGGCAACATTGACCCGGGGCTTGATGACTCTCCGCGGTTCGATACCTTCCACACAAGATCGTTATCGATTGACGGCGGCTATGTAGTCAACCTTTCTTTTCGAACTCCACACCTGTCTGACCGGGTGGAAGTGACCGGTGCGCTCAGACTGAGCGGCTCGCTCTTTCCCCGGATGGGTATAGTCATACCTGGTTTCCCACTCCCCCCAGTGGGCCAGGAGATCGTAATCATCGACAATCAAGGTACCGATCCGGTAATTGGGACGTTTCAGGGTTTGCCGGAGGGCGGCTTGATCTCCGCCGACGGATATACGCTGAAAATCAGTTACCGGGCCGGTGATGGAAACGACGTTTCCGTGACGAACATCGCCTTTGGGAAAGTATGGACGGAGAATTGCGGTAGCAATTGGTCGAGTCCGTGCAGTTGGCTCCCGGAGGGGGCGCCGGTATCGGGTGAAGTGCTCGATTTTGGCGCAAATCAAGGACACGGACATACGCCTTTCAATGATCTTCCTCCCGGTTTTGCGGTTGGCGGGCTTTCGATCAGCGGCTTTACCCTGGAGGGGAACCCGATTACGCTTCTGGGTGACGTTACTGCCGGCCCGCTCGGCGCAGGATTGGCAATGCCGGTGACGCTGGGCGCGCCGGCACATATTCGCGCCAACTTCTTCAATCAGTTGAACATGAACGGCCAGTCGGCGACGTTCGAGGGGCTGACAACCATCTTCGAACTCGATGGCAATGGGTCGATTGCGCCGGTGTCGGGATCGCTGGACGTTGCGCGCGGGACGTTCTCCGGGACGCTGAGCGGCATGCTCGTACTCGGCGATTTGCCGAACGCGAATATTACCGGGGTCACTCATCTCATTGGGTTCGACGCGATGAAACTCGGCAATGTCGTCATCGACGCCGGTGGAACGATCGAGCCGGGAAACGTCATTCACACATTTCCTCCGTTATTTATCGGTACAGTCAATGCCGCTTCGTTGGCCCTTGCAGGCACTTACGACTGTGATCTCGATGCCAACCGTTCCGACCAACTCATCAGCGATGGTCCGATTTCGCTGAGCGGCCCATTGAGCGTCGTGGTTCGCAACGGCGGCCAGACTGTGCCTTCGTTCACCATCATCGATAACCGAGGTTCGATGCCGGTTACCGGAAGCTTCAGCGGATTACCGGAAGGAGCGGTGGTGAAAGCCGGAGGGTCACAGTTCACAATCACGTATCAGGGCGGCGATGGGAACGACGTCGTACTGCTGGCCGGTGTCAATTTGTCATTGGCGCAGTCGTCGATTATTTCTGCGTTTGGCGAGTCGTTTTCCGTCAGCGCGAGCGTCACCGGGGCCGCATCCTCGGTCGCATTTTTCGAGGGGATCATGCCGATCGGCAGCGTGGTACCGCAGGACGGCGTTGCCACGATCCGAATCGCGAACCTCAGCGCCGGCGCTCACGTGATCACGGCGCGATTCAACGGTGCGACGGCTACGATCACGCACAACGTCGCACTCGGCTCCACTCACTTGTCGCTCGATGCCCGCTCCATTTCCGCGCAAGGGTTCAACGTTGTCGCGAATGTTCAGGCCGCCGGTGAAGCTCGCGGCGTGCCGACCGGTCCGGTTTCAATCGATATCGACGGCGCCCGGCTTGGCGCGCCTCTCCTGGAAAGCGGAGCAGTCACGATTTCGACCGGCGTCCTCGCGCCTGGCAAGCACACGATCGCCGCGCACTACGGCGGCGACGCAAATTTCGCGTCCTCGGAAGCGGTGATCAACGTAGTCGTGGCGCCGCCGCGCGGACGCAGCGTTCGTCACTGACCAGCGAATCCACTGTTGTGGTAAACATGCGCCCGTTCGGAGGGAGAGCGCATGAATCGTCTGCTGCGGCTGCTGTGTGTCGCCAGTTTCCTGGTCCCGGTTGCCTATGGGGCAACACCTGCCAAACCAACGGCGGCGGCGCTGCCGGATGCGTCGATTCTGAAGGGGATGCAGTGGCGCGAAGTCGGGCCGTATCGCGGCGGGCGGGCGGACGCGGTCGTCGGCATCGCCGATCAGCCGAACGTCTACTACTTCGGGTCGACTGGCGGCGGCGTCTGGAAGACGACCGATGCGGGGCAGTCGTGGAAGCCGGTGTCGGATGGGTTCTTTGGCGGGACGATAGGCGCCGTCGCAGTTGCGCCGTCCGATCCGAGCGTCGTCTACGCCGGGACGGGCGAGGAGACCATCCGCGGCAACATCTCGCCGGGCGCGGGCATGTGGAAGTCGACCGATGCCGGGAAGAGCTGGACGCACATCGGGCTCGATGACTCGCAGCAGATCGCGCGGATTCGCGTTCATCCTGCGAATCCCGATCTGATTTACGTTGCGGCGCTCGGGCATGCGTTTGGGCCGAACGACATGCGCGGTGTTTACCGGTCGCGCGACGGCGGGAAGAATTGGGAGCGCGTGCTCTTCGTCAATCGCGACTCGGGGGCAGTCGATCTGAACATGGATCCTTCGAATCCGCGCATCCTCTATGCGTCGACCTGGCGCTTCCGTCGCGGCGCGTATTTTTTCGACAGCGGCGGGGAAGGGTCGGCGCTCTGGAAGTCGACCGACGGCGGCGATACGTGGAAGGAGTTGTCGCGCAACAAAGGGATGCCGAAGGGGACGCTCGGCATCATCGGCGTCAGCGTTTCTGCGTCGAATCCGCAGAACGTTTACGCCATCGTCGAGGCGAAAGAGGGCGGCGTGTTCCGTTCGCGCGACGGCGGCGATACGTGGGCGAAGACGAGCGACTCGGCCGATCTTCGCCAGCGCGCCTGGTACTACACGCGGATCTATGCCGATCCGAAGGATGAGGACACGGCCTACGTCGTCAACGTCCGCTTCCACAAGACGAAGGACGGCGGCAAAACCTGGAGCGCCATCAATACGCCACACGGCGACAACCACGACCTCTGGATCGCGCCGAACGATTCGCAGCGGATGATCGAGGCCAACGACGGCGGCGTGAACGTCACCACCGACGGCGGCGTGAACTGGACCAGGCAGGACAACCAGCCGACCGCGCAGTTCTATCGCGTCTCCGTTGACACCGACTTCCCCTATCGCCTCCTCGGGCCGCAGCAGGACAACACCGCCGTGCGCATTCGCCATCGCAGCGGCGGCGGCGGAATCGGTCCGCGCGATTGGGAGGAGACCGCCGGCGGCGAGAGCGGCTACATCGTGGCCGATCCGAAGAATCCCGACATCGTCTACGGCGGCTCGTACGGCGGCCTGCTGACCATCTACAACCACAAGACCGGCGAGCAGCGCGACGTCAATCCGTGGCCCGACAATCCGATGGGCGCGGGTGCGGCCGACATCAAGCACCGCTTCCAGTGGAACTTCCCGATCTTCTTTTCGCCGAACGATCCGAACAAGGTCTACGCGGCGTCGCAATATCTGATGGAGTCGACGAACGCGGGGCAGAGCTGGAAGGTGATCAGCCCCGACCTGACGCGCAATGACAAGTCGAAGGAAGGGCCGAGCGGCGGGCCGATCACGAAGGACAACACGAGCGTCGAGTACTACGACACGATCTTCTACGGCGCCGAGTCGCCGGTCGAAGCGGGCGTGTTGTGGGTCGGGTCGGACGATGGACTCGTCCACGTCTCCCGCGACGGCGGCGCGCATTGGGACAACGTCACGCCGCCGAAGTCGATCATGCCCGAATGGATCATGATCAACGAGATCGACGCCAGCCCGACCGACAAGGGCGTCGCGTACGTCGCGGCCACGAACTTCAAGTGGGACGATTTTCACCCGTACCTTTACAAGACCTCGGACTACGGCAAGACGTGGACGAAGATCGTCGACGGCATTCCGGCCACCGAGTTCACGCGCGTGATCCGCGCCGATCCGAAAAAGCGCGGACTGCTCTACGCCGGCACGGAGCGCGGCGTCTGGGTTTCGTACGACGACGGCGGCCACTGGCAATCGTTGCAGTACAAACTGCCGATCGTTCCGATCCACGACTTGCTCGTGCACGAAGATGCGCTGATCGCCGCCACGCACGGCCGCGCGTTCTGGATGCTCGACGACCTCGAGCCGCTGCGCCAGCTCACGCCGGACGTCGCCGCGAAGCCGGTTCACGTCTTCACGCCCGCGCTCACGTGGCGCACGGCAGGCGGGGGAGGGCGCGGCGGCGGGCAGGGAACGAATCCGCCCAACGGCGCCATCATTGATTACTACATCCACGGGCAGAAGCCGGGCACCAAAGTCTCCATGGCCATCCTCGGCGGCGACGGGAAAGTGATCCGCGAGTACACCGGGACCGTGCAGGCCGAGGCCGCGAAACCGCGCGAGGCAGCGGGGACGTCGACCGTTGCGGCACTCCCGGAGCCTGAGCAGCCGAAGGAAGCGATCAAGTCCGAGGGCGGTGAGGCGGAGGAAGAAGGCGGTGGCGATGAGGGAGGGCGGCGCGGACGCGATTCGAACAAACTCACCGACATCGTCAACGGTCACAATCGTTTCGTCTGGAACCTGCGCACGGCCGAGGCCAAGCGCTTCCCCGGGCTGATCATGTGGGCCGGCGGCACGCTCGGACCGCGCGTGATTCCGGGAACGTATCAGGCCAGACTCACCGTCGGCGATCAGCCGCCGGTGACGACGTCATTCGAAATCCGTCAGGACCCGCGCAGCACGTCGACCGCTGCCGATCTCAAAGCGCAGTTCGATTTCGTCACCACCGTTCACGACAAACTTTCCGAGGTGAATGAGGCGGTCTCGCGCATTCGGGAGGTGCGCAAGCAGCTCACCGACGTGAAGAAGCGCGTGGCCGATAACAAGGCCGTCGTCGCCGCGGCGAACGATCTTGACAAGAAGATGACCGCGGTCGAAGAGGCGCTGTACCAGACGAAGAACAAGAGCTCGCAGGATCCGCTCAACTATCCGATCCGGCTGAACGACAAGCTGGCCGGCGTCGGCGACTCCGCGGCGACCGGTCCGTACGCGCCGACCGCGCAGCAGATCGCGGTTCGCGATGAGCTGGTAGCGCAGATCAACGTCGAGTTGGCGAGGTTGAAGGCGATCTGGGATACCGATTTGCCGGCGTTCAACAAGCTGGCTGCGGGAGTGCCGGTGGTGAAGTGATCCGCAGATGACGCAGATGTAACGCAGATTAGATCGGAGTCCAGCGTCCGTCGTGGGCGCTGGACTTCCGCGCGGCGTCGAGGACGCGCTGTTGCTTGAGGCCGTCCTCGAATGTCGCGGCGTTCGCGATTGCTGTGCGGTCGTTGTCATCGAGCGCGCTGCGTAGCGCGCGGCCGAGAAGGTACGTTCCGGTGCCGAAGGCTCCGCCGGCGGAGTTGCCGCGGCGGTCGGAAGGTTTGCTGGTGGTCGCGGCGGTGAACGGCTCGCCGCGCATCGCTGTCAAAAGATCTTCGCCGACGAGACGCATCGCGCCTTCTTCGCCGTGAATCGTGAGCGTCGTCGGCTCGTCGGGGCCTGAGGCGACGGCGCTGAAGGTCATTGAGGCGATCGCTCCGTTGGCGAGGCGGAGAGAAACATCGGCGAAATCGTCGGAGGTCACCTCGCGCAGGCCGTTCTCGAACGGACGCTTGTCGATGATCGTGCGAAGCGTCGCTTGCACCGCTTCGATCTCCATGCCGAGGAAGCGGAGGGTATCGACGAAGTGCGAACCGACGGCGCCCCAGATTCCGCCTCCCTGCTCCGCATCGCTCCACCAATTCCACTCCCTCGACCGATCTCCGCGGCTTGGACTGGCGTAGCGAACCTCGGCGTAGCGAATCCCGCCAAGCTCGCCGATCCGTTCGCGCGCGGCGCGGAAGGAGGGGAGGAAGCGCAGCTCGTGATCGATCAGCGAAATCTGACCGGGATGCTGACGCGACGCGGCGAGAAGTTCTTCGGCTTCATCCGCATTCAGCGCCGTCGGTTTCTCGCAGAGCACGTGTTTGCCGGCATCGAGTGCGAACGTCGCCATCTCCCGATGTTCCGACGGCGGCGTGACGATGGTGACGAGATCGGCGTTCGATGCGATCAACTTGCGCCAGTCGTCGAACGGCTCGACGTCGAGCTGGCCGGCGATCTTGCGCGTGCGCTCGGCGTTGTGACCGGCGATGGCGACGACTTCGAGGCCGGCCTCCCGGAACGCCGGCACCTGCACGCGCGCGCCCCAGCCGGTGCCGATGATGCCGATGCGTGCCATGGAGGGAGTCTATGTGGCTTCGGCGGCCATCGGGGTGCCGAGTCCGCAGAAGAGGCCCACCATGTCGAGCAGCTCGGCGACGTGAAACGGTTTCTCGAGGATCACGGCGGGCTTCAGATCTTCGTCGCTCGCATCCAGCTTGTAGGCGGAGATGATGATGACGGGCGATTCGCGGCGATGGCCGCGGAACCAGCGCAGCCACTCGCGGCCGTCCATGCGTGGCATGGCCAGGTCGAGGATGACGAGGAGGATGTCGGGATTCTGTTCGACGATGGGGATGGCGTCCTGCCCGTCGGTCGCGGTGAGGACCTGAAAGCCGTACGGCAGCAGCAGATCGCGATACGCGGCGACCAGAGCCGCGTCGTCGTCGATGACCAGCAGCTTGCGCAATTTGAAGGGGGTACGCCGCGCTCGAATGCTCACCTGCGCTCCGTGAATCAAGAAGGTCCGAGATCGAAGGCGGGATGTGCAAGTGGCGTACCGCACGGGACCGTAGCCTCGGCGTGAAACAATCCCGCCGATGCTCGACGTATCGTTGACGGATGCCGCCCTCGGGACGGTGATCTTCCCCAGATCGACCCACACGGCCATCATCGGTCCCGGAGGATCGGGCAAATCGATGCTGCTGCAGATCCTCGCCGGCGATCGCAAGCCGCAATCGGGCGAAGTGCGCATCGGATCGCGCGACGTCACCAGCCTCAGGCGCGCACGGCGTCCGCTGCTCTACACGACCTCGGCCATCGATGCGCCGTCACGCTGGTCGGTGCGGCATCTGCTCGTCGCTGCGGCGCGGCAGAGGACGATCGATCGCGAGGATCGGCAGCACGAAATCGAGATGGCGTCGTCGAAATGGAAGCTGTTGCTCGACCGCCGTCTCGACACGCTGTCATCGACGGAGCGAACGCGCGCGAACCTGGCGCGGATCGAGATTCTGAAGCCGGCCATCCTGATCGCGGATCGCGTACTCGAAGGGGTGAGTGCCTCCGAGAATCTCGCCGACGAGTTTTACCGGACGCTTCGCGTGATGGGGACAACGGTCATCACCGTGCCTTCGTCAATCGCGGAGTTGGGCGCCGTCGATCGCGTGATCGTTCTCGACGGCGGCCGGGTCGTGCAGATCGGGATGCCCTCCGAGGTGTATGGGAATCCGTGCAGCGAAGCGGCGGCTGCGGCGACGGGGGATGTGAGCGTCGTGCCGGTGACGATCCGCGGCAATGTGATCGAGTCGATCATCGGGTCGTGGGAGATCGATCCGGCGCCGTTTCAGGGGGAAGGCATCGCGCTGATTCGTCCGGATGAATTTTCCGTCGCGGCGCCGGGCGAAGAGTCGGATCTTATCTTCAGCGTCGAGGAGGCCAGCTTCTATGGCGGCGCGTGGCACGTGGTCGGGGTGCTCAGCGGCGCGTTCCTGCTGCGTGTGACGTTGCCGGGATCGCTCGCGATTCACAAAGGGAAATTGATGGCGTTGCGGTACGAGCCATCACACTTTACGCTGCGGCCCAAATAAATAAAACCACAGAGGCACAGAGGTAGCCCTCGGTGATCTCTGTGCCTCTGTGGTTTAACGGTTTTTGCGAAGTCCGTTCGCCCGAGGACGCAACTGCTGCTGATTCCCGAAGCGTTCGAGTTGGGCGCGCATCCGATCCCACTGCGAGTCGTTGAGGACCGCGCGCATGTCGACCAGCATCATCAACTCGCGTTCGAAGAGGCGCGTCCGCGCGTCCGACAGCCGCTGCGCGTCTTTGCGAATCGCCGCGCGATCGAGCTGCGATTGATCGAGGTCGCCGCGCAGGTTGATGTTCAGCTTCTCCACTTCGCCGCGAAGATCGATCAGATCGCCGGACGACGTCCGAAAGATGTTCTCCAGCTTGTTCTGCTGCTCTTCGGAGAGATTGAGGCTCTGCACGATCTCCGGACGGCGCCACCATTTGCCGGGCGGCATGGCCGACTGCGCGAACGCGGACGCTGCGAAAGCGAGAAAGAGCGCTGCGAGCAGAAGATGCTTCACAACGAGCTCCCCTGATTCGCGGTCGTCTTGTTGTCCGGCACCCACGATTCCCATTCGACCACGTTGTGGAAATCCTGCAGCTCTTCCGACTGCCAGGCATCGTGGATGTCGGCCGCGGACGGCGCGGGCGAAGGCTGCGCGACGACAGGAACAGTGACGACGCGCGCCGGCTGATGAACGGGCTTGACGCTCTCGTAGACAACCGCACCGCCGAGGAAGAACGACAGGATCGCCGCGGCCGCGACGCGAAGCGTGCGGCGCACGTTGCTCGCATGCGCGTTCTGCGCATCGACGCGGCGCATGATCTGCAGCCGCTGGCGCGTCCAGAACGTGGCCGGCTTCTCGGTGTTGCATGCGGCCGCTTCGCGCAGCTTGCCCTCCAGGCGCTCGTAGCGCGCGGCGCATTCGCTGCAATCCGCGAGGTGCATCATCACCGGCATCGATTCGCCCGGTTGCGTGTAGTACGTCTCGAGTAACTCTGCTTCACTGAAGTGCTTCATCGGGGGCTCCCTCTCTCTTCGTCACCCACTCGCCGAGCTCTTTGCGGACTTTGTGGATGGCGCGGAACAGATGCGCCCGGACCGTTCCGGAGCGCAAGCCGAGGAGCTCTGCAATCTCCTCGAGCGAATGATTCTCATAGTGTCGCAGACGGAAGATGACTTTCTGCTGCGACGATAACGTGCGCTCGGCGCGGAGAATGGCCGCGCGAAGCTGGTGGGACATGAATTGCCGTTCGGCGTCGGGTTGCTCGTCGACCGGTTCGATCGCGTAGATGCGGTCGTCGTTGTCGTCGTCGTGCGAAAAAAGGCTGACGAACTTGCGGCGGCGCAGCCAGTCGCGCGAACGGTTGATGGTGATGCGCGTCAGCCAGGTCTCGAGCTCCGAGCGGCCTTGAAACTTGCCGAGGTGCGTGTACGCCTGAATGAAGGTGTCCTGCGTGATCGTGTCGGCCTCGGTCTCGTCGCGGGTGATGGCGTAGGCCACGCGATAAATCTTGCGCTGGAAGCGTTCGACGAGGATTCCGAAAGCCGCACCGTCGCCGCCCAGCGTGCGAGCGATGAGCTCCTGGTCGGACGGCGCGGATTCGCTGATCGGATTCACTCGGAATGTCGCCACGGTACCCACGACCCTTTGGACGGCTGTCCGCCGCCCGCGTTTACGCGATTATGATGCCGCCCCCTTGCGAAAGCCGCCAAGCATCTTCCTGGTCCACGCCGCGATGGCCTCGGTATCGGTGCTTTTCGCCATCAACTACATCATCTCGAAGATCGGGATGCACGTCTTCAACCCGCTGACGTTCGCGTACTTACGCGTGCTGGCGGCGGCGATCATCCTCAATAGCGTGCTCCGCGAGCGGCACGCGGCTCCGCTCGAGCCCGGCGACGGCCGGCGGCTCTTCGGCTTCTCGATCCTCGGCGTGGTCATCAACCAGACGTTCTTCCTGGCCGGCCTGGCGCTGACGACGGCGCATGCGGCGGCGATTCTCATCACGACGATCCCGATCTTTGCGCTCGCGGCCGGCATCGTCCTCGGGCGCGAGAGTCCGACCGTGGCTAAGATCGGCGGCATCGTTCTCTCCGCGATCGGCGCGGTGCTGGTGGTCGGAGGCGAAGGCCTCAGCGGAAGTCCGCGAGCGCTCATCGGCGACCTGATGATCGTGACCAACTCGCTGTCGTACGCGCTCTACCTCGTCTTCTCGAAGCCGGCCATGGCGCGCATGTCCGCGCGCCGCGTAATCGCGCGCATGTTCGCGATCGCATCGGTCGTCATGCTCCCGATCGCCGCTTGGCCGATGCTGCACGAGCCGTGGCGCGCGATTCCGATTGGCGCGTGGGGTTCACTCGCGTTCGTTGTCGCGGGACCGACCGTCGCCGCGTACTTGATGAACGCCTGGGCGCTGAAGTACGCGGAGAGCTCGGTGGTCGCCGCGTACACGTATTTGCAGCCCGTCTTCGCGGTGATCCTCGCGGCGATTTTCCTGCAGGAACAGATCAAGCCGATCGCGTTGCTTGCCGGAGCGATGATCGTGGCTGGCGTGTACGTTTCAGGGAGACCATCGTCACGCGGAGCCGCGGAGATCGCGGAGTAAACGCGTTCCCTTACTCCTCGATCCACGTCTCGTGATACCGCACCGGAGGCGGCAGGACCGACGTGCGCAGGCCGCGCACTTCCGGCTTTTGCAGCACGAAGAAGCGCTCATGGAACAGCGGGGCCAGCGGTGCTTCGCGCACGACCATCTGGTTTAGGTCCCGGTAAATATCGGCGCGGCGTTCGGAGTCGTTGGAGCGGCGCGCTTCGACGATCTGCGCATCGATCGCGGGACTCTGAAAATAGATGCCCCTCGCCGAACGCGCCTCGCTGTGGAAGACGACGTAGAAGAAATTGTCGGAGTCTGGGAAGTCGGCGTACCAGTTCGCGCAGTAAACCAGGCCGTGGCCGGGCTTGAAGAGCGGCTTGCGCGCTTCCACCGCGGAATGCCTGGTCACGTTGACGTCGATCCCAATGCCGGCGAGGTCTTCGATGATCAGCGGAAGCTGGCCGGAGTTGTTGAACTCGTCCGTATCCCACGTGCGGTATTCGAGGCGAAGTCCGTCGCTGTAGCCGGCTTTGCGCATCAGCGAGCGGGCCTGATCCGGGTCGTACGCGATCCCGCGGAGATTCGGGTCGTATCCGAGGAGTCCGGGCGGAAGGAGAGACTTGGCGACGAGGCCGAGACCGGCGAAGACGCGCTCGTTGATCCTGTCGCGATTGATGGCGTGATTCACCGCCTGCCGCACTTCCACGCGATCGAACGGCGGCGAGGAGCAGTCGTAGCCGAAGTACGACGTGTGGAGCTGGATCGTAGTCAGCATGTACGGCGCGATGCGAGGATCGGCGCGCAGATCGCTGACGATTTTCAGCGGCACTCCATGCGCGACGTCGACTTCTCCTCGGAGAAACGCTTCCGCCACGTCGCGGAAGCTGTGCAGGTCGAGCCGGAACTTGATCTCGTCGAGGTGTGGAACGCCGGGGATGAAGTAGTCGCGGTTGCGCTGCACCACCACCTGTTCGCCTTCCACCGCTTCGACCAGGCGGAACGGACCGGCACCGATCGGCCGCAGCCGGAACTTCTCGGGGTCGCGCGCCTCCTCGACCGGAATGATGGCCGCCTCGTGCATCGTCAGCAGCGACAGGAAAAACGCCAGCGGCTCTTCGAGGACGATGTCGACCGTGTGCTGGTCGCGCACCCGGATACCGGAGAGCGTGCGCGTCCGGCCCTCGAGCACGTCGGCGGAGCCGCGGACTTCACGCATGATCCAGCTCGACGGCGAATTCAACTCCGGCAGCAGGAGGCGCACCAGCGAGTCGTGGACGTCTTTCGCCTCCACCGTCCGGCCGTTGTGGAAGCGCGCGCCGCGCCGCAGGTAGAAGCGGTAGACGTGACCCTGCTCCAGAATCTCCCAACGCTCTGCCAGGCCGGGATTCAGCTCCCCCCCTTCGCCGTAAGTCAGCAGATGCGCGTGGATCGTTTTCGACATGTAGCCGAGAGCAGCAGCTCCGATGTAGACGGGATCGAGCGTCAGCCGCTGCCAGAGCACCGTCGACGTGGTCAGCTTTCCGCCCTCGGTCGGCGTCGGCAGCGTGAAGCGATCGAGCTCCGAATTCAGAAGCGCCGACTCCTGTGACAGCGTGCTCGCCATCTGATTCAGATCGCCGATCGAGACGTTCGACTCGCGCGTGGCTTGCTGGATCACTCCCATCGCCTTCACGATGGCCGAGCTTTCGGTGGCCAGCACCGAGGTTGATTCGAGGACGTTCTGCACCAGGCCCATGATGTTTTCCATGGCCCGGCTGATGGCGCGGCTGCCGGTTTCCTGCTCGGACATGGCGCGCTTGAGGTGCTTGGTGTAGTCGCGCACCATCGACGTCTGTTCGCCGACTTTGCGCGCCGTCTGCGACTGCTGCTGCGTCGCGCTCGCGGTCTGCTGCACCATCTTCGTCACTTCTTCGATGGCCGCCGTCGCCGCCGCACTTCCGCGCGACTGCTCGTCGGTGGCGCGGGCGATCTCGGCGATCGAGTTCGTCGAGCGCGCGGTCATGTCGAGGATCTTGTCGAGCGTCTGTTCCGCGCGCGCCGTCAGCGCCACGCCGTCGAACACGCGGTCGCTGCTGATGGTCATCTGCTCCGCGGCGCGATCGACCGCGCGCTGCACGTTCTGGATCAGCGTGCGGATCTCGTCGGTCGACACTGAGGTGCGCTCGGAGAGATCGCGGATCTCGTCGGCGACGACCGCGAATCCTTTTCCGCGCTCGCCCGCCTGCGCGGCGATGATCGCGGCATTCAGTGCGAGCAGGTTCGTCTGTCCGGCGATCTCGTCGATCACGCGAACGATCTCGCCGATCTCCTGCGACCGTTCGGCCAGATCGCCGAGTGCGGCCTTCGCCTCATCGACCGCGACCTGAATCTTGCGCATCCCTTCGACGGTGCCGCTGACCGCGACACGCCCTTCGCTGGCGGCGTCCTTCACGTACTTCGCGAGCTCCGCCGATTGCTTCGCTGACTTCCCGATCTCCTCGGTGGTCGCATTCATCTCCACCATCGAGCTGGCGGTCTGCGTGGCGAAGGACGAGAAGCTCTCCGTGTTCGCCGCGACCTGCGAGATCGACGCGCTCATCTCCTCGAATGCCGAGGAAGTCTGTTCGACGAATTCGGCCAGCGTGTCGGCGATGCGGCTCACTTCCTCGATCGACGCCGACATCTCCAGAATCGACGTCGAGGTCTCCTCGGCATTCGCGGAGAGCTCTTCCATCGACGTGCGAACGTTGTTGATGCTCTGGTCGATCTGGCCGACCGATGCCGAGGTCGATTCGGTGGAGATGAGTTGCTCGCCGGCGCCGCGCGCGAGCACGCGCGAACGGCCGCTGATCTGACTGCTGGCGGTGGCGACGTCGGTGGCAAGCTGCGCGAAACGGCGAATGGTCCGCTCCAGATTCGACACCAGCGCGCGCAGCGCCGCCGACATGCGCGTCGACTGCGTGGCCAGGTGAATTTCGCGTGCCGCCAGCGAGAGATCGCCGGCGGTGATGCGGTTGAGGAGTTGGATCGAGGAATCGCGGCGCGCGAGGACGGCCCCGAGCCACCACTGGAATGCTGCGACGGTGATCGCGCAGGCGACGAGCGCCGCAAGCATCGAGGGCCACCAGAGGGCGAAGGTCATCCCCGGGACCAAAAGCAGGAAGAGCGCGAAGAGCGTGAAACAGGCAACGATCAGAACCCACATCTGCTGGGCACGCCCGAAGTGTTTCAGGTTCATAGAGTTCCCGTTGCCGAAGTGTGCCGATGCTACCATGCGCGCCGAGTGAACGACTACTTCGCCGCGCGGCGCGCGCTGATCGACGAAACCCTCAAAAACATCGCACTCCGCGCCGGCGCCCCGAAGCCGCTGGCCGATCCCCTCAAGCGCGCGCTGACCTCATCCGGCAAACGCGTTCGCGGCGTTCTGCTGCTGGCGGCAGGGGAGGCGGCAGGCTGCAAAGCCGAAAAACTGGCCGACGCCGCCGCGGCGATGGAGATGATCCACGCCTCATCATTGATATTGGATGACCTGCCGTCGATGGACGATGCGCAACTCCGGCGCGGCCAGCCGGCGCTGCATCGCGAATTCGGCGAAGACCTGGCGATTCTCTCGTCGGTCGCGCTCCTCAATCACGCGTATGGACTGGTGGCGAAGAACTACGCCGCGCTGACGCCGCGCCAGTGGCCGATGCTGCAGGTGATCAAGCGCGTCGTCGACGCCGTCGGCTGGGACGGAACGATCGCAGGGGAAGCGGTCGACCTGCACAGCGAAACGTCGCGCCTCGATTTCGACACGCTCGAATTCATCCACTCGCGAAAGACCGGCGCGCTCTTCGTCGCCGCCGCCGCCGTCGGCGCCATGCTCGCCAACACCTCTCCCGCCGCCCTCGGCCGCATCGAAGTCTTCGCCAAGAACCTCGGCCTGGCCTTCCAGATCACCGACGACATCCTCGACGTCACCGGCAATCCCGAACAACTCGGCAAAGACGTCGGCAAAGACGCCGACCGCCTGACCTTCGTCAAACTGGCCGGCGTCGACGGCGCGAAAAAGCTCAGCGACGAACTGGTCGAGACGTCGTTGTCGTCGATCTCCAACCTCGGCCCCGCCGCCGCGCCGCTGCGCGACCTGGCCACGATCGTCCGCGACCGAACGCGCTGAGTCCCTGCAAGCGGTGAGAACAGGCAACGACGCCTGTTCTCACCGAGGACGACCTATCTGCTCGCTACGGGAACCGCCGCGCGTGACTGCGCAGCGGAGGCGAGCTCCTCATCGATGACCTTTGAAAACGTGTCGATGCCGGCCGCGCCGACGATCAATCGGCCATTGATGAAGAAGCTGGGCGTACTGGTGACGCCCACGCGATTCCCTTCATCCTGCGACGGCTTCCATGCTTCCTTGTACTTGCCCGAGGTCAGGCAGGCATCGAACTTCTGCTGGTCGACTCCCGCCTGCGAGGCGAAGCGATGAAGATCGCCATCGCTCAGCGGTCCGCCCTTGGAGAAGAGCCGATCGTGCATCTCCCAGAACTTTCCCTGTTCATCAGCGCAATGCGCGGCCTCCGCGGCGCGCTTCGCCGTTCGGTGGCTGAAGAGGGGATAGTCGCGAAAGACGATGCGGACCTTGTCGCCGTACGATTTTTCGACCTGTTGCAGCGTCTCGACGGCGTGGCCGCAGAACGGACATTCGAAGTCGGAGAACTCGACGATCGTCACGGGCGCAGCGGCGCCGCCGCGCGACGGTCCTTCCGCTTTCACAGCCACGCGCGGCGGCTCGAGATTCACTCTCACTCCGGCCGCAGCTTTGAGCTCTTTGATGAATTGCGCACGCCGCACCCCGACGCGCTGGCGCCTCATCCCGTCGGCAATGTCGGCCAGTACCTGCTCCTTCGTCATTCCCGGGTAGTGCTCGGCAACGCCTTCGTACACCGGCTCGATCTCCGCGAGGTCCGGTGCGGTGATTTTGTTTTCGATCTCGGCCTTGACCAGTTCCGCGGTCGTGACATGGCGGCGCGCTGCCTCGGCATCGAGCAGCCTGGTGGCGATCAGGTCATCGAGCACGGCCCGCCGGATGTTGTATTCGTCGGTTCGTAGGCGGATCAGGCGCGAGCCGACGGCGGTATCGAGCTCACTCAGAGAGATCGGGGCACCGCCGATCGTGGCAACCGGCTTCACCCCTTCGGCGGCAGACATCGAGAGCGCGCCGGCCATCAGCACGACCAGAGTCATGGAAACAGTCGTTCTCATTTCTTCTCCTTTGTGCGGTAGCGGCGCCGGCCCACAGGCCGGCGCCGCCGATGTGGATGGGCGTCCCGTTAGCCCGTGCAGGAGTGATAGTCGTTGCAGTTGTAGAGCGCGTCGGGAGTGCCGTACGGGCCATATCCGTCGCAGCAGTCGGGGAACCAGCCGCTCTTGCCGCCGTCGACGTGGTCATCACAGTAGTGGTACGTGTAGTAGGACGAGTTGATGTTGCACTGGTTGGAGTCCGTCAGCCCCACCCAGTCGACGCTGTGGTGGCTGCATGAGAACATCGAGCCGTTTCCGTACGTCCCCTGCGTCACGCGCGACGTTTCCGAATAGCTCGGTGTGCAGTTGTCCGCCAGGCAGCGTCCGTGGGCGGGGCTGCCGAGGGATCCGCACGTGGACGGCGTCCAGGCGTCACAGCCGTCGATTCCCTGGTGAGTGCACTTATCGCAGTAGTCGGAGCAGTAGTTGTAGTAGGGGTCGCACTGGGAGCAGTCCTGCGCCGCGGCGCCGAAGGTAAACATCAGCGCGGCCAAGGTGAGAAGGAAAAACAGGGATCTCCTGCATCCTGGGAACATTGCCTCTCCTTAATGTTTGTCAGGGTTCGGGATTGAGAGAACTCATGACGAGGGGACGGGATGACGTCAGGTCATGACAACTCCTTTCCAGCCAGACTCTCCCTTGCGTTCGATGGACGGCCACGCCCATGCACAAATTAAGCCTTAATGTAATCTGTAAATAAGTAGCGATGGCTGGATGTAGTGGCCGTCAAGTTCCGTCGCGCTGTGCTCTCCGCGTCTCCGCGCGAACCTGCGTCCTCCGAGCAACCCTCCCAATCCTGGTCTCGAACTTGCACTGCGCCGGTAGCGTTGCTACCGCCCAGCGCAAACACCCTAACCGGATTTGGAGGCTTTTGATGTTCGACCGCCGGCTCCTCGCATGCGTCGCCCTTCTCCTCATCGCCACGGCAGCGTTCGCCCAAAACCCCGCTGCCACCCTCACTCTGACCGACACCGCCCGCACCGCCAGCGCCAGCGGCGGTCCGTTCTTCGTCCCGAATGAGAGCTACACCGCCGCCCTGGTCCTCGAGCTGGCCGGCATGGGCAACTCGGACAGCTTCATCTGCGACACGCTGGCGAATCCCTGCTACGTCGTGCAATTGAACGTGTCGCTGCCGGCGGACTACGCGCAACTGCATCCGACCGATCGAATCCGCGTCACGCTCGGCTGGGATCCGCAGGCCAGCGATCTCGACATGCACATCTACACGCCGCCGTAT
>Ga0207677_10000361_pt1 | contig 31898 bp, 32 predicted proteins | sample KBSMisM42_FD_184311 | JGI IMG/M metagenome (GOLD analysis project Ga0207677, IMG submission 184311) | Miscanthus rhizosphere microbial communities from Kellogg Biological Station, Michigan, USA - KBS Miscanthus M4-2 (SPAdes) (version 2) | ecosystem: Host-associated > Plants > Roots >...
CGTCGGCGAACAGCGCCCGGATCAGGTTCGGGACCTGGAAGGCGATCGTGAACGCCGACATCGGCCCGCTGATCCCGTAGTAGCCGGCGGCGACGACTTCGCGGGCGAGGCCGGCGACGCGGGAGGCGGCGGTGGCGATCGAGAAGAACGCCGTCGAGCGGGCGAGGCGGCCGGCCGAGGGCTTCGGCGTCGGTTCCTCGCCCGTTTCGAAGGCCTCCGCCTCCCAGACCCCTACGTCATCGTTGATGGCCCGCTCGTCGGGATTCGGGGTGTCATGTGCCCTGGGCGTCTCCAAGCTTCGTCTCAATCGCTATAGTCGGCGGCCGCCCGGAGCCGGCAAATGGCCCGCTCGGGTACTTGACATGGCCAACATAGCCTCACAGAAGAAGCGGATACTGCGCAGCGAGCGTGAGCGGACCGAGAACCGCCTGCTCACGAGCAGCGTGAAGACGCACTTCCGCCGCCTCGAAAGCGCGGTGGAGTCCGGCGACGCCGACACCATCGCCGGCGAGCAGCGCGACCTGGTCTCGAAGATCGACAAGGCCATCCAGAAGGGCGCCCTGCACAAGAACACCGGTGCCCGCAAGAAGGCCAAAGCCGCGCGCATCGCCGCCGGCTCCGCCTCCTAGCTTTCAGCCCGTCGACTACGCAGCACCGGCTGCTGCCCGGCGCAGTGCGATCGTCAGCGCCAGCTCGTCGCCGTAGTCGGCGCCGCCGCGGCACCAGAGCTCGAGGTCGGCGAGGGTCTCGGTCGCGGCCCGCAGGTCGGCGAGATCGGTGCCCTGCAGGCGCCTGACCAGCTGCTTGGCCGCGTAGGGGTGCATTTTCAGCGAGGACTCGACCTGCTGGGCCGGGATGCCCTCCTCCAGCTGTGCGGCCGCCGCGCAGGCGCCGCGCAGGCGCGAGGCAAGGCCGTAGATCAGGCCGGTGACGTTCTCCCCCTGTCCGATCAGGCGCTCGCCGATCCGCAGGGCCGCCGCGGCGTTGCCTTCGATCAACGCATCGGAGAGCGACCAGACGGCCGCTTCGGAGGTGTCGGCGATCATCTCGTCGAGGTCGGCGACGGTGACGCTGCCACCCTCCCCCGCCCAGAGCGCAAGGCGCTCGATCTCGTTGTGGAGGCGTACCGGGTTGGCGCCCATCCGCTCGACCAGCATCCGCGCCGCCGCCGGCTCCAGTCGCAGGCCGAGGCGCTGCGCCTCGGCGACGAGCACGCGCGGCATCTCCCGTGCCTTCGGCGCCTCGAACTCGTGCACCTCCCCGTCCGCCGCCTTGACGGCTTTGACCAGCTTCGCCGCCGGCTTGTCGCGGCAGATCAGGACCAGGGTCAGGTCCGGCGGCAGCTCGGACAGCGCCGCCAGCACCGGCGTCAGCTGCTTGTCGCGCCAGCGCTCGATGCCGTCGGCGAGCAGGTAGCGGCGCGAGTCCATCAGCGACATCGCCGGGATCGCCGCCAGCAGCGCCTCGTGGTCGGGCATCCCCCTGCCCTCGCCGGGCTCGAAGACCTCGAGCGCCGCCGTGCCGCCCTCGCGTTCGGCCCGCGCCCGCAGGCGCGCCCGGGTGGCGTCGATTTTCGCCCCGTCGCTGCCGGCGATCAGGTAGAGCGCTCGCATCTCCTCGGCCATCGGCCGAGTCTAGATATCGGCCCGGCCCCGCCGCCAGCCGCTACTTCGTGTGACCGAGGGCTTTGCCTTTGCCGTTGCCGGGGTCGGTGCTCGCACTCGGCGTCGGCGTGGAGCTGGTTTCCGGAGAGGGCGTTTCGGCCGCAGCCGAAGACTTGGAGGAAGCTTCGATTCCCCGGGCGCTGGCATGGGCCGCGGCGGCGCTCGAGGAGGAGTTGCCGGGGGCCGAGGCCACCTGCGTGGGCGAGGCGGGTTGGGCCGGGGGCGACGACGGTTTGGGTTTCGGTTTGGGGGCGGCTGCCGGCTCGGGGGCAGGAGGCGAGGTCGCGGCGGGCGCGGGGCTCGGACCCGGATCCGAGGTGGAAGCCGGATCGCGCGGCGGGTTGCCCGCGGGCGCGGCGGCGACTCCCCCTCCGCTCGGCCCCGGAGCCGCCACAGGGGACCCCTGAGTGGGAGCGGGGGCGCCGCTGTCACGACCGGAGCCGGCCGCACCATCGGGTCCGGCGGCGCCAGCGCCTCCGCCGGCAGCCCCGCCGCGGGGCCGGTCCGCGGGCACAAACGCCGCCGGGGTGTGGTCCAGCGCCACCGCCTCGGCGACCGCGCCTCCCTGCACCGGTTCGCTCGGCAGCGGGGTCGGCGAGAGGACGTGGAAGCTGAGCTGGGCAAAGATCGCGACCAGGGCGAGCCCGGCGGCCGCGGTGAGCCCGAGGAAGGCGAAGGCGGTGGTGCGCATCCGTTCCGGCAGGCCGGTGCCGGCGAGGCTGGGCAGATGAAGGATCCGCGCGAGTTTGCTGTTGCCGAGAGAGCGCACCACTCCGTGCATCGACAGCGGGAACGGCGATCGGAGCGATTGGATCGGGTTACTCAAGTATCGATTCGATCATCCGTCCAGCCGAAACGACCGCCGGCTCACATCGATGACGACGTCGCCGTCCTCGTCCGTCCTCAGGACGGGGACGCGATGCCCTCGCAGGGTCGCCAGCGTGGCCGCCGTGGGATGGCCGTAGGGGTTGCCGGCGCCGACCGAGATCACCGCCAGCTGCGGGTGCGTCCGCTCGAGCAGGGAGGAGAGGCCGGCGTCTTCGCTGCCGTGGTGGGCGACCTTGAGGACGTCGACCGGCCCCGGGTCCAGCGGCACCGCCTCCGCCTCGGCGTCGGCGGTCAGCAGCATCGAGAAACCGCGCCAGCGGGCCTCGATCACCAGCGCCAACTGATTCGGGTCCGCCCCCGCGGCCCCGCCCCCGAGCAGCTCCGGCGGCGGCCAGAGGACCTGCAGGTGCAGGGCGCCGCTCCGCAGCTCGCTGCCGGCCGCCACCATCCGCGGTGCCGCTCCGGCGGCGCGAGCCCGGGAAAGCAGGTCTCTGCGGGCGCGGGCGAAGACCAGGCGCCCGATCGGCATCGACCCGAGCAGCTCTTCGATCCCGCCGGCATGGTCGGACTGGTCATGGGTGACTACCGCTGCCCCGAGGCGATCGACCCCGGCGTGCTTGAGCTTCCGCTCCAACCCGTCCCCGGGCGGCCCACCGTCGACCAGCATCGCCGGGGCGCCGGCCGGTTGCAGGAGGATCGCATCGCCCTGGCCGACGTCGAGCACCTCGACCCGCAGTCCGTGCGCGGGCGCTGCGCTTGCGCCTCCCTCCCCGAACCCGCCGGGCAGCGGCAGCCAGAGGGCGACTCCGGCAGCGGCAACGGCGAAGACCTGCCGCGGCCAGCGGCGGCAGGCAAGGACGGCGACGCCGAGCGCAAGGTAGGCGGCGACCAGGCCGCGGCCGTCGAGGTGGACCGGCAGCTCGGCCCATTCCGGCGCCGCACACCAGGACGCAACCTGCGCGACATAGGCGAGCAGCAAGGCATTGAGTCCGTTCAGCGGCTCCAGCGGCACGCCCGGCACCTGCGCGAGCCCCGCGCCGCACATCCCCAGCCACATCGCCGGCGCTACCGCCGGCAGCGCGAGGATGTTGGCGAGCAGGGTGGTGGTCGAGAGCGTTTCGAAGTGGAAGGCGATCAGCGGCGCCGTCGCCAGCGTCGCCGCAACCGTCACCGCGACCCCCTCGGCCAGTGCCCGCCGCCATCGGACCGAACCGATCCGGACTGAAACCGCCTCCTGGAGCGGCGGCGCCAGGATGAGGATCCCGAGGACCGCCGCGAAGCTGAGCTGCCAGCCGACGTCGGCGGCGATGCCGGGGTCGATCGCCAGCGTCACCCCCGCCGCCACCGCGAGGGCGTAGAGCCTGGAGGCGCGGCGGCCGGACAGGGTCGCCAGCACTCCGAGGGCGCCCATAACCGCGGCTCGCTGAATTGACGGACCCGCACCGGCGACCGGGACGTAGACCGCGATCAGGCCGAGCACCCAGAACAGCCGCTGGCGCAGCGGAATGCCGAGCGCCCCCAGCAGCGGCATCGCCAGCAGGGCCAGCAGGGTGACGTTCTGGCCGGAGACCGCGAGCAGGTGACTGAGGCCGGAGCGCCTGAAGTCTTCCTTGGTCTCCTCGTCGATCTCCTCGTCCTCGCCGAGCACGAACCCACGCGCGAGCGCCGTCTCCCGCTGCGGCATCCCCCGCCCCAGCCCCGCCGCCGCCCGTTCGCGGATCTCGGCGCTGTGGCCGATCGCCACGACGCTCAGCAGCAGGATTCCGAGTAGGACCGGCAGCGGCGCCCGCCCCGCGCTCACCGGCCGGCCTCAGGGCTGCAGCCGCGCCCGCAGCGACTCCATCGTCGCCGGGCCGATGCCGGGAACCTGGTCGAGCTGGTCGATCGAGGAAAGGCCGCCGCGTTCGTCGCGGAACTCGATGATGTCCCCCGCCGTCACCGGCCCGATTCCCTCGATCTCTTCCAGCTGCTCGGCGGTCGCGGTGCCGAGGCTGATCGGCCCCTCTTCGCCGGCGCCGATCGCGGCGACGGCACCGCCGCCCGGCACCCGCTCGGGCACCACCACCTGCTGCCCGTCGGCGAGCTTGGCGGCGAGGTTGATCGCTTCCAGCTCCGCCCGCGGTGCCGCGCCGCCGGCCCGTCGCACCGCGTCGTCGACGCGACTGCCGATCGGCATCCGGTAGACCCCCGGCCGCCCCACCGCGCCGGCCACGTGGACGACCAAGTCGCCGCCGGAGCCGCGGACCGAGAAGCTCGCTCCCCGCCCGCCGCCGCCGGAGGCGGCTGCGAACGAGGGCTCAGCCGCGTCCTCGCCGCGGATCGCCCGCGCCCCGACCAGCAGCAGCGCCACGGCGACCGCCGCGTAGACGACCAGCTGACTCCGACTCATCTCCGGCATCGGCCGATCGTGAACCGGCCGGGCGCACAGGTGGCGCGCTAGATCAAAAAACTCTCAGGCAGAAACGTGACGGCGAGGGGACTTAGTAGTCATCCTCGTCGTCATAGCCGGCTACCTCGGCCAGCTGGTCGCTGTAGAGCTCGGCCGCGGAGACCGGCGGCGACTGGATCGAGACGCAGGCCAGCTCGTCTTCGCCGTCGTTGCCGATCGAGTGCTCGGTCGCCGGCGGGACCAGAATCAGGTCGCCTTCGGCAACCTCCTGGGTGTCACCGGCGACGGACATCGTGCCGCTGCCGCGGACGACGACGTAGGCCTGCTCGGCCTCACCGGAGGAGTGCAGGGTCTGCTCCGCCCCGGCGGGCACCGTCACCCAGGTGACGGAGAGGTTGCGGGAACCGAGTTCGCCCGCGTCCATGAGTACATGGGCGCGCAGGCGGTGCCACTCCTCGACCGCTGCTTCGTTCAGGCGCCTGACCAGCATTCGCGGCTTTCTACCAGAACCGAACGCCCCGACGGAGGGCGCTACCGGACCACCAGGTTGACCAGCTTGCCCGGAACTACAATTTCTTTGACTATTTGTTGGCCGTCGAGGTGCTTGGCGACCTTCTCGCTTTCCCGCGCCAGCCGCAGCAGCTCCTCCTTCGGCGCCTCGGCGGGAGCCTCGATCCGGTCCCGGAGCTTGCCGTTGACCTGGACGACCAGGGTCACGGTGTCGCTGACGAGCATCTGCGGGTCGGCCTCGGGCCACGGCTGCTCCCAGACGCGGCCACCTTCGAGTCGCTCCCAGATCTCCGCACCCAGATGAGGGGCGAAGGGGAAGACCAGCGAGGCGGCCGTCGCCGTCGCCGAGCGAACCCGCTTCTCCCCCCCTTCCGTGCCGTAGAGCTGGTCCTTGACGGCATAGATCGCGTTGACGAGCTCCATCACGGCGGCGATCACGGTGTTGAACTGGAAGCTGCGCTCGAAGTCCCGGGTCGCTTTGTCGATCGCCCAGTGGCGCTTGGCCTCGAGCTCCTGCGCGGCGGCCGTCGCCTGCTGATCGGCATCGCCGCCGCCGGCCCCGTCCCGCCCTTCGACCTCCGCGCAGAGCCGCCAGAGCCGTGAGAGGAAGCGGTTGACCCCCTCGACGCCCTCGTCGGTCCAGTCGCCGCCGCGCTCCGGCGGACCCATGAAGCAGACGTAGGTGCGGGCGGTGTCGGCGCCGTAGCGCTCGACGTAGTCGCCGGGGCTGACCGTGTTGCCCTTCGACTTCGACATCTTCGCCCCGTCGCGGGTGATCATCCCCTGGGTGAAGAGGTTGGCGAACGGCTCCTGGACGCTGACCTGGCCCAAATCAGAAAGCGCCTTGGTGAAAAAGCGCGCGTACATCAGGTGCAGGATCGCGTGCTCGACGCCGCCGATGTACTGGCCGACCGGCATCCAGTAGTCGCTCGCGGCCCGGTCCCAGGCGGCCTCGGCGTTCTGCGCGTCGAGGTAGCGGAGGAAGTACCAGGAGGAGTCGACGAAGGTGTCCATAGTGTCGGTCTCGCGGCGGGCGGCGGCGCCGCAGCGCGGGCACTCGGTCGCGACCCAGTCCTCGGCGGCGGCCAGCGGGCTCTTGCCCTGCGGCGCGTAGTCCTCGACCTCGGGCAGCTCGACCGGCAGCTGCTCGTCGGGCACCGGAACCATTCCGCACTCGTCGCAGTAGACGATCGGGATCGGCGCCCCCCAGTAGCGCTGGCGTGAGACCAGCCAGTCGCGCAGCCGGTAGTTGATCGCCGGCTTGCCGCGGCCCTCGCTCTCGAGCCAGGCGACGATCTCGTCATAGGCCTCGCGGTTGTGCTTGCCGTCGAAGCGGCCGGAGCCCGTCATCGCCCCGTCGCCGGCGTACGGCAGACCCTCGTCGTCGCGCGCCTCCTCGGCGTCGGTGCCCTCGATCACCCGCCGCACCGGCAGGCCGAACTTCCCGGCGAATTCGTAGTCGCGCGAGTCGTGCCCCGGTACCGCCATGATCGCCCCGGTCCCGTACTCCATCAGCACGTAGTCGGCGACGAACATCGGGATCTCCTCGCCGTTGACCGGGTTGACCACGGAGCGCCCGAGCGGCACCCCGGTCTTCTCGCGATCCTCCGCCCCGCGCTCCTCGGCGGACTCGCGGCCGACCCGGTTGACGTACTCGCGCACCGCCTCCTCGGCGGGCGTGCCGGCGACCAGCCGCTGCAGCTCGGGGTGCTCGGGTGCCAAGACAAAGAAGGTGGCGCCGAAGAGGGTGTCGGGGCGGGTGGTGAAGACCGGGAAATCGAGGTCGACCTCCTCGCAGCGGAAGACGACCTCGGCGCCCTCGGAGCGGCCGATCCAGTTGCGCTGCATCGTGATCACGTGCTCGGGCCAGGACTCGAGCAGCTCGAAGTCGGAGAGCAGGCGGTCGGCGTAGTCGGTGATGCGGAGGAACCACTGCTCGAGGCTTTTCTGGATCACCTCGGTGCCGCAGCGCTCGCAGCGGCCGTCGACGACCTGCTCGTTGGCCAGGACGGTCGCGTCCTTCGGGCACCACTGGACCGGTGCCTCGGTCCGGTAGGCGAGTCCCTTCTCGAAGAGCTGCAGGAAGATCCACTGGGTCCAGCGGTAGTACTCGGGCGTGTGGGTGGCGAGCTCACGCGACCAGTCGATAGAGATCCCCCACTCGCGGAACTGGCGCTGGAAGGAGGCGATCGAGCGCTCGGTCGCGACCCGTGGCGCCTCGCCGGTTTTGATCGCGTTGTTCTCCGCCGGCAGGCCGAAGGAGTCGTAGCCCATCGGGTGGATCACCTGGAAGCCCTGACGGCGGCGGAAGTGGGCGATCGCGTCGCCGACGGCGTAGCACTTGAGGTGACCGACGTGGGGCTCACCCGAGGGGTAGGGCAGCATCTCCAGCACGTAGGACTTCGGCTTCTCCTCGTCGAAGCCGGGCTGTCCCGGGTTGGCGACCTCCCAGGTCTTCTCCTCGGCCCAGACCGCCTGCCACTTGCGCTCGATCGCTTTCGGCTCGTAACCGCTCATGCGGCTGCGATCTTACGAGGGCCGGGTGCGGCGGCGCGGCTCTCCTCCTAGAAGGGCAGCGGGCGCAGGCCGGGCGAAAGCTGTTCGAGGATCTGCGGCCAGACGTAGACCTCGATCGTCGCCGCGATCAACAGGGCCGGGATCGCCAGCAGCACGGTGATCAAGGTCGCGGCGAGGAGCTGGTTCCACTCACCGCGGCGGCTGGCGATCAGCCAGGCGGCGAGCGGGAGGAAGAGGGCGGTCAGCTCGAGCAGCGCGTGTGGGAGGACGCTGAGGATCAGCTCGAGGCGGGTGATCTGCAGCTGGTAGGCGATCGTCGAGCCCTGGAAGCCGAGGTAGAGCGCCTGGGTCGAGAGCGAGAAGAGGGTGACGGCGCAGACGAAGAGGATCGCGAACTCGCCCGCCTTGACGTGGACCCAGCGGCTGAAGCCGGTGCGCTGGGCGGCGGCGATCGGCATCGAGGCCCCGGCGATGAAGCCGGCGACGCAGGCGGTGCCGTGAAGCGCCAGGACCAGCGAGTTGCGCCAGAGGATCGGCAGCAGGTCGTCGGGCTCGGAGGGATAGGTGAGGCCGGCGATGTGGACCGGGGTGATGTCCGGCGTCAGCAGGCCGGCGACGACCCAGACCGCGGCGAGGAGCGCGCACGCGATCGCCAGGCTGAGGGCGCCCCAGGTACCGAGGACGCGCCAGCGGCGCTCGCTCCAGGCCTCCAGGGTGGCGCGGGTATCGCGCATGCCATTGGAGAAGACATGCTGATTCGCGGCGCTCATCGATAGAGCATCGGCAGATCGAGCCGCCCATTTGAGCAGAGGGGCTTGGACCCATCGGGGAGGGTCCGGGTCAGGTCAGTTTGCGCTCGAAGTCCTCGGCCAGCGCGGCCAGCTGCGCAAGCTCGACCTTCAGGCCGCGGGCGATGCGGCGCACGTTCCCCCAGGTCGGATTGATCCGTCCCGACTCGATGTGGGAGATCCAGGTCGGGTGGATGTCCGCCCGCTGTCCCAGCACCTCCTGGCTCAGCTGACCCTCCGTGCGGAGCGCCCGGATCGCCTTCCCCAGTCCGATCTGTGGGTCGTCGCGGCGCGGCATCTAGCGGAGGGAATTGCCCTCCCGCGCCCACGTCCATAGAGGCGAACTCAAGCCCACCCGTCGATCGCGCGACTTGCGTATTTTGCTAAGCCCAAGTTTCGGCATTCATCCTGTAGACCGAACGCCGGCCCGAACTTCTCACATGGAGAGGGCTGTAAGAAATTCCGCGAGCTATGCGGTTTACCGGGTAACTGCCGCCCCGATGACTGAAGAGCTGAGTTCAACCGACGCCCGTGACGAGCGCTTTCTGCGCCGGGTGCGCGCTGCCCGGTCGGCCGGGGACACGGCGGCCGAGCGGGAGGCGATCTCCCGTCTGATCGAGCCCTATTACACGTGGGCCTACTCGATCGCCTACGGCAAGATCGGCGGCGCCGACGACCCCAAAGCCGACGCCGAAGAGATCGCCGGCGACCTGCTGCGCCGGCTGGCGCGCCTGCTCGAGCGCAAGCTCTCCTTCGACACCAGCTTCCGGGTGATCGCCTTCGCCAACCTCAACTACGCGATCAAGGACTACCGCCGCCGGTCCGGCCGCACCGAATCGACCGCCGTCGACCCCGATGATCTCTCGGTGGTGGAGGCGCCGCCCGAAGCCCCTGGGGCAGCGGAGATGAGCGCGGCGCTTGAGCCCTACCTCGACGGGCTCAGCGAGCGGGAGCGCAACCTCGCCCACGACCGCCTGGTCCTCGACCTCTCGCCGAGCGAGATCGGTGAGCGCCACGGGATGAAACGAGGCGCCGTTGACACGGCGATGCACCGCATCTTCAAGAAGATGCGGAAAAACGCCCCGGCGGATGTAAGAAGTCGCGATCTGGGGACGGTGTAGGCGGTATGGCACAGTTCGATCCGATCGAAGAGAAGGCAGTCGAAATGCTCGACGACGTCGAGCTGGAGGCCGTCCGCGTGAAGACCGTCGCCGCCAACGACGAGCGCTTCGAGTTCGTCCTCTGGAACCTCTGCCTCCGCGGCGTCGCCGTGATCGAGCGGGTCTGCCGCAATCGCGGCGAGGCTTCCGGGCTGAGCGACCAGGAGATCGAGCTGGCGATCGAGGATGCCTCGGCGCGGATGCTGCTGCGCCTCTCGCGGGCCGAGCCCCAGCCCCAGGTCCACGCCCTCGCGGCCGAGATCGCGGCGGCGTGCGTCGAACGCTCCTGGCCCCTGCAGCGGAGCGCGCCGCGGCTGAGCGCCCGCACCCCCCAGCTTCGGCTGATCAACGGGCTCGACGAGGCGATCGAAACCGGCAAAGCCCGGCCCAACGACTGGGAGAACTCATGAGTGCCGCCGAGGAGGCCTTCGAGCGGGTCTTCTGGCAGGCCCTCGACGATCTCAAGCAGGGATCCGAGAAGCCGATCGAGTCCTACCTGCAGCTCGTCCCCCGCGGGCAGCGGGACGAGCTGGGCCGGATGCTCGCCGACGTCCTCCTCGCCCGCGGTCCGGCGCCTGCCCCCAGCGCCCCCGAGAGCGAGGGCTACAAGCGCGCGGTCGCGGTCGTCGACGAAATCCTCGGAGAGCGCGGGACGGCCGGCATTCTGCCGGGGACCCTGAAGGCGATGCGAAACGCGCGTGGGATCGAGCCCGACGTCGTCGTCGAGCAACTGGCCGCGGACTTCGACGTGCAGGGCGAAGACGGGCGCCGGGCATTGGCCCGCAGCTACCACCGTCTGGAGACGGGCAAGCTCCTCGGCTCGAAGCTGAGCCGCCGCCTCCTGCGCTCGCTGGCCGCGGTCTTCGACGTCGACGCCGCCGAGGTGGCTGCCGCCGCGAAGCCCGCCGTGAAGGGCCCTGCGCTACGGAGCGCGCCGGCGCTCGGTCGAAGCAGCGGCGCCCGGGCCCCCTCGCGCTCGCGCCCTGCCGCGGGGCCGCCCGACCCCGAGGTCGAACTCGTCGAGCGCCTGTTCAATGGCGGCCCGGACGCCTGAGCCGGCCGCAGCCGCGCAGGCGTTGCTCCGCGACTTCGAGGAGCGCTACGACGCGGCCGAGGCGCCGCCGGTCCCGGTCGAGCGGGTGGCCAGGTCCCTGCTCGGCCTCTTCGTCGACGAGGCGGACGACATCCGCGCCCTTCCCGGCGCCCCCACCGACCAGGGCCGCCTCTCGGGAATGCTCGACTCCGGGGAGATGGTCGTCTGGGTCGATAGCGACGAGGCCCGCCGCAGCCCCGGCCGCCGCCGGTTCACGATCGCCCACGAGATCGGCCACCTGCTCCTGCACGTCCCCACCTCCCGCGAGGTCTTCTACGACCGGCCCGCCGACATCCAGGAGATCGAGGAAGGCCCGCCGGACGAGCAGCTTCCCGAGCTGGGCCGGCGCGAGCGCGAGGCAAACGCCTTCGCCCGCGAGCTGCTGATGCCGGAGACCCTGGTCAACGAGCAGGCCCACGCCACCGGGTTCAACCTGCCGGCGCTCGCCGGTCGATTCGAGGTCTCGGTTCCGGCGATGCGCCTCCGCCTGCGCCTGCTGAAGCTGCTACCACCCCTGGCGTGAGGATCGTCCACCTCTCCGATACGCACCTGGGGCGGCGCGAGCTGCACCAGACCGACGCCGAGGGTCGCAACGTCCGCGAGCAGGACGGTTACGAGGTCTTCGCCCGGGCGATCGACGAGGTGCTCTCCTTGGAGCCGGTGGCCGTGATCCACAGTGGCGACCTCTTCCACGGCTACCACCCGGCAGCGGCGGCCCTCGGCGTCGCCCTCGACCAGATCGCCCGCCTGCGCGCAGCGGGGATCGGCTTCGTCGTCATCGCCGGCAACCACTCGACGCCGCGGGGCCGGGCGATCACGCACCCGTTCGCGCTGCTGGAGCGCTTCGGCGTCGACGCTGTCTACGGGCAGCCGCGTGAGCTCCGCCTCGGCGACCTCGGCATCACCGCGATCCCCCACAGCCACGACCACGAGGAGCTGGCCGGCTGGGTGGCGGCTGCGGAGCCGGACCCGAAGGCGCGGTTCAACGTCCTCGCCGCCCACATCGGCCTCGAAGGCCTGGCCCGGGTCGGCGCCGGAGAGCCGGGGGCGCCGGAGCTGCCCGGGGAGATCCTCGAGTCCGTAGCCGGCTTCGACTACATCGCCCTCGGGCACCTCCATCAGTTCGACCGGCCGCGGATCAACGCCGTCTACGCGGGCTCGCTGGAACGGCTGAGCTGGGCCGACCGCGCCACCCGGAAGGGGATCGTCGAGGTCAATCTCGCCGCGAAGCCGCTGGACAAGGGATTCATCCAGCTGCACGAGCTCGAGGGGCGCGCCCGGAGGCGGCTGCCGGCGATCGACGGCCGGGAGTCCGCCGACCTCACCAAAGCGATCTGCCGGCTGGCGAGGGGCAAAGGCCTCGACGGCGCGATCGTCCGGGCGCCGATCGTCAACGTCACCTTCGAGCAGTTCGGCGCCGTCGACCGCCGCAGGGTCGGCGAGGCCTTCGCCCACTGCCTGCACTTCGAGCTCGAACCCGAGTTCGTCGAGTCCGGCTCCGGCGCTTCGCGGCCGGCGGCGCCGGCCGAGCTGCGGGACTTTCTCTCCCAGCGGGTCCCCGCGGGAGTCGAGCCCGAGGTCTTCGTCAGCCGCGGTGAGACCTACATGACCCGCGCGGCCGAGGACATCGGTGCATGAGGCTGCTGCGCCTGGAGGCGAGGAACTTCCGCTCCTTCGCCGAGATCGACCTCGACCTCAACGCCCCGGGGGTCTTCTCGATCACCGGTCCCAACGGCGCTGGCAAGAGCACGATCTTCGCGGCGATCGAGTGGGCGCTCTACGGCGGCGGCAGGGGCGCCTGGACCCAGAGCGTCGCCCGCGAGGGGGTCGAGCGGGAGGAATGCAGCGTCACCCTGGAATTCGAAGTCGGCGGCCACGCCCTGCGGGTGACGAGGATCGACGGCAAGGACGCCTGGCTGACCGACGTCGCCGGCGAGGAGCGGCTCGTCCAGACCCTGACCGGGACCTCGCGGGAGGTGGCGGTACGCCTCGGCCTGACCAGGGAGATGTTCCGCGGCACCTTCTACGCGCCCCAGAACGAGGTCGAGGCTCTCTCCTCCGACAACCCGAGGAAACGGAAAGACCAGCTGGAGCGCCTGCTCGGTATCCGGCACCTGCGCCGGGCGGTCGAACTCGCCGACGGCGATGCGCGTGAGCAGGAGCTGGTCCTGGAGGGGCTGCGCCGGGAGGCGCCCGACCTCGGTGAGCTGAAAGCCGAGGTCAAGCGCCGCGAAAAGGAGGCCCGGGATGCCGCCCCCACCGTCAAACGGCTGAAACGCGAGATCGCCGCCCTCGAGACGAAGCTGAAGAAGACCAACAAAGAGATCGACAAGCTCGCGGTCCAGCTCGCCGAGCACGCCTCCCGGCAGCTCGAGGCCGAGCGGGCGGAGGGCGTCTTCAACCTCAAAAAAGAGGGGCTCGAAAGCAAGGAGGAGCAGCTGCGGGCGGCCGTGGCGGCGAAGACCGAGCAGGGCGAGATCGAGGCGGCCCTGAGCGGCAGCGAGGACCTCGAGACCCGCGAGCGGGAGCTCGACCTGCTCCGGCAGAGCCATCAGCGTCGCCAGGGGCTACTGGAGAAAGAGCGGCTGGCCCTGGAGGAGCTCGCAGCCGCGACCGACGCGATCTCCGACCTCGGCCCCACCGGAGACGGGGACCCCGCCGCGGAGCTGAGCGCCGCCCAGGAGAAGCTCAACGAGCTCGGCCGGGATCTGCGGCAGGCAACCACCGCCCGGCAGGAGGCGGAGGAGGAAGCGAAGTTCGTCCTCGAGCGGATGGAGCGGGCCAAGCGCGGCGCCGAGATCGAGCGGGAGCTCGGGGAGCTGGCCGAGGCCGAGGACCGCCTCGAGCTCTCGCGCAGCGGCCTGCGGGAGGTGAGCGACCAGCGAGCCGAAGCCAACGCGGAGATCGCCCATCAGGAGCGCCACCGCGATGCCCTGACCGGCGGGGCGACGAACGAGCCGAAGGTCTGCCCCACCTGCCACCAGGAACTCGAGGGCACGGTCGAGGAACTGATCGCCGGCATCGAGGCGGCGATCGCGGAGGCCCGGCAGCACCACGCCGCACTCGGCCGCGAAGTCAGCCGGCTGGAGAAGGCGACGGCGGCACTGGAAGCAGAAGCCCAGCGGGAAGTACAGCTGCGGGCCGAGCTGGAGGCGCTGGGCGATCTCGGCAAGGAGGCCGCGCTCGCCGCCGAAGCGGCCCGGGCCAAAGAGCTGCTGGAGAAGACGGCGGCGGCCGAGCGCGAGATCGAGGCTGCGCATGCGGCGCTGGAGAAGGAGATCCCGAAGCTGCGGACGCGGGCCGAGGAGGCCACCAAGGCCGAAACGGGACGGCGGGCGGCGCAGGCGAGGTTGATGAAAGCCGAGCAGCAGACCGTCCTCCTCGCCGAGCAGCTGGCCGAGATGCCCGACGACGGCTACGACCCGGAGGCGCACGCGGCGGTCAAGGACGCGGTGGAAAAACGCGAGGAGGTGAGGCGTCGGCTGGCGGTCGTCCGCGACCAGGCCGCGAGCGCCGAGCTGCTCGAAAAGCAGGCGAAGACGCAGCGCAAAGAGATCGAGCGGGCCGCCAAAGACGCCGAGAAGCTGCGCCGGGCCGCTGACAAGGTGGCGCCCGAGCCGGGGGCCCAGGAGAAGCTGAGCGCCGAGCGCGACGGGCTTGCAGCAAACCTGGAGGAGGTCCGTGAGGCGCTGGAGGCGGCGACCCTGAAAGCCTCGACGGAGTCCGAAGCGGTTGCCGCGGCGCGCAGCCGCCTCGAGGACGCCGGCAAGCTGCTGGAGACGATCGACGAGGAGCGGCGCGAGTTCGAGCTGCGGGGGGCGATGGCGGCCGCGCTCGAGGCCTACCGCGAAGAGGCCTCCCGCCGGGCGCGGCCGATGGTGGAAACGGAGGCCTCCAGGCTCCTGAGCCGGATCACCGAAGCCACCTATCCCCAGATCCGGTTGACCGAGGGGTATTTCCTCGAGATCGCCGAGGGTCGCGACTTCTACCTGAGCCGGCGCTTCTCCGGCGGCGAGCAGGACCTCGCCGCCCTCTGCCTACGGCTGGCACTGGCCCGGACCCTCGCCCATCAGCGGGGAACCGAACACAGCTTCATCATCCTCGACGAGGTCTTCGGCAGCCAGGACGTGGGCCGCCGGAAAACCCTGATGGAACAGCTGCTCGAGCTCTCCCGCGGCGAGTTCGAGCAGATCTTCGTCATCTCCCACACCGAGGACATCATCGAGCAGTGCTCGCTCCACATCAGCGTCACCCGCGAGAACGGGATCAGCAAGGCGTCCGGTCCATGGAGCTGAGGGGGCTCGAACCCCTGACCTCATCGCTGCCAGCGATGCGCTCTTCCAGCTGAGCTACAGCCCCAGGTAAGGCCTGAGTTTATCGAGCCGGCGGAGGAACTACGCGGCGCGCTGTTCGGGGCCCTGGTCCTCGTCAACATCGAGGATCAGGTTGTCCGGGGCGTTGTGGCGGACCTTGAAGTCGAGATTTGAGAGCTCTTCGAGTTCGCCCAGGAGGTCGACCGGCTGGTCGAGGTTCATCGAGAGCGTCGCGCGGCCCTCGGAGAAGCGCTCGACCGAGATCTCCGAGGCGCCGAGCTGGCCGACCGCGTCCTCGAAGCCGACGAGCTGGGAGAAGTCGCCGAGGGGGCCGATCTCGAGCTTGACCCGCCCGGCCTGGAGCGCCTCGTCTTCCTCTTCCGGGGCTTCGGCCTCGGCGGCATCTTCGGCGTCGGTCAGCGCCTTCACCTTCTTGCTCACCTCGACCGCCTCGCGCAGAGCTTTCATCCGGATCCGGGTCGCCTGGCCGCGGGCCTGCGCCTCCAGTTCCTCGAGACGGACGGTGATCGCGTCGAGAGAGGCGATGCTGCGGTCGTGGCACTCGTTGGCCTCGCGCAGGCGCTCGTCGAGGAGGCGGATCTCGCGCTCGCGCTCCAGCACCATGCCGGAGAGCGTCGTCGTCTCCCCCTCGAGCTCCTCGATCGCCGACCGCTGAGTGTCGGCCTTCAACTCGAGCCCGAGGATGTGTGCATCACGGACGGAGAGAGCATCCTCCACTTCCGTGCGCCGGTACCCGAGCAGCGCCCGCTTGAACCCATTCATGGACCGGCACCGTAATTCGATGCTCGGACGTATTTATGCGCTTGCGGCTTCGGGCGCTTCCGGGGCGTCGAGATCGAGCTCCAGCCGCGGTGCGTCACGCCACAGCTCCTCGAGCCCGTAGCGCTCCCGGGCGTCCGGGGTGAAGACGTGAAGGACGCAGTCGAGGTAGTCGAGGATCGTCCAGCCCGCGTCGTCGCCGCCGTCGACCCCGCCCGGCAGCAGGCCCGCGTCGCGCTTCACCTGCACCCGCACCTCGTCGACGATCGCCCGCGCCTGGCGCTCGTTGCGCGCCGTGCAGATGACGAGGAAGTCGGTGTAGGCGACCAGCTCCCGCATCGAGAGCACGATCAGCTCCTCGGCTTTTTTCGAGTCGGCGATCGCCGCCAGGCGACGCGCCAGCTGCTCGGACTGCACCTGGGTCATCGGTAGATCCCCCTGTCTTCGATCAGCTCGGCGACCGCGTCGGGAACGAGATAGCGCAACGGCCGGCCCTGGCCGGCGCGCTCGCGCACCGCCGAGGAGGAGACACCGAACTGCGGCATCTCCAGCATCGTCGCCCGCCCCTCGCAGCCGAGGCTGCGCATCGTCGTCGCCACCTCGGTCGCCGAGACGCCGGCCCGCCCGGCGACGGCGAGGCTCGCCAACTCGACCACCCGCTCCGGCCGGCGCCAGCTCTCCAGGCCGACCGCAGCGTCCGCCCCCATCACGAACACCAGCTCCCTGTCGGCCCGTTCCTCTGCAAGTGCCTCCAAGGTCTCATACGTGTAGGACGGTCCCTCGCGGTCGGCCTCCAGCGAGGAGACCGAGAAGCGATCGTCGTCGGCTGCCGCCAGCCGGGTCATCTCCATCCGCACCTCCTTGCCGGGATCGTCGGCGATCCGCTTGTGCGGGGCCTGGCCGGTCGGGACGAGGATCACCTCGGCGAGCCCGAGCTGCCAGAGCGCCTCCTGGGCAAGCGCGAGGTGACCGAGGTGCGGGGGGTTGAAGGCGGACCCGAGCACGCCGATCGCGGCGCCGTCGCGGTCACTCACGTATCTGGCCGTCGCCGTGGGCGACGTACTTGAAGGTCGTCAGCTCGCGCATCCCGATCGGCCCGCGGGCGTGCAGCTTCTGGGTCGAGTTGCCGATCTCCGCCCCCATCCCGTACTCGAAACCGTCGGTGAAGCGGGTCGAGGCGTTGACGTAGACGGCGGCGGCGTCGACCCCGTTGACGAAAGCGTCGGCGACCTCATCCGAGGAGGTGACGATCGCCTCGGAGTGGCCGGTGCCGTGGCGGTTGACGTGGTCGACCGCGTCGGCGACCGAGTCGACGACGGCGACCGCCATCTTCAGGCCCAGGTACTCGCTGTCCCAGTCCTCGTCGCCCGCCTCCCCCACCTCGACCTCGCCGGCCGCGGCCCGCGCCCGCTCGTCGCCGACCAGCTCGACCCCGGCCGCGACGAGGTCGGAGAGCACCGCCGGGGCGAAGCGCTCGGCGATCGCGGCGTCGATCAGCAGCGTCTCGGCGGCGTTGCAGACCCCTGGGCGCTGGACCTTGGCGTTGACCGCGATCCGCCGCGCCATCTCCGGGTCGGCGTCGGCGTGGACGTAGACGTGGCAGTTGCCGGCAGCGGCGTACATCACCGGCACCGTCGCGACCTTCTTGATCGCCGCCTTCAAGCCTTCGCCGCCGCGCGGGATCAGCAGGTCGACCAGGCCCTCCTGCGTTGCCAGCTCGGCCAGCTCCTCGTGGCCGCCACCGCCGAGTGAAAGCACCGCGTCCTCGGGCAGCCCGGCCTCGGCCAGCGCCTCGCGGACGACCGCCGCCAGCGCCGCGTTGGAGCGCTCGGCGTAGCTGGAGCCGCGGAGGACGATCGCGTTGCCGCTCTTGATCGTCAGCGCGGTGCAGTCGATGGTCACGTTCGGGCGCGCCTCGTAGACCACCGCGACCACGCCCAGAGGGACCCTCACCTTGCGCAGGTCGAGCCCGCTCTCCAAAGTTTTCCGCTCCAGCTCCTCGCCGACCGGGTCGTCGAGCGCGGCGACCACCCGCACGCCCTCGGCCATCGCCTCGACCCGCTCCGGGGTCAGACGCAGACGATCACGCAGGGCCTCGCTGAGACCGGCGGCGCGCTCATCGGCGAGATCACCGGCGTTGGCCTCGAGGATCTCGGCGCTGCGCTCTTCAAGCAGCCGCGCGGTCGCCGCCAGCGCCGCGTTCTTCGCCTCGGTCGAGGCGGTCGCAAGCTGCCGGGCCGCCCGCTTGGCAGCAGCGCAGCTCTCGGCGACAGTGGTCTCGGTAACAGCCATCGGCAAAGGGTACCCGTGCCCGATTTCGTCTGTTCCTTTTCGGTCCAGAGGGCCGAGAAGGAACAGACGAACTCAGAGCAGGACGAAGCGGTCGCGGTGGACGACCTCGTCGGCGGCGTGCGGCAACAGCTCGCGGACCTCGGCGCTCTGCATCCCGATCACACGCAGTAGCTCGCGCGAGGAGTAGTCGGTGATGCCTTTGCCGATCGTCTCGCCGTCGGTGGTGACGTCGATCGCGTCGCCGGCCTCGAAATCTCCCTCGACTCCGGCGATCCCGACCGGCAGCAGGCTCGAGCCGCGCTCGCGGAGGACCCGGGCGGCACCGGCATCGACGATCAGCCGGCCGCGGGCCGGCTTCGCGTACTTGAGCCAGAGCTTGAAGCTCGACGTCCGTCCCTTGCCCGGAGCGAAGCGGGTCCCGCAGGCCTCGCCCGCCGCTGCCGAGAGCAGTGTTCCCTGCTCGGTCCCATTGCAGATCACCACCGGGATCCCGGCCTCGCTCGCCATCTCCGCTGCCGCCACCTTGCTGCGCATGCCGCCGGAGCCGAAGACGGAGGTGCGGTCGCCGATCTCCAGGTGGTCGAGTTGGGAGAAGTCGGTTACCTCGCCGATCAGCTCCGCGTCCGGTTGCGACCGCGGGTCACCGGAAAGCAGGCCGTCGACGTTGGTGAGCAGGACCAGCAGGCGCGCGTCCAGCAGCAGCGCCACCTGGGCGGCGAGGAAGTCGTTGTCGCCGAAGGTGATCTCGTCGGTGGCGGTGGTGTCGTTCTCGTTGACGACCGGGACCACCCCCCAGTCGATCAGCCGCCGCAGGGTCTGCCGGGCGTTCAGGTAGCTGGTGCGAGCACCGATGTCGGCCGCCGTCAGCAACACCTGCGCCGCCCTGCTCCCGTGCTTGGCCAGCCGGCTCTCGTAGGCGCGGAAGAGGTCCCCCTGCCCGACCGCCGAGGCGGCCTGCAGCTCATCCATCGCCCGCGGCCGCACCGGCAGCTCCATCAGCCGCATCCCACGGGCGATCGCGCCCGAGGTCACCATCACCACCCTCTCGCCCCCCTGCTCCAGCCGCGCGACCTGCTCGCAGACGGAATCGAGGACGTCCGCGCGCAGCTCACCGTCGTCGGCGGCGACGATCGAGGAGCCGAGCTTGACGACCAGGGTCATGGCCGGGAAAGTAGCCGAGATGGGGTCCGCAATCGGCTGGGGCGCGTTCGCCGCAAGCTCTCTCGTCATCGGCGCCGCGCTGAGTTTCGTCCGCGAGTGGCCTGACCGCCAGGTCGGCTACGTCCTCGCCTTCGGGGCCGGGGCGCTGATCAGCGCCGTAAGCTTCGAGCTCGCGGCCGAGGGGATCGCGATCAGCGGCGCCGGCTACACGAGCGTCGGTCTGGCCGTGGGAGCCCTCACCTACTACTTCCTCGACGGCCTGATCTCCCGGCGGATGGCGACCGGGCGTGGCCGCCAGGGTCGCAGCGAAGGAAGCGGCAGCGGCACCGCGCTGGCACTCGGCGCCTTCCTCGACGGCATCCCCGAGCAGCTGGTGCTCGGGATCGGCATCGCCGGCGGCGCCGGGGTCGGGGTCTCGCTGCTGGTCGCGATCTTCGTCTCCAACCTGCCCGAGGCCCTGGGCTCGGCCAGCGACATGCGCGAGGCCGGCCGCTCACGCGAGGCGATCCTGCGGCTGTGGGCGCTGGTGGCGGCGATCTGCGCGCTTGCGACCGTCGCCGGCTACCTCGCGGCGGACGCGGTCAGCGCCGACGCCAGGGCCGTCGTCGACGGCTTCGCCGCCGGCGCCCTGCTGGTGATGCTGATCGACTCGATGATCCCCGATGCGCGCAAGGACGCGGGCCGCGGCGCCGGCCTCGTCACCGTGTTGGGCTTCGCCGTGGCGGCGGGCCTCTCCAGCCTCAGCTAGGCGGTCAAACCGGACAGGACCAGCGCAGGCCCGGAAAGCGGCCAAAGCCGCGGTCAGCCGTGACCAGCTCGCTGCCCGACTCGATGGCAAGGGCGGCGAGATATGCATCGGGAACGTCGTTGCCTCGCGCCCCCACGGCCGAGCAGAGATCGGTGAAAAGAGTCCAGTGCCGGGCGCCCGGACTCAAGTGGATCGCCCCCGGCTGCTCTCGCAGATCTTCGACCGCTTGGAGGGCCATCTGCAGGGGAGTGGGTTCATCGAAGATGCGCCCGTTGGTGACGATCCGAAGAAAACCCGTGAGAGTGGCATCGCAGAGGGCATAGCCGCGGCCCGATTCGACCTCATCGTTGAGCCATACTGAGAAGCGACCATGCTGAGGAAGATCCTCTCGATGGGCGTAAACGAGGACGTTGACGTCGGCCAGGATCACTGCGGTTTGGTCGGCCTACCCGAGAGGGGAAGGTCCCGGTCCATCAGATCCCTGGTCGCGCGGTTGTCGTCCAAATCGACCCCCGGCCGGATCCCACCTTTCCCGTAAGTCGTAAGCCGAAACGGCTCCACGCTCATCTGTCGCGGCCTGGCGGCCAGCCGGTCGCGCAGCGATTCGTCGATCAGCTGCGTGAAGGTTATGCCCTTCTTCGCGGCGTGCACCTTCGCCTCTTTGACGAGGTCATCATCGAGTCGCACAGTCGTTCTCATATGTCAAAGCATATCCACAAGACATATTTATGTCTATATGTGCAGCTCGAACTCGTGCTCGCCGATGCGGACGTCGTCGCCGGCCTCGAAGCCGGCGCGGTCGAGGGCGGCGAGGACGCCCATCTCCTTCAGCCGCTGCTCGAGGTAAGCGAGGGCTTCCTCGTTTTTGATGTCGTGGCGCTCGAACAGCATCTCGACGCCGCGGCCGAGGATGCGGAAGCCGCCGTCGTCCTCGCGCTCCACCCAGTAGCCGCCCTCGCCGGCCGGCCGGTAGACGCGGTGCTCGGCCTCGAACTCGTCGCTCGGCTCGGCGCCGGGCGCCGGAGGGGGCTCGAGCCCGGGCAGCTCGGCGAGGATTCGCGCCCGCAGCTCGTCCAGGCCCTCTCCGGTCGCCGAGGAGGCAGCGAGGACGCCGATCGCCCGCTCGCCGACGCGCTCCCGCCACTCGGCTTCGGCGGCTTCGACCTCCTCCGCCGGCAGCAGGTCGCGCTTGCTGAGAAGGACCAGCTCCGGCAGCCGCTCGAGGCCGGCGCCGTGGGCGGCGAGCTCGTCGCGCACCGTTTCGTAGTTGGCGACCGGGTCGCCTTCGGTGGGGGCGACGTCGACCAGGTGGACGAGCATCGCGCAGCGCTCGACGTGGGCGAGGAACTCGTGGCCGAGGCCGGCCCCCGCCGCCGCTCCCTCGATCAGCCCGGGGATGTCGGCAACGATCGCCTGGCGCTCCTCGCCCTCGATCGTCCCCAGGACCGGCGAGAGGGTGGTGAAGGGATAGTCGGCGACCTTCGGCGCCGCCCGCGTCAACCTGCTCAGCAGCGAGGACTTGCCGGCGTTCGGCAGCCCCACCAGGCCGACGTCGGCGAGCAGCTTCAGCCGCAGCTCAATCCAGTCTCCCTCCCCCGCCGTGCCTTTCTCAGCAAAGCGCGGCGCCTGCCGCGTGGAGCTGGTGAAGCGCCGGTTGCCGTGACCGCCGCGCCCGCCGCGGGCGACCACCGCCCGCTGCCCCGGCACCACGAGGTCAATCGAGCTGCCGTCGACCGCATTCGCCTGCGTCCCCGGCGGCACCGGTATCTCCAGATCCTCTCCCCGCCCCCCCTGCCGGTTCGACCCTTCCCCGTGCCGCCCCCGCTGCGCCCGAAAGTGCTTGCTCCCCCGCAGGGCACCAAGGTCTCGCCGCGACGCATCGCAGACGAGCACCACATCTCCCCCATGCCCGCCATCTCCACCATCGGGCCCACCCCGGGGCACATGAGCCTCACGCCGAAAGCTGATCGAGCCGTTCCCCCCGCCCCCGGCCTCAACCCAGATTTTCGCCTTGTCGTACATCAAGCAACCGAGCCTAAACCGAACTTCGGTGCGGCTCACAGGGAGGGACGGGTGCCCCTCTCAGGACACTCAACATCGAGCCATTGGCGAGATGTGTCCGGAGAGGGGCACCCGCCCCTCCCCAGACACAAAGCGCTAACCGACGACGATCTTGGACTTCGCCGCCTTGCCGGCGCTGCCCTTGACCTGGAAGGTCAGCTTGTCGGTGCCTTCATCGGCGACCGGCTTGACTTTGACCTTCAGCGTCAGCGTCTTCTTACTCTGGCCCTTGAGCCCGAGCTTCTTGCACTTCGGGGCCTTCAGGTCAGCCTTGGCCGCCTTCGGCAGCTTCACGCAGAGCTTCGCGTTCTTGGCCGTGAGGTCGCCCTGGTTGACCGCCTTGACCTTGAAGGTGACGAGATCGCCCGCGTCAGCTTTCGCTTTCTTCTTGGTCGTCAGCTTCACCTTCGATGCCTTGACGTTGATCGCGCCGCTGGTCTGGGCGGCGGAGCCCGCCTGGTTTGACGCCGTCACCGTGCAGCTGTATTTACCTGCAGATTTACTGGTGAAGGTCGCCGCGGTGGCGCCGCTGACCGGTTTTCCGTTTCGCAGCCACTGGTAGGCGAAGGTACGTGGTGCCCGGTAGACGAAGGAGCCGGTGAAATCGGCGCCCCAGGTGCCGGTCGAGCAGGCAAGCTGCGCCCGCGATTTCGCCGACCGGGTTACCGTCGGAGCCCCTTCACCAGCGGGTTCTTTGATCACCAACGGATCCTGCGGCCCTTTCACCGCGGTTCCGATGGGACTGATCCCACCGCCACCGCCGCTGAGCCTGACGAACCCGATCGCGTTGGCGTTTTCGCCTTTGGCGCTCCCGTAGTTGCCCCAGAAGAGGGTGCCGTTGGTGGGGTCGAAGGCGAGGCCGTATGGGTCGTTGAAGACGGCCCCGGTCAGGTCGACATCAGCGCCACCGCCGCCCGTGAGGCTCGCGAAGGAGACTTTTTCTTTGTTGTTGTCGAGCCAATAGAGCCGGTTACCCGCCGGGTCGACGGAGAGGCCGGTGATGCCTTCAGGCGGCGTCGCACCGGTCAGGTCGAGGTTGCCGCCCCCACCGGTGTTGTTGCTGTTGGCGAAGGAGATCGTCTGCGACCCGGGCGCGCCGGTGTTGGCCCAGTAGACCCTGCCGTGCAGGGTGTCGAGCGCGATCTTGTAGGGACTGTCCAGGGTGGCTCCGGTGGTGTTCAACGTGCCTCCGCCGCTGCCGTCGAGCTTGGCCCAGTTGATCGAGCCGTCGGCTTCGCCGTTCCCTGCGGTGTTGACCCAATAGATCATCCGGGCGACCGGATCGACTGCGACACCCTCGGGTTCTTCCACCGCGACCCCAGGCGTCGCCAGCACTCCTGCGCCGCTGCCGTCGAGGTTGACGTAGAGCAGCTCACCCGCGTCCCCTTCCGGATTAGCGCTTCCGACGTAAAGTCGATTCGCCACCGAGTCGTAAGCCATTCCTTCAGGACTGTCGAGGGTGGCGCCGGTGAGATTGAGCGTTACGGCGCCGTTGCCGGTGATGTCGGCGGAGCCGATCGTCTCCGGTTCCAGCGAGTAGTTGTCCCAGAAGATGGTTTCAGCAGCCTGCGCCCGGCCCGCGGCGGCAAACAGCGCGACAAAGGCAAGGGCAATTAACACAGAGACCTTGGCGATCAGCCGCCGCGGGTCTCTGCGCTCAGAGACGAGATCCATGACTCTCCTTTGGGGGGGTTAGTCCTGCAGAACCGAGATCGTACGTCCCTTGCGGGACGGCTTGAAGTCCACGACCCCTTCACGGGTCGCGAAGATCGTATGGTCGCGGCCGAGGCCGACGCCGTCGCCGGGCCAGAAGCGGGTGCCGCGCTGGCGGACGATGATCTCGCCGCCGCTGACACGCTGGCCGGCGAAGACCTTGACGCCGAGCATGTTCGGGTTCGATTCGCGGCCGTTGCGGCTGGAGCCGAGGCCTTTCTTATGCGCCATGGCTAGCCTTTCCCTTTCAGTTTCGTGACCTCAAGCCGGGTCAGCTCGGAGCGATGGCCGGCGCGGCGGCGGTAACCCTTCTTCGCCTTGTATTTGAAGACTTTGATCTTCGGGCCGCGCAGGTGCTCGGTGACTTTGGCCTCGACTTTGACTTTCTCCAGGTCCTTGCCGCCGGCGACGACGTCGTCGCCGCGGAAGAGGACCGGGCGGAGGGCGACTTTGTCCCCCTCCTTGGCATCAAGCCGATCGACGAGCAGGGAAGTGCCCTCCTCGACTTTGTACTGCTTTCCACCGCTCTCTATGACCGCGTAAGTGCTCATTCGTCCTGACTGCCTTGTTTGGCGCGCGAACGCCCCCGACCGCCCCTGCGGCCGCGACTGCGTTTGCGCGAAGGAGCGCCGGATTCTAGCTCGGAGCCGTTTTCGCCGCCTCCAGAGCCGTTGGACGAATCGCCGCCCAGCAGTGAGGCGATCGCCGCCGAGCGCTCGACCTCGTCGATCCGCACCAGCTTGCGCTCGCCGACGAAGCGGCCACCGCCGGTGACGCTGACGATGTAGGAGTCGATCCGGGCGACGGCGTCGTCGGCGTTGTACATGTGCGGCTCGTCGATCTTGACCAGCACCTCCTCGCCGACCTTGAACGGCAGCGCCCGCTCCTCGATCTCGGTCCGGCCACCCGCCTCGACCAGCTCGAAGGTGCCGATCGGCAGCGCCTCGCCGCCCTCGAAGTGGAACCGCTTGCCGGTCTCGTCCTCGAGCTCGGCCAGGCCGCTGTCGGGATCGGTCAGCTCGTGGGCGACTTTCGGGTTGACGCGGAGGAGGAAGGCCTCGGCCTCGCTCTTCTCGGCGGCGATGTCCCGCAGTTTCGTCAGCCCTTCCAGCGCCACCGTCTCGGCGGAGAGGACGACGCCCTCGCCACCGCAGGTCGGGCAGGGCGCGGTGAGGATCTCGCGGACCCCGTCGGTGACGTTCTGGCGGGTCATCTCGACCAGCCCCAGCGGCGAGACCTCGACCACATAGCTCTTCGACTTGTCGGCGTCGAGGGCTTTGCGCATCGTCTTCAGGACTTTGTCCCGGTTGCTGGCCCGGGCCATGTCGATGAAGTCGACGACGATGATGCCGCCGATGTCGCGCAGCCGCAGCTGCCGCACGGCCTCCTCGGCCGCCTCGGTGTTGACTTTGGTGATCGTCTCCTCGAGACCGCCTTTGCCGCGGCCGGTGAAGGAGCCGCTGTTGACGTCGATCACCGTCAGCGCCTCGGTGTAGTCGATGATCAGGTAGCCGCCCGAGGGCAGGTCGACCCGCCGGTTCAGGGTCGACTCGATCGCCTCGTTGACCTTCCATTTTTCGAACAGCGGTTTCGTGCCCTCGTAGAGCTCGACCCCGCCGACCAGCTCCGGCGCGGTCCGCTGGAAGAAGCTGGTCACCCGCTCGAACTGCTTCGGCGAGTCGATCACCGCCTTCTCGAACTCGTTGAGGAAGACGTCGCGGAGGACGCGGACCGAAAGGTCGGCCTCCTGGAAGACCAGGGCCGGAGCCTTGGTCGAGTCCGAGCGCCGCTGCAGCACCTCGTTGAGCTTCTGCAGGTAGCTGATCTCGCGCACGAAGTCGGGTTTTTTGGCGCCGTGGGCGGCGGTGCGGACGATCAGTCCGCCCGGGCCTTTGTAGGTGCGGTCGACCATCTTCCGCAGGCGGTCGCGCTCTTTGTCCGAGAGCCTGCGGCTGACCCCGACGCCGCTGCCCTGCGGCGCGTAGACGAGGTAGCGGCCGGCGATCGAGAGGTTCATCGAGAGCCGCGCGCCCTTCGTCTTCAACGGGTCCTTGACGACCTGGACGAGGATCTCCTGTCCCGGCTTGATCAGCTCGTTGATGCGGCGGCCGCTACCGCGACCGCGCTTTGGCGCCGCTTCGCCGTTCGGGAGGACGATCTCGTCGACGTGGAGGAAACCGTTGCGCTCGAGGCCGATGTCGACGAAGGCGGCCTCCATGCCGGGAAGGACATTGTCGACCTTCCCCTTGTAGATGTTGCCGACGATCGATCGCCGGCCGCGCCGCTCGATGTAAAGCTCGGCGACGTCTTTTTTGCCGCCTTTCTGCTTTGCCTCGAGGACGGCCACTCGGGTCTCGCCGCGCTCGGCGGAGACCAAAATCGTTTTTTTCATTTGTCGTTCAGCTCAGTTCGGTTAGGTACGCATCGCCGGATCTCTTTCCAGAGATCACCAGGCGAACCTTCCCTTCTGGCTGAGATGCGCTTGGACGTTGATGCTCTGAAGAACTCCGATCGCCAGGAAAGTAGCGACCACGGAGGACCCTCCGTAACTCATCAACGGCAGGGGGATCCCGGTGATCGGCATGATCCCGAGGTTCATCCCCACGTTGACGAAGGTCTGGAACAGCAGCGCGACGGCGATGCCGCCGGCCACCAGGGTTCCGTAGGAGTTCTTCGAAAGCGTCGTTATCCGCAGCGCCCGCCAGAAGAGCAGGGCGTAAAGGGATAGGACTAATGCGGCCCCCATGAACCCGTAGCGCTCACCGATCACCGCGAAGATGAAGTCGGTGTGCCGCTCGGGAACGAAGTCGAGCCGCGTCTGGGTGGCTTTGTCGCCACGGCCGGTCAACTGACCGGCGCCGGTGGCGATCACTGATTGGTTCTGCTGGTAACCCGCGCCGGCTTCGTGCTCGTGGGGATCGAGGAAGGACGTCAGTCGTTCCTCCTGATACCCCTTGAGGATCGGCGTCCCCACCGCCGGAGCGACGACGAGGACGAGCGCGATCAAGGCAACGAGGGCGCCGCCGATGACCGCGAAGTGCGTCCAGGGGACGCCTCCGAAGTACATGACGGCAAGGGTGGCGACCACGTACACCAGGGAGGTGCCGAGGTCGGGCTGTAAGAAGACGAGAGCAGCTGGTGCCAGGCCGAGGCAGAGGTAGCGCACCGTGCGCTGGACCTCAGAGCCCCGCCGGGCCCCGTCGATCACGAACCCGGCAAGCGCAAGCACCAACAGGAGCTTGCCGAGCTCCGACGGCTGGAAGCTGAAGAAGGGAAGTTCGAAGGAGCGCCGCGAGCCGCGGGCGGCGAAGCCGAAGACGAAGACCAGCGAGACGCTGGCACAGAGGAAGGTGTAGATCCCGACCCGCAGCTCGCGGAAGCGCGAGTAGTCGATCCGCGTCAGCACGACCATCCCGACGATCCCGAGGAGGGCGTAGATCGCCTGCCGCTCGAGGAAGTAGTTGGGGTCTCCGGGGACGTCGCTCTGCGTCGCCTGGCCGAGGGTGAAGACGCTGAAGGCGATCAAGGAGACGGCGGCGATCGTCAGCGGCCAGTCCATGTGCGCGAGCCCGAGACGCTCGGCGATGCCGACGTGGACCGTGAACGGCTCCGGCCTGGCGTTTCTGGTTCTGGTCGCGTACATCGTCATTCGGCTCCACCGGCACTCGAGATTGCCGAGGCCTGCTTGTCATAGATCGCTTCGAGGATGTCCAAGACGACGGGGGCCGCGGATTCAGCTCCGAAGCCGCCTTCCTCGACGGTGGCAATAGTCACGATACGCGGGTTCGGGTACGGGGAGAGCGCCGCGAACCAGGATTGGTCGGCGTGGCCGGGTCGTTGTGCGGTCCCCGTCTTGCCTGCGATCGGGATCGGGAAGCCGCCGAAGACCCCCGCGGCGGTGCCGTCGCCTTCCTGCGCGGCGGCGTGCAGTCCTTCCAGGATCGCGGTGCGGTTGGCGGGGTCGATGTGGAACTTGCGCTGCGGCCCGAATTCGAATTCCTTCAGCACCCGGCCCGCCGCGTCCTCGACTTCGAGGGCGACGTGCGGGGTCGGGATCTTGCCTCCGTTGCCGAGCGCCGCGTAGGCGAGCGCCATCTGCAGCGGGTTGGTCTGCAGGTCGCCCTGCCCCGTCGCCAGCTGGACGTTGTCGCCGGCCGACCAGGGCCGATCGGTGTTGCCTTCCTTGTAGAGCTGGTTGCGCCAAGCCTTGCTCGGCAGCAGGGTTTCGCCTTCCTCGGGCAGGTCGAGCCCGGAGGGCTGGCCGATCCCGAGTTTGTGCGCCCATTCCTGGAGCTCGTTGGTTTCCCACATGTCGAGGCCGAGCAGGTAGAAGTAGACATCGGAGGAAACCTGCAGCGCCCGCCGCAGTTCGACGGCGCCGTGGGCGACGCCGCCGGCGTTTTCGAATTCCTGGGTGCCGACTTCGATCATGCCGTTGTCCTGGACAACCGTGTCCGGGGTGATCACGCCGTTTTCCAGCGCCGCCAGGGCGGTGATGATCTTGAAGATCGAGCCCGTCGGGTAGGCGCTTTCGGTCGCCCGGTCGACCAGCGGTGCCAGCACCGGGTCCCGGTACAGCGCGTCGACCTCCGCCTGGGTCGGTTCGATCAGGTCGGTCGGGTCGTAGGTCGGGTTCGACCCCATCGCGAGGATTTCACCGTTGTCGATGTTCATCGAGATGAACGCCCCCGGCAGCCCGCGGGCGCCGAGCCCGCCTTCGCCGGCAGCCTGGACGTTGCCGTCGATCGTCAGCTTCAGGTTGTTCCCGGGCGTCGGCGCCTGCGAGACCAGCTGGCCGCCCGGGGTCGGCTGGCCGAGGGCGTTGACTTGTATCCGGGTGTACCCGGGGTCGCCGCGGAGGAACTTGTCGTAGGTGTACTCGGCGCCCCCCTTGCCGACCTCGTCGCCGGGCTCCAGGCCCCTGTACTCGGGTTCTTTGAGCTCCTCTTCGGAGATCTCGCCGACGCTGCCGACCACATGGGCGGCGCGGGTGCCGTCCGGGTAGTGACGAACGAAGACCCGCTGCACGCTGACGCCGGGAAACTCCTCCTGGTTCTCTTCGATATAGGCGATCAGCTCAAAGCCGACGTCGCGCCGCAGCGTCACCGGAGCGCCGGCGGCGACTTCTTCCCCTTCCTTGATCGTCCGGCGGACCTTGCGCAGGGACATGTGCGAGAGCTCCCCCAGCCGCGCCAGCTCGGCCCGTTCCTCGGCCGGGTCCTCGGGCAGTTTCGAGGTGTTCAGCTGCAGCGCCAGACTGGTCCGGTTGTCGACCAGGACTTCGCCGTTGCGGTCGAGGATGTCGCCGCGCGGGGCGATCTGTTTGAACTCGCGGGTGCGGTTGTTCTGCGCCTCGGCCAGATACTCGTCGCCGGAGAGCACCTGCAGGTTCCAGAGCCGGAAGAAGAGCACCGCGAAGAGGACGACACCGATGCCGCCGATGACCGCCACCCGCAGCGAGAGGCGGCTGCCCTGTGGTCGCGAGTCGTTGCGCAGGTACATCGTCTTAGGTTCCCAACACGCTCGGGCGTCGATTGCGTCGCAGCGTCTGCTCCTCGACCAGAGCCGGGCGCAGCGCCCGCCGCACGCCGACGTAGATCGCCCAGCCGCCGAAGAAGGCGAAGATGCTCTTCAGCAGCATGTCACGGACGATCAGGCCGCTCACCGGCGCGTCCAACCCCAGCATCAGCTCGACCGCGCCGAAGCCGAGCTCGGCGAACAGGGTCAGCCCCATGCAGAGGAGCGGCGGCACCAGGACGCTGTGGATCTCGAAGCGCTCGCGGAACAGGCCCGCCAGATATCCGGTCGCCAGCAGGACCAGGGAGCCGCCGCCGAGTGGGACGATCAGCAGGCAGTCGAGCAGCAGTCCGGCCGAGAAGCCGCAGACGGCGCCGGTGAGCGAGCCGCCGAGCAGCCCGAGGACGACGATCAGCGCCGGCAACAGATCGGGGCTGACGTGGAAGAGGGCGACCTGCGAGAAGAAGGTCAGCTGCAGGATGACGCCGCCGACGACGATCGCGACCAGGCGGGCGAGGATGTTCGGGGTGAGGATCACCCGCGCGAGCCCCCCGTCAGGACCTGGACCAGGTCGAGGTTGCGAAGGTCGGCGTAGGGCTTGATGTGGACCTGCTGCTGGGCCTCCTGCTCGAGCAGAGGGGCTTCGACGACTTCGCCGATCGGCAGGTTCGGCGGATAGCCGGATTCGTAGCCGATCGCCCGCCACCCGGAGGTAACCACCGACTGGCCTTTGCCGACCAGCTTTTCGCTGTCGAGGAAGTCGAGGATGAGGTCTTCGGGGTCGCCGACCGAGGGCTTCATCAGTCCCTGCGTCCCGCTCGGCACGAGCTTGGCGGTGACGGCGCTGGAGTGGTCGACGATCAGCGTCACCCGCGCCGTACCGCCGGTGACCGCGGCGACCCTGCCGACGAGGCCGTCGCCGTTGACGACCGGGTTGTCGACCTCGACGCCGTCGCCGGAGCCGACGTCGATCGTCACGTCGGAGAACCATTCGGTCGGCGAGCGGGTGATCACGCGCCCGGTGACGGGCGTGTAGCCGCCGGGGATGGCGCCGCTGTGGTCAAGGCCGAGCAGATTCCGCAACTGCTCGTTTTCGGCCAGCGCCGCCTTCGCCCCGACCGCCTGGCGACGGGCCACTTCCAGTTCGGAGTGCAGGCGCTCGTTCCGCCCCTTGGCGTCGAAGGTCTCGTCGAACCAGTTGACCATGTCCCGCGCCGGCTTCAGGGCACGGTCGGCGACCGAGACGACGGGGCTGAAGACGGTGCTGACGCCTCGCTGCATGCCGTCGTTGCCCTGCCGGTAGGTGATCGTCAGCAGGGCGAAGGATCCGACTATCAGCAGCGCGAGCACCGCCCTACGGCGGCGTACTTGCTTTCGATACACGTTGGGGACCTAAGTTCGTTCGCATGGCGGGCGGCTCATCGCCGGGACCGCGCTCCGTTGTTCTTGCCGGCGCGATGGATCGTCTCGACCTCCTCGAGCGAGATGCCCGAGCCGACCGCCACGCACGTCAACGGCGACTCTGCCAGTTGGCAGGGCATCTGGCACTCATCGCGCAGGCGCTGCTCCAAGCCTTGCAGCAGCGCGCCGCCGCCGGCCAGGGTGATGCCGCGGTCCATGATGTCACCCGCGAGCTCCGGGGGAGTCCGGTCGAGCGTCTCCTTGACCGCGGCGACGATGTGGCTGACCGGCTCCTCGAGCGCCCCGCGCACCTCCTCGGAGGTGAGTTCGATCGTCTTCGGCAACCCGGAGACGAGGTCGCGGCCGCGGATCTCGGTCCGCACCTCTTCCGGCAGCGGCGAGGCGGAGCCGGCCTCGAGCTTGACCTCCTCGGCGGTCTGGGTGCCGATCGCGAGTTTGTAGCGCTGCTTGCAGTGGCTGACGATCGCCTCGTCGAGCTCGTCGCCGCCGACCCGAATCGACTGCGAGACGACGATGCCGCCGAGGCTGATCACCGCGACCTCGGTGGTGCCGCCGCCGATGTCGACGATCATCGAGCCGGTCGGCTCGGCAACCGGCAACCCGGCGCCGATCGCCGCCGCCATCGGCTCCTCGATCAGGTAGGCCTGGCGGGCGCCGGCGGAGAGGCAGGCCTCCTCGACCGCCCGCTTCTCGACCCCGGTCACGCCGGAGGGGACGCAGACGACCACCCGCGGGTGGGCGAAGCGGTTGGAGTGAACGGAGGCGATGAAGTGACGGAGCATCTGCTCGGTGACGTCGAAATCGGCGATGACGCCGTCCTTCAGCGGCCGGATCGCGGTGATCGTCCCCGGGGTGCGGCCGAGCATCCGCTTCGCTTCGACCCCGACCGCGTGGACCTGGCCGCTGAGCGAATCGATCGCCACCACCGAGGGCTCGGAGAGG
>Ga0207677_10000362_pt1 | contig 31866 bp, 31 predicted proteins | sample KBSMisM42_FD_184311 | JGI IMG/M metagenome (GOLD analysis project Ga0207677, IMG submission 184311) | Miscanthus rhizosphere microbial communities from Kellogg Biological Station, Michigan, USA - KBS Miscanthus M4-2 (SPAdes) (version 2) | ecosystem: Host-associated > Plants > Roots >...
ACCCCTGCACCCGGGTGCAGTTCAACGCCGACCAGTGCCCCAAGGGCTCGGTCCTGGGAGTCGCCCGCGCCTTCACCCCGCTGCTCGATCAGCCCCTGGAAGGCCCGGTCTACTTCCGCTCCAACGGCGGCGAGCGGGAACTACCCGACATCGTCGCCGACCTCCACGGGGTCTTCCGGGTCATCGCCGTCGGCTGGGTGGACTCGGTCGGGGGCCGCACCCGCACCCGCTTCCAGAACGTCCCCGACGCCCCGATCACCAAGTTCGTCTTGAACCTCAAGGGCGGCAGGCAGGGACTGCTGCAGAACAGCGCCGACCTCTGCGTCAAGAAGCGCTACGTCGACCTCAGGCTGGGCGCCCAGAACGGCAGGCGCTATGAGGCGCGGTCGGTGGTGGGGACGTCTTGCGGGAAGAAGGGGAAGGGGAAGGCGGGTAGGAAGTAGGTAGGAAGGACCTCCGCAAGCGGGTGTGGGGTGTTTTTGGCGACGGATGTCATTGAGCACGTTCGCCGATGCGCAGGGCCGGGTTTGCAGGGGTTTTCAATCGCACCCTTGCTCGGGGTGGTCCCATGCTCAGCCCTCATAAAAAGTTTCTTGATCGCCTAGACGGTCGCCGATAGACCTCGAAGTGCTCGCTGGGTCGAGCCGCGTGCAGCGGATTCTGTGCGCGTCAATCGAACAAGGAGACAAGGATGACTTCCAGATACAAGGCATTCGGCCTCGCGCTGATGGCGTTGCTTGCGCTCAGCGCGATTACGTCCCAAATCGCATCTGCGGTACCGCTGACAGTTAGCTCTGGTCTGTCGAAAGTGTTCGTTACAGGGGACGTGGAGGGCGAACCGGTATTCACGTTTTCGGGCGGCAGCTTCAAATGTACCAGCAACCATTTCCACGGATCCGGCGCTGCATCGGTCGGTGCGGTCAACGAGTTGACGATAGAAACAACACTAAGTGGATGTACCTTGTTTGGATTCTCCACGGTGGACGTAAAGTTCAATGGATGCACGGACACATTCACAACACCAACAAGCATCAAAGCGGGTGAAGTGACATGGCACGCGGCAACTCAATATCACACAGTATGTCCTGCAGGGAAAAAAATTGAACTCACACCAACAACCTTCGGTGCAAGTATCTGCACGCTATCTATTTCCGAACAGACACCAACAAGTGGCCACATTGTCGGCCGGAATGTCGTAGGGAGCAGCCCAATGGATGTTACACTCGAATATACATTGGAAGGTTTGCATTACACTGGCTCCGGTGGATCTTGCGGCAATAGTGAAACACACAGTGACCTAAAATATGCGGGTAATTTCACAGTGACATGTTTCTCTGACGAAAAACGCACGATTCGAACGGATTGCACATTCAGTTGAATGCGGGCGCCAGAGGAGCGCTCGAAGAGTGGGGTCGGCTAAGCCGACCCCACCTGAGAAGCTCGTCAATCACGCGAGACTCGGATCTGCAGATGGGTCGCCCGGGGACGGTCGTTGCCCCCGTGGCCGACGTGCTCAAAGCCGATTGGGTCCTGTTGTGGGGGCGGCGGCGAAGTCGATCCGGAGGATCGACTTCGCCGTTCCCGGGGGTGGCTTACTGGAGGAAACCCGTTGCTGCGACCGCCTTCAGCACCTGGGCGGCCGTTTTCGGCTCGTCGAAGGCGCCGTTGGGCGAGAGGTTCTTCGAGGTCGGCTTCAGCAGCAGGCCGGCGACCGAGGCGTGCCGGGCCTCGACCGACCAGATCGAGAGTGCCGCTGCCGCGTATGCCGGACTGGCGATGTTGAGGGCCTGACCGGAGTAGGCGCCGACGCCGGTGTTCTCCAGCGCCACCGCCGTCTTGATGAAGGCAGATGCGCTGGAGGTGGTGTCGCCGAAATCGACTTTCGGCGCCTTCACGGCCTTGCTGCCGAGCGCCTTTTTGAGGAAGGCGACGTGGGCGTTCTCGTCGGCGGTGACCCGCTTCAGGAACGCCTGCTCCTGCGCACCCTTGAGGAAGGCCATTTTCTTGTTGTTGGCGGTCGCCTCGTTGTAGAAGGCGGCCTCCAGGTACTCGAGGGTGAGGGCGTAATTGAGGATCCCGATGTCCCCCTTGCCGAAGCTCGCCGGCGGTCGTCCCTTGCCTGCGGCCATCGCCGCAGCCGGGGTCAGTGCGCTGAGCAGGGCGCCGCCGCCGATCAGGCCGCCGCCCGCGAGCCCCGCCTTTTTCAGGAAGTCGCCCCTGGTGTCGCCCTCGAGTGCCTCGGTCGCGTCGTGCGCGGCCTCGCCTACAACTGCGTCGATATCTGAGCTCATCATTCCCTCCACTTCTAGAAGTCCTTTCCCCAGACTGCGGAAGGCCGCCGCGCTCGGATCACCGAAAAGGGAATCTTTTCGATACGAAATCCCCAAGTTCGCTGCCGAGTGCGCCATACTTTTAAGCGTTGGCCGTGACCCGTAGGGCATGGACCTATGAACTCGAACCTCCTTCTAGATACCCCTCGTCCTCCCGTGGCCGCCCCCGCACTGCGCACCAAGGCCGAGCTTCGCGCTGCGCTCGCGGATGCCCGCCGGGCGGGCCAGACGGTCGGCCTGGTGCCGACGATGGGCTACCTGCACGAGGGACACCTCTCGCTGATCCGCGCCGCCCGCGCCGAGTGCGACCTGGTCGTGATGAGCCTCTTCGTCAACCCGACCCAGTTCGGCCCCGGCGAGGACCTCGACCGCTACCCGCGCGACGAGGAGCGTGACCTGCGCCTCGCCGCCGAGGCCGGCGCCGACCTCGTCTTCGCGCCGCCGGTCGAGGAGGTCTACGCACCGGGCGCCTCCACCGCGGTTGAGGTGACGGGTTCCCTCACCGACGTCCTCGACGGCGACCCCGACAGCCGCGGCCCCGAGCACTTCCGCGGCGTCACCACCGTCGTCGCCAAGCTCTTCAACCTCGTCGGCCCCGACGTCGCCTATTTCGGCCAGAAGGACGCCCAGCAGGCGGTCGTGATCCGGCGCATGGTCCGCGACCTCGACTTCCCGGTCCGGATCGAGGTGCTGCCGACCGTGCGCGAGCCCGACGGGCTGGCGATGAGCAGCCGCAACGCCTACCTCGAGCCGGCTGACCGCGAGCGGGCGACGGCGCTCTCCCGCGCCCTCGCCGCCGCCGAGCGCGGCGCCCGGGCCGGTTCCCTCGCCGAGGGCCTCGAAGCCGCCCGCGCCGAGCTCGCCGCCGCCGCGATAGAGCCCGAGTACCTCGAGGCCCGCGACGCCGAGACGCTGGCGCCGGTCGAGGCCCTCGGCGACCGCCCGGTCCTTGTCCTCGTCGCCGCCCGCGTCGGCGCCGCGCGCCTGATCGACAACGTCTTGATCCACCCACCAACTGCAAGCAGCGACACCTAGCCCGCGAAAAGGGAGGCAGAGTGCAGAGACAGATGCTGAAGTCGAAGATCCACCGGGCAACGGTGACCGACTGCGACGTCGACTACATCGGCAGCATCACGATCGACACCGAGCTGATGGCCGGCGCCGATCTGATCACCAACGAGCAGGTCCATGTCTGGGACGTCGACAACGGCTCCCGCTTCGTCACCTACGTGATCGACGGCGAGCCCGGCTCGGGGACGATGCAGGTCAACGGCGCCGCCGCCCACCTGGTCGAGCCCGGCCACAAGATCATCGTCGCCTCCTTCGGCGCCTACGACGAGTCGGACCTCGAGCGCTACGACCCTGTCGTCGTCCACGTCGACGACGACAACAGGGCGATTGCGATCGACAGCCATCCCGAGGTGCTGCTCAAATGAGCTCCGGCGGCCGCTCCCACACCGCCCCGACCTCCGACCGCCAACCGGTCGGCCTGCCGCGCCTGGCCGAGATGCAGGCCAACGGCGAGCCGATCGTCATGGTCACCGCCTACGACTACCCCTCGGCGACCGTCGCCGAGGAGGCCGGCGTCGACATCGTCCTCGTCGGCGATTCCGCCGCCAACGTCGTCCTCGGCTACCCGGACACGAAGCTGGTCTCGATGGACGAGATGGTGATGCTCGGCAAGGCCGTCCGCCGCGGCCTGAAGACGCCGCTGATGGTCGGCGACATGCCGATGGGCAGCTATGAGGCGAGCAACGAGGAAGCGATCCGCAGCGCCCAGCGGCTGATCAAGGAGACCGGCTGCCAGGCGGTCAAGCTGGAGGCCGGCGGCGTCGTCGTCGAGCGCGCCCGGGCGATCGTCAACTCCGGCATCCCGGTGATGGGCCACGTCGGGCTCACCCCGCAGACCGCGACCGCCCTCGGCGGCTACAAAGCCCAGGGCAAGAGCGCCAAGAGCGCGATCAAGCAGCTCGAGGACGCCCTCGCCCTGCAGTCGGTCGGCTGCTTCGCGATCGTCATCGAGGCGGTGCCCTCGGCGATCACCGACGAGATCGTCAAGAAGCTGGAGGTGCCGACGATCGGGATCGGCGCCGGCGCCGGGACCGCGGGGCAGGTGCTCGTCTTCCACGACCTGCTCGGGATAACCACCGGCCACATGGCGAAATTCGTCAAGCGCTACGCCGGCGTCCACGAGACGATGGTCGAGGCGGTCAAGCGCTACGGCCAGGAGGTACGGAGCCGCCACTTTCCCGAGCCCGAGCACGTCTACAGCGTCGAGCCGGCCGAGCTCGACGAGTTCCGCCGCTACCTCAGCGAGGAGAGCCTGGCGAGCGCGAAGGGATGGGAGTGGGAGCCGCTGCCCTGAGCGGCTAGCAGCCTCGCTTCCGCCTGGCGGAAGCAGGCACTGTGGGGGCGGAAGGCGCTGACGCGGCAGAGGCTGGCGTGGGAGCGGGGTCCGGTGAGCGGGAGGGCGCCGCTGCCCGGCAGCCGCACCGCGAGGTCGCCGCGCCACGAGGACGGTGACCTCGAAGTCCCGTCCCGGAAGAAGGCGCTGCCGCTGAAGGGGGATCCGAGCTCGACCAGTGCCTTCGCCGGCTGGACACCGCGGCGGCTGATCCTCACCTCGCCCGGCCCGGCCGAGAGGAAGGTCGAGCGGAAGACGCGGATGCGGCCCACCTTTTCCTGGCGGTAGGCGGTGACGATCGAGAAGCGCTCGCTGCGGGGGAGGGGGATTCCGGTCGGCGCTTCGAGGTTGATCGCGCTGAAGTGGGTGAGGGCGCCATCGATGCGGGCGCGGGCGCTGAGTAGGGCGAGGGTGAAGGTGGTGCTCGGAATCCCGGCCCGCTGCACGACCGTCGGGGTGGCGCTGATGTGAGCCCGGGGGCTGGGGTCGGGGCGGCGGAGCCAGCAGACCTGCCGGTAGGAGCGGCGCAGTTCACCCTCCAGCCCGCCGACCGCGAGCCGGGTGAAGAGGCGCTGGCCGTCAAATTCGACCGCGCCGCGGAACTCGCCGACTTCCCGTTCGGGCTTGCGCCCCCGGCAGCGGCGACGTTTGTCGCGGGCCTTGTCTCCCTTGCTCTGGGTGACCGGGAACGGCCGGCGCTGGCCGCGGAAGCGGAGGTTGACGCGGCCGAAGCGGCCGAAGTCGGCGCGGATGCGGTGGCGGCTGACCTTGCCGCGGACGGTGTATTGGGCGACCTGCCCGTTTTTCTGGGCGCTGAGAATCACCCGGTGGTGGCCGACGGTTTCGACGTTGACGATGTAGCCGCGGGTCGCGAACGTGGTGGTGATCAGGTGCAGGCTGCGGTGGCGGACTTCGCTGCCGGGGCGGGCGACGGTGCTGCTCGGCAGGGCGAGCACGGCGAGGAGCGCGGCTCCCATCATCCAGCCGAGAGTGCGCCTGAGGCGCCGCAGACGCACCGATCGATCCATAGCTTTGGAAACTTCGCGTTTTCTCGCCGGTCTCCTACCTGCCTGGCGGAGAACTACGATTGGCCCTGGATGCCGATCTACGAGTTCGAGTGCGGGCAGTGCGGAGCTCGGTTCGAGGAGCTGGTGGTCGCCGGCGCCGTCGCCCCCTGCCCCGCCTGCGGCGCCGAGCGGTCCCGGCGCCTCTACTCGAGCGTCTCGCCGCCGGGCCGACAGCCCCGCGGCGCCGCCGTGCGCTCCGACGAATCGCGCCGAAGCGATCGTGAAGCGGCGCGGCAGGGTCGCCTCGCCGAGGCGAAGAAGCGCCGGGCGGCGGGGGAGAAGCCGTGAGCGCCGGCGCCGAGGAGCGGCGGGAGCGGCTGGTTGCTCTCTATAAGGAGGTCCAGGACTGCACCAAGTGCCCCCTGTACGAGACCCGCACCAAGGCGGTCTTCGGGGCCGGCAACGCCGACGCCGACCTGATGTTCATCGGCGAGGCGCCGGGCGCCGAAGAGGACCGCCAGGGGCTGCCGTTCGTCGGCCGCGCCGGCCAGCTGCTGAACCAGATGCTGGAGGAGATCGGGCTCGCCCGCGACGACGTCTTCATCGCCAACGTCCTCAAGTCGCGACCGCCCGGCAACCGCGACCCCCAGCCGGACGAGATCCAGGCCTGCGAGCCCTACCTGTTCGAGCAGGTGCGGCTGATCGAGCCGCGGGTCGTCTGCACGCTCGGCAACTTCGCGACGAAGCTGCTCAGCGGCAGCCCGACCGGGATCACCAAGGTGCGGGGGACGCCGCAGGTCCACAGCCTCGGCGAGCGCACCGTCTACCTGCTGCCGCTCTTCCACCCGGCGGCGGCGTTGCGGACCCCGTCGGTCAAGGAGACCCTGCGGGCGGACTTCGCGACGATCCCGGAGCTGCTGAAGAGACCACTGCCGGGACCGGCACCGAGCGCCGAGGAACTCGAGGAGGCCGAGGAAGAGGGCGGCTCGACCCCGCCTCCGCCCAGCGACCAGCTCGGCTTCTTCGGGTAGGGCAGTACCGGTCGTGGAGGTCGTGGAGACGAGCGGGGCCGAGGAGACCGAAGCCCTCGGGGCCCGGATCGCCGAGCGCCTAGGGCCGGGGGACGTCGTCCTCCTCTCCGGCGAGCTCGGGACCGGGAAGACGACCTTGGTCCGCGGAGCCTGCCGGGCACTCGGGGTCCCCGGCCCCGTCACCTCGCCCACTTTCACGATCGGCCAGCGCTACGCAGGCGGCCGCTTGCCGGTCTCCCACCTCGACCTCTACCGCCTGCAGACGCTCGAGGGGGAGGACCCGGCCCTGCTCGAGGACTACCTGCGGCCCGAGGGGGTCGCCTTCGTCGAGTGGCCCGGCGCCGGCTCCGGCCGGCTCGAGCGCCCGGCGCTCGAGGTGCGGCTCTTCCACCTCGACGAAGAGCGGCGGCGAGTGGAAGTCGACTGGCAGGGGTAGCGGGGCAGCGCGAAAAGCGCAGCAAACACTCGCTGGACGTGTTGAGGAGTAGGCGCGCCCAGCTTGTAGCATCGGCGCTCTGAACTCGATCGAGAAAGGCTAGGACGGCATGAAGGGACTTAAGGCGCTTGCGGCGGTACTGCTGGTGAGCGGATTGCTGATCGCGGCGGTGCCCGCTACTGCCGGTGCGGCTGCCTACAAGCACTACGTCGGGTGCGGGGTCTCCCAGAACGCCAAGCCGGCGCACTCCTGCCCGAAAAAGGCCAAGAAGGGCGCTTTCTTCAAAAGCCTCAACGGCGAAGTCGCCTACAGCGTCTGCGTCAAGTTCCCGAGCGGGAAAAACCTCTGCGCCCAGGCCCAGAAAGCCGAACAGGGGACCCTCTACGTGAACAAGATCACCTCGACGATCCCCGGCAAACACGTCGTCAGCTGGTACGTCAAAGGCAAAAAAGTCGGCTCCTGGGCTTTCACCGTAACCGGGTAGCGCCGCTCTGATCGTCGTCGGCTTCGACACCGCGACGGTGGACACCGTCGCCTGCTGCTGGCGCGAAGGCGAGGTCCTCCATTCCTCGCAGCTGGGGCTCTCCCCGCAGGGGAGGCCCCTCCATGCGACCCGGCTGCTGGAGGAGGTCGAGCGGGCGGCGGCGAGCGCCGGCGGCTGGGATGCGGTCGACCTGATCGCGGTCGGGCTCGGCCCAGGGACCTTCACCGGCCTGCGAGTGGGGATCTCGACCGCCCGCGGCCTTGCCCTCAGCCTCGGCCTGCCGGTGCGCGGGGTCTGCACCCTGGACGCCCTGGCGGCGGGGATCCTCGAAGCGGACGATTTGTCTGTTCCTTATGAGGGTCTGGCAACGAAAAGGAACAGACGAGCGCTTGCCGTGCTGGATGGCTGGCGGGGCGAGGTCTTCGCCGCCCTCTACTCACCGCAGGGCGAGCGAATCTGGGAGCCGGCGGTCTACCGGCCGGAGGATCTGGCCGAACGGGTCGCTGCGCTCGACCCACCCCCCGCGGTCGCCGGTTCGGGGGCGGTACGATTTCGCCAAGAGCTTGCCCGAGACGGCGTCCGGATAGCGGACGACTCCGATCCCGTCCACCGGGTTGCCGCGCGCCACGTCTGCGCGCTGGCGGCAGCGGCGACGGACCCGGAACCGGCCGGGCTCGCGCCGATCTATCTCAGACCCCCGGACGCGGAGCGGTGGCGTGAGCGAGACGCTTCACAGAGAGCCCGATGAGCTGACCCAGGAGGTCGGCGTCCGCAGGCTCGCCTACAGCGACCTGCCGGCGGTGATCTCGATCGAGCGGCGCTCGTTCCCGACCCCGTGGTCGCTGGCGATGTTCGTGCTCGAGCTCTCCAAGCCCTCGGGGATCTGCCTCGCTGCCCACGCCGGCGACGAGCTGCTCGGCTACGTGGTCTGCTCGCGCTACGACCAGGTCTGGCACCTGATGAACATCGCCGTCGCCCCTGAGCGCCGCGGCACCGGCGTCGCCGGGCAGCTGCTGCGGCGCCTGATCGCCGAGTCGGAGGGGAAGCTGCCGTTCACCCTCGAGGTCCGCGTCTCCAACGCGCGGGCGATCGGGATGTACGAACGCTTCGGCTTCCGCTCCGCCGGCGTCCGCCCTCGCTACTACCACGACAACGGCGAGGACGCCCTGATCATGTGGTTGGACTGAGGGTGGCTTGACTGACGTGGCTCGATTGAGGACCTGACGTGCTGCTCGCTATAGAGACCTCCTGCGACGACACCTGCGCCGCCGTCCTCGACGGCCCGCGCATCCTCAGCAACGTCATCTCCTCGCAGGCCGCCGCTCACGAGGGCTTCGGCGGCGTCGTCCCCGAGGTCGCCGCGCGCCACCACCTCGAGCTGGCGACCCCGGTGGTCGAGGCGGCGCTGGCCGAGGCCGGGGTGACGTTGGACGAGATCGAGGCGGTGGCGGCGACCGCGGGGCCGGGCCTGATCGGGGCGCTCCTGGTCGGGATCAGCACCGCCAAGGGGATCGCTGCCGCCCGGCGGCTGCCGCTGATCCCGGTCGACCACCTACAGGGCCACGTCGCCGCCAACTTCCTCGAGCCCGAGCCGCTGGAGCCGCCCTTCCTCTGTCTGATCGCCAGTGGCGGCCACACCCTGCTCGCCGGGGTCCGCGACCACGAGGGCTACGAGCTGCTCGGTCAGACCCTCGATGACGCCGCCGGTGAGGCCTTCGACAAGTCGGCGCGGCTGCTCGGGCTCGGCTACCCCGGTGGGCCCGCGGTCCAGCGCGAGGCCGAGAGCGGTGACCCGGAAGCGTTCGAGATGCCGGTGGCGATGTCCCGCAACCCCGGCCTCGACTTCAGCTTCAGCGGCCTCAAGACCGCGGTCCTCTACCGCTGCCGCGAGCTCGGGCCCGAGGGGGTGGAGGAGCGCAAGGCCGACGTCGCCGCTTCCTTCCAGGCAGCCGTGGTCGAGCAGCTGCGGGCGAAGCTGAAGCGGGCGCTGAAGAAAGGCGAGTGGGATGCCGTCGCGCTCGGCGGCGGCGTCGCCGCCAACGGGCCGCTGCGCGAGGCGGTCGGCGAGCTCTGCGAGGAGATGGGGGTGAGGCTGAAGCTGGTGCCGATCGCTCTCTGCACCGACAACGCGGCGATGATCGGCTCGGCGGCGCGTTTCGCGAAGCCGATCCCCTATCCCGACTACCTCGGCTACGACGCCTTCGCGACCGGAGAAACCACCACCCCCGCCGTCGCCCACTAGGCCCGATGGCCACCGTCGTCGTCTACTCCCGTCCGGGCTGCCACCTCTGCGAGAAAGCGATCGCGCAGATCGTCGCCCTGCACGAGCGGGGCTACCGCTTCGAGCTGCACGAGGTCGACATCGAGAGCCACGATCTGCTGCTGCGGCGCTACCTCGAGCGCATCCCCGTGGTCGAGGTCGACGGCGCCGAGGTCTCCGAGCTGATCCTCGACCGCGCGGCCCTTGAGGCCAAGCTCGATACTGTGGGGGCATGGTCGAGGTGATCGAGGAGTTCGACGCCGCAGGGGCATTTCCGGTCGAAGGCGAGCGCCTTTCGCTGGGCGTCGCCGCGCGGCTCTCGCGCTACCTGCAGGTCCTGACCCAGGCGCGGAAGATGGGGCGGGAGACGATCTCCTCGCAGGAGCTCTCCGAGTACACCCACATCAACCCGACCCAGATCCGCCGCGACCTCTCCGGCTTCGGCAAGTTCGGCAAGCGCGGCGTCGGCTACAACGTCGAGTCGCTGGTCTCGGAGATCCGCAAGATCCTCCGCACCTCCGGCCAGCACAACATCGCCCTCTTCGGCGCCGGCAACCTCGGCCAGGCGATCGCGACCTCCTCGATCTTCGCCGACCACGGCTTCCAGGTGGTCGCGGTCTTCGACTCGGACCCGGGCGTCGTCGGCAATCCGATCGGCGAGCTGACCGTCCGCGACATCGGCGACCTGCCGGCGGTCGTCGCCGAGGAGGAGATCGTCGTCGGCGTGCTGGCGGTCCCGGCCGAGGCGGCCCAGGACGTCGCCGACCGCCTCGTCAAAGCCGGCGTCAAGATCATCTTCAACTACTCCGAGCAGCTGCTGCAGGTCCCGCCGGAGGTCACCGTGCACACTTCGAGCCCGGCCGTCGACCTGCTCTACGCCCTGTACTTCTACCTCGCCTAGAGGCCCGCGCCTTGTCCCTGGACCTCGACCTCGCCCGCGAGAAGTTCGACGCCTCGCAGGACTTCACGATCGGGCTCGAGGAGGAGTTCGCGATCCTCGACCCGCGGACGCTGGAGCTCGAGCACCGCTTCGAGGATGTGATCGCGGCCTGCCGGCGCGACGAGCTGCTGGCGGAGTCGGCGGCGGGGGAGCTGATCGCCTCCGAGGTGGAGATCCGCTCCGGGCGGGCGGAGAGCTTCGCCGAGGCGGTCGAGCGCCAGCGCCAGCGGCGGGCGCGGCTCTTCGACGTCGTCGGTGACCTCGGCCTGGGGCTGGGGGCGATGGGGACGCACCCCTGGGCCGGCTACCTCGACCAGCGGATCATCGACACCCCGCACTACAACCGGCTCCGCCACGAACTCGGCTACGTCGCCCAGCGCAACAACACCTGGAGCCTGCATCTGCACATGGGGGTGCGGGGGGCCGACCGCGCGATCGCCGTCTGCGACTGGCTGCGCGAGCTGCTGCCGCTGCTGCTGGCGGTCTCGGCGAACTCGCCCTTCCTCGACCGCCGCGACACCGGCCTGCACAGCGTCCGCAGCGAGATCTTCACCCGCACCTTCCCGCGCTGCGGGGTCCCCTCGCCGTTCCGCGACTGGGACATCTACGCCGGCTTCGTCGGCGACCTTGAGCGCTACGGGTCGGTGGTCGAGTCGACGCAGCTCTGGTGGAGCGTGCGGCCGCATCACAGCTTCGGCACCGTCGAGGTGCGGATCTGCGACGCCCAGACCCGCGGCGATGAGTCCTTCGCGATGGCGGGCCTGATCGCCGCCTGTATCGCCCAGACCGCGCTCGACTACGACGAGGGCGGCTACGAAGGGCGGGGGGCGCCGCTCGCCGACCGCGAGATCGAGGAGAACCTCTGGCGGGCGATCCGCTACGGCGCCGGCGGCCGGATGATCGACTGGAGGCGCGGGGAGGAGGTGCCGACGCGGGCACTGCTCGAGCAGGTCCTTATCTGGACCGAGCCGGCCCGGACGCAGCTCGGGATCGATATTGCGCTGCCGGAGCGAAACGGGGCCCAGCGGGCGCGTGAGGCGCTCGACGCGGGGGTCGCGATCGAAGACGTCTACCGCGACGCCGTCGCCGAGACCCGCCGCACCTATGCCGGGGCGGGACGCGCCTCCGAGCGCGCCTGATCCGCGTCTTCGGGTGACAGTCCGCTCCTGAAGCGGGTCTGGACGCCCTCGCGCCGCCGTCGCCTATAGACTCCCGCGCCGCTAAAACCACCGGAGGAATAGGAACTTTGACCGACTTTCTGACCGATTACGGAGTGGTCGTCGCGCTTGTATGCGCAGCCGCCGCCGTCGTCTATGGACTTATCGTCACCCAGCGCCTACTCGCGAAGCCCGCGGGCAACGAGCGGATGCAGGAAATCTCCGGCGCCGTTCAGGAGGGCGCACAGGCCTACCTCAACCGCCAGTACACGATCATCGCCGCCCTCGCGGTGCCGATCGCGGTCCTGCTGCTCGTGCTGCAGAACTGGGAAACCGCGGTTGGCTTCCTGATCGGGGCAACGCTCTCGGGCGCCACCGGCTTCATCGGGATGAACGTCTCGGTGCGGGCCAACTCCCGCGTCGCCGAGGCCGCCCGCGGCGGTGTGCCGCCGGCGCTCGACGTCGCCTTCAAGGGCGGCTCGGTCACCGGCCTGCTCGTCGTCGGTCTGGCGCTGATCGGCGTCGCCGGCTACTACGGGTTCCTGCTCCTCATCGGCAGCACCGACAAGGAGGCCGTCGACGCGCTTATCGGCCTCGGCTTCGGTGGTTCGCTGATCTCGGTCTTCGCCCGTCTCGGCGGCGGCATCTTCACCAAGGCCGCCGACGTCGGTGCCGACCTGGTCGGCAAGGTCGAGGCGGGGATCCCCGAGGACGATCCCCGCAATCCGGCCGTGATCGCCGACAACGTCGGCGACAACGTCGGCGACTGCGCCGGTATGGCCGCCGACCTCTTCGAGACCTACGCGGTCACCACGGTTGCGGTGATGCTGCTCGGCGTCCTCACCTTCAACGGTGACTTCGCCCGCGAGGTCGCGATCTACCCGCTGGTCATCGGCGGCGTCGCGATCATCGCCTCGATCATCGGAGCGCTGGTGGTGCGAACGAAATCTGACCGCGTCGAGGGTGCCCTCTACCAGGGGGTGATCCTCGCCGGGCTGATCTCGATCGCCGCTTTCTACCCCGTCACCGACTGGCTGATGAGCGACCCGGTGAAGCTCGGCTTCGCCAACGCCGCGGCCGATGCGGTCAGCGTCGGTGACCTCTGGCTCTGTGCGGTAATCGGCGTCGCGGTCACGGCGCTGCTGTTCGTGATTACCGAATTTTATACGTCGACCCGGTTCCGGCCGGTGAAGACGATCGCCCAGGCCTCCGAGACGGGGCACGCGACGAACATCATCCAGGGGCTTGCCCAGGGTTTCCAGTCGACCGCCGCTCCGGCGCTCGTCATCGCCCTCGCGATCCTCGGTGCGAACGAGCTCGCCGGCATCTACGGCATCGGCATCGCCGTGATGGCGCAGCTCTCGCTCTGCGGTCTGATCGTCGCCCTCGACGCCTTCGGGCCGATCACCGACAACGCCGGCGGCATCGCCGAGATGGCGGAGCTGCCGGAGGACGTCCGCAACGTCACCGACCCGCTCGACGCGGTCGGCAACACCACCAAGGCTGTGACCAAGGGATACGCGATCGGCTCCGCCGCGCTCGCCGCGCTGGTGCTGTTCGCCGCCTTCAAGAGCGAGCTCGCCGACGAGGCCCCGGCCGGCTTCGACCTCAACAGCCTCTTCAACCTCTCCAGCCCGGACGTGCTGATCGGGCTGATCATCGGCGGCATGATGGTTTACCTCTTCGCCGCCCTGGCGATCGAGGCTGTCGGCCGCGCCGGCGGTCAGGTTGTCGAACAGGTCCGTGAGCAGTTCCGCGAGCACCCGGGGATCATGGAGGGGACCGAAAAACCGGACTACGGCAAAACGGTCAGCATCGTCACCCTGGCGGCGCAGAAAGAGATGATCCTGCCGTCGCTGATCCCGATCGTCGTCCCGGTGATCGTCGGCGTCCTCAGCGTCGACGCGCTCGGCGGCCTCCTGATCGGCGTCATCGTCGTCGGCCTCTTCGCCGCGATCAGCATGACCGCCGGCGGGGGTGCCTGGGACAACGCGAAGAAGCTGATCGAGGACGGTGCCCACGGCGGTAAAGGCTCGCCGGCGCACGAAGCCTCGGTGACCGGCGACACGGTCGGTGATCCCTACAAGGACACGGCCGGCCCGGCGATCAACCCGATGATCAAGGTCGCGAACATCGTCGCGATTCTGATCATCCCGATTGTGAAGTTCTAAACGGCTTTGCGGTGGAGGGGCGTGGTGCCCCTTCCCCGAAGACCGTCGCGCAGCTGGGGCGTCCTTGGGGGCGCCTTTGTTGCTTCTTGAGCCTTCGTGGAAGGGGCACCACGCCCCTCCACGACAGTTGCAGGAGGTGCCGATGGGGATGGTGAGCCGCTCCTCCAGCTAGTTTTTGCGCGATGAGGGGGCTGATTCATAGGGCGACCTACCCGCTGCGGCGGTGGCCGCGGCTTTCGAAGCTGGCGATCGGCGGTGCTGTGGCGCTCGTGCTCGTGATCGCTGCGGCGAACGTCTACGTGCTCTCGGTTGGCGGTGATTCGACCTCTGACGTTGCTGATGTGCCTCGGACTGAAGTCGCGATTGTTCCCGGTGCTTTGGTCGAGCCCGATGGGAACCTGAGCGCGATGCTGGCGGCGCGGGTCGAGCAGGCTTCGCGGCTTTGGCACGCGGGCAAGGTGGAGAAGATCCTCGTCTCCGGTGACCACGGGACCTGGCGCTACGACGAGCCGGACACGATGCGGAAGGCCCTGGTTTGGGACGGGGTCGCTCCTGAAGACGTTTTCGAGGACCACGCCGGCTTTGACACCTGGGCGACGATGGTGCGGGCGCGGCAGATCTTCGGTGTCCGCGACGCGGTCGTCATCACCCAGGGCTTCCACATGCCGCGGGCGCTCTATCTCGCCGACGAGGCGGGGATCGACGCGACCGGTCTCACCGCCGACACCCAGCCCTGGGGCTATCAGGGTCGCAAGAGCACTGCGCGCGAGGTGCTCTCCCGGGTCAAGGCGATCGTCGATGTCACCCTCGACACCCCGGCCCTAGCCGGCCCGAAGATCCCGATCGCGACCAGCGACGGCCGCGAAAGCTGGGGCCCGGAGCCGCCGCCCGGGACGCCGCCCGCCGGTTCGCCCTAACAGCTCGCCAGCGAGTTGGCGTAGAAGCGCAGGTATGCGGGCCAGTGGCGGGTCCAGTAGGCGCCGTCGTGGCCGCCGCTGCCGGTGTGGGCGCTGAGGTCGGCGCCGTCGGCCCGTAGGTAGCCGACGAAGCCTTCGTCGTAGACGCGGAACGGGTCCGCGTCGCCGTAGTCATTCCACACGCGCATATTCTCGAAGGCATCGTTGTTGCCGCGGACCATGCCGACGACGTCGTTGCGCTCGAAGTCGGCGGCGCTGTCGAAGGCGCCGGGGGCCGTTTCGTCGGCCTCGAACCAGAGCGCGGGAGAGTGGCCGCCGGCGGCGCAGAAGCGGTTGGGGTGAAGGAGCGCCAGGTCGTAGGCGCCGAAGCCGCCCATCGAGATGCCGCCGATCGCGACCCGGTGGGGGTCGGTGCCGAAGCGCCGTTCCACCGTCGGGATCACCTCCCGCATCACGTAGCGACCCCAGTCGCCTTCGGCCCGGTCGTGCCAGTAGCTGTGGTCGTCGCCGTCGGGGAAGGCGACGATCGGCGCTTTCCGGCCCAGCTTCGCCAGGCCTTCGAAGACCGCCTCGTTGCCGATAAAGGTCTCCTCGGAGCCGCCGCGGCCATGGAGGAAGACCAGCAGCGGCCGCTCCCCCCGGGGCTTGGTCCTCGCCGGCAGAATCACGCTGATGCTCAGGTCCCGGCCAACCGCCTGACTGTGGACCTTCACATGGACCACCCGCGCTCCGTGCTCGTCGACCGGTGCGAAGACGGTGGCTGCGAGGGCAAGGTAGGCGGCAGTGGTGGCGAGGAAGGCCACGGCGATGGCAGCGACCCGCCTGCGCCTGCGGAACTGCGCAGGAGTAGGGCGATGCGGAGGGTTCATCGGGCGCCAGGATACCCGCGACGCCCTGAGCGCTCTGTAGGGTTCTCGGCGTGCGGCGGGGGATAACCAGCGCGCTTTTCACGGTCCTGCTGATGGCGCCGACCAGCGCTCTCGCGGCGCCGCCCGCCAATGACGACTTCGCCGACCGCCAGGCCCTCGGCAGCACGCTGCCGCTCGAAGTCGATGCCTCAAACGTCGAAGCGACGGGGGAGGAAGAAGACGGGGAGGAAATCTCCTTCTTCGCCGCAGGCCACTCCGTCTGGTTCGAATGGGAGGCACCTGCGACGGGGTGGACCACGGTCGGCGCCTGTGGGAGCGACTTCTCGGCGCTGGTCGGCATCTTCACCGGCAACGACCTCGAAAACCTGACGAAGGCCGTCAGCGGGAACCCTGCCGAAGGCCCGCAGTGCAGGTATCCCGAACGCGAGTACACCTTCAAGGCCGTAGCCGGAACGGATTACGTAATCGGCGTCGACGGGAACGCCTTTACCGGCCCGGAACCTTTCCCGGCCAGAACCGAAGGTGAGATCAAGCTGCGGATCGAAGCGACGCCGCCACCGCCCAACGACGACTTCGCCGATGCCGCCGACCTCACGGCCGCCGGGCAAACCTATGAATTCGAATCCGGAGAACCCTTCTACTTCGCCCGGCTCGAAAGCTACAACTGGGCCGCCGATAAGGAGCCCGGAGAGCCCGACCACCAGGGAGACCCCGGCGGCGCCTCGGCCTGGTACGAGTGGACCGCACCGGCGTCGGGGACGGCGCGCATGACCATGTGCTGCTTCGGGTCGGCCCTCCTCGGCATCTACACCGGCAGCGCCGTCGATCAGTTGACGCCGCTGTCCACCGAAGTGGAATTCTGGCCCGAAGTGAGGGCCGAGGTGACCGCCGGCCAGACTTACCGGATCGCCGTCGACGGCGCCTTTGATGAGGCGACCGGAGAAGCTGCCCAAGTCTTCTACTCGGTCAACGTCTCGATGAACCTCCCACCCTCGCCTCCGCCGATTCCGGCCGTGGAAGCGACGAGGCCCGAAGCCGACATCCTCACCCCCGACACCACCCTCTCCCGGATCTACGCCAAGCGGATGCCGCCGCTCCTCGTCGGCTTCAGGTTCAAATCGAGTGAGCCTGGAAGCACGTTCCGTTGCAGTCTCGATCGCCGGCCCTTCGAGCCCTGCGCCGCGCAGAAGAGATTCAAGCGCTCGCCCCCCGGTCGCCATAAGCTCCGGGTCGTCGCCGTCGACCCGACCGGAAACGTCGACCCGACGCCCGCCGTCGCCCACTTCAGGTTCCCACCTCCGCGCCGTCGCTGAGCGCTAGGGTCGCGCCCGTGGACGACGGGCCGATCAACGTCGCGGACTTCGAGCGCCTCGGGGCGGAGAAGCTCGAGCAGGGCCCGCGCGACTACTTCGCCGGTGGCGCCGGGGACGAGATCACGCTGCGGGAGAACGTCGCCGCCTGGGGCCACTGGCGGCTGCGGCCGCGGGTGTTGAAAGACGTCCGCGAGGTCTCGACCTCGGCGCAGGTGCTGGGCGGCCCGGTCGAGATGCCGGTCCTGGTCGCCCCGGTCGCCTATCAGCGGATGGCGCATCCCGAAGCCGAGCGGGGGATGGCGGCGGGAGCCGAGGCGGCCGGCACGGTGATGTGCCTCTCAACCCTCTCGACGACCCGCCCCGCCGAGGTTGCCGCGGCGGCTCCCGACGGCCGGCACTGGTTCCAGCTCTACGCCTTCAAGGACGCGGCGGTGACGCGGGCGCTGATGGACGAGGCGATCGACGCCGGCTTCGAGGCGATCCTCGTCACCGCCGACGCCCCTCCGGGCGGCAACCGCGAGCGCGACCGTCGCAATCACTTCACGCTGCCGGCGGAGCTCGGGACGCCGAGCCTCACCGCTGCGACCGGCGGCGCCGAGGCGCTGACGATCGAGCAGACCTTCGCGCTGATGAACCACGCCCTCACCTGGGCCGATGTAGAAGGCCTCGCCTCCGAGTGCAGCATCCCTGTCTTCGTCAAGGGCCTCGTGACCGCCGAGGACGCGGAGTTGGCCCTCGCCCACGGCGCCGCCGGCGTCGTCGTCTCCAACCACGGCGGCCGCCAGCTCGACCGCTCCCTCGCCACCGCCGACGCCCTGCCGGAGATCGCCGAGGCCGTCGCTGGGCGGGCGACGCTCCTGGTCGACGGCGGCATCCGCCGCGGCATCGACGTCGCCACCGCGCTGGCCCTCGGTGCCGACGCCGTCCTCGTCGGCCGCCCCGCCCTTTGGGGCCTCGCCGCGGGCGGAAAAGAGGGCGTCGCCCGGGTCCTGGGGATGCTGCGGAAGGAGCTCGAGCTGACCCTCGGCCTCTGCGGCTGCACCTCACCGGGCGATCTCACCCGCAGCCACGTGCAGAGGGCACCGGTCACGTCCGTATATTCGGTCTGAGTGACCGGTTCTCGTCCCTCATAGATGGCCCAGCGGATCCCCAGAGACGAATCGCTGAGCCGTGTCCACGGCGTCGGGGCGCTTTTCTCCGCCGCCTACGGCAACGTCGGCTCCTCGATCTACTACGCCCTCGGCGTCACCGCCGCCTTCGCGCTCGGGCTGACCCCGGTCGCCTTCGTCATCTCGGGCCTGATCTTCGCCGCCACCGCCGCCACCTACGCCGAGGCGACGGTGATGTTCCCCGAGGCCGGCGGCTCCTCCAGCTTCGCCCGCCACGCCTTCAACGAGCTGGTCAGCTTCATCGCCGCCTGGGGGCAGATGCTCAACTACACGATCACGGTCGCGATCTCGGCCTTCTTCGTGCCCCACTACCTGGCCGTCTTCTGGCCCTGGCTCGGGGACAGCCCGGGGGACATCATCGGCGGCGCGGTGCTGATCGTCGGCCTCGCCCTGATCAACATCCGCGGCACCGAGGAGTCGGCGAAACTGAACCTGATCCTCGCCGTCGCCGACCTCGCGACCCAGGTGATCCTGGTCGGGATCGGCATCGTCCTCGTCCTCAGCCCGGACACCCTCGTCAACAACGTCCACCTCGGGGTGGCGCCGACCTGGAGCGACTTCCTGCTCGGGATCGCGGTCGGGATGATCGCCTACACCGGGATCGAGACGATCTCCAACATGGCCGAGGAGGCCAAGGACGCGGCGCGGACGATCCCCCGCAGCGTCGGCCTCACCGTGGTCGCGGTCCTGGCCCTCTACCTGCTGATCCCGATCGTCGCCCTCTCGGCGATGCCGGTGACCCAGGACGCCGCCGGCCACTACACGACCGCGCTCGGGTCGACCTTCGCCGACGACCCGATCCTCGGCATCGTCGAGAACCTCGGCCTCACCAGCCTGCCGACCGAAATCCTGCGCTACTACGTCGGCATCCTCGCCGCCGTGATCCTGCTGATCGCGACCAACGCCGGGCTGATCGGCGTCTCCCGCCTCACCTACTCGATGGGCCAGCACCGCCAGCTCCCCGAGGGGCTGCGCCAGGTCCACCCGAAGTACCGCACCCCCTACATCGCGATCCTGATCTTCTCGGTCATCGCGATTGTCACCCTGCTGCCGGGGCAGACCGACTTCCTGGCGACGATGTACTCGTTCGGGGCGATGCTCTCGTTCACGATCGCCCACGTCGCGGTGATCCAGCTGCGCCGCAACAAACCCGACGTCGAACGGACCTGGAAGCCGCCCTTCAACCTGCGCATGTTCGGGGTCGAGGTGCCGATCACCGCCGTCCTCGGCGGCCTCGGCACCTTCATCGCCTGGCTGGTGGTGATGGCGCTGAACCCCCGCACCCTGGTCGTCGGGCTCGGCTGGATGGCCCTCGGGATCGCCGTCTACGTCCTCTACCGCCGCAACCAGGGCCTGCCGTTGACGGAGACGGTGAAGGTGGTGCTGCCGGAGCCCCTCGGGGTCGAAGAGGTCGAGTACCGAAGCATCCTCGTCGCCTTCGAGGACGACGAGACCTTCTCGCCGGAGATGGTGGCGACCGCGGTCAAGCTCGCCTCCAAGCGCCGCCGCGGCATCCACGTCCACTCGATGATGACCGTGCCCACCAACCTGCCCCTGAACGCCGAGATGCCCGAAGCCGAAGACGAGGCCCAGCGGAAGATCGAGGAGGCGAAGCTGATCGGCGGCCAGCGGGTGACCGGCCACGTCTCCCGGGTGCGGCCGGGACAGGCGGGCTACTCGGTCGCCGACGAGGCGGCGGAGATCAAGGCCGGGGCGATCGTCGTCGGCCTCCGCTACCGCAACGGCGTCCCGCTCTACGACAAGACCCTGCAGACGGTCCTCGGCGAGCGGCCCTGCCGGGTGATCGTCGTCTCCGACCCGACCGACAAGCCGCCGGCGGTACCCGGCGCCGCCCTGGCCGAGGCGCGATGAGCGGGGAGCGTGTCTACCGTGGCGCCGTCCGCGCCTTCTCGCTCGGCTTCCTGGCGATCGGCCTCGTCGTCCTCGTCGTCACCCTCGCCAACGGCGGCGGCCCCGCCTCGGTCGGCTTCCTGCTCGGGATCGCCTTCCTCCTGGTCGGCGGCGGCCGGCTCTGGGTCGGGATGAGGATGGAGCGATGAGCGAGGGGGACGGCACGCAGGGCGCTCCGGGTGCCGCCGGGGCCGGGCCGAACGAGCAGGAGCCGCCCCGCCCCGAGCCGATCCTCGACCGCGGCCTCGGCGTCCCGGCGCTCTTCGCGGCCGCCTACTCGGCAGTCGGCTTCTCGATCTACTTCTCCCTCGGCGTCGTCGCCGACCGCGGCCTCGGCCTGACGCCGCTGATCTTCCTTGCCGCCGGCCTCCTCTTCGGCCTCACGACGCTCTCCTACGTCGAGGGCGGGGCGATGTTCCGCGAGCGCGGCGGTTCCTCGACCTTCGCCCGCCACGCCTTCAACGAGCTGATCGCCTTCATCGCCGGCTGGGCGATCCTGATCGACTACCTGATCGTCATCGCCCTGGCGGCGCTCTCGGTGCCCCATTACCTGGAGCCGTTGAGCGGGGACTTCGCCAGCCCCGGCTGGGAGGTCGGGATCGCAGCGGCGGTGATCGTCGTCATCTGCGGGCTCAACATCCTCAACGTCACCGGCCGCGAGCGCCAGGGCTCGTTGACCCTGCTCGCGCTCGCCGACCTCGGCCTGCAGCTGGCGGTGATCGTCGTCGGGATGTTGGTCGTGATGCACCCCGACCGGCTCACCGCCGAGCTCAACCTCTTCACCGATCCCAGCTTCCGCGACATCGTCTACGCGGCGGTGGTGGCGATGCTCGCCTACGCCGGGATCGAGGCCGCCTCCGACCTCGCCCCTGAGATCGACGTCAGCCGCGAGGACCTGAAGCGGGTGACCAGCGTCGGCGCCATCGGGGTGCCGCTCGTCTACGCCGGGATGGCGGCGATCGCGCTGATGGCGGTGCCGGTGGTCGGCGGCCCCGACGGGCCCCACACCGCGCTCGGCGGCGAATTCGTCGAGGAGCCGGTGCTGGGGGTGGTCTCCGCCTTCGAACCGGCCTGGGTGGCGACGACGATGGAATGGCTGGTCGCGGTGATCGCGACCCCGGTCCTGATCTGGGCCGCCAGCACCTCGATGCTCGGGGTCTCCCGCCACATCTACACGCTGGCGATCAACCGCCAGATCCCCAGCTGGCTCGGCAAGCTGCACCGGCGCACGGCGACGCCCTACGTGGCGATCGTCCTCAGCGGCCTGATCGCGGTCGGCCTCGTCATCCCCACCAATGTCAAGCTGCTGGCCGGGATCTACGCCTTCGGGGCGACCCTGGCGATCACGATCGCCCACCTCTCGATCATCCGCCTGCGGGTCAGCCAGCCGGAGAAACGGCGGCCGTTCAAGATCCCGTTCGGGTTCGCCTGGGGCCACGCGGAGGTGCCGCTGCCGGCGGTCTTCGCGGCGCTGGTCAGCGCCCTCGCCTTCATCAGCGTCCTCGCCTACCACTCGACCGCGCGCTGGGTCGGGCTCGGCTGGATGGCCTTCGGGCTCACCTTCTACGTCGTCTACCGCAAGGTCTTCGAGGGCACGACGCTGACCAGGCGGGTCACCGTGACCGAGCAGGCGCTGACCAAGCAGGTCCCGGAAATCGAATTCACCAACATCCTCGTCCCTGTCTTCGGGACCCGGTTCGACGACGACATCGTCGCCACCGCAGGGCGCCTGGCGGCGGCTGACGCGCGCACCCCGAAGGGGGGGCACGATTCGCGCCTCGACGTCGTCTACGTGATCGAGGTGCCGCTGAGCCTGCCGCTCGACGCGCAGCTGCCGAAGGAGAAGGAGGAGCAGGCGCGGCGGGCGCTGGAGCGGGCTCGCGAGGTGGGGGAGGAGTATGAGGACGTCGAGGTGACGACCGACGTGATCCGCGCCCGCAAGGTCGGCGCCGGGATCCTCGAGGCCGCTCGCGCCAGCAACGCCGAGGCGATCGTGATCGGCGGCGAGCCGCCGACGAAGATCCGCGGCGGCGGCGTCCTCGGTGGCATCGGCGCCGCCAAGCCGGAGGAGATCGGGGCGGCGACCGAGTACGTGCTGAAGAAAGCGCCCTGCCGGGTTCTGCTCACGGCTCCGCCGGAACCCGAATAGCGCCTAGTATCCGGCCCATGTTCGTTCTGATCGTCGGCTGCGGCCGAGTCGGCTCCTCGGTGGCAAGGGCGATGCTCCGCGAGGGCCATCAGGTCTCCTGCCTCGACGAGGACCCCGAGTCGCACGCCCGGCTCGAGGTCGGCCTGGAGAAGTCCTGGGAGGACCTCGGCGGCCAGTTCACGGTCGGTGCCGGCCTCGAGACCGAGGCCCTGGAGGCCGCCGGGATCATCAACGCCGACGTCTTCATCGCCTCCACCGACGGCGACAACACGAACATCGTCATCGCCCAGATCGCCCAGCGCCAGTACGAGGTGCCGACCGTGATCTCCCGCGTGCTCGACCCGCTGCGGGCCGAGTGGTACCAGCGCCAGGGTCTCAACACGGTCTGCCCGACCCGGGTCGCGATCGACCTGTTGGAGGCCGAGGTGCGCAGCGCCGCCGGGCGCGGCGGCTCCCCCGACGACACGCCGGCGGCGGCGTAGGAAGCGGGGAAGGGGCGCATGTACATCATCGTCGTCGGCGCCGGCAAGGTCGGCTGGAACCTGGCCCGCGAGCTCCTCGACAAGGAGCACGAGGTGACCCTGATCGAGAGCGACCGCCGCCGCTACCTGACCGTCGAGCAGGAGCTCGAGCACAACATCACCTATGGCGACGCCTCCGAGCTCTGGGTGCTGGAGCGGGCGGGGATCCAGCGCGCCGACATGGTGATCGCGGTCACCGGTGACGACGAGGACAACATGCTGATCTGCCAGGTGGCGAAGGAGAAGTACCTCGTCGACCAGATCATCGCCCGCGTCAACAACCCGCGCAACCGCCGCCACTTCGACCTGCTGGGGATCAAACCCTCGGTCTCGGCCACCGACCTGATTCTGCGCCTGCTCGAGCACGAGGTGCCCGAGTACGGGCTCGTCCACCTGCTCGACCTGCAGGAGGAGCAGCTGGAGATCATCGAGATGCTGCTGGGCAAGGACTCGGGCGTCACCGGCCGCCGGGTCGGCGACCTGCAGATGCCCGAAGGGAGCCTGCTGATCTCGGTCCTGCGCGAAGGCAAGGGGTTCGTCCCCAACGCCGACACCGTCCTCCAGGAAGGCGACGAGATCCTCGCCGTGCTCGACCCCGGCAAAGAGGAGGACCTGAAGGCGCTCTTCGGGCCCGACAGCAACGGGGCTAACGGGTCCGAAGCCGGGTAGTAGGCCGTCGTGCCCGATCGCAAGGTCGATTTCCTGCTGGTCGGCGGCGGCATGGCCTCCGCCCACTGCGCCTCCGAGCTGCGCCGGCGCGGGTCGGAGGGCTCGATCCTGCTGGTCGGCCGCGAGCCGGAGCCGCCCTACGAACGGCCGCCGATCTCGAAGGAGTACCTGCGCGGGGAGGCCGGCCGCGAGGACGCCCACGTCAACGGCGGCCGCTCCTGGTACGAGGAGAACGATGTCGAGCTGCTGACCGGCAAGAACGTGATGGGGCTCGACCTGGAGGCGCGGACGGCGAAGATCCAGGGCGGGGAAGAGGTCGGCTTCGACAAGGCCCTGCTCGGGACCGGGGCGATGGTCAACATCCTCCGCGTCGAGGGGGCCGAGAACGAGGGCATCCACTACCTGCGCGCCTTCGGCAACGCCGACGCGATCCGCGCCGACGCCGAGGGAGCCGAGCACGTGGTCCTCGTCGGCGGTAGCTACATCGGCTGCGAGGTCGCCGCTTCACTGACCGCGCGTGGCACCAAGTGCACGATCGTCGCGATGGAGGACGTCGCCCTCTCACGGACCTTCGGCGAGGACGCCGGCCGCTGGTTCCAGGAGCAGTTGGAATCCCACGGGGTGACCTTCCACGGCGGCGAGACCCTGAGTGCCTTCGAGGGCGACGGCCGGGTCAAGGCGATCGTCTGCGAGAGCGGCCTCAGCGTCGAGTGCGACACGGTCGTCGTCGGCGCCGGCGTGCGGCCGGACGCGCTGCTCGCCCAGCGGGCCGGGATCGAGGTCGGCGACGGCGGCATCGTCTGCGACTCGAAGCTCGAGACCTCGGCCCCGGGGATCTACGCCGCCGGCGACTGCTGCTCCTACGACAGCGTCGTCCACGGCAGCCGCATCCACGTCGAGCACTGGGACGTGGCGATGCAGCAGGGCACCCACGCGGCCGGCAACATGCTCGGCGAAGACGCCGACTACGAGGTCGTGCCGTACTTCTTCAGCGACCTCGCCGACTGGGCCTCCCTCGAGTACGTCGGCCCCGCCTACGAGTGGGACCGCGAGGTCTGGCGCGGCGACCGCGACAGCGGCGCGTTCTCGGTCTGGTACCTGCAGGGCGACCGCGTCGCCGGCTGCCTCAGTGTCGACCGTCCCGAGGAACTGGCCGAGGCGCGGCAGATGATCGCCGAGGGAACTCCCTTCTCCTGAGTCCCTTATCCTGAGGGGACCGTTGCGGCCTGGTGTAATGGCAGCACGCCTCGCTCTGGACGAGGTAGTCGGGGTTCGAGTCCCTGGGCCGCAGCTTTCCCTGCAAAGGCGTCGAATCCCTTTGCTAGCTTCGCCCCTATGCGGACCCCTGCCAAGAAGACGATCCTCCTCGCCCTCGCGGCGCTGCTTGCGCTGCTCGTCGCCGGTTGCGGCGGCGGCGACGAGACCGAAACGACGACGACGCCGACGATCGAAGAACCGACGGCGCTGACGAAGGACGAACTGATCACCCAGGGCGACGGGATCTGCGCCGAGGTCAACGCCGCCGTGGGCGCGCTCAGCTCCTCGGAAAGCTCGGAAGCCTCGGTGACCGGCGACAGCGAAAAAGTCGCCAACCTCTACACCGGCATGGTCGAACGCCTCCAGGACCTCGGCGCGCCTGAAGGCGAAGACGCCGAGTACGCCAAATTCGAAGAAGCGACCGCGGAACTCGGCCAGGTCGAGGCAGACCTGAAGCTGGCGGCCGAACGCGAAGACGTGGCGACGGTTGAAGAAAAAGGCCAGGAAGCCGCGGCGGCGCTGGAAGAGTTCCAGACCCAGGCGGCGGCCTACGGCTTCGAAGACTGCAGCGCCGAACCGGGTCTGCCGCCGGCGGTCGACGGTAGTCCGACGACCAGCGGCGAAGAATTCGAAGGGGGCGAAGAAGAAGGCGGCGTCGAAGTGGAACCGGAATTCGAAGAAGCGCCCGAAGAAGAAATCGTCCCTGAAGAAGAAGTAGCCCCCGAAACCGGCGGCGCGGGCGGCGGGCCGGAAGCTCCCGAACCGGCGCCTGAAACCGGCGGCGAATCAGGCGGCGTCGGGCCTGGCTGATCCCCTCTCCGAACTTTGGGGGGTTTTAGCCCCCTCGACTTCGGAGCGGCTGGGTTGGGGAGGGTGTCGGTGTCCCTCTCCGGAATTGACCTCCCCTCCGCTTCGCTGCGGGGAGAACCTGCTGCGCGGCTTCGCCGCGCAAGAGACAGATTGCATGTCGCCGAACATTCCTCCGAGGGACACCGACACCCTCCCCTCAAGCGAGCTCCGGTTGCTCGCTGATTCCCGCGGAGGGGTGACCGGACCCTCCCTTCGCAGCGCCTTTCCCTAGGCCTCAAGCAGCTGATTCGGACCAGGTGCCGTAGAGCTTGGCGTAGGCGCCGCCGGCTGCGATCAGCTCGTCGTGAGTTCCCTCCTCGGCGATCTGGCCTTGCTCTAGGACGACGATCTTTCCGGCTCGGCGGATGGTGGAGAGACGGTGGGCGATGACTATGGCGGTGCGGCCGTGGAGGAGGCGCTCTAGGCCTCGCTCGATCGTTTTCTCGGTGCGGACGTCGACGTTGGAGGTCGCCTCGTCGAGGATGAGGATTCGGGGTTCGGCTAGGAGGGCACGGGCGAAGGCGACCAGCTGGCGCTGGCCGGCCGAGAGCTGGATACCGCGCTCGCCGACCTGGGTCTCGAGGCCCTGGGGGAGCTCGGCGACGAACTCGGTCGCGCCGACGGCGGCGATCGCGGCGTCGATCTCCTCTTCGCTCGCCTCCGGCCGCCCGAAGGCGACGTTCTCACGGACGCTGCCGCTGAAGAGGAAGCCCTCCTGCGGGACGATCCCGAGCTGGCGCCGCAGCGCCCGCTGCTGGACCCCGCGGAGGTCGTGGCCGTCGACCCGGACCGTCCCCTCCTGCGGGTCGTAGAAGCGGGCGACGAGCTTGGCGAAGGTCGACTTGCCGGCCCCGGTGGCGCCGACCAGCGCCAGCGTCTGCCCGGGCGGTACGTGGAGGTCGACGTCGCGCAGCGCCCAGAGGTCGTCGCCGGGGGCGGCGCCCTCCTCCTCGTCGGTCTGCTCGGCGTAGGAGAACCAGACTCCCTCCAGCTCGATCTCGCCACGCAGCGTCCCCGGGTCGATCGCGCCCGGCGCGTCGACCATGTCCGGCGCCGTGTCCAGCAGGTCGAAGATCTTGTCGAGCGCCGCCATCCCCTGCTGGTAGGTCGTGTAGAGCTGGGAGAGTTCCTGGATCGGTTCGAAGAAGCGGGTCAGGTAGCCGACGAAGGCGACGACGACGCCGACTTCGAGCGCCCCGTTGACCGCCTGGCTGCCGCCGTATAGCAGGATCACCGCCGTCCCCACCGCCGCCAGCAGTTCGACCGCCGGGAAGTAGGAGGCGTTGAGGTAGACGGTCTTCATGTTGACGTCGCGGTTCTGTTCGTTCAGCTCGGTCATCGCCGCCACGTGGCGCGGCTCCTGGCCGAAGCTGCGCACCACCCGGACGCCGCTGAGCGTCTCCTGCAGGTAGGCGGTGACGGCGGCGATCCGCTCGCGGGTCGCCCGGTAGGTGCCGGCGGAGACGATCCGGAAGACGACGCTCGCCACCGCCAGCAGCGGGAAGGTGACGAAGGTGATCAGCGCCAACTTCACGTCGAGAAAGAGCATGATCACGACGACGCCGACCAGGGTCAGGGTGCTGGAGAAGATCGTCACCAGGCCGTTGGTGACCAGCTGGTTCAGGGCTTCGACGTCGTTGGTCATCCGCGAGATCAGAACGCCGGGGCTGCGGCGGGTGAAGAACCCGATCGACATCGACTGCAGGTGGGCGAAGATCCGCTCGCGCAGGTCCTGCAGGGCACGGGTCCCGACCCAGCCGACGAGGTAGCTCTCCCAGTAGGTGGCGACGGCGTAGAGGACGGTGGCGAAGACGAAGGCGGCGACGATCAGGTCGAGGGCGCCGACGTCGCCGGCGCTGATGCCGGTGTCGATCGCCTTGCCCAGGAGGAAGGGAGGGGCGAGGGCGGCGCCGGTCTCCAGCAGCAGCGCCGTGAACATCAGGATCATGCGGGTGCGGTAGGGCCGCAGCAGGCCGATCATCCAGCGCACCTTGCGCCCCCGCTGGTCCTCGCCGCGGATCAACCGCCAGAGGTCGGCGAAGAGCAGGCCGACGTTGCGCAGGTTGCTCATAGCCGCGCCACCTCCTCGCGCTGCTCGAGGTCGCGCTGGAGGAAGACCGAGTCGGCGAGGCCGTGCTCGGCGATCTCGCGGTAGAAGCCGCAGCCCGCCATCAGCTCCTCGTGGCTGCCACGGTCGACGATCGTGCCGCCGTCCATCACCACGATTTCGTCGGCGAGGGAGACGGTGGAGAGGCGGTGGGCGATGATGAAGGTCGTTCGCCCGGCCATCGCTTCCCCGAGCCCGGTTTTGATCGCCGCCTCGGTGGTCGCGTCGACCGAGGAGGTGGCGTCGTCGAGGATGAGGATGCGCGGGTCGGCGAGCAGGGCGCGGGCGATCGCCACCCGCTGGCGCTGACCGCCGGAGAGGGTGAGGCCGCGCTCGCCGACCCGGGTCTCGTAGCCGTCGGGGAGTTCGCGGATGAAGGCGTCGGCCTGGGCGCGCCGGGCGGCGGCTTCGATCTCCTCGATCGAGGCGTCCTGCTGTGCGTAGGCGATGTTCTCGGCGACCGAGGCGGTGAAGAGGAAGCTGTCGTCGCCGACGAAGGCGATCTGCGAACGCAACGAGTCGAGCTCGACGCCGCGCACGTCGGCGCCGTCGACCAGCACCGTCCCCTCGCTCGGGTCATAGAGCCGCGCGATCAGCCCGACCAGGCTCGTCTTCCCTGAGCCGGACGGCCCCACCAGAGCCACCGTCCGACCGGCCTCGACGGCCAGGTCGACGCCCGTCAGCGAGGCGGAGCCACCGTCGTAGCGCAGGGTCGCCCCGCGCAGCTCGACGGCGCCGCCGCCGGCCGGCAGCGGTGGGGCGCCGGGCGGGCTCTGGATCGCCGGTTCGCGGTCGAGGATTTCGAACATGCGGTTGCCGGAGGCGACGGCGCGCTGGGCCATCCCCAGCGCCATCCCGAGCGAGCGCATCGGTCCGGCGAGCATGGCGACGTAGGTGTAGAAGGCGACGAAGGCGCCGAGGCTGAGGCTGCCGTTGATCACCTCGCGGCCGCCGACCAGCAGCACCAGCGCGATCCCGATCTGCGGCAGCAAGCCGATCAGCGGCGAGAAGAAGGCCTGCACGCGGGTCGTGTAGATGCTCTGGTCGAAGACGCGGGCGACGACGCGCTGGAAGCGGTGGAGCTGGTGTTCCTCGCGGGCGAACGCCTTGACGATGCGGATCCCGGAGACGTTCTCCTCCGCCTCCGCGGTCAGTTCGGCGATCCGCTGCTGTACCTCCTGCTGAGCCGGGCGGGAGATCTGGCTGTATCTGGTCGCGGTGACGATCACGAACGGCGCCGGGATCAGCGCCACCAGCGCCAGCAGCGGGTTGATCGCGATCATCACCACCGCCGCCAGGGTGATCGTCAGCAGGTTCTGGGTGATGAAGATCAGCCCGTAGCCGAGGAAGAAGCGGATCGACTGGAGGTCGACGGTCGCCCGCGACATCAGCTGCCCCGTCTGCTGGGAGTCGAAGAAGCCGAGGTCGAGTCGCTGCAGGTGGGCGTAGAACTGCTGGCGCAGGTCGAATTCGACTGCCAGCGAGACTTTGCCGGCGACCACCCGTCGCACCACCGTCAGCCCCAGCCGCAGGATGCCGGCGCCGACGATCGCCAGCGCCAGCGGCAGCAGGTCGGGCTTGTTCCCGTCCTTGATCGCGTTGACCGCTTCGCCGATCAGCCACGGGATCAGCACCGTCATCCCCATCGCCGCCCAGGCGAAGACCAGCGACCCCCAAAGCTGCAGCCGGTAGGGGCGCAGGTATCCCATCAAACGGCGGTAGGTGCGCACCTACTCACTATACAAAGTGAAGTATTGGTTATTCCAGGCGCGCGGCGGCCTTGGCGCTGGGGACTTTGCCTTCCTCGCACTTTTTCGCGTGGTGGCCGGGCTTTTGGAGGATCTGGAAGTTGGTGACGTCGTGGAACTGGGTCGTCATGCCGCTGTTCTGGGCGAGGTTGACGATCAGGCGGTAGAAGCCGGGGGGAAGGCCGTGGTAGTAGATCTCCGGCCTGGTCGCGGGGGAGTAGCTGCCGGAGGCGCCGATCTGCTCGGCGAGGACACCGTTGGGCCCCGCGTACTTGGCGTAGTCGAAGGATTTGCCGACCAGGCGGCCCTTGCCGACCGGGCTGTTGATCGCGTCCGAGAGCTTCTTCGGGTCGACGCAGTCGGGAACGCGCTTGAGGCTGAAGCGGAGGTGGCCCTCGCCGAGCTGCGGTTCGGCGCCCAGCTGCTGCGGCGCCAGCTCGAAGTTTTCGACGGCGACCTTGACGACGACGGCGTGGCTGGTCTGGCGGGCGCCGTTGCGCGGCGAGATGATTTCGACCGTCGGTTCCCCCGGGGTCTTTTCCTCGGCTTTGGCCGGGTCCGGGCTCTGCTTGCCGCCGAAGGCCAGCGCCAGCGCCACGCCGATGGCGGCGAGCAGGACGGCCGCCACGGTTGCATTCCTCGTCCGCATCGGGCGGGAAGACTACGCGGAACCGGGCGGACGCCTGCGCTCTCGCTAACCTGCCGCCTTCGCGATGCCGCCTGCTTCCGATCTCGCCTACCGCATCGGCGCCGCCGCCCGCCAGCCGGCGAACTGGGTCCAACTGCTCAAGTTCGGCCTCGTCGGCGGCAGCGGCTACCTGATCAACCTCGCCGTCTTCGCCATCCTGGCGGGCAGCCTCGGCATCCACCACATCGCCGCCGCAATCGGCGCCTTCGCCGTCGCCGTAACCAACAACTTCCTCTGGAACCGCCACTGGACTTTCGGCCCCGGCGACGGCCCAGCCCACTTCCAAGCAGCCCGCTTCTTCGCCGTAAGCCTGGCCTCTCTCGCTCTAAATATCGCCGTACTGCAGCTTTTGCTTTCCACCGGCGCCACGGGAGAGCTAACCGCCCAGGCAATCGCCGTAGCGGCAGCGATGCCCTTCAACTTCATCGGCAACCGTCTCTGGACCTTCGCCTGAACCTGGCAGGGGGTCGGGGTGTCCCTCCCCAGACACTCAACATCGAGCGCGGCGAGATGTGTCTGGGGAGGGACACCCCGACCCCCATCCCCGCCGGTGTTTCCCGCCTTGTCTAGCCTTCTCTGAGAGATGACCAACAAGCCGAACTACGACCCGCAGGCAATCGAGGCCGCCCGCCAGCAAGCCTGGGAGCAACGCGGAGACTTCGCCGCCCCCAAGCCCAAAGACGGCCAGGAGTGCATCTACATCAAGCCCTCCAGCCCCTTCACCTCAGGCAACCTCCACATGGGCCACGTCCGCGACTACTCGATCGGCGACGCCTACGCCCGCTTCCGCCGCGGCCGCGGCGACGCCGTCCTCTTCGGCTTCGGCTTCGACGCCTTTGGCCTCCCGGCCGAGCTGGCGGCGATCGAGCGCCAGGAGCCGCCGGCCGAGTGGGTCGCCGAGTGCGGCGAGCGGATGCTCGGGCAGATGAAGCGCCTCGGCTTCTCCTTCGACTACGACCGCGTCTTCTACAGCTCCGACGAGGGCCAGTACCGCTGGTCGCAGTGGCTCTTCGTGACCCTGCTGGAGCGCGACCTGATCTACCGCGCCGACACCACCGTCGACTGGTGCGACACCTGCCAGACCACGCTCGCCTCGATCCAGGTCGAGGACGGCCGCTGCTGGCGCTGCCACAACGAGGTCCGGCTGATCCGCCGCCCGACCTGGTTCCTCCGCATCACCCCCTACCTGGAGGAGAACGACGCCAACACCGAGCGCCTCGCCGAGGGCGGCAAGTGGGACGAGCTCTCGCTCGCCACCCAGCGCTACATCCTCGGCCGCTCCGACGGGGTCGAGATCGAGCTCGGTTCGACGGAGGGCCGGAGCCTGACCGTCTTCACCCCGCACCGCGAGCACGCCGGGCTGGCGAGCTTCGTCCTGCTCTCGCCGCGCCACCCCGAGGTCGACGCCTGGGTTGCCGGTGAGGTGCGCGAGGAGCTCGAGCAGCTGCGCTCGGGCGGTTGGGAGCGGAGCGCCCGCGA
>Ga0207677_10000365_pt1 | contig 31518 bp, 27 predicted proteins | sample KBSMisM42_FD_184311 | JGI IMG/M metagenome (GOLD analysis project Ga0207677, IMG submission 184311) | Miscanthus rhizosphere microbial communities from Kellogg Biological Station, Michigan, USA - KBS Miscanthus M4-2 (SPAdes) (version 2) | ecosystem: Host-associated > Plants > Roots >...
CAATCATTCCGCATTCCGGACAGCGAAGGTGAAGTAGCATAGATGGATGGCCGTCAGATTTTTCGTTTCGTATAAGCGAAAAGACGCTGACACCGATCGTCTGCTCCCGCCGTTACGCAAAGCTCTGGAAGGCTTCCGATACAACCTCTTCTTCAAATATGAGGTCTTTCAGGACCTCGATATCGACGCCGGTACAGTATGGAGTGAGGAGCTGAAGCGCAATATCGAGCTCTCGGACGAATTCCTCCTACTACTCTCCGCTCAGGCCGAGGAAAGCCCTTACGTGCAAAAGGAATTGCGCACCGCGAAGGACCATTGGGATTCGAAGAACGAGAAGCCGCGAGCGAAGTACTTTTGGAATTCAAAGTACGAGCAGCCGAGACTCATCCCGGTTTACATCGGTATTAAAAAATCAGAAAACCCGGAACTGAACTCGATTCTCGCTCTCGATAAGATCCAGCATCTGGAGTGGAACTCCGACGCGGATACGCCGTTTGTTGCCGAGCACATTCGCAAGCTGGTTCGCAAGCGTCGGCAACTCGGTGTGATCGTCCGGGCAGCCGCTGCCGTGCTGGCAGCGGTGCTGATCAGTTTCTTCGTGCATTCGACGATCCAGGTTGTTCAAATTCGGAACGCCCGCAGCAGCGCGGCGGAGACACTCGCCGCGTATGACCGTCTGCGCGCCGCCGAGCGGCTGTTCGTGCCGCGTCTCTGGCTCGTCGGAGGCTGGAAGCCGCAAACGCTGATCGCACAGGCACTCAATGAACGCGCCGGGCAGATACTCACCTCGCCCCTCCGAAACCAAGTGGACCAGGGGCTGTTGCTTGCGGCGCAGGCGGCGATGCTGAGCGGCGGCAAACTCAGCGATGCTGCGCAGCGCGTTTATGACGAGCAGCACTATGAGTCGCTCGTGACGTCCATTGCCGCGGGACAAGAGATTGAGGGTAGATCGCTTGCCGTCAGTTCCGAGGCCGCCCCGTGGCGCATTGCGATCGGTGGACGCATCTGGAGTTGCGCGGAGCCGATCGGGCAGCACCCGTGTGCAGCATCTGCGAGGAGATCGCGGCTGAAGGTCGTCGATGCAGCCGGGTTCGATTCGCAGACGCTCCGGTTGGTTGGATACTCGGGCGAGGTGACGACGCTCGACCTTCTCTCCGGCCGGGAGTCGTCCGCGCCAGTAACGGATGCGACCTTCGTCGCTGTCGATCACGGCGATGTAGCAACTTCGTTTGACCACGGCGCCGCAGGCGGGCCGTCGGTGAGAGTTGATCCGGCCGGCTCCGCTGTCGGGCCGGTCATCTCGAGCGACTTCGGCCGCGTGAAGATGCTGGCGTTCGGGCCGTGCAGCGACTGCATCGCGACGCGCGGCATGGACGGCGTGGCGAAGATCTGGCACTGGACGTCGCGTAGCGACGCCGGCAATCCACGCGTCCTGCCCGGCAAGGCGCTATCGCTGGCGGCGACTCGTTCGGGACGTCGCCTGGCCTTGATCAACAGCGCCGGAGATCTCGTTTTCTACGGCGCCGATGCGAAACCCGAGGGCGCAGCTCCGCTCATCGACCTGAGCGACGCCGAATCGATGGCGATGTCTCCCGACGGCCGCCATCTCGCCGTCGTTCACGCCGGCAACGTGACGATCTTCGACGACGGCACGACGTTCCGGACGCTGATTGTCGCGACGAAACAGCCAAGAGCAATCGCCGTCGCCTTCGCCGGAAACGACTTTCTGGTGACGCGTACCCCGGTCGACGCTCGCATCTGGCGGCTTCGGTCAACGGACCGCCGCGATCTCGGTCCAAAGGAACGTCTGTCTGAATGGCGGAAGAAGTTCGGACTCGCCGGCGCTGGCGTCGTCCAGGGTAAGGATTGACCACCCGGGCCGCTGGTCTGCCACCGCGGTTGGCTTGCACTGCTCTTTCATTCTCGTTTCGAGCGCCTTCTTGTCTGCTTCTTTCGGCAACACGGCCATTTTCAGCTCCTGTTGCGCCCCTCGACAGTTGCCGTATCGGCTCAGATAGTCGGCCAGGCCGATGTGCGGGTGATATCCCTTCAGGCCCCATCCTCGGGGATACACCCTGGCGTCGAGTTTTTCGTCGAAGCGTCCCAGCAACGCGGTGTCGAGGTCGCGCACCCCGTCATGCCATGCGTTCTTATCGTTCATTCGGGCGAAGGCATTGTCATGACATGCGATGTAGGGGTTAGCACCTCGATCCTCGGGAAGCAGCGGAAGACATTGGTCGACATTCCGAAACCGCGACTCGCGCATCAGGTCGGGCACGCCTTTCGGAGACCCATTCGTCAATTTCAAGCCGTAGGAGCCGATCGCGTCACGGCGCATCATCGCCACCTGCTGCGGCACGTCGAAGATGAACGGCACGCTTCCGCGATCAATGTCGGGCGCGAAAGGGAGAATCACGGCCGCGATCACTACTTTGCGTTCGCGGGCGAATTGCTCGGCCGCGATGACCTGCTGCGGCTCGAGATCGACCAGGATCACACATTGGATGCGGCCCTGCTCCGCCGCATCGATTCCCGCCAATTCCGTGTACACGTCGCTGGATCTGATTTTCCTCTGCTGGGACTCGACCCCGGCGTCGCGTAACCAGGAGTCGCTCAGAGGCGCGCTGTTGTACAGCACGATGACATGCCACTTCTTGTCGTCCGCGCGTGTTGGCGGATAGCCGGTCACGACGTCGCGCAGCAGGCTGGCGGTCATTTCCGCCAGATTCTTTGCGCCGGCGTCGACCGCGGCCGCCATTGCGAAGGCCATTAAGAAAAGAACGCGGAAAATTCGACGGGTATCCATTAGAACCTCGCCATCGCTGATACCGAAACGACCGTCTGGCGCGATGAGTGATCGACGGCCGCGTGCAACTGCGCCCTCGTGCCGAAGAGAACTCCCACGCCGCCCGAGACGTGAATGTCGGCGGAAGTTCTCCGAAAGAAGACTGCTTGCGAATCCGAAGGATCGGCAGCGCGAATGCTGTGATCGGGATCGCGCCAGATGCCGCCGGCGATCGAGATCGGGAACGGCAGAAATGCAAGGCGATCGCGCGTCAGCAGGAATTCAGATCCGAGCCGGATTTCCGTTCCGTCGGGAACGAAATAGCGCGGCTCCTCCTCGAAGAGGTTCACGAACCCGCGCGTAGTATCGGAGTAGGTGATCCGGTTGACGTCCGCCGCAATCGACCAGTTGTCCGTTGGACGGAACGATGCCCCGACGCCGTAGAACGTCGGCGTGTTGAACGCGCCGGTCTGCGTCGGCCGGGCAAGCTCCTGCTTCCCGGGAACCTGTGGAGAGGAGTTGTAGGGGACGAAATCGGAGTAGTCGACGGCCACCGGAAACGAGAATCCCTGCCGGTAGCTGGCGCCGGCGCTGAATTTCGGCGTGAGATCGATCAACGCGCCGCCATTGATTCCGATCGAGCTCCCGTGCCCGTGCTGGCGCTGGATGTTCTGCAAGTCCGCGTAATCGGGATCGCCCGTGGCTCCGTGCGCACCGTACCGCTGCGTGACCGAGTCGATCGTGGACCGATACACGCGCACACCGACGCCGACTGAAATTCGCGGTGTGGCACGCATCGCGATCGCGAGGCCTTCGCCGGCGATGCGAAGGCGAAGGGAGCTGACCTAGGGGTACTCGTGGTATCCGGGGATTCGCTGTCCGGTTTGCGGATCGGTTGCATCGAAGAAAATCCCATTCGTAGTCTGCGACGCCGCAACGTTCGCCAGCTCGTGCCGGTACGCGGCGATCGTTACCCGCCGCGCGCTCGAAAACCGTTCGAGAGGAAAGACGACCGAGGCGAAGGAGATGTTGTTGATGTGATTTGCGGAGCGTCCGTCCTGAACGCCGCTCACGGTGTCGTTGCCGACGCCACTCGGCTGACCGAACGCATGCCCGCTCGCGCTGTACGTGTTGACGAAATTGGAAGAGCGGCCCTCGATCGACATCTCTCCCCGAGGAAGATTGACCAATCCCGCGGGATTCGCATACGCGGCAGTGGCGTCGCTGGCGTCGGCAATGAACGCGCCCGCCCTCGCCAGACTGCGTGCACCGGGAGCGGAGAAGTTGTACTGAATCCCTGCATTCACTTCCGCCGACGACTGGGCGCGCGCGGAAAACGCGGTAAGCATCAAGACGAGCGTTCCTGCGATCGTTTTCATCAGTGCCTCACTGCACGCCGTTTCTGTTGCCGAGGAACGACGTCGACGGTGATCGAGGACGTCCGGTAGGAGGCGTCGCCGTAAGCGGTGAGCGTGCACGTCATCGATTTCTCCGGCGTGAACTCGTATCTGCCGACCGACGGTTGCCCGATCACCGGGAACGGGAACGGCTGGAAAAGCGCCGGCTCCACGTCGATACGGATCCCTCGGGGCGTGTTGCCGGTGCTCCATTCGAGAACGACCCGTCCGCCTGTTTGCACTTGAGGCGGCGTGGCCCGGAAATAGACGATCGTCGGAAACACGGTAAGAATCACAGGCACGGTCGCTCCAGCGACGACGCGCCCTCCGCTGTCATTCGTGACCGTCAGCGTGACGGCGTAGCTGCCGGGACTGACGAAGACATGCGTCGGATTCCGTGACGAGGAGTGAGGCGTGCCGTCGGCGAAGTCCCAATCGAACTGATCGCACGCCTCGAAGGAGCTGCCGATCGGCGTCCTGGCGAAAAAACTGATCTGCTCCGTCGCCGCGCATTGCCCCACGCCCTTCGCACAGCCGGTGAGAGATCCGACAAAATCGATGTACGTCCCGCGAGGAGGCTCGTGACACGCGGCCTGGAGCGACGAGGACGACGCGAAGAGCAAAGCGGTGAGGATCGCAATGCGACGCATGCCGGATAGTGATCGGCACCGAAGTTTTGTTACACGGTTCCTGAATGAATCCTGTTTTGTTCAGGCGGGAGATCCATGCGGCTGCGATTTCTTAGCGCCGATTGCAGCAGCCATAGCGCGCCGAGCGCCGCCATCGGCAGGATCAGCGGCTCGATCGAAAGCCGGTGCCGTCCTTCGACGTAATAAATGCTCTGGCCACAGGAGACGAGAAACGCCATTGCCGAGAGAAGCCAAACGTCGAAGCGCCGGCAGAGCGCCGCACCGGCGATCCAGAGGCAGAGCAGCGTCATCCACCACATCACGTAAACGAGTTTCGCGGCCGGCGAATACAACAATCCCCACTGCGGCGAGAACCACCAGAAGTACGCGAGCCGGTTGCCGATGCGGACGATGGCCGCGGCCGGATCGTGACGGATGTACGTTTTCGCTGCCTCGAAGAAGATCCGGTCGCGCGTGAGCTCATCCGCCTCTCGAATTCGTTTTTGAAATTCGGGCGGCGCCTGAAGATGGATCGGGGTTCCCGAACCGTCGATGGCGGAACCGGTCGTGGATGGATTGTGGCCGAGCCAGAATACGAAGCCCGATCCGCTGCGGGTGAGCACGAAATGGTGCAGCACGATGGCGTTGCGAATCGTCCACGGCGCGACGACGGCGAACGTCAACGCGATGACGGCGGCGGATCGCGTGAAGCGTGTTTTCAGCGCGTCGTTCGTTCGCCATGCGATCCACACCAGCGGCAGCAGAAACAGCAGGATCGTCGGGCGGGTCAGTGCGCCGAGGCCGATGATCGCGGCGGCAGTTAACCCGCGCCGTAGTGTTGGAAGCTGGCGATCGCGGATGATCGCTCCGCCAGCGGCGACGAAGAAGAAGGTGTCGAATACGAGGGGATGCAGGATGCAGCTATAGCGGATGAAGCCGGGATGCACGGCCATCAACAGCGCTGCCACGACTCCCACATCTCCTCGGCCGCTGGCGAGCGTCGCGACGCGGCCGAGCAGCCAAACAGTCGTCGACGCGACCAGGAGCTGCAACAAAACCATGGCCATGAGGCTGTGGTTCGTGACCAGATACACGCCCGCCGCGATGAACGGATACATCGGCTCGGCGTACGCCTGAGCCGTCAGCGGATCGTGCGGGTACGTGAAGGTGAACTGGTGATGCTCGACGAGGTTCGTGGCAATCTGCTCGGTCTCCCACACCTGCGGCGCGCGCAGTTCGCCCGTCGCCGCCGCGTACGCAAGACGTAACGCGAAGGCGAGGACGGCGATGGCGAGGAGGGTGCGTTTTGCGTTCATCTGCGGATCAACTCTATCCGCAGATTGACGCAGATTTCCGCAGATGAGAACCGGAGCGACTAGCCGCCCTTCATGATGATCGGTGGCTGCGACTTCTTGAGGTCGCGCACGAGTTTGTCGAACGCTTTGGTGTAGTCGTCGTGCGATTTCCATTTGCGGAAGTCGCCGATGTGGCGCTTCAACCGAATGTCAGCGGGCCAAGGCTCGTCTGAGGTGAGGCCCGCGTCGTCGATTGCGATTGGGAACAGGATGTCCTTGCCTTCCTTCCGTTCGCGCTCCAGTGCTCGCTCCACCTCCGTCTGGACCCAGTCGCTGTTGATGGAGTTCTCGGAAAGGATGACCACAAGTTTGTCTTGGAGGCGGATCGACTCGTCGATCCGCGAGCGGAAGCGGTCGCCGATCTTTAGCTCCTCGGGTGCGTACCAAGTGCGGATGTTTCTTCCTTGCAGATCGTTGTACAGGCGTCGTGTGAACTCGCCGTCTTTCGATGAGTGGCTAAGGAAGCAGGAGTAGTACTCGATTGCTTCGCCGACGAGCGACGAAGCGTATTGGATGAACTCCTCGGGGATTCCAGCGCCCCGGAGAAAGGTTTCGGGAAGACCGCCGGATAGAAAGAATGTGTCGAGCCCTATTGAGCTTGGACTGAAGTGTTCGATTGTATGCAATCCGAGCGTGTCATGCAGGGCCATATAGACGAAGGTATTGCTGTCAAACACTGAGTTTGTGAAATCGGCCTCCTCGACATGGCACCCCTCGAACGTAGTAGATCGAATATTCGAGTCGCGGAAGTCGCAGTGGCTCATCGGAGCGCTACGGAAAAGAGCTTGAAAAATTTGCGCACGTTCGAACGAGGCGTCACGGCAGAACGCTCCAACGAATGTGACATTGATAAGTTTCGCGTCGGAAAAGTCTACGGCTGTCAAGTCATAGAAATCGAGCGAATTACCTATCAGGTGGACGAAGGAAAGATCTGGCCTCTCATCAGTCGTTCGCCGCCATTCGTTCCATGCTTTCCACCCCTCCTTCAACTTCGCGACATGTTCCGGATTCGCCATCCGCGAAGTCTACTGCCGTACGAAATTTGCCGTCGTTTGGTGCGTTTCGGCATCTAACCTTCGTAACCGTTGTCCGTCCAATACGTCGAATCGCATGAACGTGAAAGTTCTTCTCTCGTGCGCGGTAGCCATCGTGGGCATCGGATGCTTCTCCGGGTATCGGTCGGAGTCCGATACGAAATCGCTGCGGGTGCGGCGGGGGACGTTCGCCAGCGACGTCGTCATCACCGGCGAATTGCGGGCGGCGCGCGGCGAGGAGCTGGCGGTGCCGCGGCTGCCGCAGTGGCAGACGTCGATCAAGTGGATCGCGCAGGACGGCATCGAGACGAAGAAGGGCGATCGCATCGTCGAGCTGGATAACTCCACCTTCTCCACGAACCTCGACGCTAAACGTCAGGCGGTAGCCCAGGCCGAGCAGCAGTTGCAGCAGAAAGAGGCGGAGTGGAAGGCCGACACGCTCGACAAGCAGCTCGACGTCGAGCGGAAGCGTTCCGATTACGACAAGGCCAGGCTCGATGCCGCGGTACCGAAAGAGATCATTTCGCAGCGCGACTTCAACGACCGGCAGATCAAGTTCAAGCGCGCCGAGGTCGAGCTGGCGAAGGCCGTGGACGTGCTGAAATCGCAGCGGACTTCCGTCAAATCCGATCGCGACAACCTGCTGCTCAGTTTGCAGAAAGCGCAGCGCGAGCTCGGCATCGCCGAGAAGGCCATCGACGAGCTGATCCTGCGCGCGCCGCATGACGGCATCGTGGTCATGCGCGATCATCCGTGGGAAGGCCGCCGCCTGCAGGAGGGCGACAGCGTCTTCGTCGGCATGCCGCTGGCGCAGTTTCCGGAAATGTCGTCGCTGCAGGTCGAAGCGGATCTTGCCGACGTCGACGACGGCCGGATCGGCGCCGGGATGCCGGCCGCCATCGTGCTCGATGCCTACCCGAACATGGTCTTCCCCGGCCGCGTTCGCGCGATTTCCGCGGTGGCGCAGGAGAGCAGCCGCACGTCGCTGCGCCGCGCCTTCCGCGTGATCGTCGCGCTCGATCGCCTCGACCTCGGACGGATGCGTCCCGGACTCTCAGCGCGCGTCGTAGTGCACGCGATGCGGCAGTCGAATGCGTTGCTGGTGTCGCGCGCGGCCATCGATTTCTCAGGCAAAAAGCCGCGCGCGTATCGCGCGGACGGCAAGCTGGTCGACGTCGTCCTCGGCGCGTGCAATGCGCAGGAGTGCATGGTGAAGAGCGGATTGAACGAAGGGGAGACGCTGGGGCATGCGTAGAAAATCGTTGCTGGCCATCGGCATCGCCATCGCCGCCGTGCTCGCGGGCGCGGGGTGGACGCGCAACAAACTCGCCGCCGATCGTCAGGGCGACTGGGTGCGCGTCACGCGCGGCGATCTCGTCACCGGCATCGACGTCACCGGCACGCTGGCCGCCGTCGATTCGGGCAGCTTCGGTCCGCCGCAGGTCAATGACGTGTGGGACTTCAAGATCTCGATGATCGCCCCCGAGGGCACCGACGTGAAAGTCGGCCGCCCGGTCCTCGGCTTTGACACCACCGAGCTGCAGAAACGGCTCGACGAGAAGAGCGCCGAGAGCGAACAGGCGCGCAAGGAGATCGAGAAAGCGCGTGCCGATCTGGCGCTTCGACGGGAAGACGAGAAGCTCAAGCTCGCCGATGCCGAGGGGCGGTTGCGCAAGGCGGAGTTGAAGCTGCAGGGGCCGTCGGAAATCGTCAGCATCAAAGATCGCAAGCAGGTCGAGCTCGATTTCGGACTGGCGAAGCAGGAGACGGAGTCGATCCGGCAGCGCATCGCATCGTTCGAAAAAGCGGCCGCGGCGCAGATCGCGCTGCTGACCAGCAAGCAGCAGACGGCGCAGGCGGTGGTGACGTCGACGCAGAATTCGATCAAGGCCATGACCATCCTCGCGCCGCGCAACGGCACGATCGTCTACGTCACGAACTGGCGCGGCGACAAGAAGAAGGTCGGCGACAGTTGCTGGCGCATGGAGCGCGTGCTCGAGATCCCGGACCTGTCGCGGATGATGGCCAAGGGCGAAGTCGACGAAGCGGATGCGGGCAAAGTCGCGGTCGGGCAGCGCGTCATTTTCAATCTCGACGCGCATCCCGACGAGGAGTTCGCCGGCACGATCAAGGACGCGTCGCGCACGGTGGCGCAGCAGCAGGGGACGAAGGATCCGATCAAGGTGCTCAAGGTCAACATCGTCCTCGACCGCACCGATCCGGCCAAGATGCGTCCCGGCATGCGCTTCCACGGCACGGTGGAATTGGGCCGCGCGAAGAGCGCGCTGCTGATTCCGCGCAACGCGGTCTTCGTCACCGATCGCGGTCCGGTCGCGTATCGCCGCGGCACGTTTTCAGTCACCGCCATTCCGCTGAAACTCGGACGCGAGAATGAAAAGTCGGTGGAAGTGCTGAGCGGATTGACCGCCAGCGACCGCGTTCTCGTTCCGAAGAGCGCGGATAAGGATCAGGCGAAGTCGTGAGCCGGCACGGCGACCAGAGCGCTGGCGTTTCGGCGGCGTCTCGCCGCCGAATGGGACATCACGCCGAATTTGAGTTCGCGCGAATGTTCGTCGGCGGCGGAGCCGTCGTTAAGAACCGTAGCCCCCGGTTTCAACCGGGGGTCCTGGATGCGTGCAAATCTCGTGAGCCCGTTTTAACGGGCGAAAGAACGGTTCGCGCGAATTTTTCTTTCGCCCGCTTAAGCGGGCTCACGATTCCGAGGTGCGCTCGTATTCCCCCGGTTGAAACCGGGGGCTACGGTTCTTACGACGGCTTCGCCGCCGTGGACGCGCATCGCGGTTTCGTCATTGCGCCGCGCGGCAGCGGAGCGCAACGTCTCGGGCCGCGGTTATCAGCGCTGTTCGCACTGATCTTTCTATTCGCCGGTTGTCATCAGGCCAGCGACGTCCCAACCTTCCGCGTCGAAGCGGTTCGTTTCGCGCGGCGCGTTACCGCCGACGGCAATCTGAAATCGACGAAGGCCACCCCACTTTCCGCGCCGCACGATGCGCCGGGGCAGCTCAAGATCGCCTGGATCGTTCCCGATGGCGCGGTGTTGAAGAAGGACGAAGTCGTCGTCCGCTTCGATCCGACCGATTTCGAAACGCAACTGCAGGCCGGACGCGAGGATCACGACACCGCCGGTAACAAGCTGTTCAAGACCGACAGCGAGGCGTCGACGACGCGCACGAACCTGCGCCGCGATGCGCGTCAGGCTACCGACGAGCTCCTCGCCGCGCGGCAGTTCAAATTCGACGACGCCGAAATCTTCTCGCGCTACCAGCGCGTCGAGTCGGAGATCGACCAAACGCTGGCGGGCCACAAGAAAGAGCATGCAGAGGGCGTCCTCGGCGTTCGCGCGAAACTTTCGGCAGCCGATCGTGACATCGTCAACATCGAGCAGCGCAAGGCCGATCTCAAGATTCGCAACGCCGAGCAGGGATTGCACTCGCTGGAGATGCGCGCGCCGTACGACGGCATCCTCGTGTTGCAACACGATTGGCGCGGCGACGTCGTGCGCGTCGGCGACACCGTCTGGCCGGGCAGCCCGATCGGCGAGATTCCCGATCTCAATTCGATGAAAGCCGAGGTCTTCGTGCTGGAGGCGGATGCAGCGGGGCTGGCGGTCGGCGAGAAGGCAACGTTGACGATCGAAGGGAAGCCGGGCTCGATCATCACAGGCAAGATCTCGCAGGTCGACAAACTGGCGCGCCCGCGTTTTCCGCGCGTGCCGGTGCAGTACTTCGGCGCCACGATCACGCTCGACCACACCGACCCATCGCTGATGAAGCCGGGCGCCCGCGTGCGCGCCGTGCTCGACGTCGAGAACCGCGACGGCGCCTTCTCCATCCCGCGCCAGGCCATCTTCGAAAAGCAGGGGAAGAAGCTCGTCTACCGCAAGCACGGCGACAAGTTCGACGCGGTGGCGATCGAGATCGGCTCGTCGTCGGCTGGGCGCGTCGTCGTCACGAAGGGCTTGTCGAAAGGCGACGAGATCGCGTTGCGCGATCCCACCGAGGAAAAAGATGCGTAGTTCATCGTCATCATCATGACCACGCCCGAAACCTTCACCACCGCGCTCCAGAATCTGGCTACGCACAAGCTGCGCACGGCGCTGACGATGCTCGGGATGATCTTCGGCGTCGGTGCGGTCATCGCCATGCTGTCGATCGGCGCCGGCGGCGAAAAGAAAGCGCTCGAAGCAATCGGACGCCTCGGGCTTCGCAACGTCATCGTCCGCGCGAAGACCGTGAAGCCCGAGGAGCGCGCAGAGCTGCGCAAGAAATCGCTCGGCGTTTCGCTGCGTGACGGTGAGGCCATCAGCGAAGCCGTGCCGCGCGTGGAGATGGTCCTGCCGCGCGTCGAAGTGAAGCCGTACAAGATCATCGCTCCCGGCGCCAAAACGAAGGGAAAGGTTCTCGGCGTTTCCTGGCGCTACCCGAAAGTGGCCACCGTGTCGCTCGCGGACGGGCGCATGTTCGACCAGCGCGACGAGCAGGAGTACGCGCAGGTCTGCGTCATCGGCCAGGAAGTGCGGCGCAGTTTGTTCGGATATGGTCCCGCCATCGGCAAGCACCTCAAGGTCAACGACGTCTGGCTCGAAGTGATCGGACTCTTCGCCGGCGAGGAACCGGGAAGCGCGTCGTCGAAGGACGTTCCGGTCGCATCGAACGCGCAGGAGATCTGGATTCCCGTCTCGACCGCGATGCGGAAGTTCGACCGCGATCCGCTCGATGCGCCGGTCGACGAGCTGCTCGTGCAGGTGCAGGACGGCGTCTCCACGCGCGACGCCGCGACCCTCATCCGTCCGCTGCTGGAACGCCTGCACGGCGGCGCGGACGATTACGAAATCGTCGTCCCCGAGGCGCTGCTCGAACAGAGCCGGCAGACGCAGAGGATCTTCTCGATCGTGATGGGATCGATTGCCGGCATCTCGCTCCTCGTCGGCGGCATCGGCATCATGAACATCATGCTGGCCTCGGTGCTCGAGCGCACGCGCGAGATCGGCATCCGCCGCGCCATCGGCGCGCGGAAGCAGGACATCAAAGCGCAGTTCGTGATCGAGTCGTTCACCATCAGCCTGATCGGCGGCGTCTCCGGCATCATCATCGGCGTGATCCTGGCCAAGCTCGTGGCCGCATACGCGGGATGGCCGACCGTGATCACGATCGGATCGCTGCTGTTGTCGTGCGGCGTGTCGATCACGGTAGGGCTGGTGTCCGGGATCTACCCGGCGGCGAGAGCCTCAGAGCTGAATCCGATCGAAGCGCTGCGGTACGAGTAGCGGCTCGGAAAGAAGCGGACTGCCGCGCGAGGAATCGGCGGCTGCGCCGTTCGACATGCAGTGATTTCCAGACCCTGCCAAGTATCAGCAGCACAGACAAGAGTGTCTGTGCCACACCATCCTGCCGTAGTCGAGGTGAGTGATTCGAGTGATTCAGTAGATGTTAAGGAGGTTCTAGTACTGGCGCAGCCAGTGTGGCACAGACACTCTTGTCTGTGCTTCGGCAGGATGCAGTGTCTGATCCTGATAACCCCGACAGCGCGAGGATGGTGCTACTGGCGTCACAATGACGCGACGGCGTCCCGCGCCATCACTTCTGTCTGTTTCCATCCTGTCGTTGATATCGCTCCATATCAGCAACGGGTCGGGAAGCATCAAACCTGCGTGACGTTGCACCGCCGTTGATATCGGCCCATATCAAACGAGGGTTCACGGGACGTCTCGGCGATATCGGTCCATATCAAATGAGCGGCCGAGGATGCCGGTTTTGTGACCTTTGCTCCCCTCGTTGATATCACCCCATATCAACGACGGGTCGTGAAGCATCATCGTTGATATGGCCTCATATCAACGACGGGTCGCGGACAGCCAAACTTGCGTGATTCCGCACCGCCGTTGATATCGCCCCATATCAAACTTGGGTTCACGGGACGTCTCGGCGATATCGGTCCATATCAAATGAGTGTCCGAGGGCGTCGATTTTGTGTCCTTTGCACTCATCGTCGATATGGCCCCATATCAATGACGGGTCGTGAAGCGTCAAACTTGTGTGATTCTGTTCCGTCGTCGATATCGCCCCATATCACCGTCAGGCAGGTCACGTCGTTCACCATTCACCCTTTGCCTTAAACCTCCGCCCCTTCCTCCCGTACCTAACTTCTCGAAACCGCCGGCGTCCAAGCGCCCAGGAGGAGTTATGAAGCTTCTACGCGTCGTTGCCGTCCTCGCTGTTGCCGCCGTGTCATTGGCCATGCTTCCGAGTGTGCAGGCGCTCCCGTACTTTGGCATCGATTGGCCTGCGGCGCCGCCAACGCCTCCCGCACCGCCTGCTCCTCCCGCGCCGGCGATGGCGTCGATGTATGTCGTCGCGCCGGCGGTTCCCGCGCCGCCCGCACCGCCCGCCCCTCCTGCGCCGGCCAGGCCCTCGGCCTACGTGCCCGCGCCTCCCGCGGTTCCCGTTCCTCCCACGCCGCCCGAGCCGTGGACGTACGAACGCGATGACAACGGCGACAAGTACATCCTCTCCGCCGGCGACATGAACGTCATCAATGGCGACGGCGACACCGACGTGGCCGATATGCGCCGCGCCTACGGTCGCCGCTTCTTCTGGTTCCGTCACGACGGTCAGGCCTACGTCGTCCGTGACTCCGCATCGCTCGACGCGCTCACCGATCTCTATCGTCCGCAGAGCGACCTCGGACGCGAGCAAGGCGCGCTCGGGCGGAAACAGGGCGAACTCGGACGCAAACAGGGCGAGCTCGGACGCCGCCAGGGAGAGCTCGGCCGCGAGCAGGCTCGCCTCGGCATCGAAGAAGCGCGCCTGGCACTGCGCTTTAACGATGACGACGATCCGACGATTCAGTCGCGCCGCCACGAGCTCGAACGCCGCCAGCGCGAGCTGTCGCGCAAGCAGGACGACCTCGGCCAGCAGCAGTCGGCGCTCGGCCGCGAGCAGTCCAAACTCGGCGAAGAGCAATCACGCCTCGGCGATCGCCAGACGAAGTTGAGCCGCGAGATCGAACGCAAACTCCAGCCGATGCTCGATGACCTGATCCGCAAAGGCATCGCGGAAAGAGTGCGTTGATATAGTCGGATTAGTGGATCAGTAGATCAGTGATCAGTAGATCAGTGGCATCGATCGACGTTTTCCTGATCTACTGATCACTGATCGACTGATCCACTAAGAGGTGCTCACACTTATGCTCGTTCGCCGCGTCACGATTGCTGTCCTTCTCATCGCCGCGTCCGCGGCAGCCGCTTCGTTCCCGCCGATCAATTACCGGCATCGCACGCTTCCGAACGGGCTCGAGGTCTACTCGATCGAGGACCACGCCACGCCGACGGTCGCGATCAACGTCTGGTATCGCGTCGGCTCGAAGAACGATCCCGAGGGGCGCAGCGGGTTCGCGCATCTCTTCGAACACATCATGTTCAAGGCCACGGCGCACATGAAGTCGGAGATGATGGACCGGCTCACCGAAGACGTCGGCGGCATGAACAACGCGTACACGCATCCCGACCGGACCGTGTATTACGAGGTCATCCCGTCGAACTATCTCCAGACGCTGCTGTGGGCGGAAGGGGAGCGGATGGGATCGCTCACCGTCGATGAAGCGAACTTCAAGTCCGAGCGCGACGTCGTCAAGGAGGAGTACCGCTTCCGCGTCCTCGCGCCGTCGTACGGCCGTTTCAACAACGCGCTGTCGAAAGATTCGTACGCGGTGCATCCGTACAAGCGGCCTGGCATCGGATCCATCGAAAATCTCGATGCGTCGACGCTTGCTGATGTTCAAGCGTTTCATTCGACCTACTACCGCCCCGACAACGCCGTGTTGATCGTGGCCGGCGATCTCGATCCGAAGCAGTTCGATGCCTGGGTCGACCGTTACCTCGGCGCGGTGCCGAAACCGTCGACGGCGATTCCGCGCGTCACGGTCAAGGAGCCGGCGCGCACGGAAGAGAAGCACTTCGACGAGCATGGCGCGAACGTGCCGCTGCCCGCGGTTGGGCTGACGTGGCTGATTCCGCCGGCGCAGAACGACGACACCGAGGCGCTGCAGCTCGCGTCGACGATTCTGTCCGAGGGCGATTCGTCGCGGCTGTATCAGGCGCTCGTCTACAAAAAGCAGCTCGCGCAGCGGGCCAGCTCGAATGCCGACACGCGCGAAGACACTGGCCTCTTCACCGTCACCGCGGTCATGGCCAGCGGCAAGAAGACGGAGGACGGCATCGCCGCGCTGCGCCAGGAAGTCGACGCGCTCGGCGCGAAACCGGTCGGCGCCGCGGAGCTGGAGAAGGCGAAGAACCTGATCATCACCGGCGCCTTGCGCGAGCGCGAAACGAACGACGGCAAAGCCGGCGCGCTCGGCGAAGCGATCACGCAGTTTCACGATGCGGCGTATGTGAATCGAGGTCTGGAGCGATTGCAGGCCGTCACGGCCGCGGACGTTCAGCGCGTCGTGAAGAAGTATCTGATCGATGCGAAAGCCGTCGTGATTACTTACACGCAGGAGGCGAAATGAAGAACACACTTCTCACCGCCGCCGCGCTCACGCTCGCGCTGAATCCTGCATTTGCGCAGGTTGAAACGACTCCGCCACCTCCCGCCGCACCGCGGCAGTTGCAGATCCCCAAGCCGGCCGAGAAGACGCTTAGCAACGGATTGCGCGTCATCGTGATCGAGAAAAAAGGCGTGCCGCTCGTCGCGGCGCGGCTGCTCATCAGGAACGGCGGCGAAGCGGATCCTGCCAATCTGCCCGGCCTCGCCGATACGACCGCGTCGCTGCTGACCAAGGGCACGACCACGAAGTCTGCCGAGGAGATCGCGCGCGGCATCGAGGCACTCGGTGCGACGCTCGACACCGGCGCAGGATGGGATGAATCGTCGGCCGACGTCAGCGTGATGTCGTCGAAGCTCCCGCAAGCGCTCGGGTTTCTCGCCGACGTCGTGCGCCATCCGACGTTCAAGCAGGAGGAGATCGATCGCCTGCGCCAGCAGAACATCGACGCGCTGTCGGTGGCGATGAAGCAGCCGGGCCGGCTGGCCAGCTTCGTCATGACCCACGCGATCTTCGGCAACAGTCCGTACGGCCACAACCTCGGCGGCACGCCGCAGTCGCTCGCCGCGATCAAGCGCGACGACATCGTCGCCTTCCATCGCAATTACTACCGCCCCGACAACGCCATCCTCATCCTCGGCGGCGACATCGCGCCGGCGAAGGCGTTCGAGACCGCGCAGGAGCTTTTCGGCGGATGGAAAGCCGCGGCGGATTCGCATCCTGCACCTCTGGCGTCGACGAAGGACTTCCCGCCGCCGCATGTAATCGTGGTCGACATGCCGGCTGCAGGTCAGGCAGCGGTCGTGGCCGGACGTCCCGGACTGCGCCGCGCCGATCCTGCCTATCACCTCTCGCTCGTCACGAACTCGATCCTCGGCGGCGGCTATTCGTCGCGCCTGAACGAAGAGATTCGCATCAAGCGCGGGCTCAGTTACGGCGCCGGCAGCTCCTTCGATCTCCGCCGCGACGTCGGTCCGTTCACCGCCACCGTGCAGACGAAAAACGAATCAGCCGGCGAAGTTTCGGGATTGGTCGTCGATGAACTGAACAAGCTCGGAACAACTCCAGTGGAGGATGCCGAGCTCGGGCCGCGCAAGGCCGTCCTGATCGGCGGCTTCGGACGCCAGCTCGAAACGAACGAGGGCCTGGTCGGCCGCATCGGCACGCTTGCGCTGTACGGCCTGAGTCTCGACGAGATCAATCGCTACATCAGCGGCGTGCAGGCCATCACCGCTGCCGACATCCAGAAGTTTGCCGCGGCGCACCTGGCCGCGAATGACGCCAGCATCGTCATCGTCGGCGATGCGAAGAAGTTCCTGCCGGCGCTGCAGCAGCGATTCAAGAATGTCGAAGTGATTCCGATCGACGAGCTGGATGTGAATTCGGCCACGTTGCGAAAGGCGAAGTAACTGCGCCGCTATCTCTGGATCAGCCTTGCGCTGGCCGGGACGTTCCTGGCCTGCTTCGGCATTGCCGAGGCCCTCGGCGTGCCTTTGCTCACCGATCCAATGCCTGCGTTGAAAGCGGCCGGTCCACTGGCTGGCGTCATCGGCGTCGCGCTGCTCATCGCGGACGTCGTCCTGCCGGTGCCGTCGAGTCTCGTGATGATCGCGCACGGCGCGCTCTTCGGCGTCTGGACCGGTACGCTGCTCTCGCTCGTCGGATCGGTCGGCTGTTCGCTGGCCGGCTTCGCGATGGGGCGCGCGGGTCGCGATACCGTTCGCCGCTTCGTCAGTGACGCCGAGTACGCGCGCGCGTCGCGTCTGCTCGACCGCTGGGGCATGGCCGGAATCGTGGCCACGCGGCCGGTGCCGATCCTTGCCGAGGTCATGTCGATCATCGCCGGGACGACGCCGGCGATGAGCTGGTGGCAGATCACCATCTCCTCGATCGCCGGCTGTCTTCCGCCAGCCATCGCGTACGCTGTGGCCGGACACATGGCCACGAAAACGATCGGCGCGATCTGGGTCTTCTCCGCGCTGATGCTGTTGTCCGCGACGATGTGGTGGTTCGACAGAAACTCGAAGCCGGCTACTTCGCCAGACCACGCCCCGTAGTCAGGTAGACCGCGAACGATCCCAGCCAGTGTCCGCCTTCGTAGTGCTCTCCGGTGACCGAGGCCAGTCCTGCGTTGCGATGCGCGGCGGCGATTTTTCGCAACGACGCGATGCGCGGATCGCTCTTCGGCAATCCTGACGCGATTCCCTCGATCATCCACGCACGGCTGAGATTCAATCCATCGAGATGAGCGAGCTTCGGATCGCTCGGATCGACGACGACCTCGGGGCGCAACGAATCAAACTTCGGCAGGAAGGCCGTGAGCCACGCCGCATACTCCTTCGCCGGCAACACGCGCCGCATCGCATCCGCCTCGGCGATACACGGCGAGAGGAAGTCTTCCCCAGACGGCTCGTACGCGAGCGGACACGCTTTGTCGTTCGCGTAGAAGCGCTTCGCGGCATCGCGCGCCAGTTGCTTCAGCGCCGCATCGTTCGTCGAATCGATGATCAGTCCGAGCGCGAACGCGGTCTGACTGTGCTCGCCCGATCGCACCGGATGCGACAACTTCGGCAGCCACGTCGCCAGCCGCTCATTCGCAGCCTGCTCGAGTGGACGCAAATTCGCCGACAGCTCGCGTCCAAGCGGATCGTCCCATTCGCGCAATTCCGCCGCGAGCTGCAACAGCCACGCGAGTCCATACGGCCGCTCGAAACTGGCCCGCCCATCGCCGCGCAGATAGGCGGCCTCTTTCGCGACATTTTCGGCGGTCAAACTCTGGGCCAGCGCTGCACGTGCGGCGGACGCGAACGATGCATCCGGAAACGTCCGCGCCAATCGCGCCAGCAGCCAATGCCCATGCACGGACGAATGCCAGTCATAGCACCCATAAAACGCCGGCGTCAGCGTCCGCGGCGGCGCGACGTCCGCATCGCTGTTCAAGTTGTGCGCAATCTTGTTCGGATACTCCTTATGCACGCACGCCAGCGCGAGGTTCGCGAATCGCTCGGCAGTCTTCGAATCGAATTCGGCGGCGTGAAGGGTGGGGACGAGGAGGAGCAGGGCGATGAAGACGGCGCGTTTCATCGCACGAATCTAGCAGACACCGAGAGACAAAACGAAAGCCTCTGGAGGAGGCTCGTACGGTAGCCGGCGGTCCGAGCGATAGCGAGCGACCGCCGGTAACACGGGCGCGTCAAGAACCGACCCCGGCCGGGGTCGCGTACCAAATACCAAGCGGCGTGAATTCCCTCCGCGACCGCTACCGCGGTCGGAAAATCGGGAACGTTCGTGGATCCGGCGGTCGCTCGCTTCGCTCGGACCGCCGGCTACCGTACGAGCCTCCTCCGGAGGCTGATTTCGCAGCAGCCAATCTAGTGATGCATGTGCATCAGGATGTAGCCGACCAGCGCCAGCGCGAGGACGACGATCACGATGATGGTGATCATCGCTGAATGAGAGGAGCCGCTCGTGGCGGTGTGCTCGTAGACGACTTTACGCGAGACGCGTTCGTCGTCGTCAGGTGGAAGTGTTGACATGCTCGGGTTCGGCAGCAAGTGAAGTGCCACCGCCAAGGCGGGTGGACGTCAACGCGAAGATCGGGATGGCGAAACAGCTCACTGCCGCGGCGATCAGAAACGCTTTTCCGAGGCCGTAGCGCTGTCCGATCGCGCCGATTCCGAACGAGCCGAGGCCGATGCCGGTGTCGAAAGCCCAGACGATCGAGCCGAATGTCCGTGCGCGCCGCGCGGGATCGGTGCTGCCGAGGATGATCGTCACGAAGGCCGGATAGACCGCGCCGAAGCCGATGCCGAAGAGCGTGGCCGAAGCGATCATCTCCCACCGCGTGTGCGCGATTCCGAGCCAGCCGAATGCCACCGGCACGAGCACCAGGCCGGGGTAGAGCATCCACTTCGGTCCGATCCTGTCGCCGAGGTGCGAGAAACAGACGCGGAAGAGGACGAGCGAGATCGCGTAGGTCGTCAGGTAAATCGCGGCCGGAGTGATGTGGCGTTGGATGGCGATGATGGCCGCGTAGCTGGTCATGCCGCCGTAGCCGAACGACGCAACTGTCAACGAGAGCGACGCAGCGATGACGCGCCAGTCCCAGGCATCGGAGACCGCGAGGCGGCGTTTGGCGGGACCTTTCTCATCCGCGCGCAGCATCAGCGCGCCAAAGACCATCATCACGGAAATGATCGTCAGCTCGGTGCAGAGCGTCGTCCATCCGAAGTGGAAGACCCAGAGGCCGACCGCCGGCGCGACTGCGATGGCGCTGCTGCTCGCCAATCCCCAGTACGCCATCCCCTGCGTCCGCCGCGATTCTGGGATGTATTCGCTCATGAGCGCGGATGCCGAGGCCATGAGCCCCGACCACACCGCACCGTGAATCGCGCCGATGACGAACAGCAGCGGCAGATGGCGCACCACGCCGTACGCGGCGGAGAATCCGACGAAGAGAATCGATGAGGTGATCAGAAAACGTCGCCGTCCAAAGTGGTCGGCGAGGCTTCCCATCACCGGCGCCGAGAACGCGCTCGCAAACGTGTACACCGACAGGAACCACCCCGCCTCGGCCGTCGACCCGCCGAGGTCGAGGATGCGAAACGGAACCGCGGGCAGCAGTTGAAACGCCGAGAAAAACGTGACGAACGCGTACACCCAAAGCATCGCGAAGCGTGGCGTGAACAACGGTTCGCGGGCGGGCGGCATGGGCGGGGATTGTACGTGGGGAGATCGAGTGACGATCAAGCGGTGAAAGGATTCGCGATGCCGACACCCGCCTTCTCGAAGTCCGCTCGGTTACGTGTAACTACGGTCAGTCGGTGAACCAGTGCAGTTGCCGCGATGAGGCTGTCCTTGATCGGCATGGCGCGGCCGGAGGCGCGAAGAGCCGCCAATAGCTTTGCCCAGCGTAGACCCGTCTCAACCTCCCACGGCAGACAAAGAAGACCGCGAATTCCTATATCGAACCAATGCTCGAGCCGCGCTCGGCGCTTGCCCGCGGGGAGAAGGAGAATGCCGAACCGGATTTCGCCGAGGATGATCGGATCGACAGCGATCTCCCGCTCATTTCTTCGCAGCCAGTCGACGACGCCTTGATCCGGCCGCGGCTTCGTCGGCTCGCTCAGGACATTCGCATCAACGAGATATCTCACAGCTCGTCTGTCGACTCAGATTCAATCGGTACGAAGAACCCCTTGTCGGGACAGGCCAGGAGCCAGTCGACCAATCCCTTATTCGGGACAGCGCGGCGTCGTACGAGCCGGTATTCGCCGTCATCGAGACGTTCGATTTCAAATTCGTCCCCCGGCTGGAGATGGTCGTGCTGGCGGAGAGTCGCGGGCAGAACGATCTGCCCCTTGGAAGACATCGTCGTTTTCACGCGAGGTAAGATAGCGTCTTACGTTGTAGCTGTCAACGGCTGATCGGTAGAATGTCCCGCCTCCCAGTCGCGTTCCCTTCCTCCGATATGAACGTCAAACGCGCAGCCAAGTATGGATTCTGTTCCGGCGTCCGGATCGCCGACCTCAAGGTCAAGCGGTTCGCGGCCGGCGGCGGACGCGGCGCAATCCTGGGGCAGGTCGTGCACAACGAGCGCGTCGTCGAGGAGATGGAGCGGCTTGGCGTGCGGACAATCGATGAAATCGACGCGGTGCAGGAACCGACCATCGTTTTCTCCGCGCATGGCGTTCCGCCGTCGTTTCACGATCAGGCCAAATCGGCCGGATTGCAGGTGCTCGATACTACGTGCAAATTCGTTTACGACATCCACCGCGAGGCCGCGAAGGCACTGAGCGATGGCTATCACCTCATTTTCATCGGCGATCCGAAGCATCGCGAGGTCATCGGCTACACGCACGATCTCGATCCGGGCTCGTACCACATCGTTACGACGGTTGCGGGAGCGGATGCCATCGACTGGTCGCGCTATCCAAAGCTGAAAGTTTTCTACCAGACCACGCTGAATGCCGAGGAGTTCGAGGACGTCGTCAACGCCATCGAACGGAGGGCGAGGTCGGTCGAGCGCGGCGACACCATCTGCTACGCCACGAAAGAGAATCAGGATGCGGCGCGCGTGCTCGCGCATGATCCCGAGGTCGATGCCATCGTCGTGATCGGCGGCAAGAAAAGCGCGAACACCAAACATCTGTGGGAGATCTGCCGCGAGTCTAAGCCGTCGTACCTCGTGCAGGGCGCCGACGACCTCGATCCGGCGTGGTTTTCGGGCGTGCGCACGGTAGGCGTGACCGCGGGATCATCGACGCCCGATTACGTCATCGTGGAAGTCGAGGAACGGCTGAGCACGATGGATCGTAATTCGTTACAGCTGGCGGACTAAAGTCAGCGCCACGTTCGTTTTCCCTCGCGTTCATGAGGCCGATCCGTCACGCGATGCTCGCGCTCGTCTTCGCCTGCGCGATTCCGGCCGCGAACGCGGTCGATCTGAACTGCCGCGGTCCCGCCAACGTCGAGTCGTTCAAATATACGTGGAAGCTGCGCGGCGGACTCTCCTGGATTGCCGGCATCATGTTTCCCACCTCGGGTGTCGGCGAGTTGAAGACCACCTATCCCGCCGCCGGACGGCCTGCGATCGACAGCTCGCTGCTGATCACCGCGCCCGCCGGCAAGAGCGGCTTTTACGCGTATGAAACGCAGATCGAAGCGTCGGGGCAGCGCACGCTGATGACCTATCACGCGTATTCGTGGAAGGACAAATCGCGCAAGGAACGGACGCTTTTCGATTACGGCAGCGGTGTGGCGCGCCTGCACAAAGAGACGCCGGAGAAGGCCTGGGACAAGGTCGACCGCATTCCGGCCGGCTCGTTTCACGACGTCGTCAGCGCCATCTATTACCTGCGCCAGAACGCCGCCACGATTCGCGGCCCCGTAGCGACGACGATCTACTCGGACGGCAAGGCGTATCCGGTCATCGTGCGGCCGGCGAACCGCGAGGTGTTCACCATCGGCGCGCAGCAGATCGGCGCCAGCGGATTCGAGATCGTCGACGCGCCGGGCGGCAAGAAATGGCCCGGCGGCATGAAGATCTGGCTCTCCGACGACGCGCGGCGCATCCCATTCCGCCTCGAGATCATCCAGAGCATGGCCTCGCTGCAGCTCGATCTTCAATCGATCGATTCGTGCGCGTTCATGCAGGCATCGAAGTGACGAGCCCCGCGACAGAATATTGATAACGCGCTCTTGACGGAGCCTTGGGCAACCAACGCTGCGGGCCGTGCCCGCTAGACCCAGAAGACGCCTGACGTATCCGTCGCCACCGCCTTCAGCAGCACGCGGATGTCCTTATCCGTCTTCGCGCTCGACAGGCGATGCCAGCGCTGATTCGTGTCGGGCCAGTAGAGCGACCAGACCCCCTTCGCCGGCGAGTAGCGGAACTTCGCCTTCGGCAGCGAGGTCCATTCAAGGTGGTTGAGGAACGACGGACGGCGTTCGATCAGGACGACGTGGTTCTCGGCGATCTCGTATTCGAGCCGCGACGTCTCCGCAACATCCGCCGACGAGCTCTGCGCACAGAACTCCTGCAGCGCAGTTTCAACGTCAGCACGAACTTCCGGTGGAATCGCCACGCGCGAATCTTATCCTGTCGTGGACTGACTGCTCACTTTCCGTCCGCCGTCGTGTATCCGATCAGTGCGACGCACATCTCGTCCGTGGTCTGTTCGCCCCAGCGGACGTCCTTCGGGGGCGAGCTCGGGTTGTGCCAGTTGTCGGTTGAATTGTCGAAATGCGCTTCGATGTGGATGAAGCCGCCGACGGCAATGTGGAGCGGCGTCTTGTAGATGTATTGCCCCTGCCAGTTGAAGTCGTATTGCGGCACGTCGATCATGCATACGTTCGTCCCGTCGGCCAGCTTTGCTTCCACCTTCATCTTCGTGCCGAGGAGGTGCATGTGCGGGTAGACGGAGACGACGTCGACGTCCGTGTCCGCAGCGCCGAAAGCATCTACTTTCGAATCGTGATCGCCCGCTTTGATGACGAATTGATCATTGACGATGAAGTCGTAGTGCAACTGCTTCTTGACCGGCGCGGTCGTCAGGTACAAGCCGATCTGCGTCTGGTCGGGAGCGACGCGGCCGAAGTGCGGGTGATAGTGCACCTGCATGATCACGCGCGCCCCTTTCGGAATGCGCAACGCCGTCCCCTCGGGCAACGGCGTCGGACGCGCGCCGGGCGACCATGCCCCAAGCGGCGTAGCCGTGTCGACATTGGGACCGCCGAAGCATCGAAAGCCGTCGCCGTTCTTATCGAGTTTCGCGCTGGCTCCGGCGACGTCGAGATACGGAACGATGTGATGGACCGTGCCGCGATCGCCGGGGCGGAAATCGACCATCGTCACCTGCATCTCCTTCGTCGAATCGCCGGGGATGGAGAAGCAGCGGTACTCGTCGGCGTCGGCAGGCGGCGTGAACGCTTTTGGCATCGAGAGGATCACGTCCGGTTTGCCTGCCGGCCAGCCGCCGTCGAACGTGCGCGGCGTCGGCAGATCGGCCGCTTTCCCTTCCGGCGTCCCGATGTCGACCCAGCGCGCGAGCGTGTCGATGTCGCTCTGCGCCATCGCGCGCGTCCCGACGAAATCGCCGCAGCCGGCCGCGGCTTTCCACGGCGGCATCTGTCCCGTCTGCGTCATGTACTTGATCGCATCGGCATGTAGCACCGCATCGCCGTAGGTCATCAGCGAAAACGGCGCGATGTCGTCCGGGTGATGGCACGACTGGCAGTTCTGCTGGAGGATGCGCACGACCTCGCGGTCGAACGTCGGCCCTTCCGGCGGAATCGCCGCGCGCCGCCGTGCGCCAATCAGCGTGATGACGAGCAGCGGAAGAAGAAGGATCGCTTTTCTGCGCATTGGGACTCCTTTTTGGTAAGGCCTTTGACAGCCGAGAGCCGACAGCCGACAGCCGACTAAAACGAATACGTGATTCCGAACGACGGCACCACGCCGAGGATGACCTCGGTGTGCCTGTGACCGACGATGACGCCGTGTGAATCGAAATTGAACGAGTAGCCGTCGACACCGGACACGTTCCGGATGCCGAAGACGTTGAATAGCTCCACGAAAAAACTCAGACCGCCGCGCGACGTGTCGATGTTGTGGCTGGCGCGAAAATCGACACGCCGGTATGCCGGCAGGCGATCGCTGTTGTACGCGCCGAGCACCGTGTGAAATTCGTTGTTGACGATGACGCCATTCACCGGCGTCGTCGGCCAGCCGCTGTGATGGACGCCGGCCAGGTCAAAGTTCCAGTGCGTGCCGAGCCGATAGTCGACGTTGAACGTAACGGTGTCGCGCTGATCCCAGGCGCGAGGCACGACCACGCGCGAGGCGCCCGCGACTCCGGGCGCGCTTTCGAGAACATCGTGCGCCGAGGCGCGGGCGTAGCTGATCCAGCCGCTGACCGTCGTGCCTGTTTTTCGAAACAACAGCTCGCCGCCGCGTGCCTCGGCGCTGATGGCATCGATGCGCAGCCTGTCGGCCTGGAGCTCCGGGAAGATCACCACCCTGTCGAAAATGTTCTCGAACCTCGGCCGCAGGTTCGTGAAACGCTTGTCGTACACCTCGGCACGCGCGCTGTAGCCGCGGCCGAAGTCGTACTCCGCTCCCAGCACGCGGTGATCGGCTCGTTCCGCGCGCAGAAACGCCGTCACGCCATCTTCGGCCTGCAACTCGTTGATTCCCTGCGCCTGAAAGAAGCGTCCCCACGACGCGCGCAACGTCGCGTGCGCGCCGAGCGCGTAAGAAGCGTTGATCCGCGGAGCTACGTGCGTTCCATCCGGCGCGTAGCTCTGCGCATCGACGCGTGCTCCCGCTTCGACCACCAGGTGCGGCGTAACCGCAACGCGGTCGGAGGCATAGGCAGCGACGTCATTCCCGTTCGCGCGCGCACTGGCGTCGCGGTCGATCGTCTGAATCCCGTCATTCACGTGCAGCAGCGATATGCGAATGATCGAGTGGCCGTCGTAGTCGTAGCGGGCACGCAGTCTCTTCACCGACACGCCGCCCCTGAGCACGTTCCGATCCGAAACATCCCACGACGAATCGTTCCGCAGCGCGATGAAATCGAAGGCATGGTCGTCATTGAGCCGCCCCTCATCGTCCGAAATGGACGAACCGTAGTCGCCGGCGCGATGCGTGGCGATACGGCCGATGGAGCCAACCGTCTGCGCGAACAGCTTCGGCGAGAGCGCGTTGCGCAGGTTCACCCACGCGTAACGGTCGCCGTAGCTTCCATGCGCATGGCCGCCGTCCTCGCGGATTTTCAGCGCGTCGCCGGAGACGAAGACGTCCGTGGAGACCATCGTGCGGTCGTTCAACGTCGTCTCGATCTTGCCGAGGAGGTCGTAGTAGCTCGGATTGATCCCCTTGTTGTTCGGGTCGATCAGCTTCAGAAGCTCGTGCAAATAGCCGCGACGAAAGGACAGTAGATATTCGGATCTGCCGCCGTGAAACGTCCCGCTTGTGAGGATGCGTTGGTTGAGAATGCCGATGCCGAGCTCCGTGTGGCGCCGCGCCTCCGGTTTGAGCGACGAGATGTCGATGACGCCGCTCATCCGCCCGCCGTATTGCAGCGGAAATCCGCCGGTGAGCACATCCACTGCCCCGATGGCCTCGGCATCGATGGTGCTGAAGGCGCGGTAGAGATCGCGCACGTGAAACGGGTCGTAAATCTCGGCGCCGTCCATCAGCACCTGCGTTTCATCTTCCTGGCCTCCGCGAATGTTGAAGCGCGCGCTGACGTCGAGTCCCGTGATGCCGGGCAAGCGATCGAAGGCGCGATAGACGTCGTCGCCGATGTGCGGCACGGTACGCACTTCGTCGCGCGACAGAAACTGGCGTCCCTCGGGTTCCGAAGTGAAGATCGTGAACCGGCTCGGCGTGACCACGATCGATTCGAGCGCCACCGGCATCTGCGCTGGCTTCGCCTTCGTCACGGGCGTCGCCGCCTTTTCGGCATCGCGTACGATGACGATGCTCCCGCGCGGACCGTTTGTCGCGTGCAGGTGATGCTCGCGCAAAAGCTCGTCGAGCATCTGCCGCGGCTCGGTCGATCGCGGCTCGATACCGACGATCATCTCCGGCCGTACCACGTCGGTGCTGTAGATGAGGCGCAGGCCGCGTCCCTCGAGCACGTGCAGCGCCTCCACCAGGCTGCGGCCGCGCAGCGATGTCGTTTGCGCCGATGCCGTTGCCGCCGAAATCGCGAACAGACACAGCACGGCCCAGCCGATCCGCCAGTCGCCATCCCTCTTGATAGTTGTCGTGTGTTCGTTCATGGCCGGATCACCTTAAGTGCCACACGATGCCGAGCGAGATGCGCGTGTGCCCTTGGGTGTTTGTGGATCCGGTGGCCTCCACGATCCGCGGGTTCCGGATGTCGGGCCGTGTGAGGAACGTGGGATCGTAGTCAATGAGGATGCGGCCGCTGAGCGCCTCGCTCATGCGTACGTCCAGCCCTGCGCCGAGGGATAGGGTTAAGCCAGTGTCGGTATGCGAGTCAGCGTAGTGGATGGTGGAGGTCTTTGGAAACGGTGTTGTCGAAAGGACGGCCAGACCGGTGGTGCTCAGTACGTCGAAGTACTGCACGTTCGACCCCGCAATGGTGAACTTCGAACTACTGAACACTGCTCCCGCGAGGGCATGGACAAACGGGGTCATCCGTCGCCGCTCCGATCCGCGGTACTCAGGACCTGCGACGAGATAGAACGTTTGGACCTTATCTTCGAAGCGCAGTCCTGTGCCGCAGGACGTAGGCTGGCAGTAAGTTGCGTCGCCGCCGAAGCGTTCGAAGTAGCCGGAGAAGTCCGCGGTGTAGGCGAGGTGCCGGCTCTTCCGCCGCGTGATCGAGAACTCGAAGCCGGGCCCGCTGCCGAGACTGAGGTATGGCGAGACTTTCCGATCCGTGACCAGCAGCGTACTGCGGGGCGGAACGTAGTTATGGTTTTCCGAAAGCCCGCCGAACAGCAGAAGCCCGGGTGCCTCGTCGTCGTTCGTCTGCGCGACAACCTGCATCGCGCAACTCAACATCAGAATTGCCGTGAGGGTTCGGGCCATCGATACGAACAGGTTTCGGCGCGTCATTTTCTCCTCTTGATGATCAGCCGGTCGCCGTTCGTATGCGCGGTCAGCCCCGAGGCAACGAGCGCCGTGTCGAGCGCCTCCTCGGGTGTCAGAGGGACGTCGCCGTGCAGCCGCATCGATGCCGCGTTTTGCGCCGCGTCGTCGAACCACACCGGCTTGAGCCCCTCGTCGCGCGTCACACTCATCACGACCTCGGACAGCGTGCGGCCGTCGAGATGAATCGGAGGCGCTGCGCGCAGAACCCACTCCCACTCGGCCCCGTTGCGAGCGATGCTGTGCTCCGTCACACCGCCTTGCGCATCGGCATCGAGCTCGGTTCCGGCAGTCGCCCAATGCGTCGTCCCGCCATGCTGCAGATCGACACGTCCTTCGCGGACACGGACGCGCATCCGATCCTGTGTCAGCCGCACTTCGAATTGCGTTCCGACGTCGCGAACGTTCCCCAGCGGGGTGCGCACCAGAACTCCGGACTCATTCGAGTCGACATAGACGGCGCCGCGCTCAAGCGTGAGCTCGGTCGCCGACGCGACGCGCACCCGCGTCCCGCCATCGAGCCGCAACGTCGCCTTCCCCCACGCCAGCGAGGCGGTGCTGCCGTTCGCGACTTCGTAAACATCGTTCGCGTAAATGACCGCGCCGTTCGTCTGTCCGCCGGCAACAACCGTCCGCGGCGGCACGGGCTGTGGAGTTGAAGGCGTCATCCGCAATACGACGATCGTGACAAGAGCCGCGGCAACCGCAGCCGCCGATCCAATCCAGCGCGTACGACGCCGCCGTCCGATCGACTCCATCCATTCCTCGTGCACCGCTTCGCGCACGCGCCGCATCGCATCCTCGGGGACAGGCGGTCTGCGTCCCGCGAGCCGCACGAGCGCCGCGATCGCGTCGTCGGAGTTGCTGTTGCCCATGTCGTCCATCGTCAAACCTCCGCCTCGCTCCACCGCCCGCCGTGCGCCGCCGTGAACGCGTCGCGGAAGGCCGTGCGCGCCCGCGTCAACATCGACTCCGCCGCCTTCGTCCCGACGTTCAGCCGCTCCGCGATTTCCACGACCGACAGTCCGTCGATGTACTTCCACTCCAGCGCGTCGCCGTAATGTCCCGGCAGCCGGTCGAGCACGAGCTGCACGAGCCGGCTCGTCTCGTTCCTCTGCAACGCCGTCTCCGGCCGTTCCGCAGCGCTCAAGGACTCCAGCGCCATCCGCACCTCAGGGATGTCATCGAGCAACTCCACCATCGGCGGCACCCTGCTGGCCTTCTCGAAATACGCGCTGATCTCGTGACGGCAGAACGTGCACAACCACGTCAGCAGCGCCGCCTCCCCGCGATACGACGACAACTTGCGCACCGCCCGGCAAAGCGCCGCCTGCACCACGTCCTCGGCGATCTGCGCATCGTTCGCCACCCGCGGCATCGCAAACCGGAACAGCGGCGCAAAGTGCGCCTCGAAAAACTCCCCGAACGCAACCTCGTCCCCCCGCACCATGCGAGCCACAAGAAAGCGATCCGGATGTTCCGCCACGAATTCAGCCATTCACCGCGTTAGAGGGGGGGAGTGGGACAAATCCTTCGCAATGTTCTCCGCGTCCCCCGCGCCTCCGCGTGAAATTGGTTACCTCGTCAACTCAAGCGTGGATGGAAGTTTCCGCACGATCCGCTCGCCAACTCCCGGCAACTGCACCACGATTCCACCCTTCGGCACGCGAATCCCGCTGATGTGCACGACGATCCGTTTGCCGGAACGTCGCGCGGAGAAACTCAGCGGACCGTAAATCGTCCGCAGTCCCCGCACGCGGACACCATCATCGAGCCACGAGGCCGGAATGCCTGCGCCGAGGACGAGCGCGTCGTCGGATTCGCGTTCGTAGGCGAGCATGTCGATGAACGAGCGGGCGAAGTCGGAGCCGACCCAGAGGTGGGGGATGTCGCCGAGGTACGTCGGGCTGCGGTAATCCTGCGCGGCCACCTCGGCCCATTGTTTCCAGCCGGCCGGGCGGCGGTCGTCGAGGAAGAATGCGAGCAGTCGTTGGGCGCGATCGCGCCAGCCGAGGTGGATGAACGTGCCGACCTGGCGCAGCTCGTAGGGCGTGTAGTCCTTCCACGCGCGGCGGCCTTCCGCGCGCGCCAGCGACTCGTTCCACGCGCGTTCGAATTCATGGATGACGGCGTCGTGCGGAAGGTTGGCGAGATCGCCGCCTGGTTCGATGCCGATGGTCGTCGAAGTCGGATCGAAATCGCCGAGGTCCGCGGCGCCGGGGATGTAGTCGATGTGATGCGTTTCGATTGCGCGAAGGATTGAAGCGTGGAAGTCGCGCGCGAATTCGTCGCGGCTCTTCGCGAAACGTGACGCCGCATCGCGATTGCCGAGTTGCTCGGCCAGCCATGTTGCATCTTTCAGTCCGCGCAGCGCGAAGAAATCGTCCCAGTACGAATGCATCGGCTTCGCGGAATAGCCCTCGTGGCTGATGGAAGGCGGAAGAAGTCCCTTGAACTCGCCGGACGTCTGATGACGCAGGGCGTCGATGTAATCGGCCGCCTTCTCGACGTGCGGCCACACCTCGCGCGCGAGCGAAAGATCGCCGGTGAGCCGCGCGTGTTCGGCGACGAGGTAGATGAACTCGCCGTGGCTGTCGTGTTCATTGACCGGATCGGCTCCTCGGCTATCGACGCAGCAGGGGATCTTGCCGTCGGCGAACTGGTACGGCGCGAACCAGCGGATGTAGTCGCGAACCTCGTCGCCGAGGCCGAAGCGAAGCAGCATGGTCGACGTGAGCGAGCCGTCGCGAATCCAACTACGCCTGTAGTTGCGCGCGCCGCCGCGGATGGCCGGACCGTCGCGCCCGAGAAGGTTGTAGGCGACGTTGGCGCGAGCGGTGTCGACCAGATCGCGCGCGGCGGGGATATCGATGTCGACGTGATCAACGATCTTGCGCCAATACGCGATCGCGGTTGCACGCTGGTGCGCGACGTCGCGCGGGATCGGCTGCGCATCGTGTGCGTGGAGCGGCGTGGCGACGTCGATGATCTTTTCTTCGCCGGGCGCGAGCGTAAGGTCCCAGAGCATGAGTGCCGAGGCGTGGCGCTGAGGGTCGGTGACCGATGGCGTTGCTGGCGGCGAATCGAATAATTCGCTCACATCACCGCTATCGAAGCTCGATGCAGTGATCGACGTCGGTTTCGTTAGCGGAATGACGCGCGTGTCGTCGACGGCCAGCTCGGTGCCCGTCCATGTGATCGAGCGAATCGGCGCGGTCAGCTCGTTGATGTTCAGTTCGAACCACGGCGGCGTAACGCGCAGCGGCCGGACAGCGACGTAAAACTGCGCATGTTCGGAATGCGCGCTCACGTTGCGGAGGCGATAGCGCGCGTAGCCGATCGGCGCGGCCGCAGTCCCGGCACCGAACGGTGCGATCTCCAGCGTGAACTTTGGGTGGTGCCACGTCGTCGACGGCAGCGGCAGCGAGTTCTGTTCGAGCGATTGCGTCGTGCTGACATCGGCCCACGTAATCAGCCGTCCGTCGATGCGCACGAACGGCTCCAGCGTGAATCCCGCCGGCGTCTCGATCGCGCCGTCCTCGGATAGCAGCGGCTTCGCGCCAGCGTCGCTATCGACGCCGAAAATCGTCCAGTAAGCGAGCTCGCCGATCAATCCGCGCGGG
>Ga0207677_10000366_pt1 | contig 31484 bp, 36 predicted proteins | sample KBSMisM42_FD_184311 | JGI IMG/M metagenome (GOLD analysis project Ga0207677, IMG submission 184311) | Miscanthus rhizosphere microbial communities from Kellogg Biological Station, Michigan, USA - KBS Miscanthus M4-2 (SPAdes) (version 2) | ecosystem: Host-associated > Plants > Roots >...
CACGATCATCCCGCTCGACATGATCTGGATCGACGAGTCGAAGAAGGTCGTGCACGTCGCGCACGACGTGCCGCCGTGTCAGGCCGATCCGTGCCCCAGCTATCCGCCGGGAGCAAACGCAAAGTACGTGTTCGAGGTCGCCGCGGGAGTCGCGGCGAAGCACCACGTCAGCGACGGCGACGTGCTGACGTTCGAGCGCCTGGACAACATCAAAGCGCAGTGACGCGGCTCAATCGGCCGACGGCGTAGCGGGCGGAGTGCCGCCGCCGCTGCCACCGCGACGGCGCCGGCGAAAGCGCTTGCGCTTCCCGCCGCCCTCACCGCCGCCCGGCGGGCGCGGCTCGTTGTTGTTAGTCTGCGGCGGGCGCTCCTGCGGACGCGGCGGAGGCGTCGAGCGCGGCTGCGCTTGCTGTTGCTGCTGCGGCTGTGCCGGACGTTCGCCGCCGCCTGCACCGGCGCCAGCTCCGCCACGACGCCGGCGTCTGCGGCGACCCGGCGCGCGCTCGCCCTGCGGCTGCGGCGCCTGCGGTTGCTGCGGCTTCTGCTGTTGCTGTTGTTGCTGCTGCGGACGTTGCGGACGTCCGGGGCGCTGATCGCGTCCGCGCTCGCGCGGAGGCCGCTGTCCCGGCGGACGCCGCTCTTCCTCGCGCTTTTTCTTCCCCGTCCGCTGCTCGAACTCCTGCATCTTCCGCTGCATGAACTTGCGCTGCTGCGCGTCCTGCCGGGCCCGCAATTCGTCGTAGCCGCAGTAGGGGCAGCGCTTCCACCCTTCCGGATAGCTTTTTTTGCACGCAGAGCAAATGACGGATTTAGGCAGCGGCATCGGAAATCGGCGCGCATTGTACACTTCCGGGCCGTGCCGACCGACGACCGCCGCCGCGCCACGCTGCGCACGCTCATCGAGCTGGCGGAGGGAAGCAGCCCGCAGGACTGCTGGGACGATCAGCGCGCGGAGGAGCTTCTGCGCAGCCAGTCGACCCCCGAGGAATTGCGCGAGCTCGGCATGAGCGAGCAGATGATCGAGCGCATCTTCGCGGAGAAACGATGACCTTCACCGTCCGCGTCGAGGCCCGCTTCGAGGCCGCCCACTTCCTCCGCGAGTACCGCGGCATCTCCGAGCCGCTGCACGGACATTCGTACAAAGTCGAGGCCGACCTCATCGCGCGCGGCGGCGGAGTCGATCAGGATGCGATCGCCGTCGATTTCGTCAGCGCGAAGCGCAAGCTCGAGGTGCTGGCGAAGAAGCTCGACTACGGCTGCATCAACGACGTCCCGCCGTTCGACCGTATCAACCCGTCGGCCGAGAACATCGCCGAGTGGTTCGCCCGCGAGCTGCAATCGGCGGTCGATGACGAGAACGCGCTGGTGAAAGCGGTGACGATCTGGGAGGGCCCGGTCAACTCCGTCCGCTATGAACAAACTTCCTAACCACACCGCGCTGAAGGAGTGGGCCAGCGTCATTGAGGCACTCGGGCGCGGCGAGCAGATCATCCTCATCCGAAAGGGCGGCATCGCCGATCCGCACTTCGGCGTCGAGGCCGACCGCTTCTACCTCTACCCGACGTTCTTCCATCAGGCCGACGCCGGCGAGCCGCGCGACGTCACGATCACGCACTGGTGCGAGGTGGCGAAGACGTGGCGCGTCAGCGACCAGGAGACGCTCTACCGGCTCGAGCCCGAGGTTGTGATGCCGCGCGAGACGCTCGATGCGCGCTACCGCTTCCGTCCCGATCAGGCGCTGTACGTCATCGCGGTGCGCACGTTCGCGCTGGCGAAGCCCATCACGATCGCGCAGAAGCCGGAGTACCTCGGCTGCCGGAGCTGGGTCAGCGTCGACGACGAGATCGACGTCGAAGGCTCGCGTCCCGCGCTCAGCGAGGAGTCGCTGCGCGAGCGGATTGCTGCGATCGACGCGCGAGTTGCCTAGCTTTGCGCAGCCACTTCGCATCGCGCCGCCGCTGATATGCCGGCATCGTCGGGCGCCGCGCCAGGATCGATTCGACGATCTCCTTCGCCTCCGCCGCCCGTCCCTGCTCGACGTAGAACTCCGCGGCCGCGGTGAGCGACTCCGGCGCCGTCGATGACGCGACGAGCTTGTCGAAGAGCGCCGTCGCCTCGGCCGTGCGCCGCGTGCGCGCGTAGCCCTGACCGAGGAGGCACATCGCGCGCGAGTAGTCGTGCTTCGGATCGATTTTCACGACGTGCTCGAGATCGCGGATCGCCGCCTCGTTGTCGCCGAGCTCGAACTCCGCCACGCCGCGGAAGTAGAACGTGTGCAGCGAATCGGTGCGCTGCGCCAGCGCGTGATCGAACGCGTCGCGCGCCTCCGCCCACTTCTTCTGTTCCAGCAGCAGCTCGCCGAGCTCCTCGTAATTTCCCGCCGCCGGGTTGTCGCGCACGATCGCCCGCAGCAGCGCGATCCGCCTCCGCCGCGACGGCGCTTTGAAGGAGTTGCGGACGCCGGTGAAATCCCCCTCGACGACGAAGTAGGCGATCGAGCCGATCGGCCCGCCGATGATGATGATCCAGAGCCAGAACGTGTCCGGCCGCCGCTTCGCCCAGTGAATCAGCGCCGCGATCTGCAGGAGAAAGCCCCAGCCGAAGAAGGAACGCACGCGTCAGCTCCCGCCCGCAAGGAGCACGAAGTCGCAGATCGCCGTCGCCACCTGCCGACCCTCCGCGTCGTGCAATTCCGCCGAGCCGACGCAGACCTTCGAGCCTTTCTTGATGATCGTGGCGGTCGCGGTGACCGCGGTGTTCGCGCGCCGGAGGAAGTGGATGTTGAGGTTGGACGTGGCGAAGTTCATCTCGCCGTCGAAGTTCGTCGAGAGTGCGCAGGCCACCGCCGTGTCGGCAAGCATGGCCAGGACGCCGCCGTGGACCGCGCCCGTCGTGTTGTCGAACTCCGGCTTGAACGCGATCGTCATCACGCAGCGGTCGGTGACCAGCTCGATGAGCCGGAAGTCGAGAAAGCGGCGGACGGGATGATCGCCGAACCGTTCTTCGAGATCGTGGATGAGGTCACGGGCCTGCACGTTGCGTAACATTACGACGTGGAGCTCGTCGCCGTCATCTTCATGATCGTGGTCGGCTGCGGCGTGGCGGTGGGTGTGATGGTGGCGATCGGCGTCGCGACGAAGCGGCACGAAAGCGGCGGCCAGGAGTCGCAGGTGAACGCACGGCTCGACCGGGAGCGGATCGCCGGCTCGATTCTCTTTCAGCTGCTGCTCGCGGGCGGGACGCCGCCCGACGTCGCGCTGCGCGAGATCCGGCGGAAGGCCGGCATCGGCGTGCCGGTCACCGCCGGTGTCGACGTCGCGAACTGGGGCGAGGCCTACGCGCACATCGCGTCACGCGCCGAGCGCGAGGCGCTGCTCGAGCTTGCGGTGCAGCTGCTCGCCGCGCGCGGGACGCCCGTCCCCCTCCGCCAGTACGCCGCGCTGCTCGACCTCAACTTCGGCCTCGGCTTCCAGACCGACGCGCTGGCGCGGCTGCGCGTGCAGTACGGCTTCGAGTACATCGATCATGCGAAGGACGCGCGTCCGCCGGAGGCCGATCGCGGGGCGGGGCGGATGACGCTGTTCGGACGCGACGAGCGGCAGCCGGGGGAATTGCTGCGTGTTCTGGGTATCGAGGAGTCTCCGGCGTCGCGGCAGGTGATCATCTCGGCGTACCGGCGGCTCGTGGCGCAGCATCATCCGGACCGGTATCATGACCAGCCCGCCGAGGCGCAGGCGGGGGCGGCGGCGCGCTTCATCGAGATCACGCGGGCCTACGAAGCGCTCCTGGCGATCTATCGCGAATAGGGACTTGCAAATCGCACCGGACCGGTGCTATCTTTGCCTTGGGAATTCCGGCTGTTCACTGTTTGTTCACCGACGACTCGCCAGCAGTTCCCTCCAGCAGACCATAGTTTTCTCATGTGACATCAACCCCAAACGAGGACGGACGTGTCCGGTGCCGATGACGCAGCGGACGTCGTGGTGTCCCTGACGGACTGAACGAGGGTTGATCAGGTAACTAACTCCGCGGAAATGACTTGGGCCGTGCTGCGGAGTGGGGCGGTAACCATCCCGGCCCCTGCCGCATCTAATGATCGTTGCGGCACGGAGTATGAAGTTTTCGTAGATCAACGGGAGAGACCATGAAGAGTGCCGAGGCACAGGTTCACGAACAGGGGTGGGACTTCGAGAAGGCCGCCATGCCTTACGTCGACTCGCTCTACAACACCGCCTACCGCATGACGCGGAACTCGGAAGATGCCGAGGACCTCGTTCAGGAGACGTATCTCAAGGCGTACAAGTACTACGACAAGTTCGAAGAGGGTACGAACTTCAAGGCGTGGCTCTTCAAGATCATGAAGAACACGTTCATCAACAACTACCGGAAGAAGAAGCTCACCCCTCACAAGATCGACTTCTCGGAGATCGAAGAGTCGTACGAGCGCGTCATCCAGAAGAACGCTCCCGATCTGATCAAGGATCCGGAGAGCGAGATCTTCCAGGACATGATGGATGAGGACGTCAAGCGCGCCCTCGACTCGCTGCCGCACGACTACAAGATGGTGGTGCTGCTCGCCGACATCGAAGGCTTCTCGTACAAGGAGATCGCCGAGATCCTCGACTGCCCGGTCGGCACCGTGATGTCGCGTCTCTACCGCGGCCGCAAGATGCTCGAGCGGACGCTGCTCGAGTACGCGCGCAAGTACGGCTACATCCGCAGCGGCGAAGAGCCGGCGAAGATGCGCTCGCGCAAGGATGAGGCGAAGCCGCGCAAGAAGAAGGAAGACGGCGAGGAGACCGAGGTCACCGAGCCGGAAGAGAACGAAGAGGAAGTGCTCTTCGCGGACGACGAGGAAGACTTCGACGACTTCGAGGTCGAGGAAGAAGAAGAGGAAGAGCCGATCGTCGGCCTCGAATAGCCGCAAACCGTTTTTGAATTCACCCCGGCCGCCGAGTTTTTCGGCGGCCTTTTTTTTGGCGGCCCGATTGCAAACGGGGAAAGCCGGAAATGTGGGTCCGTTACCGGTCGTTCACACTACACGAATGAGTCGTCGTCACCTGAGACTCCAGGAAGGAAAGCAGTGATGCTTTGTGACGATGTCAGACGCACGATTTACTTTTTCCTCGACGGTTCTCTCGCGGAGACCAAGCAGCGCGATTTCAAGACGCACCTCGATCTCTGCCCCGATTGCGAAAAGCGGACGAAGGTGCAGTTCCGCATCCGCCGCTTCGTCCTCTCCCGCCTCCACCCGCAGCCGGCTCCTGAACGTTTGAAGACGCGGCTGGCGCGATCGCTCCGCGCGTTCCGCGACGAGTGGCATCGCGAGCTGACGTGACGCTGATTCTCGTCTCGTCGAATCCGAACAAAGGCATCGAAGCCGAGCGCATCCTCGGCCAGCCTCTGCTCCGCGTCTCGCTTCCGCTGCCGGAGATCCAGGCGTCGTCGGTCGAAGAGATCACTCGACACAAGCTCGAGTCGGCGCGGACGAAAGGCTACGCGAACCTCATCGTCGAGGACGTCTCCCTCGGCTTCGACGAGCTCGGCAACTTTCCCGGCCCGTACGTGAAGTGGCTGCTCGAGGCGGCCGGCGGTACAGGGCTCGCGGCGATCGCGTACGCGCTCAACAACCGCTCCGCGCTCGCGCAGTGCTGCGTCGCGTACTGGGACGGCGGCGAGGGAAAGGTTTTCATCGGCGAGTGCCGCGGCGAGATCCTGGTCGAGCCGCGGGGCGAGAAGCACTTCGGCTGGGACGCATGGTTCAAACCGAAGGGGTCGTCGAAGACCTTTGCCGAGATGTCGGACGACGAAAAAGACGCGATCTCCCATCGCGGCGATGCCTACCGGAAACTCGCCCGGTTTCTCGGACAGTCATGAATCGAAAGCGGACAGCGCCCCGCTGACCTCCCGGCGCATTCATCAAAATAACTCTTGCGCGCTCAGTGGTTTCCGATCCGACACGGGTGTAGGGGCAACTGGCAGCACCCTTGAAACGTATCACCGGCATACCGGCGACGCCGGCAGGCAGTGGAAAGGAAGCTCGCATGTGGGTCTATGACGGAGAAGAGTGGACGAATGAGGGCGGCGAATCGAAGCCCGAGACGACTCCGCGTCCGCCGCAGGGCGAGTTCGTGCCCGAGCTTCAGGTGATCGAGATCATACAGGTCCCGCCGGTGAAGCCGAGCTACGTGCCGCCGTTTACCCGCCCCTAGTTTCCAACTCGACGACGCTGCATCGAGAGCCGCGCGGCAACGCGCGGCTTTTTCATTTCCCGAGGTAGCGCGCCAGGAAGTCGCGCATGATCGGCTCGATCTGGTCCCCCGCCACGGAGAAGATCCGGTCCGCGTGGTAGTTGCCGGGGATGTCGATGATGTGCAGCTCCTTCGGCTCGTTCGCGCGGTCGAAGAGCGCCGTCGAATGGGTGTGGCCGATCAGCCAGTCGTTCTTGACGTGGATGAAGCAGAGCGGCGCGGTGACATCGGTGACGTCGTCGAGCGCGCGCAGCTTGGGGCTGCGCTTGAGGTGCCAGTCGAAGCGGGGACGATGCAGCGCCTGCGACCAGGCGATGTGGCGATGGATCGTGAACGGGTTGATGCGCGGCATGATCATCGCGAAATCAGCGACGGGAGAGATCAGCGCGATGGCCGACGTCGGGAAGTGATGCCGTGCCGCTGTCGTGATCGCGATCGCGCCGCCGTACGACAGTCCGACCAGCGCGATCGACTGCGTCGCCGTCGTCGCGCGCACGTCCTCGATCACTGCTGCGACGTCGTGATGCTCGTTGAGATTGAAACCGTACGTTCCTTCGCTGTCGCCGTGTCCCCGAGGATCGAGAACCGCCGTCCGGTAGCCCTCCGCCTGCAGCCAGAGGGCGAGGTGGGTCATCGAGGGATGCCGCCGGAATCGCCAGAAACCGGGGACGACGATCACCGCCGCGCGCGAGGGAGCCTCGTACAAATCGTAGTGGATCCGGGTGCCGTCGAAGGAGCTGACGATGCGGGAAATCGCTTCGGACGGAGGCGCCTCGCGGACGGGCGCACTTGACAAGGGCATACGCATCCTTACTATATACCGCCCGGTGAGCCGGCCTCGGCCGCTTCACCTCCCCAACACGAAAATCAACGAACCGACACGGTTACGTACTCCAACTGCAAAGTGAGGTGATCCCGGCACCCGGACAGGACTAGGAACTGGTCCCGTATCCCCAGATCGAATGCCAAGATCAGATCGACACGATCTGAAAACATTAAGGAGAAACACCGAATGAAGAAGTCTGTTTACCTGACCCTGATCGCCCTTTTCGCCGTCGCCATCTTCGCCGTTGGTTGCAAGAAGGAAGAGACGACGACCGACACCGCCGCGACCGACACCGCGGTCAGCGCCACCACCTCGACCGTCACTGACACCGCGTCGACCAGCACCACCGGCACGATGACCAGCACCGACACGACCGCCACCGGCGCCACCGGCATGACGGGCATGACCGGCATGACCGGCATGACCGGTTCGACCGGCACGATGACCGACACGGCCGCCACGGCCTCGACGAGCACCACCACGACCACGAAGACCGAGACGAAGAAGCACTAACTTCCGCTTCGACGGATCTTTCGACGCCCCGCTCCGGCGGGGCGTTTTTCATTTCTGGCACTCGTGTTGCTGAGTCTCCTCCGGGGTCGTTGTCCTTCAACGGACGCCCCCGCCCCCGACAATTCGAACGGTTTTTTTCCCGAAGGGGAAGACGTCCAACGGGAAGGAGGTGAGGGCAGGCAACCCAGAAGCGACCACGACTGAATCCGAGATCAACTTCACCGAAAAAGACTCACCAAGAGGAGAAAAGATGAAGAAAACGTTTCTGGTCCTTCTGACCATTGCTGCCCTCGCGCTGTTCGCTGTTTCGTGCAAGAAGAACGAGACGACCACCGACACCGCCGCGAGCGATACGTCGATGACCACCTCGACCGTGTCGAGCGACACGAGCGGCAGCACCAGCACGATGTCGACCGACACCAGCGGCAGCACTGCCACGTCGACCGCCGCGATGCCCTCGGGCACCAGCACCGACACGTCGGGCACGATGACCACCGCCACGACGGCGACGAGCACCACCGGCACCGAGACCACCGCCACGACGACGTCCGGCACCACCGGCACGACGACGATGGGCTCGACGAAGAAGCACTAACGCAATTTCGAGCAGTGAGGCGGCGGGTGCGGTACGGCCCGCCGCTTTTTTATTGGCCCGAACGCGTGGCGAGCTCCGCGCGCAACGCGTCGTACACGCGGCGCACTTCGCGCTCCGCCTGCGCCAGGTCGCCGCTGTTGTCGATGACGTAGTCGGCGGCGGCGAGACGTTCGGCGCGCGGCAGCTGGTGCCGGATCCGCCGCTCCACTTCCTCGCGCGCCATTCCGCGCGCGACGCCCCGCACGACCTGCGTCGCCGGATCGACGTCGACCACGATGATCCTGTCGTAGCGCTGCTTTCCCCCCGCCTCGAGGAGCAGCGTCGCCTCGACGATGTAGATGCCGTCGCCTTCCGGCTGCCGCCGCGCTTCTTCCTCCATCACCAGCGGATGAATGAGCGCATTGAGCTTCCGCGCCGACGCGTCATCGACGAACGCCACGTCCGCCAGCTTCTGGCGATCCACCTCTCCATCCGGACGGAGAATGTCGTTTCCGTACGTCCGCACCAGCGCCTGATATCCCGCCTGGCCCGGCCGGTAGAGTTCCGCGACGAGCGCATCGGCGTCGAGCACGATGCAGCCGAGCGCCGCGAACATCCGCGCGATCGTCGACTTGCCGCTGGCGATGCCGCCGGTCAGTCCGACTCTGACGATCACGCGCCTCTCCGCGTTTCCGCCGCGGTGACCGTGTTCTGCATCAGCATGGCGATGGTCATCGGTCCGACGCCGCCCGGCACCGGCGTGATCCACGACGCGACCTCGCGCGCGCGGGCGAAGTCGACGTCGCCGAGGAGCACGCTGCCGTTCTTCTGCAGCAGGCGCGTTTTGTCGGCGTCGTGGGCGATGCGGTCGGCGAACGACGCGTCGACGCGATTCATCCCGACGTCGATCACCACCGCGCCCGGCTTCACCATCTCGCCCGTGACCATGATCGGACGTCCGACCGCCGCCACGAGAATGTCGGCCTGCCGCGTGATCGCGCCGAGGTCGTGCGTGCGCGAGTGGCAGATCGAGACCGTCGCGTTGCGCTGCAGCAGCATCGCCGCCATCGGCTTGCCGACGATGTCGCTCCGTCCGAGGACCACCGCGTGGGAGCCTTCGATCGCGACGCCGGTCGATTCGATCAGGCGGATGCAGCCCGCCGGCGTGCAGGGGGCGAGCGTCGGACGTCCGAGGTGCAGCAGGCCGACGTTGTACGGATGGAAGCCGTCGACGTCTTTTGCCGGATCGATCGCGTCGATCACTTTCTTCGCGCTGATCTGCTTCGGCAGCGGCAGCTGGACGAGGATGCCGTCGATGTCGTCGTCGAGATTGAGCCGCGCGATCTCGGCGAGGAGGTCGGCTTCGCTCATCGACTCCGGGAAGATCGCCTCATGGCCGCGCAGTCCGAGCTCTTCCGCTTTCTTCGCCTTGCTGCGGACGTAGATCTCGGAGGCGGGATCGCTGCCGACCCGAACGGCAACGAGCGCGGGACGGTACGGCAGGCGCGCAATCGCGGCCGAAACCTCGGCCTCGACCGTTCGGGCGACCGCTTTTCCGTCGATGAGTTGCGCCGGCACGACGGCCGCGCTTCTATCACGGCGGTGGCCGGAATTCCAGCCGGGGGAGCGCCGTTGAACCCGGTCCGGCGACGGTAAGTACTTCGCGCAGCGGGTGTTGGGAATGTACCGCTTGACACCCTCTGTTGGGCAGTGTTACCGTTTCCCCCCTTTCCGTAAGGGAAGGTGTGTCGTCTTTGAGCTTTCGAGTAGTTCCCCGACCGCTCGAAGATGCAATCAAGCCGTTGTCGTCAGGGAGAGTCATGCGTACGTATTTTCCGAAGAAGGGTGACATCGAGCCGCGCTGGTTCGTGATCGACGCCGAGGGCATGGTCCTCGGGCGCCTGTCGACGACCATCGCCAACATCATTACCGGCAAGGCCAAGCCGACCTACACGCCGTTTCTCGATACCGGCGATCACGTGATCGTGATCAACGCCGAGAAGGTCAAGCTGACCGGCAAGAAGGAGACGGACAAGATTTATCGCCGTCACTCCCTCTATCCGGGCGGACTGACCTCCACCCAGGCCCGTTTCATCCGCGCCGAGAAGCCGGAGCAGATGATCGAAGAGGCCGTCTGGGGCATGCTCCCGAAGAACCGCCTCGGCCGGAAAATGCTCAAAAAACTGAAGGTTTATCGCGGGACTGCGCACCCTCACACGGCGCAGAAGCCCGAAGCGCTGAAGCTGGCGTAGTCGATCAGGAGGACTGTCTTGGCATTGGTTGAATACTACGGAACGGGTCGGCGCAAGACGTCGACGGCTCGCGTGCACATCCGCCCGGGCAGCGGCGCAATCACGGTCAACAGGCGCAGCCTCGATGACTACTTCGGCAACGAAGTGCTGAAGATGATCATCAAGCAGCCGCTGTCGCTGACGGAGACGAACGACAAGTTCGACATCGTCGTGACGGTGGACGGCGGCGGTCCGAGCGGCCAGGCCGGCGCGATCCGGCACGGCATCTCCCGCGCCCTCCAAGTCTACAACATGGAGCTTCGCAAGCGGCTGAAGAAGGCCGGCCTCCTCACGCGCGACCCGCGCATGAAGGAACGCAAGAAGTACGGCCAGAAGGGCGCCCGCGCCCGGTTCCAGTTCTCGAAGCGCTAGTCCCGATGTTCGGTTTCCTCTAAGCGTTGCAATTGGAAGGACAGAGGCGAAAGCTTCTGTCCTTCTTGTTTTTCGTTCAGTTTTTCAATTCTCGATCTTCAATTTTGCAAGGAGGGTTCACTTGGCAGTCTCTATTACGATGAAAGAGCTTTTGGAGGCTGGCGTCCACTTCGGTCATCAGACCAAGCGCTGGAACCCGAAGATGAAGAAGTACATCTTCGGCAAGCGCAACGGGATCTACATCATTGACCTGCAGAAGACGCTGAAGCTCTTTAAAGAAGCTTCTGCTTTTATCTCGAATCTCGCCTCCGGCGGGAAACGCATCCTGTTCGTCGGCACCAAACGCCAGGCCCAGGACGCGATTCTCGAAGAGGCCAATCGCTGCGGCATGTTCTACGTGAACAACCGCTGGCTCGGCGGCACGCTGACCAATTTCACCACCGTCCGCAAATCGATCGAGCGCCTCAAGGAAATCGAGGCCCTTCTCGGCGACTCCGAAAAGGAGATGTCGAAGAAGGAGCGCGCTGCTCTCGACCGCGAGCGTGAAAAGCTTCAGAAGAACCTGATCGGCATCCGTGAGATGGACGGCCTGCCGGATGCGCTCTTCGTCATCGACCCGAAGAAGGAGTACATCGCGGTCAAAGAGGCGAAGAAGCTCAACATCCCGGTGGTGGCCATCGTCGACACGAACTGCGACCCGGAAGACATCGACTACGTCATCCCGGGCAACGACGACGCCATCCGCGCGATCCGTCTGTTCACGCAGAAGATCGCCGACGCGGTGCTCGAGGGTTACAACCTCGCCGAAGAGCGGTACATCGGTACCGAAGACAAGGGCGAGCCTCCCGCTGAAGCCATGGTCCCGCCCGCTGAGACGGCGGCACCCGAAGCGTTGCAGACCGCTCCGGCAGTCTGACGATTCGACCCGACTGAAATTTCGAATGCGGAGGACAGGCGCGAAACGCGTCTGTCCTTCGTCTGTTTTTACAAGGAGCAATCAATGACCGATACACCGAACGCACCGCAGATCACCGCGGCAATGGTCAAGGCGCTGCGCGATGCCACCGGCGCCGGCATGATGGACGTCAAGGCCGCGCTCACCGAGGCCCAGGGCAACGTCGAAGAGGCGACCAAGATCCTCCGCAAGAAGGGTCTCGCCGCCGCCAGCAAGAAGGCCGGCCGCGTCACCGCGGAAGGCACCGTGCAGACGCTCGTCGAGGGCAACGTCGGCGTGATGGTGGAAGTCAACTGCGAGACCGACTTCGTCGGCCGCAACGAGAACTTCCGCAACTTCGCCGCGGAAGTGGCGGGCATCATCGCCAAGAGCAAGGCGAACACGGTCGACGAACTGAACGCCGAGAAGTGGCCGGGCAGCGATGAGACCCTCGGACAGAAGACCGCCGAGATGATCGGCTCGATCAAAGAGAACATCACCATCCGCCGTTTCGTCCGCTACGAGGCGCCGCAGGGCGCGTCGATCGGCACGTACATTCACGGCGGCGGCAAGATCGGCGTGATCGTCGAGCTGGTCGGCGACGCGTCGAAGGGCGCCGAAGTCGCGCGCGACGTGGCGATGCACGTCGCCGCCGCGGAGCCGCGCTTCCTCCGCCGCGAGGACGTCACGGAGAAGGACCTCGAGACCGAGCGCGAGATCGCCCGCGACGCCGCGATGAAATCCGGCAAGCCGGAGAACATCGTCGAGAAGATGGTCACCGGCAAGATGGACAAGTTCTACGGCGAGGCCTGCCTCCTCGAGCAGCCGTACATCCGCGACGACAAAGCCACCGTTTCGCAGCACCTGGCGAAGCAGGGGAAGGAGCACGGCTGCAATTACGTCGTGACTCGCTTCGAGCGCTACAAGCTGGGGGAAGGCATCGAGAAGAAGGGTGACGATTTCGTCGCCGAAGTGATGTCGTACCAGAAGTAACGCGCGACGATTGAGCTTTCGAACAGGGCCGGCCGAGAAGCCGGCCCTCCGCGTTTATGGTGTTGTAAACTCCCGCCCGATGACGGACGCCGCCAAACCGAAATACGGTCGAATTCTCCTCAAACTCTCCGGCGAGGCGCTGATGGGCGAGCGGCGTTACGGTATCGATGCCGACACCCTCGCGCGCATCGCCGACGAGATCGTCGACGTGCAGAAGCTCGGCATCGAGATCGTCATCGTGATCGGCGGCGGCAACATCTTCCGCGGAGTCAGCGGCGCCACGCAGGGCATCGACCGCGTCGCCGGCGACCACATGGGGATGCTGGCCACGGTCATCAACGCGATCGCGCTGCAGGACGCCCTCGAGCGGCGCGGCGCCTACACGCGCGTGACCTCGGCCATCACGATGTCGGAGTTCGCCGAGCCGTTCATCCGCCGCCGCGCCATGCGCCATCTCGAGAAGAAACGCATCGTGATCTGCGCCGCCGGCACCGGCAATCCGTTCTTCACCACCGACTCCGCGGCCGCGCTGCGGGCCAGTGAGCTCAAGTGCGAGATCATCTTCAAGGCCACGAAGGTCGACGGCATCTACACCGCCGATCCGGAGAAAGATCCGAATGCGACGCGCATCCCGCACGCGACGTATCAGCGCGTGCTCGCCGAGCGCCTCGAAGTCATGGACGCCGCGGCCATCGATCTCGCGCGCGGCAGCTCGATTCCCATCTACATTTTTTCTCTTCGCGAGCAGGGCAACATCAAGCGGGCCTTGCTCGGCGAAGACATCGGCTCGATTGTTACCAATGAGTAAGAGGTAGACAGATGATCAACGACGTCATCAAAGACGTGCAGCACCGCATGCATGGCGCCATCGAAGCTCTGCACCGCGAGTTCAAGTCGCTCCGCACCGGCCGCGCGAACGCCGCCATGCTCGACAACGTCACCGTCGATTACTACGGCACGCCGACGCCGATCGCGCAGGTGGCCAGCATCAAAGTCCCCGAGGCCTCGCTGATCGTGGCCGAGCCGTGGGACAAGTCGATGGTCGGCGCGATCGAGAAAGCGATCCGCAACGCGGACCTCGGGCTGAATCCCGCCAACGACGGCAAGATCGTCCGCATCCCGGTCCCGCAGCTCACGGAAGAGCGGCGCAAGGAGCTGGTGAAGAAGGCGCATCACGTCGCCGAAGAAGCGCGCACCGCGATCCGCCAGGTTCGCCGCGACGGCAACGACAAGCTGAAGAAAATGCTCAAGGATCACGAGATCTCCGAGGACGACGAGAAGCGCGGCCTCGACGAGATCCAGAAGATGACCGACAAGCACATCGACGAAGTCGGCAACATCCTCAAGCACAAAGAACAGGACATCATGGCCGTGTAGCGCGGGTTCTCCAGCCCGCGTTTCCGAATGTCGATCCTCGTCATCATCCCCGCCGCCGGTTCCGGAACGCGTATCGGCGGCGATGTGCCGAAGCAGTTCCGCACGTTCCGCGGCCGCACGATCCTGCAGCATGTCGTCGACCGCTTTCTCGCCGAGGATGACGTGACGCGAATCGTCGTGCCGGTGTCGAACGACTGGCTCTCGCGCATGCAGCAGGAGCTGAGCGGCGATCGCGTGGAAGTGGTCGCCGGCGGCGAGACGCGCCAGGAATCAGTGCGGCGCGGCCTGCTCGCGGCGGAGGGGTCGGAGTTCGACGTGGTTGCGGTGCACGATGCCGTGCGGCCGTTTTTCACGGTCGAGTCGTTTCATGCCGCGGTCGATGCGGCGCATCACGACGGTGCGGCGCTGCTCGCTATCCCGGTGACCGACACGATCCACGGCGTGCACGACGGCACGATCGCCGCGACGCTCGACCGGCGCGATCTGGTCGCCGCGCAGACGCCGCAGTGCTTCCGCCCGCAACTGCTGCGCGAGGTACTCGAGCGCGCGGCGGCCGAGGGCATCGAGGGAACGGACGAAGCGGGACTGGCGGCGCGTTACGGTTTCACGGTGCGCGTCGTTCCCGGCGATCCGGGCAATTTCAAGATCACGCGGCCCGAGGATCTCGAAGCGGCCCAAACGAGGTGGTCATCATGATCCGAGTTGGTCAAGGTGTTGACGTTCACGCATTCGACGACGCGCGCCCGCTGATCCTCGGCGGCATCCGCATCAGCGACAACGGCGGTCTGGCCGGCCACTCCGACGCCGACGCCGTGTTGCACGCGATCACCGACGCGCTCCTCGGCGCCGCCGGCGCGGGCGACATCGGGCAGTATTTTCCGTCCGACGATCCGCGCTGGGCCGGCGCCGACTCCGCGATTTTTCTCCGCGAGGCGAAGCGCCTGGTCAGCGAGATGGAGTCGGAGATCGCCAACGTCGACGTGACGATCGTCGCGCAGAAGCCGAAGCTCGCGCCGTTCCGCGACGCGATGCGCGACAACATCGCGAAGCTGCTCGACCTCGCGGCCGGGCAGGTGAATGTCAAGGCGACGACGACCGATCACCTCGGCTTCCTCGGCCGCGGCGAAGGCATCTGCGCGCTGGCGATCGTGGCGATCGCCAAGGACCTCGGCGCGTCACCGATCGAGGGGGCGCTGTAGTGGCGGTCCGTGTCCGGTTCGCGCCGTCGCCCACCGGCCACCTCCACGTCGGCGGCGCGCGCACGGCGATCTTCAACTGGCTCTTCGCCAAACGCCACGGCGGCACGTTCATCATCCGCGTCGAGGACACCGATCAGGCGCGCTCCACGCGCGAGTCCGAAACGATGGTGCTCGAGGACCTGCAGTGGCTCGGCCTGAAGTGGGACGAAGGTCCCGACGCCGACGGCCCGCACACGCCGTACCGGCAGTCGGAGCGGACGGATCTCTACGGTTCCGTCGCGCAGCAACTCCTCGCATCCGGAACGGCGTATCGCTGTTTCTGCAGCGAGGAGCTGCTGGAGGCAAAACGGAAACAGGCAGAGGCGGAAGGACGTCCGCCGCACTACGACCTCACCTGCTTTCGCCTCTCGCCGCAGGAGATTTCGGCGAAGCTGACCATGTGGACGCCATTCGCGCTGCGGTTTCACGTTCCTGACGACGGAGACGTCACGATCGACGATCTGATTCGCGGCGAAGTGACGTGGAAGCGCGAGTCGCTCGGCGATTTCATCCTCGTCCGCTCGGACGGCCTGCCGACGTACAACTTCTCCGTCGTCGTCGACGATCACGAGATGGAGATCACGCACGTCATCCGCGCGGAAGAGCATCTGACCAACACGCACCGCCAGGTGCTGATCTACCGCGCGATGGCGTGGGAAGTGCCCCAGTTTGCGCACGTCTCGCTGATCCTCGGACCGGACCGCAGCAAGCTCTCGAAGCGGCACGGCGCGACGTCGGTCTCGCAATACGCGGACGACGGCTTCCTGCCGGAAGCGATGGTCAACTACTTGACCTTGCTCGGCTGGTCGGCCCCGGACGGCCGCGAGGTCTTCACCACCGACTATTCGATCGAGCACTTCGCGCTCGATCGCGTCAACTCCGCCCCCGCCGTGTTCGATCACCAGAAGCTCGACTGGCTCAACGGCCAGTACATCCACGCGATGACGGCCGCGGAGCTGCTGCCGCGCGTCCGGCCGTTCTTCGACACGCCGTGGCTGGAGGAAGGGATCGAGCTGGTGAAGACGAGCGTGACGCGGCTGACGCAGTTCGCGGAGGCGTTGCGCTTCGTGCGCGAGTACACGCCGGCGGCGGTCGATCGCCCGTTCGCCGAGGGGCTGGCGAACGAGCTGAAGACGAACGGAACGCCGGTCGACGAGGCGAGCTACAAGGCCTTCGTCGAGCGATTGAAGACCGCGACCGGCGCGAAAGGGAAGGCGCTCTTCATGCCGCTGCGGCTCGCGTTGACGGGAACCGATCACGGGCCGGAGCTCGTCCGGATGATTCCGCTGCTGCAGCACGCCAGCGAGCTCGATCCGACGGTGCTGTCGCCGCTGCAACGGGCCGAGCGATGTATCGGCTGATCCGCGAGCTGCTGTTCCGGCTCGACGCCGAGTCGGCGCACGAATTCGCGGTCGAGCAGATGCTGCGGCTGCAGCGGATCCCGATCGTGCTCCGCGCGATCGCGCACGCGTGCGACGCGCACACGACGCCGGTTTCGCTCCTCGGCATGACCTTTCCGAACCGCATCGGCATCGCCGCCGGCTTCGACAAGAACGCGACGATGATGCCGTTCCTCGCGGCGCTCGGCTTCGGCTTTCTCGAGGTCGGCACCGTGACGCTCCATCCGCAGCCGGGCAATCCGCGGCCGCGGATGTTCCGCTATCCACAACATCAGGCGATCATCAACCGGATGGGATTCAACAACGACGGCGCCGAGGCAGTGGCCGAGCGGTTGCGAGCGTGGGACCGGTGCGTGCCGACGTTCGTGAACATCGGCAAGAATCGCGACGTCCCGCTCGAGGCTGCGGCGGACGCGTATGCCGCGTGCGCGGCGAAGCTCGCTCCGCACGCCGACGCGGTCGTGGTCAACCTCTCGTCGCCGAACACGCCGTCGTTGCGCGAGCTGCAGCGGCCGGAGCATCTCGCGCGGATTCTCGATGCGGTCGGGCCGGCGCTGGTGAAGATCGCGCCCGACGTCGACGACGCGATGCTCGGCGAGATCTGCGACGTCTGTGTCGAACGTTCGCGCGGGATGATCTGCACGAACACGACGATCGATCGCCCGTTCGCGACGTCCGAAACGGGAGGGCTGTCCGGGCGGCCGTTGATGGAGAAATCGACGGATGTCCTTGCGGCCGTGCGGAAGCGCGTCGGTCCGGACTTCCCGCTGATCGGGGTCGGCGGCGTCTTCACGCCCGGCGACGTGCGCGCGAAACGGGCGGCGGGGGCAGACCTCGTGCAGGTCTACACGAGCTTCATCTACGAAGGACCATCGTTGCCGCGGAGGCTGGCCAGAGCGTGATCATCTACGGCGTCAATCCTGTCATCGAGGCCATCAGGTCGCATCCTGATCGCATTCACTTCATCGCCATCGCCCGCGAGCACACCGGGCGGCATCAGCGGGTCATCGCCGAGGCCAGGAAAGCGGGCGTGTCGGTCCGGCAGGTCGGAAACGATCAGGTCGACCGGATGGCCGGGCGCGGCGTGCACAACGGGGTCGCGGCCGACATCGCGGAGAGCGGCTACACAGACTTCGATGACGCGATCGCGACCGCGGGCTTCGTGCTGATCCTCGACAGCATCACCGATCCGCAGAACTTCGGGGCGATCCTGCGTGTGGCGGATGGGTTCGGCATCGATCTGGTCGTGATTCCGGAGCACGAGAGCGTCGGGCTCACGCCGGCGGCGGTGAAGGCGTCGGCAGGGGCGTCGGAGTGGGTGAAGGTCGCGCAGGTGACGAACCTCGCCCGTGCGATCGAAGCGCTGCAGAAGGCCGAATTCTGGGTCTACGCGGCGGCCGCGGCGGGCGACCGGCCGGCCGACATCGACTTCCGCGGCAAGGTCGCGCTCGTCATGGGCAACGAAGGAAAGGGCATCCGGCGCAACGTGCTCGAGCATTGCGATCGCATCGTCACGATCCCGATGAGCGGGCACATCGACTCCTTCAATGTGGCCACGGCGGCGGCCGTTTTGTGCTACGAAATCGCACGTCAGCGCGCGGAATAACGTTCCTCTTGCCAACCGTTTGGCTCTCTGCTATAACCCGCAGTCCCTTCGGCAGCGCCGTCTAAGCTCGACCTCTGCTCAGTCGGTAATCGCTGAATGTGTCTTTGAAATCTTGAAGTTGGTGCTGGCATAGCTCAGTTGGTAGAGCAGCTGATTTGTAATCAGCAGGTCGCGGGTTCGAGTCCCGTCGCCAGCTCCAGAAGAAACAGTTATCCAGTTTGGAGAGTTGGCTGAGCGGTCAAAAGCAGCAGACTGTAAATCTGCCGGGCCTTGCCCTACGGAGGTTCGAATCCTCCACTCTCCACCAAAACCGTACGGAAATGCGGGAGTAACTCAGTTGGTAGAGTCACAGCCTTCCAAGCTGTTGGTCGCGGGTTCGAGTCCCGTCTCCCGCTCCAGAAGCTGCAGCAGCAAGCCCTCGTAGCTCAGGGGTAGAGCACGTCCTTGGTAAGGACGGGGTCACGAGTTCAAATCTCGTCGAGGGCTCCACCGATTCAGTCCAGAAGGTCAGGAGTTTCATCATGGCGCGCGCAGGACGCGAAATCATCACGTTGCAGTGCACCGAGTGCAAACGTCGGAACTACACCACGACGAAGAACCGGAAGACGATGACGGAGAAGCTCGAGCTCAAGAAGTTCTGCCGTCACGACCGGAAGCACACGCCGCACCGCGAAACGAAGTAGGGAATTTAGGGCCTCAGGCCGGCTTTGTCAGCTGGTTGCGGCGGTTCGTGGATGTCCGATACAGGCCAATAGCTCAATTGGTAGAGCAGCGGTCTCCAAAACCGCAGGTTGGGGGTTCGAGCCCCTCTTGGCCTGCCAACCTAATTCAGTCGCCAGCGGTCAGGGGCCGGTAGCCGAGCGCGCACGGAGCGCGGAAGGCTGCGCCGGCCCCTGACCCTTGTCGATATCACTGGGAGAGTACATGGCTGAAGAAACTGGAATCGTAGCGAGACCGAAAGAGTGGGTCGGGAGCGTCAAGGAGTTCTGGCGCGACACCTCCACTGAAATGAAGAAAGTGACCTGGCCGGGACGGCAAGAAGTCGTCAACACCACGGTCGTCGTCATCGTCGCCACGATCATCTTCGCGGTGTTCCTCTGGGGCTGTGATCTCGTCTTCTACAAAATGATCGACTTTCTCTTCACCAAGTTCGGAGCAGGCATCTAAATGGTGGAAGCCGGCCAGAAGCAGTGGTACATCGTCCACACCTACTCCGGATTCGAGGAGCGGGTGAAGGAGAACCTCACCCAGCGCGTCGACGCCCTCGGCATGCGCGAGAAGTTCGGCGAGATCAAGATCCCGACCGAAACGCTCGTCGAGATGAAGGGCGGCAAGAAGCGCGAGGTGCAGCGCAAGTTCTTCCCTGGCTACATCCTCGTCGAGATGGAGATGTCGGACGACGCCTGGCACCTGGTCAAGAACACCCCCAAGGTCACCGGCTTCGTCGGCACCGGCAAGAAGCCGACGCCGCTGACGCAGGAAGAGGTCGACCAGATCCTCACCCAGGTCGTCACCACGAAGGAAAAGCCGAAACCGAAGCACGTTTACGAGCACGGCGAGCACGTGCGCATCATCGACGGTCCGTTCACCAACTTCACCGGCGTGGTGGAGGAAGTGAACCTCGACCGCAACACGCTCAAGGTGATGGTCACGATCTTCGGGCGCTCCACGCCCGTGGAGCTCGACTTCCTGCAGGTCAACCGCTTCGATCCGAGCGAAGAACAAGCCGCCACCGGCGCACAAAAACGGTAAGCGAAATTACAGGACGTTAAATCATGGCGAAAAAGATCACTGGTTACATCAAGCTCCAGATTCCCGCCGGCGCCGCGACTCCGGCCCCTCCCGTCGGCCCGGCCCTCGGCCAGCACGGCGTGAACATCATGGAGTTCTGCAAGACCTTCAACGCCCGCACCCAGGCGCAGCAGGGGCTGATCATCCCGGTGGTCATCACCGTCTTCTCCGACCGCTCCTTCACCTTCATCACCAAGACCCCTCCCGCCGCCATCCTGCTGCTCCGCGCGGCAGGCATTCAGAAGGGCTCGGGCGTGCCGAACAAGAACAAGGTCGGCAAGGTGACGAAGAAGCAGGTCGAGGAGATCGCCCGCACCAAGATGCCGGACCTCAACGCGGCGTCGGTCGAGGCGGCGATCAAGACCGTCGAGGGCACCGCGCGCTCGATGGGACTGGAAGTCGAATAGTCAACAAGGCGCGGCGGCGTGTAGCCGTCGCAATGATCAACGTAGGAGGCAGGCAACTGCCGTCAGCACTACGGAGGTGAAATGGCCAGACACGGCAAGAAGTATCGTGCAGCTGCCGAGAAGGTCGAGGAACGGTCGTACCAGTTGGACGAAGCGTTCGCGCTGCTCAAGCAGATCGCGTACGCGAAGTTCAACGAGACGGTCGAGCTCTCGATGCTCCTCGGCGTCGATCCCAAGCACGCCGATCAGATGGTCCGTGGCACGACCGTGCTCCCGCACGGAACCGGCCAGACCAAGCGTGTGCTCGTGATCGCACAAGGCGATAAACAGCGTGAGGCGACGGACGCCGGCGCTGATTTCGTCGGTGGCGACGAGCTCGTAGAAAAGATCCAGGGTGGCTGGACCGACTACGACGCCGTCATCGCGACGCCCGACATGATGCGTTCGGTCGGAAAGCTCGGCAAAGTCCTCGGTCCCCGCGGACTGATGCCGAACCCGAAGACCGGTACCGTCACGTTCGACGTCGCCAAAGCTCTCCAGGAGATCAAGGCCGGTAAGGTGGAGTTCCGCGTCGACAAGACGTCGATCATCCACGTTCCGGTCGGCAAGATCTCCTTCACCGCGGACCAGCTCCGCGACAACGCCTCGAGCGTCATCAATGCGGTGCGCAAGGCGAAGCCGGCTGCGGCGAAAGGGAAGTACGTCCGCACCATCTACATTTCTTCGACCATGAGTCCGTCGATCTCCATCGACTCGACCGTGGCCGAGGTGAAGGCGGAGTAGGGGGGACCATGAATCGCGAAGAAAAAGCGGCAGTGATCTCCGAGTTCTCCGATGGCATCGGGCAGGCCACCAACGCCTTCCTGATCGACTTCAAAGGCATCACCGTTCCGCAGGTCACCGAGCTGCGCAGGCAGGTCCGTGAGTCCGGTTCGAACTATGTCGTCGTCAAGAACACCCTCGCTCTGATCGCGGTGAAAGACTCGCCGCTGACCCAGATCAAGGACCAGTTCTCCGGCATGACGGCGGTCGCGTACAACACGACCGACGCCGTCATCCTGGCCAAGGCGCTGACCAAGTTCGCCAAGGACGTCCCGGCCGTGCAGTTCAAGGGTGCGTTGCTCAACGGACAGATCGTGCCGGCGACCGAGATTCAGAACATCGCGAATCTCCCGTCGCGCGAAGAGCTCGTCTCGAAGCTTCTGTACCTGATGCAGCACCCGATCCGTGGACTCGTCACCGTGCTCCAGGCCAACATCCGCAACCTCGCGGTGGTCCTCGACCAGGTGGCGAAGCAGAAGGGCGGCGGAGCCGCTGAAGCAGCACCGACTGAATAAAGATGGCGCGGGCTCGTGCCCGCCAGACATTGAACAGAAAGAATACTTTTGGAGGCTGAAATGGCTATTTCGACTGAAGATTTCGTGAAGCAGATCGAGACGATGTCGGTCCTCGATCTTTCCAACCTCGTCAAGGCTCTCGAAGAGCGCTTCGGTGTGTCGGCGGCTGTCGCTGCCGCCCCGATGGCGGCTGCCGGCCCGGCGGCCGCGGCTGCTCCGGTCGAGGCCCAGACCGAGTTCACCGTCGTCCTCAGCGAGGTCGGCGAGAAGAAGATCAACGTCATCAAGGCAGTCCGCGAGGTCACCTCGCTCGGCCTGAAGGAAGCGAAGGACCTCGTCGAGGGCGCTCCGCAGACCGTGAAGGAAAACGTCTCGAAGGAAGAAGCCGACAAGATCAAGAAGGTCTTCGAGGACGCCGGCGCCAAAGTCACGATCAAGTAACTGTTTTCCAGCGTTGCACCCGGGACGGGGCAGGAATGCCCCGCCCGGGTTTTCGCTTTTGTAAAGATGTCTCTCGGGTAGAGAGGGGGGGAGCGGCCCTCTCGTCAGTTCCCGACCTCCTGCAAGCCACCACGTGCGTTAGCCTGCGCGTGGCCCTGCCTGTCGTAGCCACACCACAATGCAAGGAGTCCACGTAATGAACGGTTCGATGCCCAAACAGGAGCCGGTTCGCCATGACTTCTCCAAAATCCGGAGCTACATGGCGCTGCCGAACCTGATCGACGTGCAGCGCAAGTCGTACGAACGGTTCCTGCAGATGAACCTCCTCCCCGAAGAGCGTGAGGACACCGGCCTGCAGTCGGTCTTCACCAGCGTCTTCCCTTTCAGTGACTTCCGGGAGACCTGCTCGCTCGATTTCGTCAAATTCTCCATCGGCAACTGGGAGTGCAAGTGCGGCCAGCTGAAGGGTCTCGAGCACCTGCGCATGACCTGCGCGAACTGCGGCTCGAAGATCATCACCGACCATCCGCACGAGGAGACCGTCGGCTGCCCCAACTGCGGCGTGATCAACAAGAATCGCGTCGAAGTCTGCGACATCTGCGGCAACCCGGTCGACCTGCAGATGAAGTACTCGGTCGAGGAGTGCCAGGAGCGCGGCATGACCTACAGCGTTCCGCTGAAAGTCACCTTCCGCCTCTTCGTCTACGACAAGGATCCCGACACCGGCGTCAAGCACATGCGCGACGCGAAGGAAGAGGAGGTCTTTTTCGGTGACATCCCGCTGATGACCGAGAACGGCACCTTCATCATCAACGGTACCGAGCGCGTCATCGTCAGCCAGCTCCACCGTTCGCCGGGCGTCTTCTTCACCAAGGAGTCGGCGCACACCTTCCTCTCCAAGATCATCCCGTACCGCGGCTCCTGGGTGGAGTTCGAGTACGACCAGAAGAACATCCTCTACGTCCGCATCGACCGCAAGCGCAAGTTCCTCGGCTCGGTCTTCCTTCGCGCCCTGGGCCTGACCACCGACGAAGAGATCCTTCGCCAGTTCTACACGCCGATCAAAGCGCACCTCAAGGACGACTCGATCGAGCTCTCGTTCGACAAGCGCGTCCTCGACCAGGAAGAAGCGAAGGACCGGCACTCCGTCCGCGGACGCCGCACCGTCCGCACCGTCTTCGCCGGCATCAAGCTCGACCAGAAGATGGCCGACCAGCTGGTCAAGACGAACACCGCATCGGCGAAGGTCGAGGCCAACACGCTCGACAAGGCCGCGTTCCTCAGCGACGTCGTCGACGTGAACACCGGCGAAGTCCTCTTCGAGTCGGGTGAGAACGTTCCGGCCGACTGGGCCGACGTCCTCCGCTCGCACGGTGTCGAGGACGTGGACGTCATCTTCCCCGAGTGGGATCTCGTTTCCGACATCCTGCTCAACACGGTCCGCAAGGACACCTCGAAGTCGTTCGAGGCGTCGATCATCGAGATCTACCGCCGCATGCGCCCGGGCGATCCTCCGACGCTGGAGTCGGCCAAGGCGCTGTTCGAAGGGATGTTCTTCGATGCGCGCAAGTACGATTTCTCGCGCGTCGGCCGCTTCAAGTTCAACATCAAGCTCGATCTCGAATCGCCGGTCACGCAGAAGACGATGACGCCGGAAGACTTCTACGTCGTCATCAACTACCTGCTCCGTCTCCGCAAGGACGTCGGCCGCGTCGACGACATCGACAACCTCGGCAACCGCCGCGTCCGCGCGGTTGGTGAGCTCCTCGAGAACCAGTTCCGCATCGGTCTCGTCCGCATGGAGCGCGCGATCAAGGAAAAGATGTCGGTGCATCAGGACATCGATTCCGCGATGCCGCACGACCTGATCAACTCCAAGCCGGTCATCGCCGCGATCAAGGAGTTCTTCGGTTCGTCGCAGCTCTCGCAGTTCATGGACCAGACGAACCCGCTCAGCGAAGTGACGCACAAACGCCGTCTGTCGGCCCTTGGACCGGGCGGTCTCTCGCGCGAGCGCGCCGGATTCGAAGTCCGCGACGTTCATCCGACGCACTACGGCCGCATCTGCCCGATCGAGACGCCGGAAGGTCCGAACATCGGCCTGATCTCGTCGCTGGCGTGCTATGCGCGCATCAACGAGTACGGCTTCATCGAGTCGCCGTACAAGAAGGTGAGCGACGGCCGCGTGCTCGATCACTATCGCGTGGCCAAGGTCGGCGACACGAACTTCCAGCTGGGCCAGATCGTGGAGAAGCGCGAGCTGCAGAAGGCCAACACGACGATCGCGAAGGACAACGCCGCCGCTACGAAGAAAAAGGGAATGCTGCAGTCGGCCGAGGCCGAGCCGTACGCGTTCTATCTCTCGGCGTGGGATGAAGAGCGCTACACCATCGCGCAGGCCAACGTGATCATGGACGAGGAAGGCAATCTCGTTCACGACCGCGTCATCGCGCGCCAGTCAGGCGACTTCGTCTCCATCGAGAAGGAGAAGGTCGACTTCATCGACGTCTCGCCGAAGCAACTCGTTTCCGTCGCCGCGTCGCTCGTTCCGTTCCTCGAGAACGACGACGCGAACCGCGCGCTGATGGGCGCCAACATGCAGCGCCAGTCCGTTCCGCTGCTGCGCACCGATTCGCCGCTCGTCGGCACCGGCATGGAGAACGTCGTGGCCCGCGATTCCGGCGCCGTCGTCCTCTGCAAGCGCGGCGGCGTGGTCGACCTCGTCGACTCCAACCGCATCATCGTCCGCGTCGAGTCCGAAGACGTCGAGACCGGCGAGACGAAGGAGTTCGGCGCCGACATCTACCAGCTCGTCAAGTTCAAGCGCTCGAATCAGAACACCTGCATCACGCAGAAGCCGATCGTTCGTGAAGGGCAGCGGGTCCGCAAGGGCCAGGTCCTCGCCGACGGTCCCTGCACCGATGCCGGCGAGCTGGCTCTCGGCCGCAACATCCTCGTCGCCTTCATGCCGTGGCGCGGCAACAACTTCGAGGACGCCATTCTCGTCTCCGAGAAGCTGGTGAAAGAGGACTACTACACCTCGATCCACATCGAAGAGTTCGAGATCGAAGCTCGCGACACGAAGCTCGGTCCCGAGGAAATCACCCGCGACATCCCGAACGTCAGCGAGTCTGCGCTGCGCGACCTCGACGAGAGCGGCATCATCCGCATCGGCGCCACGGTCAAGCAGGGCGACATCCTCGTGGGCAAAGTCACGCCGAAGGGCGAGACCCAGCTCACGCCGGAAGAGAAGCTGCTCCGCGCGATCTTCGGTGAGAAGGCCGGCGACGTCCGCGACGCCTCGCTCAAGACGCCTCCGGGCATCGAAGGCACCGTCGTCGACGTGAAGATCTTCTCGCGCAAGGGCGTGGAGAAGGACTCGCGCGCCAAGTCGATCGAGGAAGGCGAGATCGACCGGATGAATCGCAACATCCAGGACGAGATCCGCATCATCACCGACGCCCGCAACAAGAAGATCGCCGAGGCGCTCAGCGACAAAAAGCTGCAGCGCGACGTCGTCGACTTCAAGACCGGCGACACGCTCGTCCGCAAGGGCGAAGTGGCGGAGCGCGAGACGATCAACCGTCTCTCCCGCCGCGAGCTGCTCGCGCTGCCGGTCGATGAAGAGACGCGCGAAGTGATCCGCATGCTCGTCGAGCGCTCCGAGAACCGCGTGCGCGTTCTGGAGAAGAAGGCCGAAGAGCGCCGCGAGGACCTCGAGAAGGGCGACGAGCTCCCGCCGGGCGTCATCAAGATGATCAAGGTTTACGTCGCCATGAAGCGCAAGCTTTCGGTCGGCGACAAGATGGCTGGACGCCACGGCAACAAGGGCGTCATCAGCCGCATCCTCCCCGAGGAAGACATGCCGTACATGCCGGACGGCACGCCGGTCGAGATCGTTCTCAACCCGCTCGGCGTTCCCTCGCGCATGAACGTCGGTCAGATCCTCGAGACGCACCTCGGATGGGCCGCGCGCTCGCTCGGTCTCTACTTCTCGACGCCGGTGTTCGACGGCGCGATGGAGTCGGAGATCAAGCTCCAGCTCAAGGCCGCCGGTCTGCCCGACGACGGCAAGACCGCGCTCTTCGACGGCATGACCGGCGAGAGATTCGAGCAGCAGGTCTGCGTCGGCTTCATCTACATGCTCAAGCTCTCGCACCTGGTCGACGACAAGATTCACGCTCGTTCGATCGGACCGTACTCGCTGATCACGCAGCAGCCCCTGGGCGGCAAGGCGCAGTTCGGCGGCCAGCGCTTCGGAGAAATGGAAGTGTGGGCCCTCGAGGCATACGGCGCCGCGTACACGCTGCAGGAGCTTCTCACCTCGAAGTCCGATGACGTCGAGGGACGCTCCAAGATCTACGAGGCGATCGTCAAAGGCGAGGTTCCGGATGATCCGGGTCTCCCCGAGTCGTTCAACGTCCTCGTGCGCGAGCTTCAGTCGCTCTGCCTCGATGTGGAGCTGCTGAAGGAGTAACGACGACCATGGGACGCAAAGTCACGATGCTGTCGCGCATGCCCAACTCCGATTGCCGTGCCTGTCACGGCATGGGAGCCATCCGTATGACCGTCCACTTCCACAGCGGCGACTCCGAGTTCGAAGCGCCGTGCTGGGAGTGCTTCGGAAACGACATCAAAGTGAACTTCCCACGGCCGAAGACGACCGACAACTAATGGCAACCCGACTAAGGGAGGCGCAAATTGGAAAGCTTTAACGCACTGTTTCAACCGGCCAAGCAGCAGGCGATCAATGACTTCAATGCCATCAAGATCTCCCTTGCTTCGCCGGAGAAGATCCGGTCCTGGTCGTACGGCGAGGTAACGAAGCCGGAGACGATCAACTACCGCACGTTCAAGCCGGAGCGGGACGGCCTCTTCTGCGCGAAGATCTTCGGCCCGATCACCGACTGGGAATGCCTCTGCGGCAAGTACAAGCGGATGAAGCACCGCGGCGTCATCTGCGACAAATGCGGTGTCGAAGTCACGAAGTCGAAGGTCCGCCGCGAGCGCATGGGACACATCGAGCTGGCCTCGCCGGTGTCGCACGTCTGGTTCTTCAAGGGCCTGCCGTCGCGCATCGGTCACCTGCTCGACATCTCCCTTCGCGACCTCGAGCGCATCCTCTACTTCGAGTCGTACGTGGTCATCGATTCGGGCGATCTGTCCGGCGTGATCAACGAGAAGGAACTGCTGACCGAAGAGCGCTTCCGCGAGCTTCGTGGCCAGTACGGTGACGTCTTCGTCGCCAAGATGGGCGCCGAGGCGATCAAGGAACTGCTTCGCCGCGTGAATGTCGAAGAGCTCAGCGATGAGCTCCGCCTCATCATGCGCACCGAGACCTCGCAGATCAAAAAGCTGAAGGCGGCCAAGCGGCTCAAGGTCGTCGACGCCTTCCGCAAGTCGGGTCATCGTCCGGACTGGATGATCCTGGACGTGATCCCGGTCATTCCGCCCGAGCTCCGTCCGCTCGTTCCTCTCGACGGCGGCCGCTTCGCGACGTCGGATCTCAACGATCTCTATCGCCGCGTCATCAACCGCAACAACCGTCTCAAGAAGCTGCTCGAGCTCCGCGCGCCCGACGTCATCGTGCGCAACGAGAAGCGCATGCTCCAGGAGGCGGTCGACGCGCTCTTCGACAACGGCCGCCGCGGCCGCGTGCTCAAGGGCTCCAATAACCGTCCGCTCAAGTCGCTCTCCGACACCCTCAAGGGCAAGCAGGGCCGCTTCCGCCAGAACCTCCTCGGCAAGCGCGTCGACTACTCCGGCCGTTCCGTCATCGTCGTCGGCCCCGAGCTGAAACTCCATCAGTGCGGTCTGCCGAAGAAGATGGCCCTCGAGCTCTTCAAGCCGTTCATCTACAACCGTCTCGAGCAGAAGGGCCTGGTCGGCACGATCAAGGCCGCGAAAGAGATGGTCGAGCTGCAGACGATCGAGGTGTGGGACGCGCTCGAGGAGGTCATCAAGGAGCATCCGGTGCTCCTCAACCGCGCACCGACGCTTCACCGCCTCGGCATCCAGGCGTTCGAGCCGGTGCTGGTCGAAGGCAAGGCCATCAAGATCCATCCGCTCGTCTGCACCGCGTTCAACGCCGACTTCGACGGCGACCAGATGGCCGTTCACGTGCCGCTTTCGCCGAAGGCCCAGGTCGAGTCGCAGGTGCTGATGCTGGCCTCGAACAACATCCTGTCGCCGGCGAACGGCAAGCCGCTCGCAGTTCCGTCGCAGGACCTCGTGCTCGGCTGCTACTACCTCACCAAGCAGAAGGCCGGTGCGAAGGGCGAAGGGAAATCGTTCGGAACGTTCGATGAAGTCGTCATCGCGCTGCAGGCGCAGGAAGTCGAGCTGCTGACGCCGATCAAGGTCCGCGTCTCCGGCCGCTTCATCGATCTGACCAAGCAGTTCAACGATCAGGACGTCACGCACGCCGAGATCGAAGAGGTCGAGAAGAAGCTGATCGACACCACCGTCGGCCGCGTCATCTTCAACATGTCGCTGCCGGACGAGATCCCGTACATCAACGGCCTGATGAAGAAGAAGGCGTTGTCGGAGCTCATCAACTTCGGCTTCATCAACTTCGGCAACGACCTCACCGTGAAGATGCTCGACTCCCTCAAGGAGCTCGGTTTCCTTTACGCGACGAAGGCCGGCGTCTCCATCGGCGTCGACGACATGGTCATCCCGGCGAAGAAGACGGAGATCGTCGACAACGCCCGCAAGTCGGTGCTCGAGGTCGAGCGCCAGCGTCTCGACGGCGCGATCACGGCCGGCGAGCGTCACAACAAGATCATCGACATCTGGCACCGCGCCACGGAGAACGTCTCGGACGAGATGTTCAGCGACATGCGCCAGGCCGAGCAGAAGAGCGGCGAGTTCAATCCGATCTTCATGATGGCCGACTCCGGCGCCCGTGGTTCGAAAGAGCAGGTTCGCCAGCTCGCCGGTATGCGCGGACTGATGTCCAAGCCTTCGGGCGAAGTCATCGAGACGCCGATCACCGCGAACTTCCGCGAAGGCCTCTCCGTGCTGCAGTACTTCATCTCCACGCACGGCGCGCGTAAGGGTCTGGCCGACACGGCGCTCAAGACTGCCGACTCCGGATACCTCACCCGCCGTCTCGTCGACGTTGCGCAGGACGTCATCGTCACCGAAGAAGACTGCCAGACGTTCGACGGCATCACTGTCACCCCGATCATGGAAGGCGGCGACATCCTCGAGCCGCTGCGTGACCGCATCGTCGGCCGCGTTTCGCAGGAGGAGATCTACGATCCGCTCACGGGCGACAAGCTCGTGTCGCACAACGACGAGATCACCGAAGACCTCGCGAACGCCATCCAGGAAGCGGGTATCGAGCAGGTCAAGATCCGCTCGGTGCTCACCTGCGAGACGCGTCGCGGAGTGTGCCGCCGCTGCTACGGCCGCAACCTCGCCAGCGGCAAGCTGGTCGAGATCGGCGAAGCGGTCGGCGTCATCGCTGCCGAGTCGATCGGCGAGCCCGGCACGCAGCTCACCATGCGTACGTTCCACGTCGGTGGTACGGCCTCGCGCGTGTCCGAGCAGTCGCGTCACGAGGCGTCGTCGCCCGGCAAGGTGCACCTCATCAACGTCAACACCGTCACGAACAAGAACGGCGATCTCGTCGTCATCAACCGTAACGGCAAGCTGCTGATCATGGACGACACGCCCGTCAAGAAGGGCAAGAAGTCCAACGTCGATCTGGCCGAGGGAACGGGCCGCGAGAAGGAGCGTTACGCGCTCGTCTACGGCGCCACGCTCCGCGTGCACGATGGACAGCATGTCGACGCCGGCACGATCCTCGTCGAATGGGATCCGTTCACTTCGGCGATTCTCACCGAGGTCGGCGGCAAGGTCTCGTTCAAGGACATCGTCGAGGGCGAGAACGTGCGTGAGGAGACCGACAAGGTCACCGGTCTCACGCAGTCCGTCATCGTCGAGTCGGCGACCGCCGAGAAGCGCACGCCGACCGTCATCGTCAAGACCAAGAAGACCGACGAGAAGAAGTACCTGCTGCCGACCGGTGCTCACCTCATGGTCACGAACGGCCAGGAGGTCTACCCGGGCGACATTCTCGCCAAGATTCCTCGCGCCACCACGAAGACCAAGGACATCACCGGTGGTCTGCCGCGCGTGGTCGAGCTCTTCGAGGCTCGTCATCCGCGCGACAAGGCCATCATCACCGAGGTCGACGGCATGGTGCATCACGGCCCGGTGGTCAAGGGCATGCGCCGCGTCATCGTCGAGACCGAAGAAGGGACGCGCCACGAGTACAGCGTTCCCCGTTCCGTGCACGTCAACGTGCAGGAAGGGGAGCATGTGCACGCCGGCGATCCGCTCATCGACGGTCCGATCGATCCGCACGACGTGCTGGCGGTCCTCGGCATCCGCGAGCTGCAGCGTTACCTCGTGGACAAGATCCAGGAGGTCTACCGTTCGCAGTCGGTTGCCATCAACGACAAGCACATCGAGGTGATCTGCCGTCAGATGCTGCGGTCCGTGCGCGTGACGCGAGTCGGCGATACGGATTTCCTCGTCGACGAGCAGGTCGATCGTTTCCGCTTCATGGAAGAGAACGAAAAGGTCATGAACCGCGGCGGCGAGCCGGCCGACGGCACTCCGCTGCTCCTCGGCATCACCAAGGCGTCGCTCTCGACCGATTCGTTCATCTCCGCGGCGTCGTTCCAGGAGACCACGCGCGTACTCACCGAGGCCGCGATCGCCGGCCGCGTCGACTACCTGCGCGGACTCAAGGAGAACGTCATCGTCGGCCGTCTCATCCCGGCCGGTACGGGTATGCCCGCGTATCGCGAAGTCTTCCTCGAGAAGGACGAGCCCGCGCCCGTGCAGCCCTCCCTCGAGGACCTGCTCCGCAGCGAGGACGAAGAAGCGCTCTCGATGGCGGATTTTGACGACGAGCAGTAATTCTTAGCTTTACGTGTAATTGTGAGAACGGGCGGCCTTCGGGCCGCCCGTTTTTGGTTTTGGGCGTGTCCCCGCGTCCGCCCGCGTCCGCCCGCGTCCGCCCGCGTCCGCCCGCGTCCGCCCGCGTCCGCCCGCGTCCGCCCGCGTCCGCCCGCGTCCGCCCGCGTCCGCCCGCGTCCGCCCGCGTCCGCCCGCG
>Ga0207677_10000369_pt1 | contig 31296 bp, 26 predicted proteins | sample KBSMisM42_FD_184311 | JGI IMG/M metagenome (GOLD analysis project Ga0207677, IMG submission 184311) | Miscanthus rhizosphere microbial communities from Kellogg Biological Station, Michigan, USA - KBS Miscanthus M4-2 (SPAdes) (version 2) | ecosystem: Host-associated > Plants > Roots >...
ATCGTGATCTCGCGCACCGGGTACTCGCCGTTGGCGAAGCGCCAAGCCGTCGCGTAGGTGAACTGCTTAGCCGCCTCGGCCTTGGTCGCCATCTCGGCGAACTTGTGGCGGATCGCCTGGAACTTGCCGATCGGGCGGCCGAAGGCTTCGCGCTCCTTGGCGTACTCGAGGGTCTTCTCGATCATCCGTTCCGCCCCCGCGTGCGAGCCGGCGGCGGCGACCAGACGCTCGCCCTGGAGCTCCCAGGCGATGTGGTAGAAGCCCTTGCCCTCCTCGCCGAGGATCGCGCTGGCCGGGACGCGCACGTCCTCGAAGGCGAGTTCGCCGGTGTCGGAGGCGTGCATGCCCATCTTCTCCAGCTCCTTGGAGACGGTGAAGCCGGGGACCTTCTCGCCGCTGGAGTCGCGCAGGTCGACGACGAAGAGCGTGATGCCGGCGTGGCGCGCCTCGGGGTTCGTCTTGGCGACGAGGACGATGAAGTCGGCGCGCGGGCCGTTGGTGATGAACGTCTTCGAGCCGTTGATGACGAATTCGTCGCCGTCGCGAATCGCCGTGGTGCGGATGCCGGCCACGTCGGAGCCGGCGCCCGGCTCGGTGATCCCGAGGCAGCCGACCTTCTCGCCCTTGAGGCCCGGTTCGAGGTACTTGCGCTTCTGCTCCTCGCTGCCGAGCAGGTGGATCGGCGGCAGCACCATGTCGGTCTGTACCGCGAAGCCCATGTTGGTCCCCCCGGAACCGGTGTAGCTCATGCACTCGGCGCGGACCAGAGAGTAGTAGTAGTCGCCGCCCTGGCCGCCGTACTCCTCGGGGAAGCAAAGGCCGAGGAAGCCGAGCTCGCCGGCCCGCTTCATCTTCTCGGTCGGCCAGTAGGTCTTCTCCCACTCGTTGCGGTGCGGCCACATCTCCTTCTTGACCCAGGCCTCCATCGACTCGCGCAGGTCTTCGTGCTCCTGACTGAAGATGAAGTGCTTGCCTCCCGACCCGAAGTCGGGCTTGATCACCTTTGAGCCGTCGGAAGTTGCCGTCGCCATGGTCTCTCCTCGTTCGCGTGGTGGGGGGGGCGGGTGGACAGTAGCACTTTCCACTTTCCACAGAGCGAGGAGTTCGGCTATGGTGGCGGACCCATGGACTACGAGGTCGTCATGTACGAGGTCGCCGACGGGATCGCGACGGTGACGCTGAACAACCCCGAGAAGCGCAACATGCTCTCCGGGCAGATGCTGGCCGAGCTGGTCGACGCGATGAAGACCGCCCGCGACGCGGAGGAGGTTCGTGCGGTTGTTCTTACTGGCGCGGGAGACAAAGTCTTCTGCGCGGGCGCCGATCTAGGGGGCTTCGGGGCGGACGTACCTCTCGTCAGCAAGCATTTCGCAACTGATCTTTTCCTTGAATATTTCCGGCTGATGCCGCGCCTCGGCAAGCCGAGCCTCTGCGCGGCCAACGGCCACGTGCTGGCGGGGGGGATGGGCCTGGCCCTCTCCTGCGACCTGCTGATCGCCAGGGAGGGAGCCACCTTCGGCACGCCGGAGATCAACGTCGGCGCCTTCCCCTACATGATCATGGCGATCATCTACCGCAACGTCCCGCGCAAGAAGGTCAACGAGATGATGCTGCTGGGCGAGCGGCTGAGCGCCGAGCAGGCGGTCGAGTACGGGCTCGCCAACAAGGTCGTCCCGGCCGCCGAGTTCGACGCCGCGGTCGCCGAGTGGGCGGCGAAACTCGCCTCGAAGAGCCCGGTGCTGATGCGCCTCGGCCACGACGCGATGTACCGCCAGCAGGACATGGGCGTCGACGACGCGCTCGAGTTCCTGCGCTCGCAGCTCTCGCTCACCTTCTCGACCGAGGACATCGTCGAGGGCGTCAGCGCATTCTTCGAGAAACGCGATCCGCGGTGGAAAGGCAGATAGTGGGGAGCACGGAGCAAGAGACCAAACACCTCCTTCCCGGTACCGCGTCGCTGGGCGAGCTGACCGAGCAGCTGCACGAGCGGCGCGAGAAGGCGAAGCAGGGCGGCGGCGAGGAGAAGATCGCCAAGCAGCACGAGCGCGGCAAGCTCACGGCGCGCGAGCGGATCGACCTGCTCGTCGACGAGGGGACCTTCGTCGAGATGGGCATCCACGGCCGTCCGCACTTCGCCCAGCGGGCGATGGAGGGAAAGGAGGCGCCGGCCGACGGCGTGATCACCGGCTGGGGGGACGTCGACGGCCGCCCCTGCTGCATTGCCGCCTACGACTTCACCGTGATGGCCGGCTCGATGGGGATGACCGGTGAGCTCAAGGTCACCCGCCTGCGCGAGATGGCCCTCTCCAAGCGCATGCCCTTCGTCTGGCTGCTCGACTCGGCGGGCGCCCGCATCCAGGAGGCGGCAGGCTCGCTCTTCGCCGGCTCCGGCCACCTCTTCCGCGAGGAGGTCGAGATGTCGGGCGTGATCCCGATGGTGGCGGCGATGATGGGTCCCTGCGCGGCCGGCACCGCCTACATCCCGGCGCTCGCCGACTTCGTGCCGATGGTCTCAGGCCAGGGCGCGATGGCGCTCGCCGGCCCGCACCTGACCAAGGCCGTCACCGGCGAGGACATCTCGATGGAGGAGCTCGGCGGCGCCAAGGTCCACTGCCGCAAGTCGGGGGTTGGGGACCTAGAGGTGAAGGACGACGAGGCATGTATTCGCTCCATAAAGCAATACCTCTCCTACTTCCCCTCGAACTGGGAAGAGAAGCCGCCGCTACGCGAGGCGTCGGACCCGGTCGACCGCGCCTCGGAGAAGCTGATGGAGATCGTCCCCGAGTCCTCGCGCCAGCCCTACGACATGTACGAGGTGATCCGCGAGATCGTCGACGACGGCGAGTACTTCGACCTCAAGCCGAGGTTCGCCAAGACCCTGATCACCTGCTTCGCCCGCTTCGGCGGCCAGACGGCGGGGATCGTCGCCAACCAGCCCAAGCAGCTGGCCGGCATCCTCGACAACGACTCGGCCGACAAGGCGGCGCGCTTCATCAACCTCTGCGACGCCTTCAACATCCCGCTCGTCTTCCTCCAGGACGTGCCGGGCTTCATGGTCGGCTCGAAGGTCGAGCACGCCGGGATCATCCGCCACGGCGCCAAGATGCTCTACGCGGTCAGCCGCGCGACGGTGCCGAAGGTGACCGTCGTCGTCCGCAAGGCCTACGGGGCGGGCTACTACGTGATGTGCGGCAAGGCCTACGAGCCGGACCTGATCGTCGCCTGGCCGGGGGCCGAGATCTCGGTGATGGGCGCCGAGGGCGCGGTCGAAATCATCGGCCGCTCGATGATCGAGGCCGCCGAGGACCCGGAGGCGACTCGCGAGGCGATGCTGAACGCGGTGCGCGAGCAGATCGACCCGTACATCGCCGCCGGCAACGCGGTGATCGACGACGTCATCGACCCGCGCGAGACCCGGCCGACGATCGCCAAGGCGCTGCGCATGGCTCGCGACAAGCACGTGGAGAAGCCCCGCAAGCGACATGGAGTGATGCCCGTATGAGCTCGTTCGAAGACCCGGTCGTCATCAGCTGCTCGATCAGCGGGGTGATCGCCAACCGCGATCAGTGCCCGGCGATCCCCTATACGCCCGAGGAGTACGCGGCCGAGGCGCGGCGCGCGGTCGACGAGGGTGCCTCGCAGATCCACATCCACGCCCGCAAACCCGACGGCACGCCGTCCTACGAGGTCGAGGACTTCAAGGCGATCACCGAGGCGATCCTGGCCGAGGTCGGCGACGTGATCGTCAACTACTCGACCGGGGCGATCGGCATCCCGATCGAGAAGCGGATCGAGTACCTGCGGGCGCTACGACCCGACGTCGCCGCGCTCAACATGAGCTCGATGAACTACGCGAAGTACTCGCCCCGGCGCAAGGACTTCGTCTTCAAGGCGGTCTTCGAGAACAGCTTCGACACGATCATCGAGTTCCTCACCGCGATGAAGGAGCTGGGGATCAAGCCCGAGCATGAGTGCTTCGACGCCGGCCACGTCGCCAACCTCGATCCGCTGATCGACATGGGTCTGCTGGAGCGGACCCCGCTGCAGATCTCCCTCGTCATGGGCGTCAACGGCGGCATCCGGCCGACGCCGCGAAACGTCGGCTTCATGGCAGACCAGATCCCGGGTGGCGCCGAGGGCGAGAACCAGTGGCAGGTGATCGGAATCTCGCGCGACCAGTGGAAGCTGCTCGGCGCCTCGCTGGTGCTCGGCGGCAACGTCCGCGCCGGGGTCGAGGACAACCTCTACCTGCCCAACGGCGAGATGGCGCGCTCCAACGGCGACCTGATCGCCAAGGCGCGCCAGATGGCCGAGGACGTCGGCCGCGGGGTCGCGAACGTCGCCGAGGCCCGTGAGCTGCTGGGGGTTCCGAAGCGTGACCGCGCTGCCGCTTAGCGACGTCAAAATCCTCGACCTGACCCGGCTGCTGCCCGGCGGCTTCTGCTCGCTGCTGCTCGCCGACCTCGGCGCCGAGGTGCTCAAGGTCGAGGACACCGGCATGGGGGACTACATCCGCTGGGCGCCGCCCTACTACGGCAGCGACGAGCAGCAGGAGCTGGGCACCCGCTCATCGCTCTACCTGGCGCTCAACCGCGGCAAGCGCTCGGTGCGCCTCGACCTGAAGAGCGAGAAGGGGCGCGAGGCTCTGCTGCGCTTGGTCGAGAGCCACGACGTCGTGCTCGACGGCTTTCGGCCCGGCGTGCTCGACCGGCTCGGGGTCGGCTACGAGCGCATGCGCGAGGCAAACCCCGGCATCGTCTACTGCGCGATCACCGGCTACGGCCAGAACGGACCCTACGCGCAGCGCGCCGGCCACGACATGAACTACCTCGGCCTGGTCGGGGTGCTCGGCCTGACCGGGGTCAAGGACGGGCCGCCGGTCCAGTCCGGCGGGCAGATCGCCGACATCGGCGGCGGCGCCCTGATGGCGGCATTCGGCGTGATGGCCGCCCTGCACGAGCGCCGTCGCTCCGGCGAGGGCCAGATGGTCGACGTCTCGATGTCCGACGGGGCGCTCTCATGGCTGGCATTGGTCGCCGGTCGCTACTTCTGCGACGGCGAGGTCCCGAGGCGGGGCGAGCAGCAGCTCGCCGGCGGACTCGCCTGCTACCTCCCCTACGAGGCCGCCGACGGCTGGGTCACCTGCGGGGCGCTCGAGCCGAAGTTCTGGGCTGCCTTCTGCAACGGAGTCGAGCGACCGGACCTGATCGAGGCCCAGTTCGCGGCGCCCGGGTCGGAGGAATGGGCGAACGTCGCCGAGGTCTTCCGCTCCCGCACCCGCGCCGAGTGGAAGGCGTTCAACGACGTGCACGACTGCTGCATCGAGCCGGTCCTCGACGTCGACGAGGCGCTCGACTCCGAGCTGGTCCGCGAGCGCGGCATGGTGGTCGAGCTGGAGCAGCCAGAGCTGGGGACGATCCGCCAGCTCGGCATGCCGGTGAAGATGAGCCGCACCCCCGCGGACACGTCCCGTCCCGCTCCCGCCTTCGGCGAGCACACCGACGAGGTCCTCGCCGAGGCCGGCTACTCCGCCGAGGAGATCGCCGCGATGAAGGAGTCCGGCGCCGCGGCGGGCCCGTCCGCCGATGCCGCCACCACCTTCCGCGCATGAGCGCCAACGGCGACCTGCTGCGGGTTGGCGAGCTGGCGGAGGCGTCGGGCGTGCCGGTGCCGACGATCAAGCACTACCTGCGCGAGGGCCTCTTGCCGGAGCCGGTGAAGACGAGTCGCAACATGGCCTACTACCCGTCGGAGTTCGTCGACCGGATCCGGCTGATCAAGCGGCTGCAGGAGGAGCGCTTCATGCCGCTGAAGGCGATCAAGTCGGTGCTCGACGAGGACCCCGAGCGGGCCCGCGCCCTGGTCGAGCTCGAGGACCGGATCCTCGACCGCGCTCTCTCCTCCGAGCGCACCCGGACCAGCGCCGCCGAGGCCCGCCAGCGCTACGGCGTCCCCAAGGACGTTCTCGACCGGCTGGAGAAGCTCGAGATCCTCAGCCCCAACACGCGCGGCTACTCGCCCTCCGACGTGAAGATCATCGAGGCGATCAGCCGCTTCCGCGCCGGTGGCTACGACGAGCAGATCGGCTTCACCGTCTACGACACCCTGCGCTACAAGAAAGCCATCGAAGCCCTCGTTCGCGAGGAGGTCGAGATGGTCATGGACCGCCTCGCCGAAGAGGTCCCCCCCGAGCGGGTCGTCGAGATGCTGGAATCCGGCGCCGAACCCCTCCACGACCTGATCGCCGCCCTACATACAAAGCTGATGGTCGCCGAGCTGGAGCGGCACCGAGCTAGGCGAGGATAGGGGTTGCTGATGATTCGACACTGAATAAATCATGTTTATTTGATATAAGTATGTGCAATGCGGGCGAGTTCAGTTTCAGCTAGTCGATTCTTCTTGCGAGCATTCTGGGTCGGCGTCGCATCGGTTTCCCTAACGGCCGTCATCGGTGCTACGGAGGCAAGCACTGCATCTGCAACCCGTCTATGCACCACCCTCTCTTGCGAGCCCGCCGACACCTACCCTGCTAACACACAGCTGGCAGCATCGCTGGAAGAAGGCACCAAGTTTAAGATCTTATCGACGGTTGGCACTATCGAATGTGAAAACTCGACGATCGGCGGCGAAACCACTGCCGAAACCGGCAAACCCCTAGCGCTGAAAATCACCAAACTCAGTTTCACCGGTAACTGCCACCTTGGAGGTCTCTCCACCTGTACGAGTACGATCATTTCTTTACCTACAACCCCCTGGCTGGAAGCAACTGGGGAAGGCGATGGAATCTTCAGTATCGAAGGTGCCAAAAGCATCGAAGGTAATGTGAGATTCAAATGCGGTAACTTCTTGAGCTGCTATTTCACAATGCCGACCGCAACGTTCCAGCTCAAAGGCGGGAACCCGGCGAGTTTCGGAGCGACAAAAGTTGCGTTAGAAGGCCTTGGACTTTGTCCCGAAACCTCTGAGCTCGACGCCACCTACACGCTGACCGAACCGGCGCCCGCTTACCTGGTTGGTTGACTGCAGGGTTATAGCCTGACGACCCGGTGCGATCGGCGCTCATAACCGGAGCCTCGACCGGCATCGGCCGGGCGGCGGCGCTGCGGATGGATGCGGAGGGGTGGCACGTCTTCGCCGGGGTCCGCCGTGAGGAGGACGCGGAGGCGCTGCGTGCGGCGGCTTCGGCGCGGCTCGTGCCCGTGATGCTCGACGTGACCGACGCGGGGCAGATCGCCGCCGCCGTGCGAATGGTCGAAGGCGAGGTGGGGGAGGCCGGGCTCGATGGGCTCGTCAACAACGCCGGGATCGCCGTACTCAGCCCGCTGGAGACGATTCCGGTCGACGACTTTCGCCGGCAGCTCGAGGTCAACCTGGTGGCCCAGGTCGCGGTGACGCAGGCCTTCCTGCCGCTGGTTCGCCACGCCAGCGGCCGCGTGGTCTTCGTCAGCTCGATCGGCGGTCGCATGGCGCTGCCCTTCGGCGCCCCGTACCACGCCTCCAAGTTCGGGATCGAGGCCGTTGCCGACTGCCTGCGGCAGGAGCTGCGCCCTTGGCGGATCGGGGTCTCGGTGATCGAGCCGGGTTCGATCGACACGATGATCTGGGAGCGCGGCGAAGCGATCGCCGACGAGGTCTCGGAACGCGCTCACTCCTCCCAGGAGGAGCTCTACGGGGAGACGATCGAGCGCTTTGCCGCCGCGGTGCGGCGGACCGCCGAGCGTGGTATCCCGGCGGAGAAGGTAGCCCAAGCGATCTCCCAGGCCCTCACCGCGCGCCGTCCTCGGACTCGCTATCTCGTCGGGGCCGACGCCCGCGGCCAAGCGCTCATCCGTCGCCTGCTCCCCGACCGCGCCCTCGACGCCGTCGTCCGCCGCGTCATGCGCCTCTGACGGCGAGCGCCTCGCGCTCCTGTTCGATCGTCAGCAGGGCCATCGGGGCATCTGTGTCGCGGGCAACGGCGGCCGCCTCGTCGAAGGCCTCGGCGACGGCCGTCGCGTCGGCGCCCATGGCGGCGCGCGCTTGCGCCAAGCCCAGCAGGGCCAGGGGCAGCGCCCAGAGCATGCCGTGCTCACGGGCGAACTCGACCGCGCCGGTCGCCACCTCGACCGCCTCCTCGCCGCGCCCCAGCCGCGCCAGGGCCCGGGCTCGCACCGCGCCGCGCCAGGCCTCCATCTCGCCGCCGTTGCCCATCGCGCCACGGTAGAGCCGCTCCGCCGACTCCATCGACTCAACCGCGCCGGCGTTGTCCTCGGCGACGAGCTGGACCGCGCCCAGGTTGGCGAGCGCGATCGTGCGCGAGAAGACGTCGCCGAGCCTCTCGGTCTCTTCGCAATTGCGCCGCGCCAGGCCGATCGCCGCCTCGGTGTCGCCGCGCATCGCCAGCATCAGCGAGACGTTGCCCCGCGTCCAGCTCACCATCTCGGGGTCGCCGTCCTCCTCGGCGATCCGCAGGGCGCGCTCGAACAGCTCCTCGGCCTCGTCCAGCTGGCCGCGCTCGCGACGGATCATCGCCTTGCCCATCGTCGCCCAGGCGATCGGGCTGCCGATCACGATCCCGGCCCCAAGGCTGTGGTCGCCGCCGGCCAGCTCCAGGATCAGGTCGAGCTCGCGCTCGAAGCGCTCGAAGTCGCCGGTCGCCAGGTGGGCGTAGGAGCACGCCGCGCGTATCGCCACGCGCAGGCTGGGGTCGCCCGATTCGTCGGCGAGGCGGTTGGCCTCCTCGGCCGCCGCCAGCCACTCCGAGGCGACCAGCGACAGGCCCGGCCGCGCCGAGGTCGCGGTCACCAGCAGGGCCTGGGAGTGCAGGTCGCCGGTCCGTTTGGCGATCGCCTCCGCCTCGGCGGCGAGCCGCGCTTCCTCCTCGTCGCTCATCCCCAGCCGCCAGGCGTATTGCAGCTGCAACAGGCGCGAGGACACGGCCAGGGCGGCGATCTCGCCGTCGCACCCTTCGCCGTCGCCTTCCTCGCCCAGCTCGTCGGCCAGCTCCATCACCTTGCGCCAGAGCCGCTGCGCGTCGCGCGGTTCGCCGCTGCCGGCCCAGTAGGCGCCGCGCGCCGCCCAACGGGCGGCCTCGAGCTTCTCGCCACCCTGCTCCATGTGATGCGCGAGCAGCGCCGCGAGCTCGTCGAGTCGCTCCGGCTCGAGCTCGATCGTCGCCCGCGCCACGGCCCGGTGGGTGGCGACACGCTGTTCGGCGAGCTGCGTCCCGTAGGCGACCTCCTGGGTCAGCGGATGGCGGAAGGCGAGGACCCGCCGCGGGTACAGCTCGGCCTCGTAGAGGAAGCCGCCGCCGATCAGCTCGGCCAGGGCGGTCTCGAGCTCCTCGTCGCTCAGCCCCGCGGCCAGGCCAAGCGCAGCCGCCCCAAACTCCTTGCCGACCACCGAGGCGACCTGCAGCAGCCGCTTCGCGTCGGGGCCGAGGCGGTCGATTCGGGCGGCGAGCACGGCCTGCACCGTGGCCGGCACGCCCGCCTCCTCGACCGGCCGCACCAGCCGGTAAGCGCCCCGTTCGCCCGCGAAGTGGCCGGCCTCGACCAGCTCTCGCACGATCTCCTCGACGAAGAAGGGGTTGCCCTGGGTGCGCTCGTGGATCGGTTCCTCGAGGCCGTCGAGCGAGGGATCCTCGCCGGCGAGGTCGCGCAGCAGCTCACGCGTGTCGCCGACCGCCAGGGGCCGCAGCTCGATCCGCTCGTAGAGCGGCGCGTCCTCCCAGGGAAGCTGGTATTCCGGCCGGAAGTTGACCGTCGCCAGCGTTTTCGTGCCCGTCAGGGCGTCGACCATCTCGGCCAGCATCGCGGCGCTGCTCTCGTCGATCCAGTGCAGGTCCTCGACCAAGAGGACGACGGTGTGGCGCCGCCCGGGGGCGTTGATCAGGTGGCAAACGATCCGGCTCAGGGCGCGCTGGCGGGCCTCCGGGCTCATCTGGGCGACCGGGCGGTCGGGATCGGGAACGCCGAGGAAGTCGAAGAGAAGGGGTAGCTCCTCGGCGAAGGCGGGATCGAGCAGCAGCGCCCGCCCGGCGACTTTCTCGCGCACGAGTCGCTCCGGCTCGCGCTCGCCGATGCCGAAGTAGGCGCGCAGCATCTGCAGCACCGGCAGCAGGGGAATCGAGCGGCCGTGCGCCTGAGCTTGAGCCTCGAAGACCTCGACGCCCCGGGCGCGGGCGCGCGCGGCGAACTCATGGCTGAGGCGGCTCTTGCCGACCCCCGCTTCGGCGACGATGCCGACCGCCGCACCGGCACCGGAGTCGGCCCGCTCCAGGGCTGCCTCCAGCCGTTCCATCTCACGATCCCGACCGACGAAGCGCGTGAAGCCGCGCTCACGGGAGAGGTCGAGGCGCGAGCGCGCCGTGCCGACGCCGGCCAGCTCATAGACATGGACGGGACGGCTGGCGCCCTTGATCTCGAACTCACCCAGGTCCTCGAGCGCCAGGAAGCCGCGCGCGAGCGCCGCCGTGCTCTCGGTCAGATAGGCCTTGCCGGGCTCGGCCAATGCCTCCATTCGCTGTGCCAGGCCGACCGTGTGTCCGATCGCGGTGTACTCGCCTCCGCCGCCGGCGCCGATCGCCCCCGCGACCACCTCGCCCGAGTTGACCCCGATCCGCACCGAGAAGTTGAGCCCCTGCCCGCGCCGCAGCTCGGCCGCGTACTCGGCGACGTCGTCGAGCATCCGCAGCGCCGCGTAGCAGGCCCGCCGCGCGTGGTCCTCGTGCGCGACCGGTGCGCCGAACACGGCCATGATCCCGTCTCCGGTGAACTTGTCCACCGTCCCCTCGAAGCGCTCCACGGCCGCGGCGAGGATCGCGAAGAAGCGCCGCATCACCTTGCGCCACTCCTCGGGGTCCTGCTCCTCGGCCAGGTCCATCGAGCCGCTCACGTCGGCGAACAGGACCGTTACCTGCTTGCGCTCGCCATCGTCCGTGCCGATCCGGGCCACGGTCGAAAAGATTACGCCCACCTATACTGGCGAGACCGATTGACTGGTCAGTCAATGGCGAAAGGGAAGAGTGCGCGCAGCGGTCATACAGCTGAACTCGAACGGCGAGAAGGCCCGGAACCTGGCCACCGCGGAGCGCCTGGTGCGCGCGGCTGTCGCCGACGGCGCGGAGCTGGTCGCCCTGCCGGAGAAGTGGAACCTACTTGCCGGGGGAGACGAGCTGCTCGCCGGGGCCGAGTCGCTCGACGGGCCGAGCCTCACCGCCGCCCGCGGCTGGGCACGCGAACTCGACGTCCACCTGCTCGCCGGCAGCGTCTGCGAGAGCGGGCACGCCGGGCGGGCCTTCAACACCTCGGTCCTGATCGGTCCCGACGGCGAGGACCTGGCCGCCTACCGCAAGATCCACATGTTCGACGTCGACGTCGGCGGCGTCTCCTATCGCGAGTCCGAGCACGAGGAGCCGGGCGAGGAGATCGTCGTCGCGCCGGTAGGCGACATCAGCGTCGGCCTCAGCGTCTGCTACGACCTGCGCTTTCCCGAGCTCTACCGGATCCTGGCCCTGCGCGGCGCCCGCGTCGTCACCGTCCCCTCCGCCTTCACGGCCGTCACCGGCCGCGACCACTGGGAGGTGCTGGCGCGCGCGCGGGCGATCGAGGACCAGGTCTTCGTCCTCGCCCCCAACCAGGTCGGCGAGGCGCCGCCGCACTTCAGCTCCTACGGCCGTTCGGCGATCGTCGACCCCTGGGGACTGGTGCTGGCCACGGTTCCCGACGGCGAGGGCTTCGCCGTCGCGGACCTCGACCTGGGCGCTCAGGAGAGGGTGCGCGAGCGGCTGCCCTCGCTTGCCAACCGCCGCCCGGGCGCCTACCTCTGGCCGCGGCTCAGCGAGGTCCACGCATAATGGCCCAGGCTCCGGCTCCACCGGTCGACAAGCGCCGCCAGATCCTCGACGCGGCGATCCGCGTCTTCGCCCGCCAGGGCTTTCACTCGACCCGGGTCTCGGACATCGCGGACGAGGCCGGCGTCGCCTACGGGCTCGTCTACCACTACTTCAAGTCCAAGGACGAGGTGCTGAACGAGCTCTTCACCGAGCGCTGGTCGCTGCTCCTCGCGGCGATCGAGGAGGCCGACCGCGAAGGCGCCTCGCCGCGGGTCAAGCTCGAGGCCGTGGCCGGCTTCATCGTCGACTCCTACCGCCACGACCCAGAGCTGATGAAGGTGATCATCGTCGAGGTGACCCGGGCCGCCAACTCCTTCGGCCGAACCCACCTGGCGGAGATCCGCCGCGCCTACGACTCGATCGCCAAGATAGTCGCCGAGGGGCAGGAATCGGGCGAGTTCCGCCGCGACGTCGACCCCAACTTCGCCTCGATGTCCTTCTACGGCGCGATCGAGCAGTTGCTCTCCGGCTGGATCTTCGAACTGATCCCAGCGTCGGACGGCGATTTCGACCGGGCGAAGTCCCTTGTCGTGGCGACGATCTGCGACGGGCTCGAGCCGCGATAGGTAAGGTCGGCGCGATTTACGGGTAGGGTCGGGACATGACTGAAAACGAGATCGTCAAGCGACTGGCCTGGAGCGGCCTCCTCGCCGGCTTCGGCGCCCTCGCCAGCATCGTCGCCAGCCGCGCCGCCGGCTTCGCCTTCCGCCGCCTCTTCGACGAGGATCCGCCGGAGTAGCGTGGCCGCCTCGCCCGGAACGCCCCCCCCGCGGGACGAGCGCTCGGTCAGCGACCTCGTCTTCGACGTCGCCGAGAAGAGCTCGACGCTGGTTCGCGAGGAGATCGAGCTGGCCAAGACCGAGGTCTCCGAAAAGGTCGGCAGCCTGCTGCGCGGCTCGGCGGTCGGACTCGCGGCAGGGATCTTCGCCTTCCTCGCCCTGATCCTGGTCATGGAGGGCATTGCCTGGCTGCTCGCCGAAGAGGTCTTCGACGGCAACGTCTGGCCCGGCTTCTTCGTCGAGGCGGGCGTCTTCCTGCTGATCGCCGCCGCCGCCGGCTTCGCCGCCTACCGCGCGGTCCAGGCCGGTTCTCCCCCGGTCCCGGCGCAGGCGATCGAGGAGGCGAAGCTGACCAAGGCGACGCTCGAAGCGAGCGCCAAGGCGGGCGGCGAATGAGCGCCCAGCCCGAGCCCGCCCGCCCCTCGACCGCCGGCCTGCCCGGCCGTTCGGCAGGCGAGATCCGGCGCGACATCGACCTGCAGCGGCGCGATCTCGGCACCTCGGTCGAGCTGCTGCGCGGACGGGTCGCCGAGCTCACCGACTGGCGCCGGCAGGTCCAGGCGCACCGCTCGCGGCTGATCGTCGGCGCCGCGGTCGCGGGCTTCGCGATCGGCGGTCTGATGATGCTGCGCCGTCGCCGTTAGCCACGCGCCATGGCGGCCGACCTGGACGAGATCGGGGCGATGATCGAGGCCGCGCTGCCCGGCGCGAGCGTCGAGGTCGTCGACGAAACCGGCAGCGGAGACCACCTGGCGGCGACCGTCGCCGCGCCCCAGTTCGCGGGCCTCTCCCGGATCGACCAGCACCGCTTGGTCAAGGCCGCCGTCAAGGCGCGCTTCGAGGACGGCACGATCCACGCGCTCTCGATCAAGACCGAGCCGCGCGGGTAGCTAGTCTGTCGACATGGCCGACGCCGAGCTGAAGCAGAAGGTCGAGGAGCTGATCGCCGCCAACCCGGTCCTGCTCTTCATGAAGGGCACGCCCGAGATGCCGCGCTGCGGCTTCTCGATGCGCGTCGTGCAGGTGCTCGACACGATGGACGTCGAGTACGGCGCGGTCGACGTATTGCCGGCGCTGCAGCCGCTGCGCGAAGTCACGACCGAGATCTCCGACTGGCAGACCTTCCCGCAGCTCTATGTCAACGGCGAGCTGCTCGGCGGCGCCGACATCGTCGAGGAGATGTTCGACTCCGGCGAGCTCGCCGAGGCGCTCGGCGTCGCGCAGCCCGAGGCCGCGCCCGCTCAGGCTGCGCCGGCTCCCCAGGCGCCGCCTATCCAAATCGAATAGCGCTCCGTCGTCGTTAGACGGCGGCCTGCTCGGCCGCGTCGTCCTTCACTTGGAAAGACGAGCCGCAACCGCAGGCGGCGACGACGTTGGGGTTGTTGACCTGGAAGCCGGCGCCCTGTAGGCCTTCCACGTAGTCGACCTCGGAGCCGAAGACGAACTGCATGCTGACCTTGTCGACGATCACCGAGACGTCGCCGACCTCGAAGACGTGGTCGTCCTCCTTGGCGCGGTCGAAGGCGAGCGCGTACTGGAAGCCCGAGCAGCCGCCGCCGCGTACGGCGACCCGCAGCGCCTGGCCCTCGGACTCCTCCTGGGAGCCGAGCAGCTCGCCGATCTTGCCGGCCGCCTTCTCGGTCAACGAGATGGCGACCTGCGGGCTCTCGGTTTGAGTCTCGGTCACTTCAGAAAGTGTAGCGGGAGCCTGGATGGGAGAATCACGGAGTCGTGATCCCCGCCACCGCCACCGCCGTTGTCTGCGACACGACGGCCTATCTCCCGGACGACCTGATCGCCTCCTACGGGATCGAGCGGATCAGCCTCTACGTCGCCGTCGACGGCGAGATGGAGCCCGAGTCCGAGATCTCCGATTACGCCGCCTTCTACGAGCGCCTGCGCGGCTCCGAAAGCGGGGCGACCACTTCGCAGCCCTCGATCGGCGACTTCGTCTCGGTCTACGAGCCGCTCCTCGCCGCCGGCCGGGACATCGTCTCTATCCACATCTCCTCGGGAATCTCGGGCACCTTCGAGGCCGCCGGCCAGGCGCGCGAGCGGCTGATCGCCGAGGGCAAGGGAGGGGAGCGGATCCATCTCTATGACTCGCGCTCGGCCTGCGGCGGGATGAGCTACTCGGTGCTGGCGGCCGCCGCCGCGGCGAAAGCCGGTGGGGACCCGGAGGCTTGCCTCGCCCGCGCCCGCCGTGCCCGCGAGGAGCTGAAGATGTGGTTCGCGATCGACACCCTCGAGTACCTGCGCCGCGGCGGCCGCATCGGCGGCGCCCGGGCTTGGATCGGCTCGGCGCTGAAGATCAAGCCGATCCTCACCCTGGAGGAGCAGATCGCCCCGATCGAGCGCGTCCGCACCCGTGCACGCTCGATCGAGCGCCTGCGCGGATACGCCCGCGAGCGCCACGAGTCGGGCCTCGACGCCTGGGTCATCCAGCACATCCAGGACCCGGAGACGGCCAGCGCGCTCGCCGAGGACTGTCGTGAGATCTTCGGCTGCGAGCCCGTCTACGTCTCCGAGATCGGCCCGGTCATCGGCGCCCACGTGGGGCCGGGCCTGATCGGCGTCGGCAGCGTCTCGAAAGAGGTTCTCGCCTAGACCCGCTCGCCGAGGGTGCCGAGCATCTCCTCGACGCGGACGAACTTGACGCGGGGGCGGCCGTGGGGCTCGCCGCGGCCGACCTCGGCCTGATCGATCGCCTGCCAGTCCTCGAAGCTGACGTAACGGACGCCGCGCTCGGCCAGCAGGGCCTCGACGGCGCCCGGATCGGGGTTCTCGGGCTCCAGCAAGGTCTGCGACTCGACGTCGGCGAAGAGGTGCTGGACGGTCTCCAGCGCGTCCTTCTTGTTGGTGCCGATCACGCCCGAGGGCCCGCGCTTGATCCAGCCCGCCGTGTAGTGGCCGACCTTGTGGCCGGCGTCGTGGGAGTCGAGCACGCGGCCGCCCTCGTTGAGGATCAGGCCGCGCTTCTCGTCGAAGGGCACGCCCTCGATCGGCACGCCGGTGTAGCCGACGGAGCGCAGCACTAGGCCGCACTCGAGCTCTTCGCGCTTTCCCGTGTCCTTGGCGCGCAGGGTGCCGCCTTCCTCGACCAGCTCGTTGCGGCCGATGACGATGCTCTCGACCTTGCCGTCGCCCTTGATCTCGACCGGCGAGGCGAGGAAGCGCAGGACGATCCGCTGCTTCTTGCCCTCGGGCGCGCGCTGGGAGAACTCGCGCAGGGTCTCGACGTTGACCCGGGTCGTCTTGTCGGCCTCCTTGGACTCGAGGTAGGCGGCGCTCGCCGGGTCGAGCTCGACCTCGGCCGGGTCGACGATCACGTCGGCGTCCTCCATCTCGCCGAGCTCCTTGATCTCGGGGTTGGTGAAGGCGGCCTGCGCCGGCCCGCGGCGGCCGAGCACGACGATCTCGCGGATCTTCTTCGCGTCGAGCACCTCGATCGCGTGGTCGGCGGTGTCGGTTTGGCGCAGCTCGCGGTCGGTCAGCGCCAGCATGCGGGCGACGTCCATCGCCACGTTGCCGTTGCCGATCACGACCGCGCGCTCGCAGGAGAGATCCCACTCGTCGTCGGCGTAGTCGGGGTGGGCGTTGTACCAGCCGACGAAGGCGGTCGCGGCGTGGCTGCCGGGCAGCTCTTCGCCGGGGATGCCGAGCTGGCGATCTGTCTCGCAGCCGACCGTGAAGACGATCGCGTGGTAGAGCCGTTCGAGGTCCTCGACCTCGACGTCGTGGCCGACCTTGACGTTGCCGAAGAAGCGGAAGCCCTCGCGCGCCGCGGTCTTCTCGTAGACGCGGATCACCGACTTGATCTTGGGGTGGTCCGGGGCGACCCCGCCGCGGACGAGGCCGAACGGCGTCGGCAGGCGGTCGAAGAGGTCGACCTGGGCGTGCAGGTCGCCGTCCTTGAGGATGTGCTCGGCCGCGTAGAAGCCGGACGGGCCGGCGCCGACGATCGCGACGCGCAGGGGGCTCTCTTCGGTTCCGATCTTGCTCATAGGGAGCGCGAAAGGATAGGGAACCCACCTACGCGGCGAGCAGCAGCTCGCTGCATTCCGGGCAGATGCCGTGGCTGAGTGCCGGCATCTCGGGACGGTCGAACAGGTCCAGCCGCCGCGCCGCCTCCTCGACCTCGACCCACTCGCCCTCGACCTCGAAGCGGTCGCACCAGCCGCACATCGGCAGCAGCTCCTCGCCCCGCGCCGCCTCGGGGTCGAGCAGCGGCATCGGCTCCTCCCGCTCTTCCTCCTCGCGAAGCCGTGCCGAGAAGAGGACCGCCCGGCCGCCGCGCCCAGCCGCGATCCGGATGTCCATCTTGCGCCTCACCCCCGGCCCGTCGCAACGAAAGGGCAGCTCGACGCTGCCCACGTCGTCCCGCACCCGCCGCAGCAGGAGCCGCTGGACCTTCTTCAGGTCCTCGCCGGCGACGTAGTCCCAGAGCGAGCGTCCGAGGCTCCACCCGGCCTCCTCCCATCCGTTTTCCGCGGCGAAGCGGTAATACGCCTCGTCGACCCGCACCAGCCGGTCCTGCTCGTCGATCGCGTAGCTGAGCGACGCGTCCGTCATGCCCCCGCGGCGACCGCGCTGGGCACGCCGTCGAGCGCGTCGAGCGCCTTGCGCGTCGAGAGCGCCACGCAGGTGAAGATCGGCGTCTCCAGCTCGGTGTACTCGCTCGACTCGGTCGGTCGCAGCTCCTGCACCAGGTCGAGGAACATGCCCGGGTCGTCGCCCTCGAAGGCGACGACGAACTCCTGGTCGTCGAGGCCAAAGGAGTAGGAGGTGTTGATCGTGATCTCCGGGTAGCGGCGACCGACCTCGATGTGGCCGCGCATGATCCGGCCGCGCTCCTCCTCCGCCAGCCCGTACCAGCGGCGTTGCTTGACCATCGGGTAGAGGAAGAGGTACTTGCGTTCGCTGACGCAGATCTCGGGTCGCGCGACCTCCTCGGAATAGGGCGAGCGCTTGGTCATCGAGAGGAACGAGTAGGGCGTCTCCATCCACTTCGCCAAGCCGCTCTGGCCGAGCACGACGTGAAAGGTGTGCAGGTCGTCGAGGTTTGGGCTCTGGCTGAGCAGGACCAGATCGACGTCGCCACGCGTGCCTATGGTTGAGTAGGCGCGCAATGAGCGATCGAGGGCGAAGTCCTCGCAGGCGGCGAGGAACTCCTGCTTGTCGGCGGCGCGCAGGTCGGCGTCACGGCGGCGCCAGGCTGGATCGACCTTGAAGAAGCTGAACTTGGCGAAAGTGCGGTCGGCCATCGGGATCACGATAGCGGCGTGGGCGGCCCTCGGGTGGGGGCTTCCGCTTAACCTTTCCGGTGGGGCGGAGGCCGCCGTCCGAGTTTCACACTACGAAAAGGTGCAAGACGCTCCGGCCCCCACCCGAGAGCCGATCCACGTCACGTTGGCCGTGCTCCCGAAGGGGACCGCCGTGGGAGAGCTTGCGAGAGTCGGGATGTCGCCGGGGTTGCTCAGCGCCGGGCTGGGCTCGGTGCCGGCGGAGCAGACGTACCTCGACATCACCCAGGGGAACCGAGTCTTCGACTCCCTCTACGACCCGGAGAAGCTTCCTGCGACGAGCGTTCGGGGGTGTACCCCCGCTTGGTGGGGAGCGGTCGATGAGCGCGCCGACTCCGCTCCGGCCGACATCGTCCCGGGCCTCCTCGCCTCGAGCTTGGAAGCCGCCGGAGTCGGGGTGCGGGTGGGGGGTGGAGCGTCTTGCACCTTTTCGTCGGGTGCTCCGCGGCGCCAGCAGCCGCACTCTCCACCGGAAAGGTTAAGCGAAACCCCCCACCCGCACCCCGCCAACCCGACCTTCGAAGTACGCCAGGCGAGAGCCCGCCAGCTGCCGGCCCTGATCGGAAACCTGCACGGCGACGACCTGCTGATCGCCTTCGAGCGTCCCCCGCCCCCGGACGACGAGGCCCTGGCGATCGGCGTCGCCGGCGCCGGCTTCGACGGCGACCTCACGTCCGACAGCACCCGCACCGACGGCTACGTGCTGACGACCGATGTGGCGCCGACGATTCTCGCTCGCCTCGGCATCGCCGTTCCCGCGGCGATGTCCGGACAGTCGATTCGCGCTACGGGCCAGGTCGACGACGCCGCGGTCGAAGCGCTCGCGGAGCGCATGGCGGCGATCTCCGCCAGGCGCGGCCCGGTGATCGGCCTCAGCCTGCTCGTCTGGCTGCTCGCGCTTGGGCTGGCGACCGCGGTCGCGCGCGGCCCGGGGGCGCGCTTCGGCGTAGAGCTGATGGCGCTCAGCGTCGTCTACCTGCCCCTCGTGCTCCTCATCGCCTCGATCGCCCGGCCCAGCGAGGGGGTCGAACTGCTGCTGGCGATGGCGCTGGCACCGCTGCTCGGCGTCCTCACGATGCGGTGGCTCGACGGCTACAGGCCGCTCGCCGTCGCCTCCGGCGCCGTCGTCCTCGCCTTCGCCGCCGACGTCGTCGCCGGCTCGCCCTTCACCTCGCTCTCGCTGCTCGGTCCCAACCCCGGTCTCGGGGTTCGCTTCTACGGGATCGGCAACGAGCTCGAGGCGCTGCTCGCCGTCCTCGTCCTCGGCGGCACCGGCGCCGGGCTCAGCGGCTACTTCCCCGACCTGGACGGGCGCCGTGCCGCGCTTGGCTTCCTCGCGACCGGGTTGCTCGCCGCCGTCGTCTTCGCCGCCGGCCGCTTCGGGGCAGACGTGGGGGCGGCGATCGTGCTGCCGATAGGGGCCGCGGCCGCCGCCGCAAAGGTTGTCGCGACCCCGCGGCGGCACGCGACCGTAGCCATTTTTACCACACTTTTTCTAGTTCTGGGATTTATTGCAGTAATCGATTTGGCGACCGGAGCGAACGCTCATTTGACCAGGTCGGTGCTCGACGCGGGCGGGTTCGACGACCTGGCCGACGTCGCCCAGCGGCGCCTGCGACTCTCGGCTCACAGCTTCGGCCGCCCGGTCCTGCTCGCCTTCATGCCTCTGGTCGCCGCAGCCGCCGCCGTGGCGCTGTGGAAGCGCGACGCGTTGCGCGACTGGCCGCGCGAGGCGCCGGCGCTGAGGGCCGGGCTTTTCGGCGCCCTCGCCGCCACCGTTGCCGGCACCCTCGCCAACGACTCCGGCGCGCTCGTGCTCGAGGTCGGCTCCGCCTACCTGCTTGCCTTCCTCGGCTTCGCGTGGGCCGAGGGAACCGGGCGATCCTCTACGCTTCGAGCTTCGTGAGAGTTGCGCTCGTCTCGCCATATTCCTGGGCCTACCAGGGAGGCGTGAACCGGCACGTGGAGGCGCTTGCCGAGGAGTTCCTCGGCCGCGGCCACCACGTTCGCGTGCTCGCCCCCTTCGATCCGCCCGATCGGCTCAGCCGTGCCCTGCACCGCGCCGCCGCGGAGGAGCGCGAGCGGCCCGACTACCTGATCCCGCTGGGGCGGACCGTCGGCTTTCCCGCCAACGGCGCCGTCTCCAACCTCTCGCCGTTTCCCGTCGGCGGCGTTCGCGCGCCGCGCCGCGAGCTTCGCCACGACCGCTATGACGTCGTCCACATCCACGAGCCGCTGGTCCCGCTGGTCGGCTGGAACGCCGCGCTCGGCTCGGAGGTTCCCGCCGTCGGCACCTTCCACGCCTACTCGACCAAGGCGATCCCCAACCACGTCGCGACGGCGCTGGGCGCCCGCCGCATGTTCAACCGCCTGGCGGCCCGCATCGCGGTCTCCGAGGCCGCCGCCTGGACCGGCCGCCGCTGGTTCGGCGGCCATTACGAGGTGATCCCCAACGGCGTCGACTTGACGGTGGCGCCGAGCGACCCCAAGCCGGCCGCCGAGGAGCTTCGCATCGTCTTCGTCGGCCGTCCGGAGGAGCGCAAGGGCCTGCCGGTCCTGCTTTCCGCCTTCTGCGCTCTGGTCGAGCACGTGCCCAGCCGTCTGACCGTGATCGGGGCCGAGCGCGAGGACGTGCTGCGCTACATCGCCGACCCCGAGGCGCTGCGCTGGATCGACGTTCGCGGCCGGGTTTCCGGCGACGAGCTGCATCGCGCTCTGCACGAGGCCGACCTGCTCTGCGCCCCGTCGCTCGCGGGGGAGAGCTTCGGCATGGTCCTGACCGAGGCCTTCGCCGCCGGCACGCCGGTGATCGCCTCGGCGATCGCGGGCTACAGCGACGTCGTCACCGATGGGGTGGACGGCGTCCTCGTCCCTCCCGGCGACGCGCAGCGGCTTGCCGAGGAGCTGCAGCGCGCCCACCACGAACCCGAGCGGCTGGCGGCGATGGGCACGGCCGCCCGCCAAAGCGCCGAGCGCTATGCCTGGCCGCGGGTCGCCGACCGGGTGACGAGCGTCTATGAAAGGGCGATCGAGGCACCGGAGCCGAGCGGCGCGCTGGAGCGTGCCGCCACCTGGGCCGGTGTCCGGCCCGCCGACGGGCTTCCGCCAAACCCCCCGCGCAAACTGCCGTCGCTCGACCCCGCGCCGGCCCTGCTAGGCAAGCGCCGCCGTCAGGCCGCGCGGCGCGTCGGCCTCGCCGCGGCCGGCGTCACCGGCCTCGGCCTGACCGCGATCGCGGCGGAGAAGATCGGCGTCGACCACGTCGTCGAAAGCATCGTCCGCTCGGACCTCACCTGGGTGCTGGTCGCCTGCGCGCTGATGGCCCTCTCGCTTTTCTTCCGCGCGGCCTCCTGGTACTGGATCGTCCGCGCGGCGCTGCCCCGGCGCCCCGTGCGCCGCCGCGACGTCACCTCGGCGACGATGATCGGAGTCCTGATGTCGGCCACGCTGCCGGCGCGGCTGGGAGAGCCGGCGCGCGCGATGTCGCTCGCGCGCCGGGTCGGACGCATGCGCGAGACCTTCCCGGTGCTGCTCGGCACGCTCGTCTCTCAGACGATCTTCAACATCGTCGCCCTCGTCCTGCTCGGCGCGATCATCGTCTCGACCACGGACCTCTTCCACTCCAGCACCGAGCGCCTCTTCGCCTTCAGCCTCGTGCCGCTGGCGCTGCTGGTCGCGGTGCTGATCGCGCCGCCGCTGATGCGTCGCGGCGGCAACGGACGCCTCGCCCGCGCCGGCATGGCGGTGCACGGGGCGCTGGTCCAGGTGCGGGCCGGCCTGCGCGTCTTCCGCAACCCGCGCCGGGGAGCGGCGGCCGCGGCGGCTCAGCTCTCGGCCTGGGCGATCCAGCTGGCCGCCTGCTGGGCGCTGCTCGCGGCGCTTGGGCTGAGCGGACAGGCCGGCATCGGGGCCGCCGCCGCGGTTCTCTTCGCCGTCAACGTAACTGCCGTCGTGCCGGCGACCCCCTCCAACATCGGCGTCTTCCAGCTTGCCGTGATCAGTGTCCTGCACACGGGTTTCGGCATCGGCACCGCCGACGCACTCGCCTACGGCGTGATCCTGCAGGCGGTCGAGATCGCCACCGCCGTCGCGCTCGGCCTGCCCGCCCTGGTCCGCGAAGGCCTGACCTGGAGCGATCTGCGGGTGCAGGCGCTCTCGACCGCCCCGGTCCGGCTCAAGCCACAGCCGGCGCGTATCGAATAATCTCTAATCGGCTGACAGCGGTTCCTATAAACGACCGCATAGATACCAATCGGGAAAACCACCATGCAAGCCGACGGCGAAACGACTCCCGCACGGCTGCGGGCGGGCGGAGCGGTTCTCTCCCTGATTGCCGGACCGCTCTGCGTTCCCATCCTACGCGCCCACCTCGAAGGCCCCCTGCGACTGCCTGACCTGCGCGAACGGATCGGCGGCGCCGCGCAGACCACGCTGCGCGGTCAGGTCGGCAACCTGCGCGGGGTCGGGGCGCTGGAGCGAAAAGTGATCCCCGGCATGCCCTACACCGTCGAGAACGACCTGACCGATTGCGGCCGCGAGATCCTCGAGGTTGCCGAACGGGTCGACGCCTGGCTCTCGCGGGCGCCCCAGGGGCCGATCGCCTTGGGCAGCGAGGAGGCCAAGGGAGCCATTCGGGCGCTCGTCGGCGGCTGGAGCTCCACGGTGCTGCGCGCGCTCGCCGCTCGACCGCTCTCGCTGACGGAGCTGAGCGCCGTGATCGACGGAGTCAGCTACCCGGCGCTCGAGCGCCGCCTCTCGGCGATGCGGGCGGTCCGGCAGATCGAGGTCCTCTCGAACAGGCCGGGCAAGGCCAAGCCCTACGCGGTCACCGAATGGACGAGGCGGGCGATGGGGCCGTTGCTGGCCGCCGCCTGTTGCGAGTGCAGGCACCTCGGCGAAGTCGCCGAGCCGGCGGGCAGGATCGATCTCGAGGCGGCCCTGCTGCTCGCCGTGCCGCTCGTGAGCCTGCCGCCGGGCAGCGGCGGCTCCTGCCTGCTCGCGGTAAGCGAGCCGGCCGGCCCGGCCGAAGGACCTACGGGCCCGGTTCCGGGACGGCACGTGGCCGGCGTTCGGGTCGAGGTCGAGGGCGGTCGGGTGACCTGCGCGCCGGGGCTCGAAGCCGGCCTCGGGATATGCGCCTACGGCACCGCTGGGGCCTGGGCGAAAGCCTTCGTCGAAGGGAGCCTCGACGGCTTGCGGGTTGGGAAAAGCGAGTGCGCGCTCGCCCACCCGCTAATCGAGGGCATCCGCTTGGCCCTGCAGCCGGCCTGACCCCCGCTCGGTGCCGGCGATCAGCTCGTCGGGGGCCGCTCCCTTGGGGATGAAGCCCGATTTCATCCCGAAGTAGACGGCCTGGGGGTGGTGGGCGACGACCGCGACCGTCGACTGCTCGGGCGTCACCGCGTAGCCGCCGGAGAGCGTCATCCCGATCCGCTCGAGGTCGAGCAGCCGCCAGACCTTCTCGTGCTCGGCCTGGTCCGGGCAGGCGGGGTAGCCCCAGGAGTAGCGGCGGCCCTGGTCGAGGGGAATGTCGAGCTGGCGGCGCACTTCCGAGTGCAGCCACTCGGCCAGCCCCTCCGCGGCCTGCACGCCGAGCCCGTGGACGAAGAGCTGCTCGGCGAACTCGCCTTCGCGCTCCAGTCGTTCGATCAGCTCCGTCACCTCGGGGCCGACGGTTACTCCCTGCAGGGCGACGACGTCGCGTTCGCCGGAGCTCAGGGGACGGAAGAAGTCGGCGAGGCAGATGCGATCGTGGGCCGGCTGACGCGGGAAGACGAGCCGCTCGAGCTCGCGCCCCTCGTCCTCGGGGTCGAAGACGATCAACTCGTTGCCCTCGGCGTTGCAGGGGAAGTAGCCGAGCCGCGCCCGCGGGTGCAGGTAGTCCTGCTCGCGCCACATCCGCTCCAAGCGCGGCGCGAAGCCCTCCTCGTCGCCATTGCCGCCAATCAGCTCCTCCCAGGCCTCGCCCTTGACGCCGCGCCCGCCCCAGTGCAGCTTGAACAGCACGTGGCGGTCGAGATACGGGAAGACCTCCTCGAGGTCGATGTCCGGTTCGCGCACGCCCCAGAACGGCGGCTCGGGGATCGGCACGTCCGTGCGCGCGGACGAGCGCACGCTGGCGTCGCTCGTCGGCGGCCCGCCGTTCTCGCTCACCGGCTTCTCGCGCAGCTCGCGCGCCTCGGTTCTGATCCTCGTCACCAGCGCCTCGCGCGCCTCCGCGTCGACCAGGGCGTCCATCGTGTCGAGCCCCTGGAAGGCGTCCTTGCAGTAGAAGACGCCCGGCGCGTAGGTCTCCTCGGAGTCCCTGCCGCCCGGATAGAGCGCGCGGCGGCCGAAGTCGCGGTTGATCGCGGCGCCGCCGATCAGCACCGGGAACCCGAGGCCGCGCTGGTGCAGCTCCTGCACGCAGATCGGCATCTGCTTCGAGGTCGAGACGAGCAGGGCCGAGAGCCCGATCGCGTCGGCCTCGTGCTCGACGGCGGCCTCGATGATCGTGTCCACGGGCACCTGCTTGCCGAGGTCGATCACGGTGTAGCCGTTGTTGGTGAGGATCGTGTTGACCAGCGACTTGCCGATGTCGTGCACGTCGCCGAACACGGTCGCGATCACGACCTTGCCCTTCGTGTGCCCCTCGATCCGGTCGAGGTAATTCTCGAGCTGGGCGACGGCGCGCTTCATCACTTCGGCCGATTGCAGGACGAAGGGCAGGATCAGTTCGCCGGCGCCGAACTTGTCGCCAACCTCCTTCATCGCCGGCAGCAGCACCTCGTTGAGCGTGGGGATGGCGCCGATCTTCTCCACTGAGCGATCGATCCACTCCTCGACCCCGTCCTTCTTACGGCGCAGGACGTGCCAGTGCAGGGCCTCCTCGGGCTCCATGCCGGCGGTTGGGTCGGCAGCCTCCTCGGCAGCCTCCTCGCCCTTCGACTCGAAGTGGGAGATGAAGCGCTCAAGCGCGTCGTCGCGGCGGTTGAAGACGAGGTCGTCGGTCAGCGCCCGCTCCTCCTCGGAGATCTCGGAGTAGGGCGTGATGTGGTTGGGGTTGACCATCGCCAGGTCGAGCCCGGCCTCGACGCAGTGATGGAGGAAGACCGAGTTGAGCACCGCGCGCGGCCGCGGCGAGACGCCGAAGGAGACGTTGGAGACGCCGAGCGAGGTCTTGACGCCGGGGATCTCGGCCTTGATCTGGCGGATCCCCTCGATCGTCTCTACCGCCGAGGGCTTCCACTCGTCGTCGCCGGTGGTCAGGGTGAAGGTCAGCGCGTCGAAGATCAGCGCTTCGGGGTCGAGGCCGTGCTCCTCGCAGGCGATGTCGCGCAGGCGCTTGGCGATCTCGACCTTGCGCTCGGCCGTCTTCGCCATCCCGACCTCGTCGATCGTCAGCGCGATCAGGGCGGCGCCGTGGGCCTTGGCCAGGGGGACGACCACGTCGGCCTTCTCGCGGCCCGCCTCGAGGTTGATCGAGTTGACGACCGCCCGCCCCGGGATCTGCTCGAGCGCGGCGCGGATCACCTCGGGCTCGGTCGAGTCGACCTGGATCGGGGCCGGCTGGGTGAGAGAGATCCTCTTCACGACCGCTGTCATCTGCTCGTCCTCGTCCTGGCGCTCGGTCAGCGCCACGCAGACGTCGAGCACGTGGGCCCCGCCCCGCACCTGGTCCTCGGCGACCTGGACGAGTCCGTCGTAGTCGTCGGCGAGCAGCAGCTCCTTCGCCTTGCGCGAGCCCTGCGAGTTGACCCGCTCGCCGACCAGGGTCGGCCGCGGCTCCTGTACGAGCGAGGTCGCGGTCATCATCGAGGAGAGCTGGGGAGGGCCCGGTGCCGGGCGCTCGCCGGGCGCGTGTCCGGCGACCCGCTCTCGGATCGCCGCGATGTGCGCGGGCGTCGTGCCGCAGCAGCCGCCGACGATGCCGACGCCGTAGCGCTCGACGAATTCGCCCAGCGTCGCCGCCATCGGCTCGGGTTCTTCGGGGAAGATCGTCTCGCCGTCGGGGCCCTGCAGCGGCAGCCCGGCGTTGGGGATGCAGTGGACCGGCAGCGGGCTGTGCTCGCCGAGGAAGCGGATCGCGTCGCGCATGTCCTCGGGCCCGGTCGAGCAGTTGAGCCCGATCACGTCGACGTCGAGCGCTTGCAGCGTCGTCAGCACCGCCTGGACGTCGGTGCCGAGCAGCATCTTGCCGCCCTGCGGCAGGAGCGAGACGCTGGTCATGATCGGTAGCCGCCGTCCGGTCGCCGCGAACGCCTCGCGGGCGCCGAAGATCGCGGCCTTGACCTCGAGGATGTCCTGCGCGGTCTCGATCACGATCAGGTCGGCGCCGCCCTCGACAAGGCCCCGCGCCTGCTCCGCGAACACCTCGACCAGCTTGCCGAAGGAGATGTCCCCCAGCGTCGGATCGGTCGAAGCCGGCAGGAACCCCGTCGGCCCGATCGACCCCGCCACGAAGCGTTCGGGTCCCGCCGCCTCCCGCGCGATCTCGGCCGCCTTCGTGTTGATCTCCAGCGTGTGCTCGCCCAACCCCCACTCGTCGAGCTTCAGCCGCGACCCCTGAAACGTGTCCGTCTCAACGACCTCAGCCCCCGCCTCCAACATCGAGGCATGAACCCCCTCGATCACGTCAGGCCGATTGAGCACCAACGCCTCATGGCACTTCCCCTCCAACCCGCCATAGTCCGCCTGAGTCAGCTCAAACTGCTCCAGGGTCGCACCCATGCCCCCGTCGAAAACCACAACGCGCTCCCGCGTCGCCCCTATGAAATCGCGCTCAGCCATGAACCAGACAGAGTAAAGGGGCACGGGAACCCTCCCCCAGAGGCTCCCGGTATGACACTTCGAGCCCCGACCTACGAATCAGCTGCGCGACGGCCTCTGGGGGAGGGTTCCCGTGCCCCTCAACCCTTCATGGATCGTCGGTCTACCCGCGCATCCCCAAGCGGCGACGCCAGTCGCGCGCGTTGACCGCCTTGGCGGCCCGCACGACCAGGCTGCGGCGCCGCTTGGTGTACGGGTACCAAGTCGGTTCGCGCTTGCCGGCGAAACGGGTCACCACGATCGACTCCGGCCGCGTGTACTTCTTGATCCCGTACTCGCCGTGGCGGAAGCCGATCCCCGACTCCTTCCAGCCGCCCATCGGCACGCCCATCGCCATCATGTTGGTGATCACGTCATTGACGTTCACCGACCCGACCTCGATGCGTCGCGCGACCCGCTCGGCACGCTCCTTCTCGCCGAAGACCGATGCGGCGAGCCCGTAGCGGGTGTCGTTGGCGAGCCGCACCGCCTCCTCGGCGTCGCGCACCTTCATCACCCCGAGCACCGGCCCGAAGGTCTCGTCGCGCATCACCTTCATCGAGTGGTCGACGTCGACGAGCACCGTCGGTTCGAAGTAGTCGCCCGGGCCGTCGGCTTTCTTGCCGCCGGTGAGCGCGCGGGCGCCGTTGGCGAGCGCGTCTTTGACGTGGTCCTCGACTATCGCCGACTGGTTCGGCGAGGTCATCGCGCCGACGTCCTTCTCCGGCGTGCGCCCGTCGGCGCCCTGGCGCAGGCCGCGGACCTGCTCCGTCAGCTTGGCGACGAACTCGTCGTAGACGGGTTCCTCGACGTAGACCCGCTCGACCGAGATGCAGATCTGGCCCGAGTTCATCATTCCGCCCCAGGCCGCGGCGTTCGCGGCGCGGTCGACGTCGGCGTCGGCGAGCACGATCATCGGGTCCTTGCCGCCCAGCTCGAGGCTGACGGGGGTCAGCGTCTCCGCCGCCCGCGCCATCACCCTGCGCCCGGTGCGGTCTGAGCCGGTGAACTGGACGCAGTCGACCGCGTCGATCAGCGCCTCGCCGGTCGGCCCGATCCCCTGCACGCGGTCGAAGACGTCGGGAGCGCGGATCTCCTCCTTCCACGCCTCGATGATCTGGACCAGGCTCAGCGGCGTGAACTCGGAGGGCTTGACGACCACCGCGGCGCCGGCCTGCAGCGCCGGGACCGAGTCGCCGAGGCCCATCGCCAGCGGGAAGTTCCAGGGGCTGATCACGCCGACCACGGGATGCGGCCGGTACTGGATCATCAGCTTCTTCGAGGCGACCGCGGGCGAGTGGGGGCGAACCGATTCGTCGCCGATGAACTTCGCGGCGTTGGCGCCGTAGAAGTTGATCAGGTCGGTGACGTAGAACAGCTCGGCCGCGATGTCGCCGCGCACCTTGCCCGTTTCGGCCTGCATCGTGTCGGAGATCTGCTCGAGGTTGTCGAGGATCCAGTCGCGCAGCTTGCCGAGCCAGTGGTAGCGGCCCTCGATCCCGATCGCCTCCCACTCGGGCTGGTTGGCGCGCACGCGGCCGACCGTCTCGGCCACCGCCTCCGGGGAGTCGACCGCCACGCGGGCGACGAGGCCTCCGGTCGCCGGGTTCTGGACCTCGATCCGCTCGGCGGCGGGTGCCGTGCCCGCGCCGTTGCCGGTCTCGGCCTTCTCGCTGCCCCTCTCGACGGTGCCGCTCTCCATGGAGACTCCCTTTCCTCGACCCTTTGGCTGGTCAGCCAAGAGTAGCCGCAAGGGCGGGGCCATGCTTGGGCATGCCACCTACCCTCAGCGCGGCACGAGGCGGTAAACGGGCCCTTCGAGCGAGACGACGTAGACCCGGCCGCGCTCGTCCTCGCCGAAGGAGGAGGGGGAGTCGACCCGCGGCCCGAGCGGACGGTCGTCGGTGGCCCGCCGCAGGTGGGGGGTGAGGACGCGAAGCCGCCCCGAGCAGAGGTCGGCGTAGACGTAGCGACCGCGCAGGCGCGGCAGGCGAGGGTCGCCGACGACGTAGCCGCCGATGATCGAGCAGCTGCCGCCGTCGCGGCCGTGGTCGTAGGCCATGATCGGCTTGACCGTGCCGCCGGGGTCGCGCGTGCCGCCGTTTTCTTCGGTGTAGGGGACGAAGCCCTCGAGGGCGTCCCAGCCGAAGTTGGCGCCGGCGGCCGCCGCCACCGGCGTGTAGTCGAGCTCCTCGAAGCGGTTCTGGCCGACGTCGCCGATCGCGATCCGCGGCTGCCCCGGCGCGCTCGCCGTGTCGAAGGAGAAGCGGAACGGATTGCGCAGGCCGTAGCTGTAGATCTCGTCGCGGCCGGGCTTGCCGACGAAGGGGTTGTCCGGCGGGACCGAGTAGGCCCGCCCGGCGCTGGGTCGTGGATCGATACGCAGCAGCTTGCCGAGCAGGCTGTCGCGGTTCTGGGCGTTGTTGGGGGGATCGCCGCCCGAGCCGCCGTCGCCGGTCCCGAGGTAGAGGAGGTTGCCGAGGAACTGGAGCTGGCCCCCGTTGTGGTTGGCGTTGACCGGGTGGGGTATCCGAATCACCGCGCGGCGCGAGCCCCGCGCGACTCGCGTCGCGCTTTGCCGCCTGAATTCGTCGACCTCGATGTTGCCGGCGCTGTCGGTGTAATAGACGTAGAGGCGGCCGCTGCTCCCGTAGTCGGGCGGAAAGGCGATCGAGAGCAGTCCACGCTCGCCGCCGTAGCCGACCCGGCCGCGGAGGTCGAGGAAGGGCCGGGGCAGGCGGTGGCCGTTGCGCAGGACGACCACCCGACCGGGTTGCTCGACGACGAAGAGGAGCCGCGGATACCCGGGCGCTCCGGTCACGTAGGTGGGGCTCTCGAAGTCGCCGATCCTCTTCAGCGCGACGCCGCCGTGGGGCCGCCGCGCCGCGGTTTCCGGGTCTTTCGCCGAGCCGCAGGCGGGAAGGGTGAGGGTGAGCAGGGTCGCGGCGAGGGCGGCGCGCCTCACCGTTCGACCACTTCGCCGTTGTCGGCGACTTCCTTGTCGGGCGTGCGCGAGACGATCCGGGCGGCGATCGAGCCGCCGGGCTCGCCGCCCCCGGCCGTGACCGCCCGCGCCTGGCCGCCGAGGCCGGCGTCGACGAAGAAGCGCAGCGTCCAGGAGCCCGTCTTCACGGCGCTCAGCTTCCAGACCGCGTCGGCGGTCGCGCCGGGCTTCAGCGCGTCGAAGACGTACGTCTTCGCGTTCGAGGATTCCGCGCCCCCGGGCTCCGAGGAGCCGGCGAATTTCGGATAGCGCGCCGCCAGCACCCAGACCGGTCGGTCGGGCTGCGCGAGCCCAGGCTGGGGGTCGCGGATCCCGAACGGCAGGTTCGAAGCCTGGCCGTCGTGGCCGGCGACCGAGATCGAGACGGTCAGGGCGGGGATCGTCCTCTGGCCGGTGTTGCGGAAGCCCATCCGCAGCAAAGAGGTCTGGCCGAGGAACTGGCGGGCCGGGAATTCGACGTCGGTCAGCTTGACCGGATACTTGCCGGCCGCCTCGTTGGCGTCGGAGGACTCTTCCCCGCCGCAAGCCGCGACGAGGAGTGCCAGGAGGGCGGCGAGGGCGATCGCTACCGTAGCCCGCAGGCGGGACCGCGAAGCGTGTGTGCGAAGCCCCCCCACAGGAGGCCGGAACATACCACGGCGGTTCGCGGCTCCCGGCGCCTAAACCCCTGCGTTCAACGCGATCTCAACACTGGTCTAACGGAGCCCACCGCCTCATCCCATACACTCGCCTGCAGGAGGAGATCGATGGTCGGTTCCGCGGTCAACAGGGCGTTCCTGCCCGCTAAGTCGCTGTTCGAACAGGTGGGGGACATGATGATCCTCACCGCGCGCACGCTCGTCTCCGCGGTCAGGCCCCCGTACCCCTATGGCGAGGAGTTCATCGGCCAGTTCCTCTTCGCCCTGCAGCTCTGCTGGTTCCCGCTGCTGGTCTCGACCGTCGCCTTCGGCTTCGGCGCTCCCGGCCTGCAGGCGGCCAACTTCCTATCGCTCTTCGGCGCCCTCGACCGGCTCGGCGGCTTCTTCGTCCTCGCCTCGATCCGCGAGTTCGCCCCCTTCGTCACCGCCGTCGTCGTCGCCGGCGTCGCCGGCACCGCGATCACCGCCGACCTCGGCGCCCGCAAGATCCGCGAGGAGCTCGACGCCCTGCAGGTGCTTGGCGTCGACCCGATCAAGAACCTGGTCGTGCCGCGCTTCCTCGCCCTGATGCTGATCACCGGCCTGCTCGACATCTACGCCCTGGTCTTCGGGATCAGCGGCGGCATCATCACCGAGCTGCTCTACAAGCAGCCGCTCGGCGGCTTCCTCGCCACCCTCTTCTCCAACGCCTCGATCACCGACCTCTGGGGCTCGGTGCTCAAGTGCACGCTGTTCGGGGCGATCATCGCCGTCGTCTGCTCCTACAAGGGGATGAATGCGTCCGGAGGCGCGGCCGGCGTCGGCCGGGCCGTCAACCAGGCGGTGGTGATCTCCTTCATGGGCGTCTTCGCCTTCAACTACGCCTTCACGCAGACGATGCTCGCCACCAATCCCGAACTGCAGACGATCC
>Ga0207677_10000372_pt1 | contig 31162 bp, 28 predicted proteins | sample KBSMisM42_FD_184311 | JGI IMG/M metagenome (GOLD analysis project Ga0207677, IMG submission 184311) | Miscanthus rhizosphere microbial communities from Kellogg Biological Station, Michigan, USA - KBS Miscanthus M4-2 (SPAdes) (version 2) | ecosystem: Host-associated > Plants > Roots >...
CGCTTCCAGGTTGCTCGCGTCATCCGGCTTGACCGAGAAGTTGCCCGGCAGCGGATTGTGCCCGCGCAGCTGGGTGATCGATTCTTCGACTTTGTCCTTCCCGTAGGACGCCTTGAATTCGTTCAGCGCCTGCGCCTTGGTGACGAAGCGCACCGACTCGACGTGAGGGATGGCTTCCAGCTTGCGCTGCAGGGCGCTGATTTCCGCCTCCGTGGCGTCGTCGTAGACCGGGACCCGAAATTCGAGGCTCTGCCGGATCTCGTCGCTCTTCGCCTGCGTCTTCTGGAAGACCGGGATGAGGACGCCGAGCAGGACCACGGTCGTGACCGTGGTGACGATCGCCGCGACGCTAGGGGCGCCGTTGCGGCGCAGCGCGCGGAAGGCCTCGGCGATGAAGAAGAAGAATCGAGACATCAGTGCCGCCTCTCGTAACGGAGTGTGTTTGCGTGAGTCGGCACTAGATCAGCGAGTCGTGTCCGTTGGTTTGGCCCTCGGGCGCGACGCCCATCTCAGCCCGCATCCGCATCCCAAACTCGGTCGTCGACTCCTCGGTGTAGCCACCGCTGACCTCGTCGCGGACGACGCGGCCCTCGTAGAGCTCGATCACGCGGCGGCGCATGTTGTCGACCATCTCGCGATCGTGGGTGACGACGAGGACCGTGGTACCGGTCTTGTTGATCCGGTAGAGCAGCTGCATGACGCCGATCGAGGTGACCGGGTCGAGGTTGCCGCTGGGCTCGTCGGCAAGCAGCAACGGCGGGTGGTTGACGAAGGCCCGGGCGATCGAAACGCGCTGCTGCTCGCCGCCGGAGAGCTCGTCGGGATAGCTGTTGAGCTTGGTCGAGAGGCCGACGAGGCGGAGGATCTCGGGGACCTGGGCCCGGATCCGGCTGCGCGGCGCGCCGATCACCTGCAGCGCGTAGGCCACGTTGTCGTAGACGGTGCGCTCGGGGAGCAGCTTGAAGTCCTGGAAGACGGTGCCGATGTTGCGCCGCAGCTGCGGGATCTTCTTCTCGGGCAGGGCGCCGATGTCGCGGCCGGCGATCCGCACCTCGCCCTCGGTCGCCTCGAGCTCGCGGATCAGCATCTTGATCAGCGTCGACTTGCCGCAGCCGGTCGGGCCGACGAGGAAGGCGAACTCGCCGCGGTCGATCGCGAGCGAGACCCGGTCGAGGGCCATGTGCCCGCCCGGGTAGACCTTGGTCACGTCGCGCAACTCGACGATCGGCTTGCCGCCGGCGCGCCGCCGCTGCTGTCGCGGCTCCTCGCCGCCGCTCTTTCGCTTTCGGATCCTGGCCATGCCCGCGGGACCTTCTCCGGCTACAGGGTGACTCCTGCGCGCCCTCGGCCGCGCAATTCCGCGCCCATTTGGCATGAGCGGAAATTTAGCACTTTATTAGCAGTTCCTAATGAATAACGATGCCGCAATGCGGCGACGAAACGGTAAGTCTCCCGTGCCCCGTTCAGTCAATAAGGTCAGAGCGATATGGCCACAATCGAGCCGCCCAGGGCGAAGCCATTTCATTTCTGGCCGCCCATCTATGAGGAAGTACGGCTTGAGGGGCTGACCGCCTACAGGACCTGGCTGGAGGTATACGAGCGCTGGGATTTGGCGAAAGCCGGGAAACTGATCGAGCGCGCCGAGGAAGAGATGCCGCTGGCAGGGCTGATTCGTCAGGCGAGCTTTACCCGCGGCATCTTGCGAGCCCAGGACGACTCTCCGCCGCGACACTCGGTGCTCGTCGATTGGCTGACTGCCTATGAAGCGGATTTCATCCCCTTCTTCCCCGATCAGATGCGGGAAGAGGCTCCGCGAGAAGAGGCGTGGAGCTTGTCGGCAAAAGGCGCGCTGCTGTGGGAGCAGATCGAGCAGACAAGTCAAGAGCTGGCGGAGGCGACAGAAGTGCCTTCTTCCGAAGATGCCCTGTTCTTCGTGCTCATTCGCGATCACCTGGTCGAGATCGCGCCGATGGTCGAAGGGGCGGGGATCGATATGCACTCCCTGGTGGTGAGGGCACGCGCGGACATGCTCGCCGGCGGACCGTCGAAGGCATCGGTTCAGGCCACCGTGCGCAGATTGCGGGCGGACTGGAAGGCAAACGACAGCGCCGCTCTCCTATTTGCCGCCTTCATACGTGACGGCACTTCGCATCTCGCAGCCGAGATCAAACCCAACTTCGGCATGGAGGCTCTCAGGGAGTATGTCGAAGGCCCATCGGCCAGTGAGCGGATCCGCCCCCAAGCATCCCTGCAGATCCGCAGCCGAGCGGTATCCGATCTTCCCGCACGCGATGACCACCTTGGCGTCGCGCCCCTGGTGCAGGGCCTTCATGCGCTGCTCACGGACCCCGGGACCAGCTTGCCTCTAGCGATAGCGGTCACCGCGCCCTGGGGCGGCGGCAAGTCGTCACTGATGCTCCAGCTGGAAGACGAGCTAGCGTCCCAGGTCGAATCAGGCGCTCGCACCTGGATCCCGATTCGCTTCGATGCCTGGAAGTACGAGCGCAGCGAGCGTCTTTGGGCCGCGCTGGGAAAGGCGATCTACAGCCAACCCCAGGAAAGATGGAGCTGGACAGAACGTGTCCGCTTCAAGACGCGTCTGCAGTGGCGGCGCGCTGGGGGGCTCTCGTTCTTCCTCACCGGAGTCATCCTGCCGCTCGCTCTCGCCTTCGCAACGGTGGCGCTGGCCGTAGCCAAGGATGCCCTCGTGGGAGCAACGCTTCTGGGGGCGGTCTCGCTCCTGGCCTTGGGAAACAGCGCGACACGAGTCTTTGGACTAGTCAGCGATCCATTCAAGCGAGCGCTCGATCGGTACGTGAAAAAGCCACAGTACGAGGAGCACCTTGGGTTCACGGCTGAAGCAGACAGCGACATCGCGCAGCTGATCGCACTCTTGACCGAGAAGCCCGGCAGCGCCCTGGCGATCTTTATCGATGACCTCGACCGCTGCAGTCCCGTCCACGTGGTCGAGGTGGTCGAGGCGATCAACCAGATCTTCAACTACGACGCCCAGCGCCAGTGCGTGTTCATCTTGGGCATGGACCGAGAGATCGTCGCCGCCAGCATCGAGGTCGCCTATGAGAAGACGATCGAGAGACTGAGCGGCACGGAGCGGGGCGAGGACTTCGGCTTTTCCTTCCTGGCAAAGCTGGTGCAGCTCTCGGTGGCCATTCCGCGCCCTGGCCCGGGGGACGTGGAGGAGCTCTTGGATGCGATGTCTCAGGCCTCGGATGAGGACCCTGAGCCCGATCCCCAGGAGGTTGAGAAGGTCGCGGAGCTGATCAGCGAGCAGCAGCCGGCGGATCCCGCGGCGGTCGAGCGGATCGCCGAGCGGATCGAGCAGGGAGATCTCGACGTCCCGGACCGGGCGCTCGACGAGGCAAAGCTCCGCGAGCGATCCAAGGCGCTGAGTGGCGATTCTCGCGCGGTCCAAGAAGCAAGGCGAGAGGTAGCTCGCTACCTGAACCCCAATCCCCGTGAAGTCAAGCGCTTCGACAACGCGTTTCGCCTGCAGCTACAGGTGGCGAACAGGACCCCTGGCTGCACGCTCGAGTTCAATCTCGATGACCTCGTGGCACTCGGCAAGTGGGTGGTGCTGCGACTCCGCTGGCCCGGGCTTGCAGAGCGGCTGGACTCGGACCCCAGACTGCTCAACGCCCTCGAGAACCGGTTCAACGGCATTCTCGACGAGGAAGCGCCGGCCGACCTCGTCAGGGATCCCGTGCTGTGGAAACTCCTCCAAGAGCCATTGGAGGGGAGGCGCATCGGACGCCTGCTCGACCATACGTTTCTGCGAGTGTCTTGATCTGCCTTGCGGAGGAATGGGCTTTCTCGAACGCCGCCTCGCACACCATGGTCGGACCAACGACTGAAATGGAATCGATCGTTTAGGCGATCTGCAGCGCGCGCTCGGCCGCGGCGACGATGTGATCGGCGTCGATCCCGGCGGCGGCGAGCAGGTCGGCGGGCGGCCCACTGCCCGGCCGCTCGGTCACGGCGAGACGCTCCAACCGGGTGGCAATACCGTTCTCGGCGAGGACCGCGGCGACAACGTCGCCGATGCCGCCCTCGATCCAGTGGTCCTCGACGGTGAGGATCGCACCGGTCTCCCGCGCCGCCGCGAGGATCGCCTCGGAGTCGACCGGCTTCACCGAGTAGAGGTCGATGACGCGGGCGGCGACGCCGCTTTCGGAGAGCTGCTCGGCGGCGTCGAGGCATTCGTGCAGGGTGATGCCGGCGCCGATCAGGGTGAGGACGTCGGAGTCGCTGGAGCGCACCGTGCGGCTGCCGCCGATCTCGAACTCCTCCCCCGGCGCGTAGATCGTCGGCGTCTTTTCGCGCGTCGTGCGCATGTAGCTGACGCCGCGGTGCTGGCGCATGAGGTCGAGCAGGGCGACCGCCTGGTTGGCGTCGGACGGGTACAGGATCAGGCTGCCGAGCACCGCGCGCAGCGAGGCGATGTCCTCGAGCGCCATCTGCGAGGGACCGTCGGCGCCGATCGAGACGCCGACGTGGGAGCCGCAGAGCTTCAGGTCGGCGCCGGAGATCGCCCCCATACGAACGAAGTCGTAGGCGCGGCTGAGGAAGGCGCCGAAGGAGGAGGCGAACGGCTTCCAGCCGCGGGTCTGCATGCCGACCGCCGAGGCGACCATCTGCTGCTCGGCGATGTACATCTCGAAGAAGCGGTCGGGGTGCTTGGCGGCGAAGCGTTCGGCGTAGGTCGAGTTGCCGACCTCGCCGTCGAGGGCGACGACCCGCTCGTCGATCGAGCCGAGCCAGGCGAGGGCATCGCCGTAGGCGGCGCGGGTGGCGACCTTCTCGCCGAGCTCGTAGGCGGGCCGCTCGACCGCGGCGCGCGCGACCTCGAACGGCTTCGCCTCGGGCGGCGCCTGCACCTCGACACGAACCTCGCGAACACCGCCGAGCTCCTCGATCGCGGCCTCGGGGTCCTCGAGCGGCTTGCCATGCCAGCCCGGTTCGTCCTCGACCGCCGCTACGCCCGAGCCCTTCTTGGTGCGGGCAAAGATCACCGCGGGCCGGTCCGCGGCCAGAGCGGCCGCGTAAGCCGCGTCGATCGCCTCGAAGTCGTGGCCGTCGACCTCCTGCACGTGCCAGTCGCAGGCGGCGGCACGGGCGGCGAGCTTCGAGGTGTCCCATTCGTGCATCGTCGGGCCGCGCTGCCCGAGCCGGTTGACGTCGACGATCGCGATCAGGTTGGCGAGACCCATGAAGCCGGCGTGCTCGAAGGCCTCCCACATCGAGCCCTCGGCCAGCTCGGAGTCGCCGCAGAGCGTCCAGACGCGCAGCTCGGAGGACTCGAGCTTGGCGGCCGCCGCGGCAATGCCGACGGCGATCGGCAGGCCCTGGCCGAGTGAGCCGGTGGCGACGTCGACCCAGGGGATCTCGGGCGTCGGGTGCCCCTGCAGGCGCGAGCCGAACTCGCGGAAGGTGAGCAGCTCGGAATCCTCGATCGCCCCGGCGGCCTTGTAGAGGGCGTAGAGGAGCGGCGAGGCATGCCCCTTGGAGAAGACCAGGTGGTCGTTGGCCCTGTGCTCGGGGGCGTCGAAGTCGTAGCGCAGGTACTTCGAGAAGAGGACGGCCATCAGGTCGGCCGCCGACATCCCCGAGGTCGGGTGGCCGGAGCCGGCGGCGGCGGCGGCGCGGATCGAGTCGACGCGCAGTTGCTGGGCGAGCTCCCTCACCCGGGGGACTTTATAAAAGGCGCCACCTCCTCTGCTCCCGCGCGGGCGCGCTAATCACACCCGGCGATCTCGCGCCCGCGCTCCCGCGTCCGGGGGCGGCTGGGCGCCGCCTTCGAGGGCGGCTCAGCCGATCGCGACCATGCGCTCGATCGGGAGCCGGGCGCGCTCGGCGACCTCCGCCGGGACGCTGACCTCGAACTTCGTCTCGCGCAGGGCGTCGCGCAGCTTCGGCAGCGTGATCGTCTTCATGTACTTGCAGAAGGCCATCCGGTTGGCCTCGACCAGGGTCGCGTCGGGAGCGACCTGGTGCAGCGGATGCAGCATGCCGTTCTCGGTGGCGACGATGTACTCGCCCTCCGGATTGGCTTTCAGGTGGTCGATCATCTGGCCCGTGGAGAGCATGTGGACTCCCTCCGGCTCGATTTCCCCGGCGGCGACGTACTCCATCACCTGGGTCACGCAGCCGCACTCGGGATGGACGAGGAACTCGGCGCCGGGATGGGCGGCACGCTGGGCGGCGATGTCTTCGGGGCGGATGCCGGCGTGGACGTGGCACTCGCCGGGCCAGACGTGCATCCGCTTGCCGGTCACTCGCTCGACGTAGGAGCCGAGCCACATGTCGGGGCCGAAGAGGATCTCGGTATCGGGGCCGTGCTCGCGCAGGATGTGCTCGACCACCTTGACCGCGTTGGAGGAGGTGCAGCAGTAATCGGTCTCGGCCTTGACCTCGGCCGAGGTGTTGACGTACATGACGACGACCGCGTCGGGGCTGTGACGCGCCTTCCAGTCGCGCAGCTCGCCGGCAGTGATCGAGTCGGCCAACGAACAGCCGGCGTCGAGGTCGGGGATCAGGACCGTCTTCCGCGGCGAGAGGATCGAGGCCGTCTCGGCCATGAAGTGCACGCCGCAGAAGGCGATCGTCGAGGCGCCCGACGCCGCGGCCTTGCGCGAGAGCCCGAGCGAATCGCCGACGAAATCGGCGACCTCCTGGACCTCGGGCACCTGGTAGTTGTGGGCGAGGATCACGGCGTCGCGGTCGCGCGCCAGCTCGCGCACCTCGTGGCTCAGCACCCCGATCTCCTCCGGGTCCAGGCTGAGCATAGGTACGGGTTCGTTGATCGTCGGCAGCTCTCTCATACGTTGCCTCGGCAGGCCCCGGTGGGCCTCGCTTGTCGGATGTTCGCTGGCATGGCGTGCGCCTGAGACCAGTCGAATGAACCGCATACGAGTCTACTCTCTCGACATGCCCGAGCTTCCCGAGGTCGAGATCACGGTGCGCAGGCTCGACGCCGCCCTTTCCGGGGCTCGAGTCGAGTCCGCGCTCGCGCCGGGGATGAACGTGATGAAGACCTTCGAGCCCTCGCTCGATGAGCTGGCGGGAAAGACGATCACCGGGCTCAAACGAATAGGGAAGATGCCCGTCGTCGAATTCGGCGAGCTGGCCCTGCTGATCCACCTGATGTCGGCCGGGCGGATTCGGGTCTTCGACAAACGGGCCGGGCCGAAAGACCGCGCGTCACGCGTCCTCGTTCGTCTCGACGACGGGCGGGAGCTGCGACTGCGGGAGTACGGGACCAAGCAGCGAGCCTGGGCCAAGCTGCTGGCCTCAGACGAGGTCGCGAACGACGAGGCGGTTGCCCGCCTGGGCCCCGAAGCGTGGCCGGCGCCGCCGCTCGACGCCTTCGCCGAGCTGATCGATCAACCAAGGCACCTCCACCCCCTGTTGCGTCATCAGGCCGACATCGCCGGCATCGGCCGTTCATGGGTCGACGAGATCCTCTGGGAGGCGAGGCTCTCTCCGTTCAAGAAAGGCTCGGAGCTGAGCGAGGAGGAGGTCGAGCGCCTGCACGCCGCCCTGCACGTCCTCGGCGACGCGATCGACCACTACGAGGAGACGATCGGCGAGGAGCTGCCGGACAAGCTGCCGATGCCGCTGCGGGTCCACAAGCGCGAGGGCCAACCCTGCCCCCGCTGCGGGACGACGATCGAGGCGGTCTACTTCTCCGAGCACCAGACCAACTACTGCCCGAAGGAGCAGACGGGCGGCCGCGTGCTCAAGGACCGCCGCCTCTCACGCCTGCTCAAGTAGAGCCAAGCGCAGCGACCGCTTCTTCCAACTCAGCCGCAAATGGCTCGAAGCTGAGGGGACATTTCTTACGAACCATCCTGATATCCGCCAATTCAGCTACGCGCCTCATGTCTTCCTGTGTGTACTTTCCGCCAAAAATTCGTTTCAGGACATTTTTCGGATGATCTGACATTGGATCACTCCGCTCCCCCCACAGCTCCTCGGGGCCCTTGCCGCTCGGCAATTTTACCGACGTCACGAAGTCACTTACCTGTGCCACAGCAACCAGATCTCCCATCGCCCAGGCCTCAATCATCCGACACGGAATACCAGGGACACACCGGATTGCATCCGTGTACGCCTCACAGCCCCGCACAATCTGCTCTCGTTTGCGTGCAATGGCACCTATCGTTTCTCGTCGGCTCTTAGATGTCCCGCTCTCCTTGTCCAAATCTCGTACATAGACGAGGAGATCGGCACCCACATTCTCTGCAAGCAGAGACGCCATCCATGCCTTTTTCTCAGCGACTTCCTTGAGACCGCTGACACGCTTCTTTCCAATCAAAGAGACCTTCTGACCCTCAAATGTTACACGCGATCCTGCAACCGATTCAATGACCGGCTGAAGGAACCCCGGCCGTCCGGATCTAAATGGTGGCTCCTTCGCCAGATCGCCGATATCGTGACGGCCCTCACCAACAAGAAAAACCTTCATCGTCGAGGAGAGCGACGCCTTCGGAAGAGTCCAGCCTCACCGAGGTTGTACCAGAGCTCACCCGGGTCGAGTTGGCGCCCAATCCGCCTGAAGCCAGGCGTCTCATCAAGCCTACGGACGCGACTTCTGCCCTGACGATCTCGATGAGCAACAAGCACGTGACTCGGGTGGGCCACATAGTTGAGCGCAATGGGGCTGTGGCTAGTGGCAACCACTTGAATCTCAGTCTCCTCCGCCAGTTCCTCAAGCATCTCAACAACATGGCCTACTAGATGTGGGTGCAGACCATTCTCGATCTCATCAATCATCACGATCGACGGAGGCTTGGGTAGCTCGTGCATTGCGGAGATCGCAATGAGCCGCAACAAACCATCGCTGACTTGGGGCGCAAGCAGGCGCACGGTTCCCCTGCCCCAATGCTCCTCAACGCTGACACGGAACCAACCGTAGCCAGCGGTTTTTAGTTCCAACCCCTGCAGAGGTTCATATCTCTCCTTAACGCGTTCGAGCATTGCCTCAAATCGCGGCCCACGCTCGTCACGAAGCCAGCGGAGAAACCCAGCGAGATCCTCCCCTCGTGGTCCAAGTCCTTCGCTAGTTCGGCGTGATGGACGACGCAGGACAGCCGGGTCCAACGTCACATAGCGTCCTATCCCCTTCGCCCAGTCCGCAACTGAGACCAGCTCTGGAAAGCGGCACTCGTCTTCTTCGCGCCCTGTTTTCTGAGCTCGCGTTGCGCCATGCCCCGGAATGTCTTCGATCGCAGCAAGCCATGAGCTCGTCAGCGTTTGGCGAACCTCTTCTTTGCTTTCCGAACTCCGGTCAAGTCTCCACATGGAGCGCTCTCGTCGGTACATCAATTCCTCTCCGTTCAGCGCAACCCGCTCAGTGTGAACACCTGGATTTCGTCGTGCGCCGAAGCGAAGTAGCCACTCAAGCAACGACTCCCGCCACTCCAAAGACGCTGTGAAACCGAACTGCTGCCGTTCGCCTCGGAGCCAAGGCAAATCCCTGTACTCAAATTCACGAGCATCGAGCTCTTCCTTCAACGTGCCCCTGGTCAACGCACCGAAGAACTCGATCGCCTGCAGCACACTGGTCTTGCCGCTCCCGTTCGGACCGACGAGAAAGCTAATCGGTTCCAGAGGGATCGTCTCATCCTCGAACGACTTGAAGGTCTCTATGCGAAGGTCGCGCAAGCGCATGGGGTGCTCAGCCTAGCCTGCCGGGACGCGGCGCCGCGGCAGGAACCTTTCAGACTGGCTCGATCAGGAGGCTGAAGTCGAGAGCTGGAGCTGAGTGCGTTAGGGCCCCGATCGAGATGAAGTCGACGCCGGTCTCGGCGATCGCGCGGACCGACTCCAGGGTCACGCCCCCGGAGGCCTCGAGGGATGGCCTCTTGCCGGCAGCCGCGTTTTCGTCGCGCAGGGCAACCGCCTTGCGCAGGGCATCCGGCTCCATGTTGTCGAGCAGGAGGACGTCGGCCCCGGTGCCGAGCGCGTAGGCGACCTCTTCGAGGTCGCGGCACTCGACCTCGACGGCGAGGTCGGGGAACCTGGTGCGAGCGGCGTGCACCGCTTTCGCCGGGCTGCCCGCGATCGCGATGTGGTTCTCCTTGATCAGGATCGCGTCGTAGAGGCCCCTGCGGTGGTTGCGCCCACCGCCGGCGAGGACCGCGGCCTTCTCCAGCTCGCGCAGGCCCGGCGTCGTCTTGCGCGTGTCGAGGATCGCGGCGCCGGTGCCGACAACCGCCTCGGCGAAGCGCGCGGTCAGCGTCGCCACGCCCGAGAGGTGGCCGAGGAAGTTGAGCGCCGTCCGCTCCGCCGCCAGCAGCGCCCGCGCCGGCCCGCTGGCGACCAGCACCTCGGCCGGCACCTCCTCCCGCCATTGCCCCTCGATCACAAGGTTGTCGAGGTCCTCCACCCCGCACTGCCGCATCGTCTCGGCAACCAGCTCGAGCCCATAGACGACGCCCGGCTCCTTCTGCACGACCCGCGCCCGCCCCCGTACCCCCTCCGGCACGGTCGCCTCCGACGTCACGTCCCCCGACCCGACGTCCTCCGCCAGCGCTCGGGCGACGAGCTGCTCGATCCCCTCGCCGTTCTCAGCCACCCCCGCACCCTAGATCAGCCACTGACCTCGTACTTAGTTCCGCATAGCGGAACAAAAGACAAAGTCAGCGGGAGGGGAGATCTCACGCTCGGGGCGCGCGATGCGTTTAATCCCGTGAGTGAACTCGCTTCCTCCCTTTCAACAAGTCCTGGACGAACACGCCGCCGAAGTGATGGGCGTACTGCGCGGGGCGGTGGGACTGGGGGATGCCGAGGACTGCTTTCAGGAGACCTTCCTAGCGGCGCTGCGCGCCTATCCGAAGCTCGGCGACGCGAGAAACCTGCGCGGCTGGTTGCTGACGATCGCGCAGCGCAAGGCGATCGACCACCACCGGGCGAACGGCAGGCGCCCCGTCCCGGTCGCCGACCTCGCCGAGCTCGCGGTCGAGGACCCAGGACCGGCGGACGACGGCGTCTGGGAGCTGGTCGGCGCGCTACCGCCAAAGCAGCGCGCCGCGGTCGCCCTGCGCTACGCCTGCGACCTGCCCCATGCCGAGATCGCCGCGGCGCTCGGCTGCTCGCCCGAGGCGGCGCGGCGCAGCCTGCACGAGGGGATGAAGCGACTGAGGAAGGAGCTGACATGACCGCCATCGACGCGTCTCTACGCCGACTCGCCGAGCGCGCCGATTCGGAGGGCCTGCTCGACGTCGCCTACGCCAAGGTCGACTCGCCCTTCGGCACGCTGCTGGTGGCGACGACGCCGCGCGGGATCGTCAAGCTCAGCCTGCCCAATTACGACCCCGAGGAAGCGCTCGAGGAGCTGGCCGAGAAGGTCTCCCCCCGCGTGCTCGAGGCGCCCGCCAGGCTCGACGAGGCGCGCCGCGAGCTCGACCTCTACTTCGAGGGCAAGCTGAGCGAGTTCGACCTGCCGGTCGACTGGCAACTCACGACGGGCTTTCGCGGCCGCGTGCAGCGGGCGATCGCCCGCATCCCCTACGGCAAGACCCGCACCTACACCCAGATGGCGCGCAGCGCCGGCAACGAGCGCGCCGTGCGCGCCGCCGGCACCGCCTGCGGCTCGAACCCGATCCCGATCGTCGTCCCCTGCCATCGCGTGCTGCGCAGCGGCGGCGGCCTCGGCGGCTACGGCGGCGGCCTGCCGATGAAGGAAGCGCTGCTGAAGATGGAGGGAATCCTGAAGACGTGAGTTGAATACCTAAAGTTAGGTATGTAACTACCGATATAATCGGTAGTGAAGCGCCCGTATCAGACAGCTTGCATGCTGTTCCAGCTTTTCTTCCCCGCGATCCTGCTTCTGGTTGGAGGCGTCGGGCCAGGTTTCGCGGCCCCCGCGGCGAGCGTCGCCGCCAGCACCCCCGCGACCTCCCTGCCATTCGCGTCGACCGAAGAAGAATGGGAAGAAGAACCCGATGAATGGGAAGTCGAAGACGAAGAAGAAGAATGGGTGGTCGAAGAAGACGAAGGCGAATGGGTGGTCGAAGACGAAGCCGAAGCGGGCTGGGAAGTCCCCGGCGAAAGTCGAAAAGGGGTAGCGCCCGAATCCTGCACCCCTTACCGGGCCAGCGCCCGGGTCGTCGCTGCCTCGCGCGGGGACACGGTTCGCCTCGAAATCGGCTACGCGTCGGAAAAGGCGACCGGAGTGACGGTCGACTACTGGCTCAAGGGCTCTCGGGGTGCGCTTCGAATGAGGCCGCTGCGGCGACGGATCGGGCGGCACGGAAGCCTGCGCGGGGTCGAGCGCCTGAGCGATCGGGGGATGTCGAAGGTGCGCGCGGCGAGGTCCTTCGTCGTCGACCTCGAGACGAGGGGCGCGCACTTCGGTTGCGAGGACTCCCACGTGCGCCATCTGACGATCAGGCAGCGGCTCGGAGAGCACACGGTCTGGACCGAACCGCCGCCCCCGACACCGGGAAGCTGACCGACTCCGTGCACAGCGCGCGTCGCCCTCGACAGACGTTCGAGTCGCCTCAAGGGCCGCCGGACAGGAGTCGATCAAACCGGCGTGACCCGGCACGACTCGCCGCGCCTGCTCCCCTTCCCCTCGCGACTCCCGGTCGTCGCTTGCGCGTTCCTCCTCGCGGGCCTGCTCGGCGCTTGGGCCGCGGCACCGGTGCCAGCCACGGCCGCGGGGCCGGCCTACACCGCCGGCGAAGAGGAATTCGAAGTCGAAGAAGACGAAACGGAAGAATCGGAAGAAGGGTTCGAGGCCGATGGCGATGGCGGCTGGCTCGAACTCGAAGACGACGGCGAAGAAGAAGGGGCGCCGACTTCGGTCCTGCCTCCCGAGTGCCTGCTGCGAGAGGCCAAGCCCCGCGCGGTCCTCGACTCGACACACGAGCGACTGCGACTGATCCTCGCCTTCACAGCCTGGAACGCGACCGAACTCGACGCGCGCTTTAGCCTCAAGGGCTCACGAGGGGCCCTCAGCCTGAAGACGGCGACCCGCCATCCAAGCCGCGTCGGCACCCTCCGCCTCACCCGCGGCCTCGACGCTCAGGCGCTGAGGAAGGCCGAGGCGGCGCATCAGGTCGTCGTCCGGGTCGACGTTCCCGAAACGCCGCCCTACTGCCACCTGACGCTGCGCCTACCCCCCGCTCGCCGATGAGGCCGCGGTCTTGTTCAAGTAGTCGCGGATGAAGTCGTCGAGGTCGCCGTCGAGGACGCGGTTGGCGTCGCCGGCCTCGTGCCCGGTGCGGTGGTCCTTGACGCGCTGGTCGGGGTGCAGGAAGTAGCTGCGGATCTGCGATCCCCAGGCGACGTCCTTTACCTCCCCCCTCTCCTTGGCCAGCTCCTCGGCGCGTTTGCGCTCCTCGAGCTCGATCAGCTTCGAGCGCAGGAACCGCATCGCCATCGCCTTGTTCTGCGTCTGGGAGCGCTCGTTCTGGCACTGGACGACCACCCCGCTCGGGATGTGCGTGATCCGCACCGCCGAGTCGGTCTTGTTGACGTGCTGCCCGCCGGCACCCGAGGCCCGGTAGGTGTCGACGCGCAGGTCGGCGTCGTCGATCTCGACCTCGACGCCGTCGTCGACCAGCGGGCCGACGTCGAGCTGGGCGAAGCTGGTGTGGCGGCGCGCCGAGGAGTCGAACGGCGAGATCCGCACCAGCCGGTGCACGCCGCGCTCGGCGGCGAAGAGGCCGTAGGCGTTCTCGCCGCGGGCGATGAAGGTCGCCGACTTGATCCCCGCCTCCTCGCCGGGCGAGGCCTCCTTCATCTCGACCTCGAAGCCGCGCCGCTCGGCCCAGCGCAGGTACATGCGCAGCAGCATCTCGGCCCAGTCCTGCGAGTCGGTGCCGCCGGCGCCGGCGTGGACGCTGACGACCGCGTCGCCGGCGTCGTAGGCGCCGCTGAAGAGGCGCGCCTCTTCGAGCTCGGCCAGGTGGCGCTCGACCGTGGCGAGCTGCGCGCCGAGCTCGCCGGCCATCTCCTCGTCCTCGGCCGCCAGCTCGGCCAGTTCGCCGAGGTCGTCGACCTCGGCCTCGAGTCCGCGGAAGGTCTTCAGCCGCTTCCGCGCGCGGGCGTGCGCGGCGGAGGCGCGGGCGGCCGCCTCCTGGTCGTCCCAGAAGCCGGGACGCCGCATCTCGCCTTCGAGGCGCTCTGCCTCGGCCTCCAGCGCGGCTGGGTCAAAGGTAGTCCGAGAGCAGGGACATCTGCTCGCGGATCTCGGCCAGGCGCGCGGGAACGGACTCCGTTTGGGCGGCCTCGGCCATGCCCACAGGTTATCCCGGGACGACGGCGGAGACGATCCAGGTCGAAGCCGGGGCGTAGACGCCGTCGGGGCCCTCGAACTCGGCGAGCGTCTCGCGCAGGTCGGCGGCGATCTTCGGCCGGATCTCCTCGATCCGGTCTTCCCAGAGCCGCAGCACCTCTCCGGCCGGGCCGAGCGCCATGTTGAACTCGACCGCGTGGTCGAGGTCGCGACCGATCTTCAGCGGCAGGTCGGAGCGCTGCAGCGCTATCCGCTCGAAGCCGGCGATTCGCAGCTGCTCGCTGACGGTGTCGGCGTTGGCCATCGAGAAGGGCCCCGGGCCGCAGGTCGGCTGGTCGGTCTCCTCCGGATGGTCCAGATACTCCTCGACCACCAGCTCCGCCCGGCGCACCCACTCGTTGTCCTCCTTGCGCCGCCAGACGACCGCGCAGAACCGGCCGCCGGGAGCGAGCGCCTCGCGCACGTTGCGCAGCGCCGCCACGGGGTTGGCGAAGAACATGATCCCCATCCGCGAGAAGGCGTAGTCGAAGGTCTCCTCGAACTCGGTCGCCTGCACGTCGCATCTCTCGAAGCGGACGTTCTCAGCGCCGGCCTCAGCGGCCTCCTTTCGCGCCGCGGCGACGAAGGGCTCCGAGACGTCGACGCCGAGGGCCTCGCCCTCGGCCCCGACCAGCTCGGCGAGCCGCTGAGTGGTGTCGCCGAATCCGCAGCCGAGGTCGATCACCCGATCCCCTGGCCGCGGCGGGTGCGCCGCCATCGCAACCTCCCCGTGCGCCCCGAGACCCTCGGCGACCAGCTCCCGGTATTGCACGAAGCATTCGAAGAGCGGCCCGCTCCAGGCCTCGGTCGCCTCCAGGTTTTCCGCGGCCGGTGTGCTCATCGCCCCCCATGGTACGCCTGCCAGGCCGACTCGCGCTCCTCGAACGGTCGCCAGCCGCGGACGCGGTGCTCGCGCAGCTCGAAGAGCCAGGCCATATCGTCGGCGCCGGCCAGGGTTCCGTCCTCCTCCCAGCGCCAGAGGCGCCGGATCAGCGCCAGCGCCCTGCCCGCCCCACCCTCGGTGTCGTCCTCGTAGATCTCCTCGACCTCGATCGTCTGCTGCACGCCCCCCGGGGGACGCGTCGCCCACAGCCGCGCCGCCTCGCGCCCCTTGCGCAACCCCTTCATCGAATGGAGTTCGACCTCGGGATCGAGCACCGCGACAAACGCGTCGAGATCGCGCTCGTTGAAGGCGCGAATGAACTCGCGAACTGGATCAGACATTTTCCACGGGGCTTGAGGACGCGAAAACCAAGCAGGTCGGTGGACGTAGGGAGGGCGGCGAAGCGAGCGTAGGCACCTACGTGAGCGAGGCGCCCGACCGAGGACGCCGAGATGCGCCGGTTTGCAGCGTCCTCATGCCCCGTGGCACTTCTTGTACTTCTTGCCGCTGCCGCACCAGCACGGATCGTTTCTGCCGATGTCTTTCTCGCGCTCGTCCTTGACCACCGTCTCGACGGGCTCGGCGATGCCGTTGCCACCCTCACCGACGGGGGCGGCGACGGCTTCCAGGCCCGAGCCGGCGCCCGCCGCGACCTGCTGCAGCGCCGAGGGCTGGCTTTCCGGGGTGCCGCCCGAGTAGGCCAGGGCGGGCGCGTCGCCGCCGTTGGGCGCGAACCGCCGGCGTGCCTGCTCGGCGTCGACCTCGACCTCGACGTGGAAGATCAGCTTGCTGAACTCCTCCCAGATCGAGTACATCAGCTCCTCGAACATCGCGAAGCCCTCGTTCTTGTAGGCGACCAGGGGGTCGACCTGGGCGAAGCCGCGCAGGTAGATGCCTTCGCGCAGGTAGTCCATGTCGTAGAGGTGCTCGCGCCAGCGGTTGTCGATCACCTGCAGCAGGATCGAACGCTCCAGGAAGCGCATCAGCTCGGCGCCGAACAGCCCTTCGCGCTCGTCGTAGGCGCTCATCAGGTCTTCGTCGAGCTCGTCCTTGAGCTTCTCGCGCTCGACCGCCTCCGGGCGCAGCGAGCCGACCTCGACGCTCACCGGCCAGATCTGGCGCAGTTGCGTCTCGAGGTCGGGCATGTCCCACTCCTCGAGTTCGTCGCCCGGGGTGTAGCGATCGACGAGGCGCTCGACAACGCCCTCCATCTCGTCGCGCGCGATCTCCGACATGTCGCGGCCTTCGAGGATCTCGCGGCGGTACTTGTAGACGATGCGCCGCTGCTCGTTCATCACGTCGTCGTACTCGAGTACCCGTTTGCGGAGCAGGAAGTTCTGTTCCTCGACCTTCTTCTGCGCCCCCTCGACGGTCTTGGTCAGCATCCCCGCCTCGAGCGGCATCTCCTCGCCCTCCTCGTCTACCGGGCCGAGCCGGTCGAGGATCTTGTAGATGCGGTCGCCGGCGAAGAGCCGGATCACGTCGTCTTCGGCGGAGAGGAAGAAGCGCGATTCGCCGGGATCGCCCTGCCGTCCCGAGCGGCCGCGCAGCTGATTGTCGATGCGGCGCGACTCGTGGCGCTCGGTGCCGCAGATGAAGAGCCCGCCGAGCTCGCGCACCTCCTCGGCCTCGGCTTCGCACCGCGGTCCGAGCTCGGTGACCTTGGCCGCGAGCTGCTCTTCGTAGCCGTCGCTGTCCGGCGTCACGCCCTTCTTCTTCAGCTCGTGGATCGCGAGCTGCTCGGCGTCGCCGCCGAGCTTGATGTCGACGCCGCGGCCGGCCATGTTGGTCGCGATCATCACCGCGCCCTTGCGACCGGCCTGGGCGATCAGTTCGCCCTCTCGCTGCGCGTGCTCGGGCTTGGCGTTGAGGACGGCGTGCTCGACGCCACGGCGCTTCAGCTCGCCGGCGATCATCTCCGAGACCTCGACCGAGACCGTGCCGACGAGGATCGGCTGACCCTTCTCGTGACGGGCGGTTATCTCCTCCAGGACCGCCTTCCACTTGCCGTCTTTCGTCTTGAAGATCTGGTCGTTTTGGTCGGCTCGGATCATCGGCCGGTGGGTCGGAATCTCGACCACGGGCACTTTGTAGATCTTCATGAACTCGGTCGCCTCGGTCAGCGCCGTGCCGGTCATGCCGCTGAGCTTGTCGTAGAGGCGGAAGTAGTTCTGCAGGGTGATCGTCGCCAGGGTCTGGTTCTCCTCGCCGATCGCGACGCCCTCCTTTGCCTCGACCGCCTGGTGCAGGCCCTCCGACCAGCGACGGCCGTCGAGGATGCGGCCGGTGAACTCGTCGATGATCTTCACCTCGCCGTCGATCACCGCGTAGTCCTTGTCCTTCTTGTAGAGCGCCTCGGCCTTCAGCGCCTGGACCAGGTGATTGACGAGCGTGCCGTGCTCGCCGAGGTAGAGGTTGTCGACGCCTATGAACTCCTCGGCCCGCTTCACCCCCTTCTCGGTCGGTGAGACGGTCTTGTGCTTCTCGTCGAACTCGTAATCGTGTTCGGCCTCGGAGGTGTCCTTCGATTCGCCCAGCGAGCGCAGCTTGTCCTTGGCCTGGACGCCGTCCATCTGCCGGGCGAGGCGGGCGAAGGTGTAATAGGTCTGGGCGGCCTGTTCGGGGGCACCGGAGATGATCAGCGGGGTGCGCGCCTCGTCGATCAGGATGTTGTCGACCTCGTCGACGATCGCGTAGTCGTGGCCGCGCTGGACGCAGTGCTCGAGCGCTTCGGCCATGTTGTCGCGCAGGTAGTCGAAGCCGAACTCCGAGTTGGTCGCGTAGACGACGTCGCAGGCGTACTTGCGCTGGCGGGTGGCGTGGTCGTCGCCCTCCTGGATCGCGGCGACGCTGACCCCGAGCGCCTCGAAGACGGGCTTCATCCATTCGGAGTCGCGGCGGGCAAGGTAGTCGTTGACGGTGACGATGTGGACGCTGCCGCCGGCCAGGGTGTTGAGGAAGGCGGCGAGGGTCGCGGTCAGCGTCTTGCCCTCGCCGGTCTTCATCTCGGCGATCGCGCCCTCGTGCAGGGCCATGCCGCCGACCAGCTGCACGTCGTAGTGGCGCTGGCCGATCGAGCGGCGGGCCGCCTCGCGCGTGAGGGCGAACGCCTCGGGCAGGAGGTCGTCGAGCGACTCCCCCTCCCTGGCGCGCTTGCGCAGCTCGTCGGCCTCCTCGCGCAGCTCGGCGTCGTCGAGCAGCTCCATCTCAGGCTCATAGCGCCCGATCGCCTCGGCCCGCTTCTCGTACTCCTTGAACTTGCGCCCCTCTCCGACCCGGAGCGCCCGCGTAACCATGTCCCTTGCACCGGCCATGGCTTAGAGGGTAGCTATCCGGGATTGCTCAGGCCCACGGGTGACGTGGGCAGGGGTGGCTTCGAGTCAGGCAGTGCGTCCGCGCATGCGCGCCACGGCCTTGCGGGTCCTGCTGCGCTTGCGACGCATCTCGCGGTGCTTCTTGACCTGGCGGCGGATGTCCTCGGCGAGCTCGTGGATCGTGTGGGTCATCTCCGGGGAGGCCTCACGGGCTCGCAGCGTCACGCCCTTCAGGCGCAGCGTCGCCTCCGCCACCTGGCTGTCCTCGATCGAGGGATTTCGCTCTTCGTAGACCTCGACGTCGAGCGTGGCCAGCTCCGAAACCTGTTTCCCGACCCGACGAAAGCGCTTCGTCACGTGACCTCGCAGCTCATCGGTGATCTCGACGTTGCGCCCACGAATCTCGATCCGCATGTTGCCTCCTTCTGCGTGGAATATCGCGATCGTACGTCGCTCCTCTACCCGGGACAACGGGGTTTTCCCGCGCTCCCGCCTAAATCCTCAGAGGCGTCGCGTGAACGTCACCGCGGCGACGCGGACCGTGCCGGCGGCGCGCAGCGCGCGAGCGCAGGCCGAGAGCGTGGCGCCGGTGGTCAGCACGTCGTCGACGAGCAGGACGCCGCGCGGCGTCTCGCCACGCGCCGCGATCGCGGGCGGATAGCCGATTCGCTCGGCACGGCGCCGACCCACCTGGCGCCCGCAGCCGCGACGGCGGAGGCAGGGCCAGAGCGTCATCCCGGTCCGCTCGGCCAGCGCGGCGGCGATCTCGGTCGCCGGATCGAAGCCGCGCCGCAGCGAGCGCAGAGGGGCCGTCGGGACCGGGACGATCTCCCCGCTCAGCAGGGTCGCGGGCGCCAGCCACTCGATCCGCTCCGCCATCAGGTCCGCCACGGGGAGCAACCGCCGGAACTTGAGCGCGGCGACGAGGTCCCTCGCCACCGTCTCATGCGACGCCGAGGACCAAACGCGGTCGAGGCCGTGAGGGCCGACGCCGGCGAGCGGCACGGCGCCGGCGAGGCGGCGGGAGCAGCGTGTGCAGAGGAGCGCGCAGGGACGGCAGGAGCGCCCGCAGGCGGCGCAGAGGGCGGGCAGGAGCCCGGCGGCGATGGCGTGCGGCGCCTTCACGCCGCGATCCTCGGCGGCGACGACGCGCGTGTGGCGCGCGGAAGGTGTCGAAACCGCTACTTCGCCGTGACGCGACCGGCGATGCCCCCGACCAGCACCGCCTCGGGCGCTAGCTCGGCGCCGGCGAGCAGGATCGAGTCGCGGACCCAGGCGCCGGCGCCGATCCGGCAGCCGTCGCCGACGATCGCCGGACCCTGGACGCGAGCCCCCACCCCCAGCTCGACCCCGGCGCCGATCAGCGCCGGGCCCTCGACCTCGACTCCGTCCAGCGCGCTGGCGGAACGGATGCCCTCCGCCACCTCGGGGGCCCCCGGCTCGACCGCGACCGCGCCAAGCAGCGCGTCGAGGTTGCTCTGGCGCAGCTCTTCGAGGTTGCCGATGTCGTTCCAGTAGGCGTCGATCTCGTGCGAGTAGAAGGGGACGTCGTTCTCGAGCAGGGCGGGGAAGACGTCCATCGCCCAGTCGGCGAACCCCGCCGGGTCGTCGGCGCCCGCGGCCACGCTCGTGCCGGGTTCCGGAAAGTAGTCGAAGACCTCGCGGCGGAACATGTAGATACAGGTGTTGGCGAGGTCCGAGAGCGCTTCGGCCGGGTCGGGCTTCTCCTGGAAGCCGTGGACCCGGCCGTCCTCCCCGGCGATCACGACCCCGTACTCGTCGGTGTTCGGCACCCGCTTGGTCGCCAGCGTGACCAGCCCGTCGTGGGATTCGTGGAATTCGCGCATCGCGGCGAAGTCGAGGTCGGTGAGCGCGTCGCCGGCGACGATCAGGAACGAGTCGCCGAGGTACTCGGCGACGTTGCGCACCCCTCCCGCCGTCCCCAGGAGCCGCTCCTCGTGGCTGTAGGCGAGCTCGACGCCGAAGGCGGAGCCGTCGCCGAAGTGGGCTTCGATCGTCTCCGGGAACCAGTTCAGGTTGGCGATCGCCTCGCTGAAGCCGTGGCGGGCGAGCAGGCGCACGCTGTGCTCCATCACCGGCCGGTTGAGCACCGGCACCATCGGCTTCGGCAGCGCGTAGGTGATCGGCCGCAGCCGGGTGCCGAGCCCGGCTGCCAGCACCATCGCCCTCATCAATACCGGTAGTGGTCGGGCTTGTAGGGCCCCTCCACCGGGATGCCCAGGTAGGCGGACTGCTCCTCGGAGAGCTCCGTGAGCTCGACGCCGAGCGCCGCCAGGTGCAGCCGCGCTACCTTCTCGTCGAGGTGCTTGGGCAGCACCGTCACGCCCTTGGCCATGAAGCCGTCGGGCTGGCCGAAGAGCTCGATCTGGGCGATCACCTGGTTGGTGAAGGAGTTCGACATCACGAAGCTCGGGTGCCCGGTCGCGTTGCCGAGGTTGAGCAGGCGACCCTCGGAGAGGAGGATGATCGAGTGGCCGTCGGGGAAGCGCCATTCGTCGACCTGCGGCTTGACGTTGACCCGCTCGGCCGCCGAGGCTTCGAGCCCGGCGACGTCGATCTCGTTGTCGAAGTGGCCGATGTTGCCGACGATCGCGTTGTGCTTCATCCGCGCCATGTGCTCGGCGGTGACGATGTCGCGGTTTCCCGTGGCGGTGACGAATATGTCCGCGGTCTCGACGACTTCGTCGAGCGTGCGCACCTCGTAGCCCTCCATCGCCGCCTGCAGGGCGCAGATCGGGTCGATCTCGGTGACGATCACGCGGGCGCCCTGGCCGCGCAGTGAGGTCGCGCAGCCCTTGCCGACGTCGCCGTAGCCGCAGACGACGGCGACCTTGCCCCCGATCATCACGTCGGTGGCGCGGTTGATGCCGTCGATCAGCGAGTGCCGGCAGCCGTAGAGGTTGTCGAACTTCGACTTGGTCACCGAGTCGTTGACGTTGATCGCCGGGAAGAGCAGCTCGCCGGCCTCGGCCAACTGGTAGAGCCGGTGCACTCCGGTCGTCGTCTCCTCGGTGACGCCCTTGATCCCGGCGGCGATCCCGGTCCAGCGCCGCGGGTCGGATTCGAGCGAGCGCCGCAGCGTCTCGAGCACGACGCGGAGCTCCTCCGAGTCGGCGGCGGCCGGGTCGGGCACGGCGCCGGCCTTCTCGAACTCGACGCCCTTGTGGACGAGCAGCGTGGCATCGCCGCCGTCGTCGAGGATCATGTTCGGGCCCTCGCCGTCGGGCCAGAGCAGGGCCTGCTCGGTGCACCACCAGTACTCCTCGAGCGTCTCGCCTTCCCAGGCGAAGACGGGGATGCCGGCGGCGGCGATCGCGGCGGCGGCGTGGTCCTGGGTGGAGAAGATGTTGCAGCTCGCCCAGCGCACCTCGGCGCCGAGCGCGACCAGGGTCTCGATCAACACCGCCGTCTGCACCGTCATGTGCAGCGAGCCGGTGATCCGCGCCCCCTTCAGCGGCCGCGCGGCCGCGAACTCATCCCGGGTCTGCATCAACCCCGGCATCTCGACCTCGGCAAGCGAGATCTCCTTACGCCCAAACTCGGCAAGTCCTATGTCGGCAACCTTGTAATCAGCGGTGGCGGTAGCCATGAATCCCTTTCTCAGCTTCTATCGCGTAATTAGACCGATCGAAGGATACGGGCCTCTCCATCCGGAGGCCACGTCTCGTAAAGCTTCCCTCCCAACTCCAGGCCCGACATCCGCCCGGACTTGGAGACCTAGTCCGGTAGGGGGTGGAACGGTTTAACTTTTCGTCGTGAGCTAGCGGCGTCAGCCGACTGACTCTCCACCGAAAAGTTCAAGTGGAACCCCCTGCCGGACTAGGTCCCTACGACCGACCGAGGTTGGCCTTGAGCGTGTCGATAGCTTCGACGGGAAGCGGATCTACGCCCCGAGCGTCAGCGAGCTCGAGTGAGACGAGGTCGCCGAGCATGGTCGCCCAGAGCAGGCGTGCGACGCGGGTCTCGCCGCGGGTCTCGATCCGGATCGCCTCGGCACCCGCGGCCTCGATCGCCTCCGCGGTCAGCTCGAAGCGACGACGCTCGCGGGGGTGCTGGTCGGAGTCTTCGAGCAGGACGGCGGCGAAACCCTCCTCCGACCAGGCGCAGATCTCGTTGTGGTCGGCCTCGGGCAGCTCGGAGAAGAAGGCCTGGGCCTCGGCGTTCTCGTTGATCTGGGTCTTCCAGCGGCGCGCGGCGGGCACCGTGAGGTCGGCGCCGACGACGACCGGTGCCGCCTCGCCGATGCGGCCGGCCACCTCCGCGGCCAGCGCCCGCGGGGCGTCGAGCTCGCCGGCGAGGAAGTTCGCCGCGGCGTCGATCTCGGTGTGGATGCGGGGCGCGACCCCGGCGAGGGCCGCGACCTCGGCGACGCAGACGAGCACGTAGGCGACGGCCGTGCGCGGCGCCGGGAGCAGGCCCGGCAGGCCGATCACGGGCACGCCAGCCTCGCGCGCGTCGGCGACGAGCGCTCCGCCGGTGCTGGCGACGATACGACGCGCGCCGAGCGCCTCGGCGGCGGCGAAGCAGGCCAACGTCTCCTCGGTGTCGCCCGAGTAGCTGGAGAAGAGGATGGTCCAGTCGGGGGTCACCCAGCTCGGGATCTCGTAGCCGCGCACGGTGAGCAGGGGGCGAGTGAGCCTGTCGCCGAGCACGGCCGCGGCCAGGTCGCCGCCGATCGCCGAGCCACCCATGCCGCAGACCATCAGGCCCGCCGCGTCCTCACCCCGCAGCCGCGCCGATTCCACCCGCCAGAGGGCGTCGCGCAGGTGCTCGGGAATGGCGAGTACGTCGTCCAGCATCAGGCAGCGACGTTTTCGCCCTGCCCCGCCACGATCCCTTCCACGATCGCGCCGGCCGGAACTTCGGCGCCGGCCGCGAGGATCGATCCGGCCACCCGCGCGCCCTCGCCCAGCGTGCAGCCCTGGAGCAGGACCGATTCGCTCACCTCGGCCCCTTCACCGATCCTGCAGCCGGCGCCGACGACGGTACGCGGGCCGAGAGCCGCCCCGGTGGCGATCTCCGCGCTCGGATCGACGAACGCGCCGGGGGCCGTGGGCTCTACCCTGGTGGCGACCCGTCCCTCGAGGACGTCCCAGCTCGCCTGCAGGTAGCGCTCGGGGGTGCCGATGTCCATCCAGTAGCCGTCGAGGGGCGTCGCCCGCAGTCCCTCCCCTACCAGGCGCGGGAAGACCTCACGCTCGATCGAGACCTCCTCGCCGGGCGGGATCAGATCGAGCACCGAGCGCTCGAGCGCGTACATCCCGGCGTTGACCTCGCCGGGTGCCGCCACGCCGGTCTTCTCCGCGAACTCGAGCACCTCGCCGCCGGGCCCGGTGCTGACCAGCCCGTAAGCCGAGGAGTCCTCGACGGGATGCAGGGCGATCGTCGCCGGCGCTGCCGCCGCCCCGTGCGCTTCGAGCAGCGCGCTGAGGTCGAGGTCGGTCAACACGTCGCCGTTGAGGGCGAGGAAGCGGTCCTCGAGGTCCTCGCCGAGCTCGTCGGCGGCATGGCGGATCGCGCCGGCCGTGCCACGCCGCTCGGGCTCGACCACGTAGCGGATCGCGACGCCGGCCCGCTCCTCCTCGCCGGCGAGCGCCGCGGCGAGGACGTCGGGCAGGAAGCCGCAGGCGAGCACGACCTCGGTCACCCCATGCGAGGCGAGCCACTCGATCAAATAGGCGAGGAAGGGGCGGTCGACCAGGGTCAGCGCCGGCTTCGGCACGGTCTCGGTCAGCGGCCGCAGCCGCGTCCCCTGGCCACCGACGAGAACTATGGCCTGCACTAGGCCGAGCGTCCCGATACCGGCGCTTCGACGGCCCGGCCGATGCCTTCGTACTCGAAGCCCGCCGCTTCGAGCAGCTTGGCGTCGAGGAAGTTGCGGCCGTCGATCAGCAGCGGCCGCGCCATCCGCTCCGCCGCCGCGGTCCAGTCGAGCTGGGCGAACTCGGGCCACTCGGTGACCAGAACGGCCGCGTCGACGCTCTCGAGGGCGCCCAGCGCCGAGTCCGCGAACTCGACCCCGTCGAAGAGGGGCCGCGCCGCCTCCGTTGCCACCGGGTCATAGGCGACGACCTCGGCGCCCTCGCCGCGCAGGCGAGCGGCCAGCACCAGGCTCGAGGCCTCGCGCATGTCGTCGGTGTCGGGCTTGAAGGCGAGGCCGAGCAGGGCGACCCGCCGTCCGGCCAACGAACCGAGTCGCTGCTGGAGCTTCTTCACCACGCGCCGCTTCTGCAGCTCGTTGACCTCGATCACGGCGGTGAGGAGCTGGAAGTGGTAGCCGGTGTTGCCGGCGAGCTGCTTCAGGGCTTTGAGGTCCTTTGGAAAACACGAGCCCCCGTAGCCGATCCCGGCGCGCAGGAACGACGGGCCGATGCGCTGGTCGAGCCCCATGCCCCGGGCGACTTCGGCGACGTCGGCGCCGACCTCCTCGCAGACGTTGGCGATCTCGTTGACGAAGGAGATCTTGGTCGCGAGGAAGGCGTTGGAGGCGAGCTTGATCATCTCGGCGCTGGAGACGTCGGTGCGCACGATCTCGCCCCCGAGCGGCTCGTAGAGGCGGGCGACCGCGTCGCCGGCCTCCTCGTCGCCGGCGTCGGCGCCGATCACGACCCGGTCGGGGTGCAGGAAGTCGGCGACCGCCGAGCCCTCCTTGAGGAACTCGGGACAGGAGACGTAGGCAAGGCCGGGCAGCTCGCGGCGGATCGTCTCCCCCGTCCCGGCCGGCACCGTGCTCTTCATCACCAGCACGTGATCGCCGTCGGCGCTGAGCTCGTCGACGACCGCGCGGACGCGCGAGAGGTCGGCGTCGCCGGAGGGCGTTGGCGGCGTGTCGACGCAGACGAAGAGCAGGCGGGCGCCGCCGAGCAGCTCCGACATGTCGGTGGTGAAGGTGAGCCGCTCGGCGTTGCGGGTCAGCAAGTCCTCGATGTCGGGCTCGTGGATCGTGACTTCGCCTCGCGAGAGCGCCTCGACCTTCTCGGGGAGGATGTCGCGGGCGATCACGCGATGGCCGAGCTCGGCGAAGCAGGCGGCGGTCACCAGGCCCACCCAGCCGACGCCGATCACGCCGATTGGCTCTCTCTCCGCTGTCATCGCCGCGCTTCGCCTCGCTTTCGCTTCGGGTTGGGGATCTTCACGTTTGCCGATCTCGCTATGCCGATCATCTGGTCGTTGGTCAGGGTATTGAGCAGGTCGTTGGCGACCCAGTACGTGTTGTCGCCCCGGTGCCAGGCGACCAGCGGCAACCTATCGCCGTCGACGAAGATCTCGTATTCGCGGCCATGGATCGTCTTGGTCAGGCTCGGGTTGTTGAGTATCGGCGGATCTTCCCAACCCTGTACCCCCTGCAAGCCGAAATAGTGGATGCCGTCGGAGAGCGGCAGCTCGACCACCATCCGGTAGGCGCCGTGACGATTGCCGTCCGGGTCCTTGAAGTGGTAGACGCGTGGGTCCTGGACGTGCTCGTAGGGGTCGCTTTCGACGTAGTAGGCGCCCGAGGGAAGGCGGGTCGGATAGAAGACCGGGAAGCCGGAGCTGACCTTGCGCGCCACGGCCTTGGCCTCGGCTTCTCCCGCTTCCCGCGCCGGCACGAGCCCGTCGCTGCCCGGCGGCTTGGGCGGCGCCAGGTGGGGCTTTGACTTCTTCGGCTTGCCCTCCTTCGACCGTCCCTTCCCCCGCTTCTTTTCTTTCGATTCGAACTTTTCCAGAGAGCCGCGCGGGCCGCCGCTCGCTTCGATGCCGAGGAACTTGTCGACCGCTTCCTGGATCGCTTCGGGCGAGGCGTAGACGTAGCTGGGCCCCAGTTCGGCCGGGAAGTGCACCTCCTTGATCTGCGCGTTGCGGGAGGACACGAACAGCTTCAGCACTTCCAACATCGTCTCCTTGTCGCTGATGTCGGAGGTCGTGTATTCCGTGAAAATGTCGATCAGGTCGTTGCGGTCGAGCACCAGGTCGCCGATCGGGACGCGCTGACGGGCGGCGCTGAGGAAGTCCTGCTGGCGGGCGGCGCGAACTATGTCGGTGTCGGTGTGCCGGTAGCGCACGTACTGCAGCGCCTTTTTGCCGCAGAGCAGCTGGTAGCCGGGCTGCACGTTGATTTCCGAATACTGTTCGGAGGGCGGCAGGCCGACGTTGGAGTGGTAGTAGCGCCTGTCGACGTCGACGTAGACGCAGTCGATCGCGTCGACCGCGCGCACGAAGCCGAGGTAGTCGACGTTGACGACGTGGTTGATCGGCAGGTCGGTCAGTTCCTTGACCACCCGCAGGGTCAGCTTCGGCCCGCCGTAGGAGTAGGCGGCGTTGAACTTGTCGGTCCCCCAGCCGGGGATTTCCACCTTCAGATCGCGCGGGATCGACATCAGCGAGATCGCGTCCCTGCTCGGGTCGAGTCGCAGCAGGATCGTCGTGTCGGAGCGCCCGGGGTCTTCCGGTTCGTTGGCCCGCCTATCGGAGCCGAGGATGAGGATGTTCTCCGGCTCGCCCCCATGGGTCTGGGCGAGGAAGCGGTGGACTTTGCTCTGCAGCTTGTTGTTGTGCGAGAGGGCGTGGGCGATGCTGTCGATGTAGCGCAGGATCCCGATCGAGGTCGCCGCGGCGCTGACGGCGACGATGATCAGCGCGCCGAGGCCGAAGCGCCACCAGAACCGCTTCGGCTTCGGCGGCGGCTCGTGGTCGCCCTCGGGCGGCGGCTTGAGGAAGCCCGTCTCAGCCATCTCGGCTCAGCCCTCGAGCCGGGCGGGAAGCGCCTGCAGGAACCCGTGGAGGGCCCGCCGGTAGGAACACAGAGAAGAAACAGAGACCCACTCCTCCGGCCCATGATGCCCTTCCCCGACCGGGCCGAACTCGACCGCCGGGACGCCGACGCGCAGGAAGGAGACCGCGTCGGAGGCGCCGTCGCGGCCGACGCTCATCGGCTCGCCCTCGTGGTGCTCGGTCGCCGCCGCGCGCAGCGCCCGCACATAGGGAAGATCGCGGTCGACCACGGCCGGCGGCCGCGTGAACAGCTGCTCGACCTCGGTCCCGGGCAGGCCGCGCACCTGCCCGAGGATGCTCGCCGGGTCCTGGCCGGGCAGGTAGCGGATGTCGACGTCGATCGCGCATCGGTCAGGCACCTTGTTGAGCGCGTCGCCGCCCACGATCCGGCCGAGGTTGATCGAGGGGCGGTCGAACAGCTCCGAGCTGTGCCTGGCGAACGGTAGCGACTCGATGCCGCGGAAAACGTCGATCGCGCGCAGCACCGCGTTGTCGCCCAGCCAGGGCGTGGCGCCGTGGGCGGCGACGCCGCCGACCTGCACGCGCAGGGCAAGCACCCCCTTCGCCTCGACCCCGATGTGGAGGTCGGTGGGCTCGCCGGTGATCGCGAAGTCGCCGAGGAAGCCGCTGTCGACGAGGTGGTCGGAGCCGCGCTCGGCTTCCTCCTCGGACTCCTCGTCGCCGACGATCCCCAGCCGCACCCGCACGCCGTCCTGCTCGCGCATGTCGGCGGCGGTCAGCAGCATCGCCGCCAGCGCCCCCTTCATGTCGTAGGCGCCGCGCCCGTAGAGCCGATCCCCTTCCACCCGCGCCTCGAACTGCCCCGCCTGCCCCGGCACGACGTCGACGTGCCCGTGCAGGATCACGGTCGGTGCCCCCTCCGGCCCGACCTCTGCCTTCAGCACCGGCAACCCCCGCACCTCCTCGCTCCGCACCTCGATCCCGCGCGCGTCCAGCCACCCTTCGACGAACCCCGCGCATTCCAACACGGCATCCGCCGAAGACGTCTCGTAGCGGATCAACCGCTCGGCTAGGGCCACCAGCTCATCGCTCATCCCGGCGCCCCGATCGGCCCTTCGGTCACTTGCTTTGCCCCCGGCGGCCGATAGGTCCGGACGATGAAGCGGCCGAGCAGGGGGACCGCGAACGAATACCTGCCCTGTCGGTTCTTGTAGATCATGCCGCGCTCGGCGAGGCTGGCGAGGATCTGGTTCGCGTGGCTGGGTGAGAAGGCCTTGACCAGAAGGCCCTTCGCCACCTCGGTGAGCTCCTGGATCGTGAATTCCTCATCCGCATGATCCAGGTGGGCCACGACCCAGAGAAGTTCACGCTGGCGGTCGGTGATCCTGGCCCAGCGACCGGCGAAGAAATCGGCGTCGAGCTTGTGCTGGATCGCCTCGATCGGGACGCTCTTGGCCTCCTCGTCGGCGTGCTGGCGGATGAAGACGTCGTAGACCTCACGGCAGATGAACTGGATGAAGTAGGGGTAGCCCGACGACTCGTGGGCTATGACCTGAACCGACTCCGGCGTCAGCGTCACCGGGCAGCCGGCGACCTCGATTGGCCTCAAGATCGCTTCCCGGCTCTCGTCGGGACCGAGCTTTCCCAGCGTCATCACACGAAACATCCGCTCGGCATAGGTCCTGGCATCCACCAGCTTGGGGAACAGCGTGGGAAGTCCGGCGAGGACCAGCATGAAGGGGATTCCCTTCTTCTGGATCGACTGGAAGACGTCCAGCAGCACCGAGAGCGGAAACTGGTCCTTGGCGGCGTGATCGGACAGATTCTGGGCCTCGTCGTAGGCGAAGATCACCTTGTGCCGGCCCTGGTCCTTCAGGTGCTCCCAGGCGAACTCCAGCGTCGCCTTGATCTTGTCGGCGGTCAACCCGGGGGTGTTCCCATAGACCCCAGCCAGCACGTCATGGGTCAGCGGGACCTCGTCGGGCTGATCTGGCGCAGCGAAGCCGAGTGCCTTGTCGCGCTCCGGATTGGCGACGGTCGCCGATGAGCTGATCAGGGCGAGGTCGGCCAAAAGCCGCTGGGCCAGCGCCGTCTCGCTGATGCTGGCCGACTCGGATAGATCCGCTGAGGCCCAGAGCCATCCACGCTCGGTCGCGCGCGGCTTAAAAGTCTCCAGCAGGACCGTCTTGCCGACGCCGCGAAGACCGGTGACGACGAGATTCTCGAGGATCTCGTCCTGCTCGAGCAGCCGGTCGAATTCGGCGTACTCGCGCTCGCGCCCGGCCAGATATGGAGGCATGTGGCCCGCGCCCGGCCGGTACGGATTCTTGAACTCGACGGTATTCACAGTGCCTTAGCCCCCTATCTAAATTTAGAATAGGAGCTAAATTTAGCAGAGGCCCTAAGCCAGTGTGACTCTGCTTCACCCCTCGGCGATCGCGAGGAACGCCTCGGCCCGTTCGAGGTCCTTCTTGGCACGCCCGTGGGCGCCGCTGCCCTCCTCGGAATCGGCCAGGCGCTGTTCCGCGTCGGCGAGCTGCTCTTTGAGCGTCGCCGAGTCGAGGTCCGCCGGGTCGAGCGCCTCCTCGACGAGCAGCTTGGCGTGGTTGCCGAAGACCTGCAGCCAGCCGTGGGCCTGCGCGTAGCGCCTCGTCTCGGAATCGGAGACGTGCAGGCGCAACTCGGCGGGGCGCAGTTCGGCCAGCAGCGGCGCGTGGTTGGCGAGGATGCCGACTTCGCCGACCCCCGTGCGGGTCGAGACCTGGCGGACCTCGCCACTGAAGACCTCCCCCTCCGGGGTGAGGACCTCTACGTCTACCGTGTGCTCGGAGGCCATCGTCGCTCCTAGGCGGCCGCGGCCGCCTCCTTGTCGGCGGTGACCTGGTCGATGCCGCCCTTCATGTAGAAGGCGCCCTCAGAGAGGTCGTCGTGCTCGCCGTCGAGGATCTCGCGGAAGCCGCGCACCGTCTCCGCCACCGGCACGTACTCGCCGCCGCGTCCGGTGAACTGCTCGGCGACGAAGAATGGCTGCGAGAGGAAGCGCTCGATCTTGCGCGCCCGCGAGACCGTCTGCTTGTCCTCGTCGGAGAGCTCGTCGATGCCGAGGATGGCGATGATGTCCTGCAGCTCCTTGTAGCGCTGCAGCACCTCCTGCACCTCGGTCGCCGTGCGGTAGTGCTCCTCGCCGACGACGTCGGGCTTGAGGATCGTCGAGGTCGAGTCGAGCGGGTCGACGGCCGGGTAGATCCCCTTCTCGGAGATCGCCCGGGACAGGGTCGTGGTCGCGTTGAGGTGGGCGAAGACCGAGGCCGGAGCCGGGTCGGTGAGGTCGTCGGCGGGGACGTAGATCGCCTGCACCGAGGTCACCGAGCCGCGCTCGGTCGAGGTGATCCGCTCCTGCAGGCCGCCCATCTCGGTCTCCAGCGTCGGCTGGTAGCCGACCGCGGAGGGCATGCGCCCGAGCAGGGCCGAGACCTCCGAGCCCGCCTGGACGAAGCGAAAGATGTTGTCGATGAAGAGCAGCACGTCCTGGCCGCCCTGCTCGCGGAAGTATTCGGCCATCGTCAGGCCCGAGAGGGCGACGCGCAGGCGGGCCCCGGGCGGCTCGTTCATCTGACCGAAGACGAGCATCGTCTTGTCGATAACGCCCGACTCCTTCATCTCGAGCCAGAGGTCGTTGCCCTCGCGCGAGCGCTCGCCGACCCCGCAGAAGGCCGAGAGGCCTTCGTGCTCTTCGCCGATCGAGCGGATCAGCTCCTGGATCAGCACGGTCTTGCCGACGCCGGCGCCGCCGAAGAGCCCGACCTTGCCGCCCTTGGCGTAGGGCGCGAGCAGGTCGATCACCTTGATTCCGGTCTCGAGGATCTCCTGCGTGGGAGCGAGTTCCGAGGCTTCGGGCGCCGGGCGGTGGATCGGCCAGCGCCCGAA